>Ga0136625_1000377_pt1 | contig 13500 bp, 13 predicted proteins | sample AntDrymUQ4832306_2_FD_104672 | JGI IMG/M metagenome (GOLD analysis project Ga0136625, IMG submission 104672) | Polar desert sand microbial communities from Dry Valleys, Antarctica - metaG UQ483 (23.06) | ecosystem: Environmental > Terrestrial > Soil > Desert | place: Antarctica: Dry Valley...
ACGCCGGCGGACCTCAGGTGCGACAGAGCCATCCGGTAGGGCCGCTCCACGCTTGCGTCGCCTCCTGCGAGTGGTACGTACGCAAGGTGGGCGAAACGCCGGTAGCCCTTGTAGTCGGCGACCAGCACCTCGCCACCCCAGATCGCACCGTCCGGACCGTACCCGGTGCCGTCGAACGCGAACCCGATGACTGGGGTCGTCCCGTCCAGCCCGTGCTCGCCCATGACAGCCGCGACGTGCGCGTGGTGGTGCTGGACCGAGATGACCGGGCGGCCCGCACTGTGAGCGTCGGCCCATCCGGTCGACCGGTAGCCAGGGTGAGCGTCGCACGCGATCACCGCCGGCCGGACCCCGGTGAGCATCTCCAGATGCTGCTCGGCCGCGCCAAAGGCGTTGACCGTCGCGAGGTCGTCCATGTCGCCGATGTGCTGGCTCAGCCAGGCGTGCCGGCCCTCGGCCACCGCGCAGGTGTTCTTGAGGTCGGCGCCGACGGCAAGCATCGGCTGCACGTCGAACGGCAGCGCCACCGGCATCGGCGCATAGCCTCGCGAGCGCCGGATCGGGAGCTCCGCACCCGCGACCACCCGCGCCACCGAGTCATCACACGGGACGTGGATCCGGCGGTCGTGGCGCAGCCACCCGTCCACCAGTGGCTGCAACCGGACGAGCGCCTCCTCGTCGTCGGTGACGATGGGCTCACCGCCGCGGTTGCCGGAGGTCATCACGAGCAGGCGCGGGCCGGGTGCGTCACCGACGACTCCGAGGAGGAGCGTGTGGAGGCCGCTGTAGGGAAGCAGGACCCCGAGCTCGCTCGTGTCGGGAGCAACGCCGGCGGCCACCGCGGCCGAGGCATCTCGGTTGCGCTTGAGCAGCACGATCGGCCGCCTCGAGTCGGTGAGCAGCAACCGCTCGGAGTCGTCGACCTCGACGATGTCACGCGCGGCCGCGAGGTCGGCGACCATGACGGCGAACGGCTTGTTCCCGCGCTGCTTGCGCCGACGCAGCGCGTTGACCGCGTCCTCGTTCTCCGCGTCACAGACGAGGTGGTAGCCGCCGATCCCCTTGACGGCGAGGATCGCGCCGTTGCCGAGCCGGTGACGGGCGAGCGTGAGACTGGCCGGGTCGCCCTCGACCCGCCCATTCTCGTCGACGAACTCGAGCCGTGGCCCGCAGTCACGGCACGCGATCGGTTGGGCGTGGAAGCGTCGGTCGGTCGGGTCGTCGTACTCGCTGCGGCACTGCGTGCACATCGCGAAGTCGACCATGGTCGTCGTCGGGCGGTCATAGGGGAGGTCGGTGATGATCGTGAAGCGTGGACCGCAGTTCGTGCAGGTGATGAACGGGTGGCGGTAGCGCCGGTCGCCCGGCTCCGCCAGCTCGCGAAGGCAGTCGTCGCAGGTCGCGACGTCGGGGCTCGCGAGCGTACGCCGCCCGTCGCCGCGCTGGGACGGGTCGATGACGAAACCAGTACCGCCGGTGGTAACAAGCTCGGTGACGCGGATCGCCTCGATCACCGCCAGCGGTGGCGCCTCGGTGCCGAGCTGTTCGGCGAACGCGTCGACAGCGCTGCTCGGACCTTCGACCTCGGTGATCACACCAGTGGAGTCGTTGACGACGAAGCCCGACAACGCCTTGCCGACCGCCGCGACGTAGACGAACGGACGGAAGCCGACCCCCTGCACGAGGCCGCTGATCTCGAACCGCCTCCGCACCCGGGGATCGCCTCCACAGGGCGCAGTCATGCCGCTGTGAGTGCCTTGAGAACCGACGTGAAGAACGGCAAGCCGTCGGTACCTGGGCCGCAGAGGCCTTCCACTGCGTGCTCGGGGTGGGGCATCAGCCCGACGACGTTGCCGCGCTCGTTGCTGATGCCCGCGATATCGCGCAGCGACCCGTTCGGGTTGCCGCCGAGATAGCGCGCGACGACCCGCCCGTCGCCCTCGAGCCGGTCGAGCGTCGCGTCATCGGCGACGTACCCGCCCTCGCCGTTCTTGAGCACGAGGGTGACGACGGCGCCCTCGTCATACTGCGACGTCCATGCAGTCGAGGTGCTCTCGATGCGAAGCGGTTGGTCGCGGCAGACGAACTTGCGGTGGTCGTTGCGGATCAGCGCCCCCGGCAACAGGTGCGACTCACAGAGGATCTGGAAGCCGTTGCAGATGCCGAGGACCGGCATGCCTGACTTGGCCGCCTCGACGACCTCGGCCATGACGGGGGCGAAGCGGGCGATCGCCCCGCACCTCAGGTAGTCGCCGTACGAGAAGCCGCCTGGCAGCACCACCGCGTCGACGTCGCGCAGACCGTGGTCACCGTGCCAGAGAGCGACCGCCTCTCCACCGGCGATCGTGACTGCGCGACGTGCGTCGACGTCGTCGAGCGAGCCGGGGAAGGTGACCACGCCCACCTTCATGAGAGCAGCCTCACTGCTGCTCGACCCGCACCGTGTAGTCCTCGATCACGGGATTGCTGAGCAAGGTCTCTGCCGCCTTGCGCACCTCGGCCAGGCACTCCTCGGTGACATCACCCTCGAGCTCGAGCTCGAAGCGCTTGCCCTGTCGGACGTCGACGACGCCGTCGAAGCCGAGGCGAGACAGTGCTCCGTGGACGGCCTTGCCCTGGGGGTCGAGGATCTCCGGCTTGAGCATGACGTCGACGACGACACGAGCCACGGTTGCTCCTCGTCAGCAGATGGTCGAAGGGTGGCGCTCAGTCTAGGCAGCCAGTCGTGCCCTCGGTATCGAGCACCCGCTGGCAGGCGCCCGCCCCGGGGGTTTGCGATGTAAACATGGCAAACGCCCAGTCTGCAGCGCAGGTTTGCGATGCTTACAGTCCACCAGGCGTGTAAACATGGCAAACCCCGGGTGGGCGGCCAGGGTGGAGGGCAGGAGCGGCGTGGGATCAGGTGAGCTCACGCTTGAGGATCTTGCCGGTGGCCGTCATCGGCAGCTCGTCGCGGAACTCGACGACACGGGGATACTTGTACGACGCCAGCTGGTCCTTCGACCAGGCCACCAGCTCGTCCTCGGTGACGCTCGCGCCCTCGTTGCGGATCACGTACGCCTTGATCTCCTCGCCGTGGCTCTCGTGCGGGACGCCGACGACCGCGACGAGCGACACGTCTTCATGTGTCAGCAGCACCTCTTCGACCTCACGCGGATAGACGTTGAAGCCGCCGCGGATGATCATGTCCTTCGCTCGGTCGACGATGTAGTAGTAGCCGTCCTCGTCGCGGCGCGCGAGGTCGCCCGACCGGAACCAGCCGTCCTTCATCACCTCGTCGGTTTCGTCCGGGCGCTCGTAGTAGCCCTTCATGATGTTGTGCCCGCGGATCGCGATCTCGCCTACCTCGTCGGCACCCCCCACTGTCTTCCAGTCCTCGTCGATGAGCTTCACCTCCACGCCCCAGATCGGCGTACCGATCGAACCAGCCTTCGGCTCGCGGTCGAGATGGCTGAAGGTCGCCACCGGCGACGTCTCCGACAGTCCGTAGCCCTCGAGGATCTGGACGCCGAAGCGCTCCTTGACCTCCGTGATGATCTCCACCGGCAGGGACGCCCCACCAGCGACCGCACGGCGGAGGTTGCCGGCGATCTTCTGCACGTCGACGTCGTCGGTCAGGGCACCGAGGAGCCCCCAGTACATCGTGGGGACGCCCGCGAAGAACGTCACCTCCTCCTTGTCCATCAGGGCAAGGGCCTGTGCGGGGTCGAACCGGGCCATGAGCACGAGCGTCGAGCCGAGCCCGAAACCGGCGTTCATCTGCACGGTCTGCCCGAACGAGTGGAACAGCGGCAGGGTGACGAGGTGGACGTCGGGCTGGGAGGGGCTCAGCTCCCAGATGCGGTGGCAGGTGGTCACGTTGAACGCGATGTTGGCGTGGGAGAGCTCGGCACCCTTGGGCTGTCCCGTCGTACCGCTCGTGTAGAGGATCACGGCGGTGTCGGTCGCCTCGGTGACAACCGTCTCGAATGTGCCCGGCTGGTCCTTCGTTGCCGCGAAGAAGTGGTCGCCGGCCTCGACCGGGACAGGTCCGGCGGGATCGGCGGGTATGACGAAGAAGTGCTCGCAGGCGTCGGCGTCGTTGAAGCCGGCGAGCCCCGCCTCGGCCATCGCGAGCTCCGCCGTGCCCTCGAAGCAGAAGTACGCCTTCGCGTCGCAGTCACCCAGGTGGTAGCCCACCTCGCGGCCCTTCAAGAGCACGTTGAGGGGGACCACGACGGCACCGGCCTTGAGGATGCCGTAGTAGATGACCGGGAAGTAGGGCAGGTTGGGACACGAAAGCGCAACCTTGTCGCCGGGTCCGATCCCCCGCTCCACAAGCAGATGTGCGACCTGGTTGGCCATCGCGTCGACCTTGGCGTAGCTGAGTCGGGTGTCGCCGAAGACGACCGCATCCCGCTCTGGGACCTTGCGGGCGGAGTCTTCGAGCAGCACGGCCAGGTTGAACATGGTCGACCTCCAGGGACTTGGTTGGCGGCATTGGGGGCTGTCAACAACGTATCGACCCCTCCGGCAGACCGCCACGCCCGCAGCCAACAGCCCAGGAACAACTCATGCCCGGGCGCGGGCTCGCTCAGTCGTCGTCAGGCAGCCGGCTGCGCTCGATCTCAGCGACCGTGGGGTGCCCGTCGTCGCAGAAGACTTCCACGTCGACACTTTGACGCCGGTCACGGAACACCGCCTCCACATCGTCGTCGGGACCTGGCTCATACCGAACCATCCGCCAGCCTCCGGCGCGGGCCGGGCGGGCCTCCACCCCGATGGCGTAGACACCCTGGCAGGACACCACGAACGTGCCGAAGTCACGGGAGATGTCCCTCGTCACGACCGCCGCTGACGGATCCGGGCGGGCAGGCTGCTTGGCCCTGTCGGCCGCCCGGTCCGCCTGTCGCACATCGCTCCCGAGGGGGCCCCGACCACGGACGGCATCACCGACGGTGGCGACCGTGGCGACCCCGACACCGATAGCCGCGGTCGCAGCGAGCGCCCAGGCAACGGCGTAGAGAACTCGAGTGCGCACGATGCCAGCATGGAACGACGCGGATGCTGTGGGGTTAGGAGCGTCCTAAAGCAGCGTTAAGGTTGCCTGCTGGTGCGGACCGCCAACGCCCGTCGTGCGTTACGTTCTGCAGGTGCCTCAACTCTTGATCATCGAGGATGACGCACGCATCAGGTCGCTGCTCATGCGTGCGTTGGACGAGCGTGGATACGCCGTCAGCTCCGCCGCCACAGGGATGGCCGGACTGTCCGAGGTCGTGGACAGACGACCAGATCTCGTGGTGCTTGACCTCGGCCTTCCTGACGTGGACGGGACTGAGGTGCTCGCAATGATCCGCGCCGTGAGCCAGGTGCCCATCATCATCGCCAGCGCCCGCGACGATGAGCCCTCGTTGCTCCGGGCGCTCGACTCCGGTGCCGATGACTACGTCATCAAGCCTTTCACCGCCGCTCAGGTCGAAGCGTGGATCAGGGCGGTGCTGCGGCGAGCAGGTGGTTCGTCGAAGCTTCCCAACGTCGTGGTCGTCGGCGACCTGGAGATCGATGTGCGTGCACGCCGGACAACCCTCGCCGGGGAGAAGATCGAGCTGAGCCCCAAGGAGTTCGAGCTGCTGGCCTACCTCGCCGGTCGCGCAGGGGAAGTCGTCACCAAGCGGGAGCTCCTCACCGACGTGTGGCAGCAGTCCTACGGAGGCCCCGACAAGACAGTCGATGTGCACCTGTCGTGGCTGCGGCGCAAGCTGGGAGAGACCGCGGACCGGCCGCGTTATCTGCAGGCCGTTCGCGGTGTCGGTGTCAGGCTGGCGGCCCCGGAGACATGAGGAGAAGCCTCATCCTCACCGTGGCCGCGACCACCGTCATGGTCCTGTTGGCGATGCTGGTCCCGATGGCGTTGCTGGTGAGCCAGTATGCGATCGAGGACCGGATTGCGCGAGCTGCGCTCGAGGTGCAGGCGACCGAGACGGTGGTCTCAGGTCAGGACAAGGGCTCCGTGTCGGTCTACCTGGAGTCGATCAACTCCGACCGCCGTTCCACCCTGACAACGGTGCTCTACCCGGACGGTACGGCGATCGGTCCGATCAAGGGTGAGGACGCCCGGGTCCGCCAGGCACGCAAGACCGGTCAGGCGCGCGTCGATGACGTGCCGGGTGGATCGGAGATTCTGGTGCCGGTGTCGCTCGGCGGGAGTAGCGCACTGCCGGTCGAGACCCCAGTGATCCGGGTCAGCATCTTGACACGTGGCTTCGCCAGTGACGTGCGCATGGCCTGGGTGGTGCTGGCACTGCTCGGGTTGGCGCTGCTCGCCGGCAGCCTGGCGATGGCCGACCGGCTTGGCCGTCGCTTCGTCGAACCCATCCGGTCGTTGGCACGGTCGGCGCACCACCTGGGGGAGGACGACCTGACGACGCGGATCTCGGCGGAGGGCCCGCCCGAGGTGCAGGAGGTCGCGGTGGCCCTGAACCGTCTGGTGGAACGGGTAGCCAAGCTCATCGAGCGGGAGCGTGAGAACGTCGCCGATCTCTCACACCGCCTGCGCACACCGATCACGGCACTGCGGTTGGCGGTCGAGGCCATGCCTGAGCACGAACGAGAACGGTTGTCCGCCGATGTCGACACCTTGGACCGGATGATCGACGACGTCGTCCGTGAGGCGCGTCGCTCCCAGCGCGAGGGTCTTGTCGCGAGCGCAGACGCCGTCGGGGTTCTGCGGGCCCGGACCGACTTCTGGCGCGCCCTCGCCGAGGATCAGAACCGGCGCCTGCAGGTCAGCGTGCCCCCCGGAGTGGTTCCGGTCCGGTCCAGTCGAGCCGATCTCGAGGCGGTGATCGACGCCTTGCTCGACAACGTCTTCTCCTACACCCCGGAAGGCTCCCCCGTCGACGTACGTCTGGAGGCACCGGCGGGGGGCGGCGGGCTGCTGGTCGTGGAGGACGGTGGGCCGGGGCTCCCCGACTCTGTCGACGTGAGCGGACGCGGGGTGAGCAGAAGCGGCTCCACCGGCCTGGGGTTGTCGATCGTGCGTCGCACAGCCGAAGCCTCCGGAGGACACCTGAGTCTCGAGCGCTCCAGACTTGGCGGTGCCCGGGTAGCGGTGAAGCTCGGACCGGCCGGTTAGGGACTGCCGGCTGCCCCATGGCCAAGCGGGTCCCGAGGCAGCCAGGCGCTGCGCGACCATCGCGCGGCCCGCTCGACAGGCGTCATCCCGACCGGCCCAAGTTCCGGCCGACCACGGCCGACGGGTTCCGCGAGGCCTGGCACATCAACGAGCGGATCTGGGCGGCCACCGTGGATCGGGCGCGCAAGCTCGATCCTGAGCAGCTGCACGAGGCGGTGAGCGGGGAGTGGTCGTTCATCCAGACTCTGCGCCACCTGGCGTTCGCCAGCGAGTCCTGGGTGGGCCGGTGCATCCTCGGTGACCCCAGCCCCTGGCACCCGCTCTCTCTGCCGTGGGACCAGATGCCACCCACACGGGGAGTGCCCACCGACCGCGACGCCCGCCCGTCGCTCGACGAGGCGCTGGCCCTGCGCCAGCAGGCGATGGACCTCGTGCGGGGCGTGGTGGACGACCTCACCGACGAGCAGCTGGCAGCCGAGACGGCCCCCCTCGTGGGTCCCGGCTGGCCGCCCGAGGGCGAGACCTTCCCCGTCCGCGAGTGCCTCGTGATCGTGCTCAACGAGGAGTGGTGGCACCGCCAGTACGCCGAACGCGACCTGTCCGTCCTCGAGGAACGCAACTGACCCCCGTGGAGCTCACCTTCGCCGGGCCGGGTGATCGAGTGGCGCGGCCCGGCGCCGTACTACTTCGTGCCGGTCCCCGACCATGCGTCGGCCGACATCCGCGAGGTGGCCGCGATGGCGACCTACGGCTGGGGCGTCATCCCGGTCGAGGCCCGCATCGGCGAGGTGGACTTCGACACGTCGCTGTTCCCGAAGGACGGCGGGTACCTGCTGCCCCTCAAGGACGCCGTGCGCAAGCCGCAGGGGCTCTCGCCCGGCGACGGCGTGACCGTGGAGATGACCGTCCGCCTCTGAAAGTCAGGCTGGCTCGGTCCGTCGTCCCGTGTCCGTCCGGGCGCGAACGCCGCATCAACCCGGACGCTGGCCGCGGCAGTGCTGACGGGCGGCGGCCCCTCAAGGATCGCCGCCCGTCTGCGGTACGCGTCGCGTCAGCGGCGGACGACGCGTACCGTGCAGACCTCGCCGTTGCCGAGGTTGACTGCCCGGGCGCGGAACGCATCGTTGCCAGCGGTGTTGGGCCGGTTGCGCTCGTACTCGACCTCGCCCTCGCGGTCGGTGGTGCGCACGTCGCGGAAGACCCGCTTGCCGTCGTGGTGGAGCGTCATCCGCCACTTCTGGCCGCGCACGTTCGAGTCGACCTCGAAGTTGACCTCGAAGCGACCGTCATCCTTGTCGACGTCGAAGTCGTAGCGCGCCTTGCCCTGACTGCAGACACCGCGCTTCTCGGTGTCGGCTGAAGCCGTCTGGGCCAAGGCGAGCGGAACCGCACCTGCCAGCAGAGCGGTGGAGGCGCCCAGAGTGAGAACCTTGTAGCGGAGCGGAAACTTGGTGGTCATGATTTGGCCTTTCGGTACGGGATTTTTCTGCGGACACCAGGAGTTTGGGCCCGGCGCGGCTAAGCGCTCCCCATGCCGTCGTTAAGGCCGCCCTAAACCGGATCCGTCCGGGGCGTCAGGGTCCGCAGACCGTGGTTCAGTCGCGGGGCGAGGTGCTACGAGCGGCTGCGAAGGCCAACCCAACTGCGAGACCGACGATGAGGCCGGTGACTCCGTACACGACAAGGGCGTCAGTGCCCGGCGGGGCTCCGTGGATCATGGCGAAGGCGGCGGCTACGGCGACGACGACCCCAACCATCCCGCCTGCGGGGACCAAGAGGCGTGGGCGAGACCTTGTCAGCGGTGCCATGAGCACCAGCAGAACGAGGGTGCCGAGCAGGATGCCAGCACCGGGCCACACGGGCCACATTCCGCGGGATCCGGTGAGGTAGCCCCAAAAAGCGACCGCTGCCACAAGACCGGCCGCCACGGCTACGGCCAGAAGCGGGCGGCCTCGCAGTGTCACCCGAACAGCGAACCACATTCTTGGCTCATCCGACACGCTCGACGGTGGATGCGGGGCCGCCCGGTGTGCCACCTCTCGTCACCTGGGGTCGCTGCACCGGATCGGACTGCCCCCGTCAGCGGAAGCGCTCGCCGGTCAGATGCTCGTAGGCCGTCACATACGTCGCGCGCGTCTGCGTGACGATCTCGTCCGGCAGTGGCGGCGGCGGTTGGTCCGAGCGGCGGTCCCAGCCCGACTCGGGGCTCGTGAGCCAGTCGCGCACGAGCTGCTTGTCGTATGACGGTTGGACCCGTCCCGGCCGCCAGGTCTCGACCGGCCAGAACCGCGACGAGTCAGGCGTGAGCACCTCGTCAGCAAGCACGATGGTGCCGTCCGGCCTGGTGCCGAACTCGAGCTTGGTGTCGGCGACGATGATGCCGCGCTCGCGAGCGAGCGCCTCGGCCCTGCCGTAGATCGTCAGCGTGAGCGTGCGGAGCTCGGCCGCGACATCGTCGCCGACCGTCTCGACCACTGCTTCGTAGGAGACGTTCTCGTCGTGCTCGCCGAGGGCGGCCTTGGTGGCGGGGGTGAAGATCGGCTCCTCCAGCCGCGAGCCATCCCCGAGCCCGGCCGGGAGCTCGACACCGCAGACGGCACCGTGAGCCCGGTAGTCGAGCAGCGCCGAGCCGGAGAGGTAGCCCCGGGCGACGCACTCCACCGGGACCATGTCGAGCTGCTCGCAGACGACCGCACGACCGACGACCGCAGCAGGCACGTCCGTCGAGACGACGTGGTTGGGTGCGAGGCGGGAGAACTGGTCGAACCACCACAACGACATCCGCGTCAGGAGGACACCTTTGTCAGGGATCTCGGGCACGAGCACGAAGTCGTACGCCGAGATCCGGTCCGAGGCCACCATGAGGAGCCGGCCGTCGGGGCGCTCGTACAGGTCGCGGACCTTGCCCGAGTGGACGAGACGCGCACCCTCGATCGGCGCCGCGACACCACCAGGGCTTGCGCGGTCGTCGGGCGGGGCCATACCCCCATCCTGCCCAACGGCCGTCACCCTGCCCGTGCGGGTGTGGCGACAGGGGTTCAAGATGGGTCGTATGCCGGACGCTGTCGTGATCGGATCGGGACCCAACGGTCTGGTCGCCGCCAACCTGCTGGCCGACCGAGGGTGGTCGGTGACCGTGCTCGAGGCCCAGCCGACGCTGGGGGGCGCGGTGCGGACCGACACCGACGTCCACGACGGCTTCCGCCACGACACGTTCAGTGCGTTCTACCCGCTCGCCGCGGCGTCCCAGACGATCAGTTCGCTGCGGCTCGAGGACCACGGGCTGAGATGGGTGCACGCCCCCGCCGTGCTCGGCAACCCGCTCCCGGACGGACGTTGGGCGATGCTGCACCGGGACCGCCACGACACAGCAGCCGGCCTCGACACCCTCTCCCCCGGCGACGGTGCGGCCTGGCTGAAGCTGTGCGATCAGTGGGACGGCTTCGGCCCCGCGCTCCTGTCGGCGCTGCTGACCCCGTTCCCCCCGATCAGAGGCGGCCTTCGTACTGCGGTCAGCCTCCCCCGGCACGCCGGTCTGGCCGGGCTGCGGCTGCCACTGACCCCGGTGCGGCGGTTGGCTGCGGACAGATTCTCCGGCGAGGGAGCCCGGCTGCTCCTCGCCGGCAACGCGTTGCACGCGGACTTCTCCCCCGACGACGCCGGCTCCGGCATCTTCGGGCTGATCATGGCGATGCTCGGCCAGACGGTCGGCTTCCCCGTGCCCCAGGGAGGGGCGGGAGAGCTGACACAGGCGCTCGCGCGCCGGCTCGAGTCGCTGGGAGGCTCTGTCGTCACGGGGACCGAGGTGGCGGCGGTCGTCGTACGCGACGGCCGCGCGGTGGGAGTCCGCACCAAGACCGGCGACCAGATCGGGGCTGCCAGGGCAGTCCTGGCAGACGTGTCGGCTCCGGCTCTCTACGGTGGCCTGGTGGCGTGGGAGGACCTGCCCTCGCGCACCCGGTGGGGAATGCGTCGCTTCCGGTGGGACCCGTCCACCGTCAAGGTGGACTGGGCGTTGTCGACACCGGTGCCCTGGGACTCAGCACCCCCGATCGCCCCGGGGACCGTGCACGTGACCCACTCGGTTGCCGAGCTTTCCACTTTTGCCAGCCAGATGAAGGGTCACACGATCCCGTCACATCCACTCCTGCTGATGGGTCAGATGACCACCGTTGACGCGTCCCGGTCGGCCGCCGGCACGGAGTCGCTGTGGGCGTACACCCACGTTCCTCAGGACACGCACTCTGACGCCGGCGGCGACGGCATCCGCGGCGTGTGGGACCACAGCGACCTCGAGCGCTTCGCTGACCGGATGCAGGCGCGGGTCGAGCGGTTCGCGCCGGACTTCGCGAGCCGGATCATGGCTCGGCGGGTGCTCGGTCCGCGCGAGCTCCAGCGGTCGGACGCCAACTTGCACGGCGGCGCGATCAACGGCGGCACGGCCGGGCTCGGGCAGGAGCTGGTGCTTCGTCCGGTTCCCGGGCTCGGCCGCGCTGAGACCCCGGTCAGGGGCCTCTACCTCGCCTCCGCGTCAGCGCACCCCGGTGGAGGAGTGCATGGCGCTCCCGGTGCCAACGCCGCGCGAGCAGCTCTCGCCCATGCCCGCGTACGGCGCTGGATCCCTTGGCGCTGAGACCGACCTGTCAGGCTCCACTGGACAGGTGGCCGCTCAGCCCACCCTGACAAGTCGGTCAGGGGGCTGGGTCGGGGTCGGGGTCGGGCTCGGCCTCGGCCTCCGCAAGCCTCACCAGGTCTTCGAGCATCCGCTTGACACGGAACCTGAATCCCAACGCCGTCAGCGGGTTGTGGATCCATCGTGCCGGGCCGCGCAGCGGATGCTCGTTCATCGTGATGATGCTGCCCGTGCCTGAGGGACTGACCCTGAGACCCACGCGGGCGGTACCCGCAGGCCAGGCATGAGCCTCGAGCTCGAGCAGCTGCAGGGGGATGCACTCCCGGGACGTCGTCGTGTCCTCGTGGGTGATCGGACCGATTCCTGCCGTGTAGTGAATCGACGTTCCAGCAGACGGCCACCCCTCATCGACGTCCCTGATCTCCTTGGTGCCCTGGACCCATTCGGAGTACCGGTAGCCGTCGCTCAGGACGGCCCAGACCTGGTGGGGGGTGGCAGAGGTTCGCTTGTTGCTGGCAGCTGTCGGCATGGGCTCAATCTAGTGGTGTCTCTCCTGAACCGTTTGCCGGTTGCGTTGGTCCAGGTGGAGCATCGCAAGGCGGAGGAGCGGGGGCCACCCGAGGCCGGAATGGTTAATTCTCGCGGGAGTGGGTAGAACTGTCTTGATGCAGCCCGACTTCATTGCAGGCCGGTACCGCGTCGTGCGCGCCGTCGGCAAGGGCGGCATGGGCACGGTGTGGCTGTGCACCGACGAGACCCTGCACCGCCAGGTCGCGGTGAAGCAGATCGGCTCCCTGCCTGGGGAGTCCCCTGACGACACGGCGCGCGCCATGCGTGAGGCTCGCCTCGCGGCCGCACTCAACCACAAGAACGCGGTCTCGATCTACGACGTCGTCGAGCACGACGGGACGACCTGGCTGGTGATGGAGTACGTCCCGTCCCAGACCCTGTCGGAGCTGCTCGCCTCGGAGGGCAGGCTGGCACCCGAGCGCGTGGGGCACATCGGTGCCCAGGTCGCAGAAGCACTCAGCAGCGCCCACTCGCGGGGGATCGTGCACCGTGACATCAAGCCTGGCAACATCCTGGTCGGCGAGGGCGACGCGGCGAAGCTCAGCGACTTCGGGATCGCGCGCGGCCAGCAGGACGCGCAGCTGACCCAGACCGGCATGGTCACCGGCACGCCCGGCTTCTTCTCGCCCGAGCTCGCTCGCGGCGAGGACCCGTCCTTCGCCTCCGACGTCTGGGCCCTCGGGATCACCCTCTACACCGCCACCGAGGGCGGGCCGCCGTACGAGCCCCAGTCCAACCCGTTGGCGATGCTGAGCATCATCACGCGCGAGCCGCTGCCACCTCCAACACACGCTGGCCCGCTCACCGGCGTGCTCGCGGGCATGTTGGAGCCCGACGCGAGTCGGCGCGCGACGATCGCCGAGGTGCTGGCAGATCTGCGTGCGGTCGAGCAGGAGGGGAGGGCGACGAGGACCTCCCGGGGCGCCGCAGCGGTCGTGGCCGCCTCGCCTGGTGCCCCCGAGCGGCCCGACCCGACGACCTCCCTCGAGCACCCCCGCCAGGAGTCGGTCGAGCCGGACTACGAGAAGCCCGTCGCGGTGCCTGCTCCGGTGGGCGGCTGGTCCGACGAGGGAGCTGCCGACGAACCGCCACCCCCGCGTGAGCGCGGCCGCCTTGGTCGCGTGGCGATGGTGGCGCTGGGGCTGTTCGTGCTGGTCGGTGCTGGCGCCCTGCTCTGGAACAC
>Ga0136625_1000379_pt1 | contig 13494 bp, 14 predicted proteins | sample AntDrymUQ4832306_2_FD_104672 | JGI IMG/M metagenome (GOLD analysis project Ga0136625, IMG submission 104672) | Polar desert sand microbial communities from Dry Valleys, Antarctica - metaG UQ483 (23.06) | ecosystem: Environmental > Terrestrial > Soil > Desert | place: Antarctica: Dry Valley...
CTGCTGTTCGCCTCCTCCGGAGCAGAGTCCGAGATCGCAGCTCGCGCCGAAGATCTGGAGTTGCTGGAGGGTCTCGTTGTCCCGCTCGCCCAGACCGGCGACCTGCTGGCACTGAAGCTGCTCGCGCGCGACGACGCGACCCGTCCGCAGGACGCCGCCGACCTGCTTGCGCTGCGCGCCGTGGCCGATGCCGACGATCTCGCTCTTGCCCGCCGCACGGTCAAGCTGATCGCCGAGCGCGGGTTCTCCAGGGGACGCGATCTGGAGGCCGCGCTGGACGACCTGCTGGCCGGCTCGTAACGCGACGCGGCCAGGGTAGCGGCTGCCGACGCAACGATCATTGCCGGCCTGCCGGTGCAAGCGAGAGCTATCGGTCTTCGGACACCGGGCGCCGCGGCGCTCCCGCCAGCGCCGACCGCCGCCGCGCCCATGCGCGCCGCAAACCGTCGCGACGCCGCATCCCCGTCCCGCGCAGCTGCCGGGCGCGCACGGCGAGCAGCGCGACAATCTCCGCCGTCGGGTGGAAGGGGTCGGCGATCGCCGCCTCGTCCTCGATGCGCAGCGCCGCGACGATAACGCCATCCACGCACGCGATCAGCAGTGCTCCGCCGTCGGGCACGGTCGAGGAGTCCAGCGCGGCGAGGCGCTCGAGGGCGACGGCGTCGTCTCCGAACACCGGGCGGATCGTCAGCTCGCTCACGCCGCGGCCCGCCGCGTCGCGTCGACCAGCGCCTCGGCGATGTGGTCGCCCAGTCCTCCCCGTTCGATCTCCGGATGCCACTGCAGGCCGAGCGCCAGCCGCCGGTCGGTGCGCTCGATCGTCTCGATCAGACCGTCGTGCGAGGTGGCCGCCACGCGCAGGTGGCGCCCGAGGCGGCGGATCGCCTGATGGTGCTCGCTGTAGACCTCGACGGAGCGGCCGAGCAGACCGCGGATCACACTGCCGCTGTGCGTGTCGACGCCGTGCCACGCGGCATCGTGCGAGCGGTCGACGGCGCCGTCGATGACGACGTCCTGAAACAGGCTCCCACCGGTGGCGATGTTCAGCAGCTGGTGTCCGCGGCAGACGCCGACGATCGGCAGATCGAGGGCCAGCGCGCCACGCAGGACCTCCAGGTCGGCGCGGTCGCTTGCGATGTCGGGATCGCCGCGCAGCGATCTCGGCTGCTCTCCGTACATCGCGGAGTGCACGTCGCGAACGGCGCCGGTGAGCACGACCGCGTCGGCGAGCGCCAGCTCCCGCTCGGAGGGCACGTTCGCCAGCACCCGCACGCGAGCGCCGGCATCCGCGAGCCAGCGCACGTAGGCGGCCTGAGGCTCGTTGCGGGCGAGCAGCAGGACGAGCGGCAGCGGGTCGGCGCGCACACTGCGATACGCGCTGATGAAGGCGGCGCGAGCGCGCACGACGCGCTTGCGCGCGGCATCCTCGGAGATGTCCAGCAGCCGCGCGATCTCCCCGTGCGCGAGACCGCCCTCGAAGCGCAGCAGCAGCACGAAGCGCTCGTGCGGGTTGAGCTTCAGCAGCGCCTCGCGCGCGGCGTCGGGCTCGGCGACGTCCGCCGAGCCGGCGAGCTCGGGCCCCTCGTCGAGCGCGCCGACGGGACGCCGGGCGCGGCGGCGCAGCTCGTCGATCACGAGGTTGGAGGCCGTTCGGCGCAGCCACGCGCGCTGGTGGTCGTCGTCGAGGTCGCGGGGCAGGCGCTGCCAGGCGCGGGCGAACGCCTCCTGGCGCACGTCCTGCGCCGCGTCGAGATCGCCGCCGAGCATGCGCGCGAGGCGCCGCGTCAGCCCATCCTGCTCCTCGGCGATCAGCGTGGCGAAGTTCATCTCACCAATGACACGCTACGGACCCCTTCAACCGGACATCCGGCCGGGAACGTCAGCGCTCGTCGGTCGCCGCCGCGAGCCCGTCCACGATCGCCTCGACGCTCGCGGGGATCCGCAGCCGCTCGGCCTCCTCGGGATGGGCCTCGGACAGCTTGGCCAGTTCGCTGCGCAGGAACTCAAGGCCGTCGTCGAGCTGGGGCTCGCCGGCGTCCAGGCGCCGGCGCACGCCCATCGCGCGGTTGACGCGCGCCTGCGCCTTGGGCCAGGTGTAGTCGGGGTCGATCGCCCGGCGCAGCTCCGCCCAGCGGCGCGCGAGGCGGTCCAGTGCGCGGCGCTTGGCCTCGACCCGGCGATGGGCGGGGACGAGCGACTGCGGGGGGATGGCCGCCGGCGCCTCGGCCGCGCCGACGCGCTCGCTGCGCACGAACTCCAGCACCGAGCGCAGCGCACGCTCGGGCTGCCCGAGCTGGCGCAGCAGGCGGCGGGCGGCATCGACCTCCTCGCTGCGGTAGTGCACGCCGGCGACGATCACGCCGCCGGGCACGACCTGCGCGTCGAGCGCCTGGAAGTCGGCGCGCTGGGCGATCCCGGTGGGCGGCTCGGCGTCGAACGTCGCGCCGACCTCGTCGGAGACCTGCTGGCGCAGCTCGACCTCGACGCGCTCCGCGCACGCCTTCAGCGTCGGGTCGGCGGGCATGAAGACCGTGGCGACGAGGTCGCCGGGGTCGCCCGGGCGCCGGCGCACGACGCGCCCGACCGCCTGGCGGAAGAACAGGTCGGTGCGCTTGACCGTCGCGTAGGCGGCGAGCACCAGGCGCGGCACGTCGACGCCCTCGCTGACCATGTTCACCGCCACCAGCCAGCGCGGGGCGTCGTCGCCGCCGCGGGTGAAGCGCTCGATGCGCGCGTGCGCCCCGAGCTCGTCGCTGACGATGACCACGGGCTTCTCGCCGGCGATCGTGCGCAGCAGCGCCGCGGTCCGTCGCGCATGCGCGCGGTCGTCGCAGAGCACGAGGCCCGCCGCATCGGCGATGACCGCGCGCGCCTTGACCAGCAGCGCGTCCGCATCGCGCAGCATCTGTGCCAACAGGGGCATCGCCGGATCGATCGCCGTGCGCAGCCGCCGGGCGTCGTCGTGAGGCTCCAGATCGTCGGCGAACGCGGCGATCGTCTCCTGCGCGTCGACGCGCCAGCGCAGCGTGGCATCGAGCAGGCGGAAGGCCAGCGGCCGGCAGACCGCGTCGCTCACGGCGTCGGCGTAGCCGTAGACGAAGTCCGGCGCGCAGCGGCGATCGTCGTCATAGCGCACGAACGGGATCGCGCTCGCGTCGGAGCGAAACGGCGTGCCCGACATCGCAAGCCGGCGGTGTGCGCCCTCGAACGCGGCCCGCAGCGCGGTGCCCCAGGTCGCCGATTCGCCCGCGTGATGGACCTCGTCGAGCACGACGAACGTCGAACGCGCGAGATGGTGGGCGAAGAGGTCGGGTGCCGAGGCGACCTGCTGATAGGTCACGACGACGCCCTCGACGTCGGGGCGCCACGCCCCGTCGGCGTTGCGCCAGCGCGGATCGAGGTGCAGTCCCGCACGATCGGCGGCATCGGCCCACTGCGCGCGCAGGGCGGTCGTCGGGCATACGACGATCACCTGATCGCAGCCCGTCTCGCGCGCCGCCCGGCACGCGGCGAGCGTCTTGCCCGACCCGGGCGTCGCGACGAGCAGGAAGTCCGCCTCGGCCGTGGCGGCGTGCCGGGCCACGAACGCCTCCTGCCACGCGCGCCAGAGGATGCTCACTCCCGACGACCGCCCTTGGCCAGGTTGCACGCCGGGCACAGCGCCTGGCCGTTGGCGGGATGCGTCGCGCCGCCGGAGGCAAACGGCCGCACGTGATCGGCGTGCCAGCGCCGGCGCAACGGCTCGCCGCAGCGCGCGCAGCGGCCGCCCGCAGCGAGGAACAGCGACACGCGCGCCGCGGAGCCAAACCGCCGAGAAGCCATGACGACGCAGTCTCGCACGAGTGGCCCGGCCGATCGCAAACGCTACGTTCGGTCGATGGACAGTCGCTTCTCGGCAGCGCACCGTGGCGGCGGCGGCACGCCGATGGTCTGCCTCCACGGCTTCATGGAGACCTGGAGGACCTGGGAGCTCGTGCTCGATGCGCTCGAGCGCCGCCACGACGTCCTCGCGCCGACGCTCGCCGGCCACGCCGGTGGTCCGCCGTTCGACGCGTCCGCCGGCCAGGCCGGGGTCGTCGACGCCGTCGAGCGGGCGATGGACGAGGCGGGCTTTCAGACCGCGCACCTCGTCGGCAACTCGCTCGGTGGGTACGTCGCGCTGGCGCTCGCGGCGCGCGGCCGCGCGCGAACCGTCGTCGCGCTCGCGCCCGCCGGCGGCTGGGAGCCGGGCGGCGACCTGTACCCGGCGATCGCGCGGCGCCAGGCCGAGATGCACCGCGGGCTGCAGAGCGCCGCCCTGAACGCCGAGGCGTTCGTCTCCACGCTCGCGGGACGCCGCAGCGTGACACGACCGCAGACCGTCGCCTTCGATCACATCCCGGCCGACCTGCTCGCTCACCAGGTGCGCGGCGTCGCGGCGTGCGACGCGCAGGCGATGATCGACTGCGCGCTGCGCGAGGGATATGAGCTCGACGCGCAGCACGTGACCTGCCCGGTGCGGATCATCTGGGGGCTCAGCGACGAGCTGCTGGCGCTGCCCGTCAGCGCGGTGCGCTACCGGCGCGACTGGCTTCCGACGGCAGATTGGGTAGAGCTTGATGACGTCGGGCACGCGCCGCAGCTCGACGTGCCGCTGGAGACGGCTCAGCTGATCCTCGATTTCACCGTCGATTGACGTTGCGAAGGAGCTTCCGATGGCCAACCACTACGTCCACACGTGCATCCGCGTCAGCGACCCCGAGGCGTCACAGCGCTTCTACGCGGCGCTCGGCTTCCACCCGCGCGGCAGGTTGAACTTCGAGACGGCCTACAACGTCTACATGGGGCTGCCCGGCGAAGGCGACGTGCTCGAGCTCACGGTCAACCTCGACCAGGACGAGCCCTATGACCTCGGCACCGGCTACAGCCACATGGCGCTGACGGTCGACGACGTCGACCACGTGCTCGCCACGCTGAAGGCGCTCGGCGTCGAGCCCGAGAAGCCGCCGTTTCATCCGGGCGGTCGCGAGGATCTGTCGCTGATCGCGTTCGTCGCCGATCCCGACGGCTACCGCATCGAGCTGATCGACGGCGGCGCGTTCGACACGCCGCAGGACCCCGCGGGCTGAGAGGAGATCGTCATGGAACGCACGAGCTGGACCCTGCTTGAGCACCGTGCTCACGGGTTGACCGTCAGCTTGAGAATCTGCTCGCCGGTGTCCTCGACCTCGACTTCGAAGATGCCCTCGATCGAGGCCGGGAAATCGAACGTCGCGGGCTTGCCGGGCGCGGCGTCCTCGTCTCGGTTCGTGCTCGACAGACCGGTGGGTCCGCCGGCCCGAGCCGGTCAGCTCTCGGCGCGCGCCTTGAGCTCGCCCGGGCGCGAGTCGACGAGCAACGCGCGGAGCTTCTCGGTGCGCTCGGCATTGAGCAGAAAGCCGATCACGCCGCCGGGATCGACGTCCAGGGCGTAGGTGGCGCGGGTGCGGCCGCCGCCGAGCTCGTCGAGCTGCCAGGAGCCCTCGAGCGCGCTGAGGTCGCCCGAGGTGCGCTCGAAGGTCATGCGCGTCGGCGGTGCGTACGAGCAGGCGAGCTGCATCGAGATCTGCTTGAGCTTGGCGTCGATCTTCACGCCGCAGGTCTTCACGCGGCCCTCGCCGTCGCGCTCGTCGGGCGTCACCTCACCGAGCGTGTCCTGCCACTGAACCCACTGCCCGACGTCCTGCACGATCGCCCACACGGAAGCGATCGGTGCGTCGATCTCGGTGCTCGCACTGCCGGAGATGTTGGCCATGCGCGCACGATATCCAGGGCGTCCGCGGCGCAGCGCCCGGCGGCGCCGGGGCGTGAAGTCTCGTAACGTCAGCGGTCTGGCACCGACGGTCGTCATCGGCGCGGGACACAACGGCCTCGTGTGCGCGTGCTATCTCGCGCGGGCCGGACGCGACGTGCTCGTGCTGGAGGCCTCCGACCGTCCCGGCGGCGGCTCGCGCACCGAGGAGACCGTGCCGGGCTACCGCTTCGACACGCACTCGGTCGCGCACAACATCATCAACATGACCTCGATCCCGCGGGAGCTGCAGCTCGCGGAGGCGGGCCTGGACTACCGCGAGATGGATCCCTTCGCGATCGCCGTCTTCGCCGACGGTCGGCGCGTGCGCTTTCACCGCAGCGTCGAGCGGACGGTCACGTCGATCGCCGAGATCGACCGGGCCGAGGCGGACGCCTACGGCGTCTTCATGGACGAGGCGATGCCGCTCGTCGGCCTCGTGGCGCTCGGCCTGCAGGGCGGCGCCACGCCGCGCGAGCTCAGCGGGCGGCTGCTGCGGCGGATGCCTCAGGCGGTCGCCCTGCTGCGTCGCGGCGGGCTGCGGCTGGCGAGCGAGCTGCTCGGCGGCTACGGCACGATGCTGCGCCACCGGCTGCCCTCCGACCTCACGCGCGGGCCGGTCAGCGCGTTCGCGGCGCATGCCGGGGCCGGACCGGACCTGCCCGGCAGCGCGCTGTTCGGCTTCTGGCAGGCCGTCTACCACCGCTACGGCCAGTGGCATGCCGCCGGCGGCTCGCAGGGGCTCGTCGATGCGCTGGCGCGGCGCCTGCGCCAACTCGGCGCGAGCGTGCGCTGCGACGCCCGGGTGACCCGGATCGATGCCTGCAGCGGCCGCGTGCGCGCCGTCGAGCTCGCCGGCGGCGAGCGCATCGAGGCCGAAGCGGTCGTCAGCGCGATGCATCCCGCCACGGCGCTGCTCGATCTGCTGCACCCGCCCCTGCAGGGACCCTCCGCCCGCGACCTCGCCGCCACGCACGCGTCCAACAGCGTCCAGATGCTCGTCCACGTCGCGGTCGACCGGCTGCCGCCCTACACCGGCGCGCGGCCCGGCGACCACAACGGCCTGCAGAGCTTCGTCGACGAGCTCGACGAGCTGCAGGCCGCCTTCCACGCCGCCGAGAGTCGCCGCATGCACCTCCCCGCACCCGCCTACGCGTTCACGACCTCCGCGCTGGACGGCGGCCTCGCGCCGCCCGGCCACCACACCGTCTACCTCGCCTGCCCCGCCGCCCCGTTTGACGTGGAGGGCGGCTGGGAGCGGACCGCACCGGCCGTCGTCGAGAGCCTGCTCGACCAGGTCGAGACGCGCGCTCCCGGATTTCGCGACTCGATTCAGGGGATGTCGGTCCGCACGCCGGAGCTGATGGCGCGCGAGCTGCGCTGGCCGGGCGCGCACCCGATGCACCTCGACGTGACGCTCGACCAGCTCGGGCCGCTGCGGCCGATTCCCGCGCTCGGATCGCATCGCACCCCGGTGCGCGGGATGTACGTCAGCGGCGCGGGCACGGCGCCCTCAGGCGGGATCGCCGGTGGCCCCGGGCGCGGGGCGGCGCGGGCGCTGCTGGCCGACCTCGAGTGATCTGCTGCACAGGTCCGACGTGTGGGCGATGCCTCGATGGGGGGGCGGGTGAGCGCGGGACGCGCGCGCCACCGGACGCAAGATGCTCACCGCGGCCGGTCGGCTACGGCGTCGCCCTATCCTCCGACCGTGCCCGTCGAGCGCCTCGCGATCGCCCACGTCACCCCCTACCCCTGGGGCGATCGGACGCGAGACATCACGACCTACGTCCAGCGCGTCAGCGCCGAGCTCGCACGGCGTGGGCACCGCGTCGTCATCGTCGCGCCGTCACGCTCGCATGACGCAGTCCGCGAGACGCGCCAGGCGTTGCGCGCGGGGATCGAGGACCCGGTCGAGTTGCTGCCCGAGCCCGGCGCGCCACCCCGCGTGCTCGCCGTAGGCGACGCGATGCCCGACCTGCCCGGCGCCGGCCGCCGCGCGCCCGCGCTGCCGGTCGACGTCTCGCGCACGATCGAGGATCTGCTGACGATCCTTCCGCTGGACATCTGCCATGTCCACGAGCCGTTCGCTCCGTCCACCTCCAGCGCCGCATTGCGGCACTCGCGGGCGCTGAACGTCGGCACATTTCACACGCCGACCGAGCGGCTGCTGTCGACGCAGGTCGCGCGCAAGGTCGTCCAGCTCGTGCTCGGCCGCCTGGACATGCGCACCGCGAGCTTCGCCGCCACGCGCGAGCTCCTGCAGCGCTACTTTCCCGCCGACTATCGCCTGCTGCTCCCCGGCGCCGACGCGCCGGCCCCGCGCGAGGACGCTCCGCGGGGCCCGGCGCGGATCCTCTTCGTCGACGACGAGGAGCGTGCCGCGCTGCGCCTGTTCTTGCGGGCCCTGCGCCGCATGGACGCCGCCGGCGACTGGGAGGCGACGATCGTCTCCGCGCGCGGCCCGTCCAGCAGCACCCCACTGCGCGCCGACCTGCAGGCGCGCGTGCGCTACGCGGCGCCCGACGAGCTCGACGAGGCCGGCGCGCTCGCCAGCGCCGACGTGCTCGTCGCCGCCTCCGACGGGGCCGCGCCCGCTCCCGGCCTGCTGCTGCGAGCGCTCAACGCCGGCGTCGTGCCGGTGGCCTCACGCCTGCCCGTCTACGAGGAGGCGCTTGACGACGGCGCCCGCGGCATGCTCTTCGAGCCGCGCGACACCGACACCCTCGCCGCGCAGATGCAGCGCCTCGTGGCGGACGCCGAGTTGCGCGCGAGCCTGGCCGCCGCCGCCGCGTCGCTGCGCGAGCGGCTGACGTGGGGGCGCGTCGCCGACGACGTCGAGCACCTCTACGACGGCCTCGTCGCGCGGCGCCATCCGCGCTCCGGCGATCCGCAGATCGCAGTGCGCCTGCGCCCGCGCCCGCGCATCGACGTCGACCTGCACATGCACACCGACCACTCGCACGACTGCGCGACACCGGTCGAGGTGCTGCTGGCGACCGCACGCGACCAGGGTCTCGGAGCGATCGCGGTGACCGACCACAACGTCATCACCGGTGCTCACGAGGCGCGCGAGCAGGCGGCCAAGTACGGCGTCAAGGTCATCGTCGCCGAGGAGGTCAAGACCGCCGACCAGGGCGAGGTCATCGGCCTGTTCATCGAGCAGCAGATCCCGCGCGGCATGACGCTCGCCGAGACCGTCGCGGAGATCCGGCGCCAGGGAGGCCTGGTCTACGTGCCGCACCCGTTTGACCGCATGCACGCGGTGCCCGACTACGAGCACCTGCTGGGGATCGTCGACGACATCGACGCGATCGAGGTCTACAACCCGCGCGTGGCGATCGGCTCCTTCAACGAGGAGGCCGAGCGCTTCGCGGCCAAGTACCGGATCCTCGCCGCCGCCGGATCGGACTCCCACGTCGCGCAGGGACTGGGGTCGGTGCGCGTGCGGATGGCCGACTTCGACGGGCCGCAGGAGTTCCTCGAGGCGCTGCGCGAGGCCGAGATCACCACCAAGCCCTCGTCGCTGCTCTACGTGCAGGCGCTGAAGTTCCTGGAGACCCGGGCGACGCCGCCCGCGGCCCGGGCGGCACGGCGCGAGCGGCGGGTCAAGCGGGCCACGCGCAAGTCGTGATGCACGCGCAGGGTCGCTCGTCGCAACCGTCGAAACCACCGGCGAGCATGCCCGCGACCGACGACGAGATCCGCGAGAAGTACCTCGAGCGGGCGATCCGAGAGCTGAACATCCTGACCCGCGAGCTGCAGGCCTGCGAGCGCTGCCCGCGCGGCCAGCTCATGCCCGTGCTCGGCTCGGGGCATCCGCAGGCGGACATCGTGCTGCTGAAGTACGCGCCGACGCCGCCGGAGATCGAGGAGGGCGTCGCGTTCTTCGGACGCTCGGGAACAGCGCTGATGAAGGCGTTCAAGCGCCTGGGAATCGATCCGCTCGCCGTCTACGGGACCCTGTGCGTGAAGTGCCCGGTCTCCGACACCGCGCTCGCCGACCCCGCGTGCGTCGCGCGGCTCGGCGAAGAGCTCGCGATCGTGCAGCCGAAGATGGTCGTCGTGATGGGTGAGGACGCGCTCGCAACGCTTAACGACCTCCAGCTGCCGCTGTCGGACCCCGTGCTCGCGCTGCCCGGCGAGCTGCAGCACCTGACGCCCTCGATCGAGGCGTTGTACGTGCCGAACATCGACGAGGCGCTGGACGAGGAATCCGCCAAGCGCGCGTTCTGGTCGGCGTTTCGGGTGCTCGGCGAGTGGTACGCCGACCTGCCCCCGTACTGAGGGTCGCGCTCAGGGTCCCGCTCCTCGCGCTGGCCTACTTCCTCGCCGCGCCCGCGCTGGCGCGCCTGCTGCGGCCCGCCGCTGTCAGCAGCGGATGACGTTGCGCGCCTGCGGGTCGACCCCCAGGTCGACGTCGAACTCCACGCGGTCGCCCTCGTCGAGCGCGCCGACGCCGAGCGCGAGCCCGCGCGAGGTCACGTTCACCACATGACGATCGCCGTCGCGGACGATGGTCCCCATGGCCTCGTCGGCGTCGAAGGTCTTGACGGTCCCCGTGAACTGCATGCTGTCCCCTCTCTGACGGCCTGTTGGTTCGTCGAGTTGTCACGTCAGCTGACACACTGAACCGATGCCCGTCCGCTTCATCTTCCGATGTCAGTTCTGCGACCGGGCGCCGGATCCGCTGACCCAGCTGAGCCTGGCGAGCGCGATGCGCGAGATCACCTGGGGCGCCTACCAGGACGCGCTGCCCGGCCGCTGGCTCTTCTTCCACGGCCACGGGCTCTACGGATCGCCGCGCTATGCCTGCGAGGAGCATCGCGGCGACCTCGTCGCCTACCTGCGCCAGCACTACGGCACGATCGGCTTCCACGTCTGGAAGCGCCCGCCGTACCCCTCGAGCCTGGCGCACGCCGACACCGACAACGCCTGGATCGCCGCCACCCGGCGACAGGGCGGATGGGGCTCCTGAGGCACTCCCGCCCCGACGGCGCATTGCAGAAGGTCGCCGACGCGCTGACCACCGCGATGCGGTAGAGCGGCGCGGCGGCGTCAGGGCTCGAGCAGGATCTTGCCGAGCTTGGCGCCGCCCGCGAAGCGCTCGTAGGCCGCCGCGACGTCGTCCAGCGCGTAGACCTCGGCGACCGCCACGCGCAGGTCGCCGCGCTCAAACAGCGGCAGCACCTCGCGCTCCAGCGCCCGCGCCGTGGCGGCCTTCTCCTCCAGCGGCCGGGCGCGCAGCGTCGAGGCCATGATGCGCGCGCGCTTGCCCATCAGGGCGAGCAGGTTCAGCTCGCCCTTCGCGCCCGCGCCGACCCCGATCACGACGATGCGCCCACTCGTCTGCAGCGCCTTGAGGTCGCCGCCGAGGTTGGGCGCGCCGACGAGCTCGAGCACGACGTCGAACGGGCCGTGGTCGACGAATCCTTCCGGGTCGATGACCTCATGCGCCCCGAGCCGCGCGACGCCCTCGCGCGAGTCGGGGTTGCGCACCGAGGCAGTGACGTGCGCGCCTACCGCTCGCGCGAGCTGGACCGCGGCCGTGCCGACGCCGCCCGCCGCGCCCTGCACGAGCAGCCGCTCGCCGGGTCGCAGGGCGGCCTGGGTGAACAGCGCGTCGTGCGCCGTGGTGAAGACCTCGGGCAGGCCGCCGGCGGCGGGGAAGTCGACCGCCTCGGGCACGCGCATCAGCTGACGCTCGTGCACGACGGCCAGCTCGGCCTGGCCGCCTCCGCCGGCGATGCCCATCACGCGGTCGCCCTCGCAGAAGCGCTCCGCGCCCGGCCCGAGCGCCTCGACGACCCCCGCGAGCTCGAGGCCCGGGATGTCGGGATGGCTGCCCGGCGGCGCCGGGTAACGGCCGCGCAGCTGCATCATGTCGGCGCCGTTGAGGCCGGCGCCGCTCACCCTGACGAGCACTTCGCCGGCCCCGGGCTCGGGGTCCGGGTGCTGCTCGACGAGAATCTCGCCGTCGCGGATCGTGGCGGCACGCACGGCGCGCAGTGTAGAAGGCGAGCGCGGAAACAGCGGGAGGCGTAGGCTGCGTCCGTGGCTGTACCCGCCGAGGCCTACCGGCTGACGAACATCTCGTCGAAGGCGTACGAGCACCCGGCCGACCGCGCCGCGACCGCCGCCCTCGGCTCGATCCCGATGCTCGACCTCGTCGTGCGAAAGCTCATCGAGATGGGCTACGAGCGCGCCCTGCGCCAGACCTACCTCGGATCCTCGGTACGCCTGGGGGCAGACCAGCTCCCGCGAATCTGGAGCGCCTACCACCGCGCGCTGACGGCGCTGGACATGCCCGAGGAGTACGACCTCTACATCACCCAGCAGCCGCTGGCCAACGCGGCGACGATCGGCGCGGGCAAGCCGATCATCATCCTGAACTCCGCGACGGTCTTGCTGCTGGACGACCGCGGCATCGAGGCCGTCCTCGGCCACGAGCTCGGCCACATCCTCTCCGAGCACGTCCTGTACCGCACGGTGCTGATGGTCCTCATGCGCCTGGGCAACTCCGTGCGCCTGCCGATCCCCGGCGGCAACCTGCCGCTGCTGGCGGTGCGCTACGCGCTGCTGGAGTGGTCGCGTGCCGCCGAGCTGTCAAGCGATCGCGCGGCCGCGCTGAGCACCGGCGACCCGCGCGTGGTCTGCTCGATGCTGATGGCGATGTCCGGCGGGGCCGCCGCCGACGAGCTGAACCTCGAGGCCTTCGAGCGCCAGGCGATGGAGTACACCGAGGGCGGCGCCGGCCTCGACCGCCTGCAGCGGATGTTCTCCGATCTCAGCCTCGATCACGGGATGCCGGTCAAGCGCGTGCACGAGCTGATGGCCTGGGTGCGAAGCGGCGACTACGACCGCATCGTCGGCGGCGAGTACCCGCGCCGCGACGATGCCCCCAAGCCGCCCGTCGCCGAGGCCGCGGACGCCGCCGCGCACTACAGCGACGTGTTTCGCAACATCTTCAGGGAGGCGGGCGGGCAGGTCTCAAGCGCCGGCAGCCAGCTCAGCGACTGGCTGCGCAACAAGCAGGAGGCGGCGGCAGCCTCCAAGGAGGAGGGCGACGGCGAGCAGCCGACGGGGGCCGGCGAGAAGTAGCCTGCCGGGCGTGGACCTCTCGGCCGCCGAGATCCGTGTGCTGGGCTGCCTGATCGAGAAGCAGCGCACGACCCCCGACGCCTACCCGCTGACGCTCAACGCGCTGCGCATGGCGTGCAACCAGTCGACCGCGCGCGACCCCGTCGTGCGCTACGACGACGCGACGGTCCGCGACGCGATGACGCGCCTGCACGGCCGGCGCTGGGGCCGCCTGGCCAGCAGCGGTCGCTCGCCGAAGTACCGCCACCTGCTCGACGAGGCGCTGACGCGCGCGCCCGACGAGCTGGCGATCCTGTGCGTGTTGATGCTGCGCGGCCCGCAGACGCCGGGCGAGCTCAAGCAGCGCAGCGATCGGCTGCACCACTTCGCCGGCCTCCCGGCGATCCACGACACGCTGCGCCGGCTGATCGATCGCGACCTCGTCATGCAGATCGACCGCCGGCAGGGACAGAAGGAGGAGCGCTACGCCCAGCTGCTCGGCGAGGGCGACAACGCGCAGCCCGAGCCCGCACCGGCGGTCGCCGAGACGCCGAGTGCCGGCGGGTGGATCGCCGCGACGCCGGGGCCCGCCCCCGCCGCTCCTGACC
>Ga0136625_1000381_pt1 | contig 13477 bp, 14 predicted proteins | sample AntDrymUQ4832306_2_FD_104672 | JGI IMG/M metagenome (GOLD analysis project Ga0136625, IMG submission 104672) | Polar desert sand microbial communities from Dry Valleys, Antarctica - metaG UQ483 (23.06) | ecosystem: Environmental > Terrestrial > Soil > Desert | place: Antarctica: Dry Valley...
ACCGAAGGGTCCCGCTTGCGGGACCCGGAGGGCGAAACCCCAGATCAGGCCCGCTTGCGGGATCCGGAGGGCGAAACGGCTATTCCGAAGGTCCGCTCCCGTAAGGACGGCGCGGCTGTCGCCCTCGACGATGTCGACCGTCGCGTGCTGAACCTCATGCAGGGGTCCTTTCCGCTGGCGCCGCGGCCCTACGCCGCGGTCGCAGCAGAGGCCGAGCTCTCCGAGGACGAGGTCATGGCCCGCGTCCAGCGCCTGCTCGACGAGCGCATCATCCGTCAGGTCACGCCGATCTTCGATACGCGCGCGCTCGGCTACGGCTCGATGCTCGTCGCCGCCAAGGTCGACCCCGAGCACCCGTGGCGCGCGGCGAAGATCATCAACTCGCACCCCGGTGTCAGCCACAACTACCTGCGCAACCACGAGTTCAACATGTGGTTCACGCTCGCGGTCGAAGGCGACTCCAAGCTTGGCATGCATGGAACGCTCGCGATGCTGCAGGAGCTGACCGGCGCGCAGTCGATCCGCCAGCTGCCGACGCTGAAGCTGTTCAAGATCCGCATGGACCTCGAGATGCAGTCCGACACGAAGGCGCTCGCCTCCGAGGGCGTCGCGCAGGCCCCCGTCGAGCTGCTCGGCGTGTCCTACGACGAACGCGACAAGGACGTCATTCGCGCCACTCAGGGCGACCTGCCGGTCGTGGGCGAGCCCTTCGCGCCGGCCGCCGCCGAGCTCGGCATGACGCAGGCGCAACTGCTCGAGCACCTGGCCGCCATGAAGCAGCGCGGCATCCTGCGCCGCGTTGCCGCGATCCTCTACCACCGCCGCGCGGGCTTCAGCGCCAACGGCATGGGCGTCTGGAAGGTGCCCGACGAGCAGATCGCGCAGCTCGGCCCGCGAATGGCCTCCTTCCGCGGCATCTCACACTGCTACCAGCGGCCGACCTACGAGGACTGGCCCTACTCGGTCTTCACGATGGCCCATGGCCGCTCCAAGGAGGAGTGCGACGCGATCCTCGACGCGATCGCCGACGAGTTCGACATCAGCGAGCGCGCGACGCTCTACTCGTCGACGGAGTTCAAGAAGATCCGCCTGCTGTACTTCACCGACGACTTCAAGGCCTGGGAGCAGGAGTACGCCGGGATTCGAGGGTAACGTCGCCGTCGGTCTTCGCTAGCGATGACCGTAAGGCGAAAGCGTTTACACGCATGACGATCTCTTTGCGCGACGCGCGCTCGGCGGCCCTCTATCAGCGCGCGCTCGGCTACCTGCCCGGGGGCGTGAACTCGCCCGTGCGCGCCATGCGTGCGATCGGCCGCGATCCCCTGTTCGTCGAGCATGGCAAGGGCGCCGAGCTCGTCGACGTCGACGGCAACCACTACGTCGACTGGGTCTGCTCGTGGGGCCCGCTGATCCACGGTCACGCCCATCCCGACATCGTCGCCGCCATCACGCAGGCAGCGGCCCGCGGCACGAGCTTCGGCGCACCGACGGCCGCCGAGGTCGACCTTGCCGAGGAGGTCAGCCGCCGCGTGCCCGGCGTGCAGATGCTGCGCATGACCTCGTCGGGCACCGAGGCCTCGATGAGCGCGATCCGCCTAGCGCGCGCCGCCAGCGGGCGCACGAAGCTGCTGAAGTTCGCCGGCGCCTATCACGGCCATGTCGACGGGCTGCTCGCCGATGCCGGCAGCGGCCTGGCGACGCAGGGGATCCCCGCCAGCCCGGGCGTGCCCGAGTCCGCGGCGGCGAGCACCATCGTCGTGGCTTGGAATGACCCCGAGGCGCTCCTTGAGGCGACCGAGCGCCACGAGCTGGCGGCGATCCTCGCCGAGCCGATGCCGGCGAACATGGGCCTGGTGGCGCCGGCCGAGGGCTTCCTCGAGCTGCTGCGCCGGCGCGCCGACGAGACCGGCGCGCTGCTCGTCTTCGACGAGGTCATCACCGGCTTTCGCGTTTCGCCCGGCGGCGCGCAGGCGCTGCTCGGCGTGATCCCCGACCTGACGGTGCTGGGCAAGGTGATCGGCGGCGGTCTGCCGGCGGCAGCCTACGGCGGATCGCGCGAGCTGATGGAGCGGATCGCGCCGGCCGGCGACGTCTACCAGGCGGGAACGTTGTCGGGCAATCCCCTCGCCGTCGCCGCGGGACTGGCGTCGCTCGCGCTGCTCGAGGGCGAAACGGTCTACGCGAAGCTCGCCGCCACGACCAGCGCCCTGGCCGACGGGCTCACGCAGGCCGCGCGCGCAGCCGGCCTCGAGCAGCACGTGCAGATCGTCAGCATGACCGGCCTGCTGACCGTGTTCTTCAGCGCCGATCCCGTGACCGACTACGCCGCCGCACAGGCCTGCGACCTCGGCGCCTATGCCGCCTGGTGCCGCGGGCTGCTCGCGCGCGGGGTCTACGCTCCGCCGTCGCAGTTCGAGGCCTGGTTCCCGTCGCTGGCGCACACCGCCGAGCACATCGAACGCACCCTCGTCGCGGCGACGGCCGCGTTCGAGGAGCTGGCCGCGTGAGCAACGGGTTGCAGCGCCTGCGCGCGCTCGTTTGCGACGGTGGCGGCCTGCTGGCGGCAACGGTCGGCAATGGCTCGGCGCCGGCCGGAGAGCCAGACCATGCAGCGGCGGCCGCCGCCGGCGCAAGGGTGGCGGCGCATCGCGACGAGGTCGAGCTCGCGGTCAGCGCGGTTCGCGAGGGCCACGAGCTGCACTACGGACGGCCGCGCGCGCTGCTGATCGACGATCCCGATCTCGCGCTGCTCGCGGGCGACCGGCTCTACGCGCTGGGGCTCGAGCGCCTCGCCGCGGTCGGCGATCTGGTGGCGATCGCGGAGCTCGCGGACGTCATCTCGCTGGTAGCGCAGGCGCACGCTGGGGCAGACCCGCAGCTGGCTCGTGCCGTCTGGGACGCCGGCGCGGCCGCCATCGGCTGGGGCACGGGACCCGCTGTCGAGGTCGCGAAGGCTGCCGCTCGCGCCGGCGATCCGCAGGCCTCCGACGCGCTGAGCAACGCGGCGCGAGCGCTGTCCGGCAGCTCGCCGAAGTGACCTGACGCACAAGCGCTCTCCGCACGGGATCGCCGAAGCTCGCCGGTCGGTAGATTCCCAGTGCCGTGCCAGACGACAGCAAGAAGAACAAGCCCAAGACGACCTCCGAGGCCGGTATCCCGGGAGCCTTCGAGGGCGAGACCGTCTCCCGGCGGCGCTTCATGACGGGCACCGCGCACGGCGCGGGCGCGATCGCCGCCACCGCCTTCACGCTGCCGGCGCTCGCGATCGGGCTCGCGCCCGTCTTCGAGAAGCACGAGCAGCCCTGGCAGGCGGTCGGCCCGCCCGAGGATTTCGACGACAAGAGCTACATCCCGAAGACCATCACGACCACCGCGGGCGTCGGCGAGGTCGGCAAGTCGACCGTCTACGTGCGCAAGCGCAACGCGCAGATCGATACCGAGAAGCGCGACGAGTACAACGCCTACATCGCGATCTCGAGCCGCTGCATGCACCTCGGCTGCCCGGTGCGCTACGTGGCGGCGTCCGAGATGTTCATCTGCCCGTGCCACGGCGGCGCGTACGACAAGGAGGGCAAGGTCACCGCCGGCCCGCCCCCGCGCCCGCTCGATCGCTTCTACACGCGCGTCAAGGACGGCCTCGTCGAGATCGGTCCGCGCTTCAGCGTGAACTCCGAGATGCGGCGCTTCTCGCCGCGCGATCCGGGGCAGCCGATCGACGGCATCGGCCAGTACATCTACCCTGCGCGCCCGACCGTGCGCAAGCTGCCGGGGACCTGATCGGATGCCGAAGCTCAAGCTGCCGATTCCACCGGGCCTGAAGCCGCCGCCGAAGCGGCCCAGCGAGAACGGCCACGGCGAGGAGCGCGGCAGGCTCAAGGAGGCCGGCGTCTCGGCCGTCGACTGGATCGACGAGCGCACCGCGCTGTCCGGCGGCGCTCGCTGGATGATGTTCCGCAAGATCCCACGCGGGACGAACTGGTTCTACACGCTTGGTTCGGCGACGCTGTTCGCCTTCTTGTCGCAGACGGTCACGGGCGTCTTCCTGGCGATGTACTACGACCCCAATGCGACACGCGCGTACGAGTCGATCCGCTACCTCACGAACGAGGTCTTCCTCGGCGAGCTCGTGCGCGGCATGCACAAGTGGGGCTCGACCGTGATGGTCGTCCTCATCTTCCTGCACATGGGGCGCACGTTCTTCTTCGGCGCCTACAAGTATCCGCGCGAGATGAACTGGGTGATAGGCGTCGCGCTGCTGATCCTGACGCTCTTCATGTCCTTCACCGGCTACCTGCTGCCGTTCGACCAGCGGTCGTTCTGGGCGACGATCGTCGGCGTGGCGATCAACGGCACCGGGCCGCTCGTGGGCCCCTACCTGTCGGACTTCATGCGCGCGGGGCCCGAGTTCGGTGCGACGACGCTGGCGCGCTTCTATGCGATCCACATGCTGCTGTTGCCCGGCATCATCGCGGCGCTGATCGGAGCGCACCTGTATCTCGTCGCACGGCAGGGAACGACGGCGCCGCCGTGGATGAAGGCCGACAACGATCCCAAGTTGCGTCGCGACGAGGCCTAGGGGCGAGGTCAGCACGTGAACCACGCCGAAAAAGAGGCCTACCTCCGCGAGTACTCGATCCTCAAGTCGCAGGGCAAGCCCTTCTTCCCCTACTCGGTCGCCAAGGACGGGCTGATGGCGTGTGTCGTCATGGCCTCGACCATCGTCATGGCGGTCGTGCTCGGCGCCGAGCTGGGCCCGAAGGTCGACCCGACGACGACGACCTATACGCCGCGGCCGGAGTGGTACTTCTACTTCCTGTTCGAGGTGCTGCGGGTCATCAAGCCGCCGTCGCTCGTGCCGCTGGCTGCCATCGGCGTGCCGACGATCGCGATGATCCTGCTCTTCCTGTTGCCGTTCTACGACCGCAGCCCGGAGCGCCGGCCGGAGCGTCGTCCGGTCGCCATGGTCGCCGCGTTCTTCACGATCGCCGCGATGGCGTTTCTGACCTACGAGGGCGCGATCGCCGGCTCGCCGAACCTGATCGAACTGGAGACTCCCGCGCGGATCCAGGTCGCGGGCGGCGAGATGCTGGAGAACTACGAGGCCGGCAAGATGGTCGTCGCGCAGACCGGCTGCCTGGGCTGCCACAAGATCGAGCACAACGGCAACACGGGTCCGGGCCCGGACCTGACGGAGATCGGCGGGCGCCTGTCGCGCCAGGCGATCCAGCGCACGCTGATCGAGCCGTCGGCGCCGATGCCATCCTTCAAGGACCTGCCGACGAAGAAGTTCGACAGCGCCGTCGAGTTCCTCGCGCAGTTGAAGTGACGGTTGGCGCGGGCGCGTGGCGGGCCAATGATTGAGGTTTCGTCGTCCGGTCGTCGCAAGCGACGACCTCCCGACGACGTCACACCAGGGACACTGCAGGAGCCGCAGGTGCGGGCGATGTTCGACCGCATCGCCGGCTTCTACGACGTCATGAACTCGGTCATGACCGCGGGCCTGCACCACAGCTGGCGCCGGCGCGCGGCCGACCTCGCCCAGGTCGGGCCCGGCGACCGCGTCCTCGACGTCGCCACCGGCACCGGCGATCTCGCGCTCGAGCTCTCGCGCCGCGTCGCGCCCGGCGGCGAGGTCATCGGCTCGGACTTCGCCGAGGAGATGCTCACCCGCGCGCGTGCCAAGGCGCCCGCGGCGGCCGCGCCGATCACGTTCGAGTGGGGCAACGCGCTCGGGCTGCCCTACGCCGACGGCGAGTTCGCCGCCGCGACGGTCGGCTTCGGCACGCGCAACTTCGCCGACCTCGACCAGGGCTTGCGCGAGATGGCGCGCGTGGTGCGCCCGGGCGGGCGCGTCGTGGTGCTCGAGATCACGACCCCGACCAAGCCGCCTGTGTCGACCTTCTACCGCCTGTGGTTCGATCACGCCGTGCCGCTGATCGGTCGTCTCGCCGGCGACTCGGACGCCTACAGCTACCTGCCCAACTCGGTCAAGCGCTTCCCCGCGCCGCGCGAGCTGGCCGCCTGCATGGACGCCTGCGGGCTGGACGTGCACTACGTCCTGACGGCGGGAGGAATCATCGCGCTGCACGTCGGCACCCGCCGCGCGGGGAACGCGTGACGAGCCCGGCTGCGCACGTCGGCGCGATCGTCGAGGTCGCGGGGTCCCACATCCCCGTCCTGCTCGCGCGCGTGGAGGAACGCCTCGCCGAGCTGGCGCGCGGGCACGGCCCCGAGCTGGCCGAGCATGCGGGAGCGACGATCGCCGCGGGCGGCAAGCGCCTGCGCCCGCTGCTGGTGCTGCTGGCGGCCGGCCCTCCCGAAGGCGCCGACGAGCGCCTGCTCGTCGCCGGCGCCTGTGCCGTCGAGCTCGTGCACTCGGCGACGCTCGTCCATGACGACGTGCTCGATGCCGCGCCGCTGCGCCGCGGGCTGCCGACCGTCTGGTCGCAGGCCGGCCCCGAGCTGGCGATCGCCACGGGCGACCTGCTCTTCTCACGCGCGTTCGCAGAGCTGGCCGCCGCGGGCTCGCTGGCGGCCGTTCGCTCGCTCTCTCGCGCTAGCTCGGCGCTTGCCGAGGGCGAGCTGCTCCAGCGCCAGGACGCGTGGAACGGCGCTGTTGCGATCGAGCGCTACCTGTACCGCTGTGAGCTGAAGACCGCGCGGCTGTTCGAGGCATCGTGCGAGCTCGGCGCGCTGGCGGCCGCGCGCGACGCCGACGCCGTGGCGGCGCTGGGCGCGTTCGGCCGGCGGATCGGGATCGCCTTTCAGCTGCTGGATGACGTGCTCGACGTATCTGGTCCACCCTCGGCGACCGGCAAGCACCGCGGCACCGACCTGCTCGACGGGACCGTCACGCTGCCGCTGATCCTGGCGCGCGAGCGCGATCGGAAGCTCGCCGCGATCGACCTGCGCTCGGTGAGCACCCCGGCTGCGGCCATCGAGCTGTGCGATCGCATCGAGGCCAGTGGCGCGCTGGACGACGCCCGCACGCGGGCGCTGGCGATCGTCGCCGAGGCGAAGGAGGGCCTTGCGGCGCTCGAGCTGGACGAGGACCAGCGCTCGGCGCTCGATCTCGTGGCGGACTCCGTCGTGGCCCGCCAGACGTGACACGTCGCCGGGAGGTCGCCGGTTCCGGCTCGATTTCGGTTTCGCCGTCCGGTCATCGCAAGCGTGACCTTCCGGCGACGTCACCCTTCAGAAGTCTTCAGGTAGAACGTGGCCGGCGTAGAGGGCGGCCGAGAAGCGCTCGACGGCTTCCTCCATGTTGGCCCGCGCGAGCTGGCGAAGGTCGGAGACGAGGGCCTCGGTGCCGCGATCGAGCGTGTCGTCGAAGCGCTGGATCGTCTCGTCCTCGAAGATTCCGATGACGCTCCACTCGCAGTTGGGGCAGCGAAGCGTGACTTCCCACGAGGCGCGGTCGGCCTCTTCCCAAGCGATCGGATAGACCAGCTCCGAGCTGCAGTCGGGGCAGACGTGCAGGTCCTCGCCGGCAGGGGCGAGGTCGTCGAAGGAGACGACGTCGATCGTCTTGCCCGACGGCAGGATCACCCTGCGGACGTACTGCTTGTGATCCGGTCGGGGGCTGTCCTCGAACTCCTGCATGCCACCCTCATCGGCACCGCGGGACGGAACTTGAATGTCCGTTGGAGGCGTCCGCTTCACGTCCACCCCATGCCGTCGCGGTACGCTGTCCGCCAGCATTCCGAGGAGTCCACCATGCCCATCGGCACCCCCGAAGTCATCATCGTCCTCGTCATCGCCCTGATCATCCTGGGCCCGAAGAAGCTGCCCCAGCTCGGACGCTCACTGGGCTCCGGGATGCGAGAGTTCAAGGACTCGATCAGCGGCGGCTCGAAGCACGACGATGACGATGACGATGCGGCTGAGATCACCGCGGCCGCCGACAAGCCCGCCGACAAGCCCGCCTCAAGCGCCGACAAGCCCGCCGGCGAGCCCGCCGCCACAGCGCCGCGGGACGCGAAGTGAGCCGTCCGCGCGGCTGATCAGCGCGACCGGCCTTCCTACCTGACATGCCCACCGCGCTGCGGCCGATCGGTCACGAGGACCGCCTCAGCCTCGTCGACCATCTCTCCGAGCTTCGCAAGCGGATCGTCATCTCGATCGTCACGCTCGCCGCCGCCTTCGTGGTGTGCTTCTGGCAGAGCGACCCGATCCTGGACTTCATCACCGAGCCGGTCCGCGCGACGCAGAACCTCGACAACCCGTCGGAGAAGAGCGCCGATCCGCTCGAGCAGGCGGCGCTCTCTCAGAAGGCCCAGGAGCGGTTCCTGCGCGAGCTCTCGCCGGCGCTCGAGCTGAACGCCGCGACGCTGCGGTCGCTGTCGCGAGCCGACAACCTGACTCCCGCGCAGAGCGCGCAGCTGGCGCGTGCCTCCGCCGCGCAGGCCTCGGCCTCGCGTGAGGCCGAGCGAGCCGCGGCAGCGCTGCCGAAGAACACGGAGCGCAACCTCGTCACGCTCGGCGTGACCGAGCCGTTTACGGCCACCATCACGGTCGCGCTCTACTCCGCGCTGCTGCTGTCGTTGCCGTTGATCCTCTTTCAGATCTACGCGTTCGTGTTACCGGCCTTCAGTCCGCGCGAGCGAAAGACCGCCCTGCCGCTGATGTTGATGGTGCCGGTGCTGTTCATCGCCGGCGTCGCGTTCGGCTACTTCGTCGTGCTCGACCGCGCCGTCGACTTCCTGCAGAACTTCAACGACGACTCGTTCGACATCCTGCTGCGGGCCAACGACTACTTCAAGTTCGCGATCCTGTTCCTGGCCGGGATCGGGCTGCTGTTCCAGATCCCGGTCGGCGTGCTGGCGATCACGCGGCTGGGCATCCTCACGCCCAAGCAGCTCGCCGCCAATCGCGGCTACGTCATCCTGGGGATCGCGGTCCTGGCCGCGGTCGCGACCCCCACTCCCGACCCGATCACGATGTCGTTCGCGATGGTTCCACTGATCGTTCTCTTCGAGCTGAGTATCCTGGTCGCGAGGTGGATCGACCGCGTCAAGCCGCCGCCCGACGTGGACGGCGAGGCCGATGTGGACGACGAGGCCGACGTGGCCGATGACGTGGCCGATGACGAGGCCGATGACGATGCCGATGACGAGGAGCGCGACGCCACTCCGCCCGAGCCGCTGCACTCCGACGAAGACGTGAAGGACTGATCGCCGAATGCTGTTCGACCTGCGCGGACGCGGCCGTCGCCGCACAATCAAAGTCATCTACGTGAGCCTCGCGCTGCTGCTCGGCGGGGGCCTCGTGCTGTTCGGGATCGGCAGCAACACGTCCGGCGGCGGACTCATCGACGCGATCCAGGGCGAAGGCGGCGAGGGCGAGAGCCCCGACAAGGTGCTCGACAAGCAGATCGAGGACGCGACCAAGGACACCCAGGCCCGCCCGCGCGAAGCAGCGGCGTGGGCGAAGCTCTCGCGGCTGCAGTTCCAGCGCGCCAGCATCGGCGACGGCGCCCAGTCCAAGACCGGGCGCAGGAAGCTCATGCTCGCGACGCAGGCCTGGGAGCGCTACCTGGAGCTCGAGCCGGAGAAGCTCGACGAGGGCCTCGCGCTGCTGATGACGCGGGCGTACGGTCAGGACGGGCTCAACCAGCCGGCCAAGGCGGTCCGCGCAATGACGATCGTCACCGCGGAGACCAAGCCGCCGAGCTCCAACCTCTATCAGCAGCTCGCCGTGCTCGCGTACCGCGCCCGCCAGACGGGCACCGGCGACCTCGCCGCCGACAAGGCGGTCCAGCTCGCCGAGCCGGGCATGCGCAAGCAGCTACGCGCGGCCCTCAAGCAGCTGAAGACCGAGGCTGCAAGCGGGAGCCAGGGCCAGACTCAGGTGCAGCCCGGGAGCTAGATAGGTCGCCCGTTCGCGGGCGACCCGGCTAGGATGGCCGATCCCAGCGCGCCCCTGTAGCTCAACTGGCAGAGCAGCGGACTCTTAATCCGAAGGTTCCAGGTTCGATTCCTGGCGGGGGCATCGCACTCAGCACCGTTACGCCGATCAGGAGCGCAAGCTGTCGGCGTGCGGCCGCCGACGGGTCAGAGGCACTCGCGGAACCTTATAACCATTAGACGAACCGATGAGCTCCGCGGCGGGCGCTCAGGCCTCCGGCGCCAGCGCCCACAGCGCCAGCGAATAGCGACTGCCGTCGAGCACCGGCGTGACGCGGTGGGTCATCGGGGACGCGAATGCGATCAGCAGGCCGGGCCCGCTGCGCACGGGCACGATCCGCTCGGCGCGCGCCGCGTCCTGCGGTGCACAGCCCGGGTAGAAATGCAGCTCACCGCCCTCGAAGTCGCTGGCGCCGTCGTTCAGCGCGACGACCAGCGACACACGGCGGCGGGCGACCTCGGATGGGCCACCGTCGTCGCCGCCGTCGGAGTGCGCGGCGAAGTGGTCACCGCGGCCGTAGACGAGCGCCGTGACCCCGCTGAGATGCGAGACCTCGCAGGCGAAGCGCCGCTCCAGCTCCGGCACCACTTCCCACAGCCGGTCCTGCAGCGCAATCTCGGTCTCCGGCCTCAGCGTCGCGACGGTGCCGAGGCGGCTGTCCGGATGAACGCCGAAGTCGTTGCCGAACCAGATCTGCGCCTGTTCGTGATGGGCGGCGTCCACCTCGGCCATCAGGTCGCGGCACTCGTCGGCAGCGAGAAAGCCCGGGATGCATGTCGGCATCGCGAACGTCGCGCTGGGCCCGTCGTCTCTCATCGGCGCGAGGTTACCCGTGTGCCAATGAGAGCCGTCGGGGGCGGCGCCGTCCTATCGCGCCCCGGCGAGCGGCGGTCCGGCACGTCCGCCGCTCTCCAGGCGGAAGCTGCGCGTCGGGTCGACAGCGACGGTCGCCTCGAACGTGCCGTCTTCGCCGGTGCGCTGCCGCAGCAGCGTGCGCCAGGAGCCGCCGCGCTCGCGGACGCTGACGCGTGCGTCACGGCGCCCGCTGCCGCGACGGACGAGGCCCCAGAACGCGACCATGTCCGCACCGGAGCGGCGTGCGACGAGCGCGAGCGCGAAGCTTCGGTGCGCGGGCTTCGGACTACCGTCGATGAAGCGCAAGCCCGACTGGTAGTCGCCCCAGCGCGTGCGCGCGTCGGCGCCCGGGCGCGGCGGCAGGTCGCGCACGAGGAACTGCGCCACCCCGCGGACCGACGGCTGGGCGCGCGCGATCCGCTCGGCCTCGGGCAGCCAGCGCGCCTGGTCGGCGGGGCTCACCTGCCATGTCGGGTCGGGTGGGTTGGTCTGATAGCCCCACTCGGTGAGGTAGAGTTCGAGCGCATTGCGCGTCCGGCCCGCCTCGTGCAGCCGCGACAGCAGCGCGGTCAGCCGCGGCAGGTCGCCCATGCGCACGTTCGTGGCCTGCGGGTCGCTGGCCCACGGAGGCTGCTCGCGCGTGTAGGGGTGATGTGACCAGCCGTCGCCGGGCAGGGGCGCAAACGAGCGGCACTCCGGCCGGCGCAGCGGTTGGAGTCGCTCGTCCACGCATGTCATCTCGCGCAGGAACGTCAGCGGTGCCATGCCGTCGGTGGCCTTGTCGGGGTGCTCGACACCGACCGACGACGTGGCGCCGATCAGGACCAGCGCCTCCGGCGCCGCCGCTTCGACGCGCGGCACGGACGCCTGCACCATCGCCCGGTAGCGGTGCGGCGAGGCGGGCCGCCACGCCCCGCCGGACAACTCCCACTGCGGCTGGAAGAAGGACGGGTGGTTGGGCTCGTTCCAGATCGTGAACGCGACCGCCTGCGGGTAGCGCCGCGCGACCGCTTCGGCGAAGTCGGCGAAGGCGCCGACCGCGATCGAGTCGCGCTCTCGGCCCGGGCGCCCGCCGGGACGATCGACGGCCCAGCGCGGCGCCCAGAACGCGATGTCGATCGCCACGCGCAGCCCGCGCTCGCGGGTGAGCGCCACGACGCGGTCGAGCCCGCTCCAGGCGCCCGCCGGATAGGCGGCAGGGTCGCGGGCGTCGAAGTCGGGCCGCTGCGCGGCGGCCGGCGCGGGAGCGATGACCGACCAGCCGGCGGTGACGCGTACCCAGTTCACGCCAAGGTCGCGCAGGTCGTCGACCGTGGCCGCGGTTCGCTGCGGGCTGCGGTGCAGCAGCTCGGCGTCGTCCTGCACGATTGTCGCGACGAGCGGGGCGGGGGCGAAGGAGCGCTCATCGTCGCCGCAGCCGATCGCCGCGGCTGTCAGCGCCAGCGCGGCGAGGAGCACGCTGGCGACGCGCACGGACTGCACGAATCCAGAATAGAACGTGCCAGACGCCGTGACGGGCCGTGTCGTGGGTCGCGGTCGCCGGCCGAGTCGCGGGCTACGATTCCGCGATGCCCCCGGCAATCATCGACGGCGTCCTGATGGACGCGTCGCAGGCGCAGATCCCCGTCACCGACGACGGGCTGCTGCGCGGCGACGGCGTGTTCGAGGTCATCCACCTCTACGGCGGACGCCCCTTCGCGCTCGACGAGCACCTCGCCCGCATGGCGCGCAGCGCTGAGAACCTGCACCTTCCGCTCGATGTGGCGGCGGTGCGCGATGACGTCGCGGCGATCCTTGCGACGGCTGGCGACGCCGACGCCTCGCTGCGCCTGCTCGTCACCCGCGGCGGCAGGCGGATCGGGCTGGTGGAGCCGCTCAAGGAGCTGCCCCAGACGCTCGCGCTGGCGACGATCACGTACTCGCCGACGCGCGTGCTGGACGGAACGAAGTCGCTCTCCTATGCCGGGAACATGCTCGCCACTCGGCTGGCCAAGGAGCAGGGGGCTGACGAGGCGCTGCTCGTGACGCCGCACGGTCGCGTGCTCGAGGGACCGACGACGTCGTTCTTCTATGTCCTCGACGGTGATCTGTGCACTCCGCCACTCTCTGATCGGATCCTCGACTCGATCACCCGTGCCGCGCTGTTCGCGGTGACCGACGTGCGTGAGCGGATCACCACGCGCGATGATCTGCCCGCGATCAGCGAGGCATTCCTGGCGTCATCGCTGCGCGAGGTGCAGCCGGTGCGATCGATCGACGAGATCGTCATCGACGAACCGCCGGGTCCGGTTTCCGTCAAGGCCGCGGCGCGCATGCGCGAGCACATCCAGGCCGCGCTCGGGTCTTGAAGATCGCCACGGTGATCGGCAACCGGCCGCAGTTCGTCAAGGCGGCGGCGGTCTCACCGACGTTGCGCTCCGAGCACCAGGAGCTGCTCGTTCATACCGGCCAGCACTACGACGACGAGCTGTCGACGATCTTCATCGACGAGCTGGATGTGCCGCGGCCCGAGATCGAGCTCGGGCTCGGCGGCGGCACGAACAGCGAGCAGACGGCTCGCATGCTCAGCGCCCTCGCCGAGCTGATGCGCGACGAGGCGCCTGACGCGGTGCTCGTCTACGGCGATACGAACTCGACGCTCGCGGGCGGGCTTGCCGCCGCGCAAGCGCAGATTCCGGTGGCACACGTCGAGGCGGGCATGCGGTCCTTCGACCGC
>Ga0136625_1000382_pt1 | contig 13470 bp, 10 predicted proteins | sample AntDrymUQ4832306_2_FD_104672 | JGI IMG/M metagenome (GOLD analysis project Ga0136625, IMG submission 104672) | Polar desert sand microbial communities from Dry Valleys, Antarctica - metaG UQ483 (23.06) | ecosystem: Environmental > Terrestrial > Soil > Desert | place: Antarctica: Dry Valley...
AGCTCGTCGGCGGGCGGTGGCGGCAGCGATTCGTCGACCGGGGTGGCCTCGACCCGGGCGCTCCCCCGGTCACGCCGCCACGGCAACCACAGCGCGCGTTCGCTCATCGCTTCCTCTCTCGGCCCGACCCACGGTCGCGCCGATTCGCCTATCCGCCATCGGGCGGCCTTTCGACCGCGGCGGGTGCCGCCGAAGCGCTCCTGGCTGCTGGATTAGGCGCGGCTGTGCGCGCCCTGCGTGTCACCGGGGTCCTACGCCGGGTGGGGGTTCCTCAGGTCTGGGATGGTCATCGAAGGATTTACGTGTTCAGCTTGCCAATTGCGTCTTCAGGCGGCTCCAAACCGCGGACGCTGATCGTAGAGAGGCGCCGCCGGCTTGGCAAGTTGCATCGGTCACTCAGGCGGCGAGGCGGCGCTCGAGCCCGCGCACCGCCTCGTAGGCGACCTCGGTCTCGAACCCGCGCCTCGCCAGATACCCGAGCGCGCGGGCGCGCGAGCACTCGTCGGCCGGCGCTTCGCCACGGCGCTCGAGCAGGCCGATCGCCCGTTCGAGCTGCTCGCCATGGCCCTCCAGCGCCAGCGCCCCCTCGATCAGGCCCGGGTCCAGGCCGCGCGAGGCCAGCGCCTCGCGAATTCGCTCGGGACCCCAACCGCGCAGCGACCGCTTGTCGGTGGCGAACTCGCGGGCGAAGCGCTTGTCATCGAGCGCGCGCGCCTGCGTCAACCGCACGACAGCCTCGGCGATCTCGTCGCGGTCGAAGCCGCGCTCGGCCAGCCAGGCGACCAGCTCGGCGCAGGTGCGCTCCTTGCGCGAGAGGGCCTCGAGCCCGCGCTCGAACGCTCCCTCGGCCACGTCGTCCTACCGCACCGGCCGCTCAGGCCGCCTTGCGCTCGGGCTCCTCCGGCGCAGCCACTTCCAGGTCGGGTGCCGCCGGCTGCTCGGCCGGCTCCTCGACTGCCGCCACCGCCCGCGGGGTCGGCTTGCGGTCGAGGCCGAGCTGGGCGAACAGCTTCGTCTCGATCTCACCCGCCAGCTCGGGGTTCTCCGCCAGGTACTGCTTGGTGTTGTTTCGTCCCTGGCCGAGCCGCAGCTCGCCGTAGGAGAAGAACGATCCCGACTTCTGCTCCAGGTCGTGCTCGGTCGCGAGGTCGAGCAGACAGCCCTCGTGGGAGATCCCGTCGCCGTACTCGATGTCGAACTCGGCCTGGCGAAACGGAGCCGCGACCTTGTTCTTGACGACCTTGACGCGGACGCGGTTGCCGACCGCCTCGGTGCCCTCCTTGAGCGTCTCGATCCGGCGGATGTCGAGGCGCTGCGAGGAGTAGAACTTCAGCGCCCGCCCGCCCGGCTGGGTCTCGGGCGAACCGAACATCACCCCGATCTTCTCGCGGATCTGGTTGGTGAACACGCAGACCGTCTTCGCCCGGTTGAGGTTGCCGGCGAGCTTACGGGTCGCCTGCGACATCATCCGCGCCTGTAGCCCGACCGTCTGCTCTCCCATCTGGCCCTCGAGCTCGACCCGCGGGGTGAGCGCGGCGACCGAGTCGACGGCGACCACGTCGACGGCGCCGGAGCGGACCAGGACGTCGACGATCTCGAGCGCCTGCTCGCCGTAGTCGGGCTGCGAGACCAGCAGGTCGTCGGTGTTGACGCCGATCCGCTGCGCGTAGATCGGGTCCATCGCGTGCTCGGCGTCGACGAAGGCGCAGACGCCTCCAAGCGCCTGGGCCTGGGCGATGATGTGGTAGACGAGCGTCGTCTTACCGGAGGACTCGGGACCGAAGATCTCGATGATCCGCCCGCGCGGCACTCCGCCGACCCCGAGCGCGAGGTCGAGCGACAGCGCTCCCGTCGGCACCACCTCGACCGGCACCGAGGCCTTGTCGCCGAGCTTCATCACCGAGCCGAGACCGAACTGCTTGTCGATCTGGCTCATCGCGGCCGCCAGCGCCGCGTCCTTGGCCTGGGCCTCCTTGTCGGCCGCCTTGAGCTCGGCCTTCTTCGCATCCGCCACGTTCATCACCTCTTCTGTCCCATCGGAGACGGCAAGTCAACGCCGGCAAGGCGCTCGTACTCGGCACCCTGCGGCTTCAGATTGGAAAGGTAGAGCGCAACCCGGACGGCTTTGAATGGCTCCACCAGGGCCTTGGGAAGCGAGGTCGGGGGGTTCTTCACGCGTCGCGGCCGGCCCTTGCCGCGTCGCTCGCCGCGCTCCGGCGCGGCCCGCTCGGAGCGCACCCGCGCCACCGTCACGTGGGGCCAGAAAGGGCGATCGTCGGGTTTGTAGAGGCGCTCGGAGCGCAGCAGCTCCGAGAGCTCTCCCTGTAGCGCCCGGGCCGCCTCGCTCTCGGCGGCGAGGGCATAGAGCCCAGGGCGGCCCTTCGGAATCGGCGCGGGCTGGGGCTCGAACCGCAGCTCGACCGGGCGTGGGCGCAGCGACCTCAGCAGCGTCTCGATCCGGGGAATCGCCGCGACCGAGCGGTGCGAGAGAAAGCAGAGAGTGACGTGCAGCGCCTGGGGGCGCATCGGGCGCAGCGCGGAGTCGGTCAGCGCCCGCGCCTGCCAGGCGGCGATCTCGTCCCTGACGGGGTCGGGCAGGTCGAGCGCGACGAACAGACGGGCGCTGGCATCCCCGGCACCCTTGGCGGTTGTCGAGCGCTCCTTGGCCACCCCGGGGACGCTACGGGGCGCCTCGGCGCAAAAGCCGCGCGAGAGGAGCCGGATACGCGATCGAAGCGCCTCAGTCCACGCGCAGGTGGCGAAAGCGAAGCTCACCGGATTCCGCCTCGAGCACCCCCATCGTCTGGGTGGGCGCGCGGCGGCGCTCGGTGGGGCTGCCGGGGTTGAAGATCTGAAAGCCGTCCGCTGTCTCGATCAGCGGCTGGTGGGAGTGACCGAAGACGACCGCGTCGGCGTCGGGGAAGGCCCGGCGCATCCGTGCCGCCCTCCCCGGCCGCGGGCCGGCGTCGTGGATGACGCCGAGTCTGGCGCCGGCGAGCTCGATCACCGTCTGCGGAGGCAGCCGCCGGCGCAGCGTCTCGTCGTCGACGTTGCCGTGGACCCCGACCAGTTGCGGGCCGATCGCGGCGATCTCCTCGTAAGCGGCCGCGGTCGAGAAGTCACCGGCGTGGATCAGCAAATCGGCCGCGGCGATTCGCCGCAGGCATGAGTCGGGCAGCCGCCGACTCCCCCGCGGCAGGTGGGTGTCGGCGATCACCGCGACGATCAAGGGTCGATGCCCTCCCCGCGCAGCAGCCGCCGGACCAGATGCAGGGCGAGCGTGCAGGAGCGATCGCGGATCTCGAAGCGATCGCCGGGGATCACCGGGTCGCGGGCGATCGTGGCACCGTCCGCGGTCTTCACGCAGATGCAGACGTAGCCGACCGCCTTTCGCTCGCTGCCTCCGTCGGGCCCGGCGATCCCGGTGATCGCGGCGGCGAGGTTGGCGCCGAAGTGGCCGAGCGCACCGTCGGCCATCGCCTCGGCCACCTCCGGCGAGACCGCCCCGTGTGTCTCGATCAGCTGCGCCGGGACACCGAGCAGCTCGGTCTTGGCCCCGTCGGAGTAGGAGACGACTCCGCCGAGGAAGTACCGCGAGGCCCCCGGTGGGTCGGCCAGCCGCGCCGCCAGCAGCCCGGCGCTGCATGATTCCGCGACGGCGATCTGGCGGCCGTCGCGCAGCAGCGCGGCGACCTGCTGGTCGATGGTCGAGCCGTCGGTGCTGAAGACGAAGTCCCGGTGGCGCTGCTCGAGGCCGGCGACCAGCCGCTCGCGAACCGGATCTGCTCCGGGTCGGTGGCGGATCTCGATCTCGAGCTCGCCTCGCCGCAGGCAGGTGGTGATCTCCAGGGGCGAGAGATCGGTCTCGCCCTCGATCTCGCGCAGCGACTTGGCCAGCTCGGACTCGGGGATCCCGAACATGCGCACTGTCTGGGACGTGAAGGGCTCGGCCCGCGCGACCAGCGCCCGCACGGCCTCCGACTCGATCGCCGGCGGCCACATCGCGTGCAGCTCTCGCGGTGGCCCGGGAAGCACGATCACCGTCGGCCCGGAGTCGACGGCGACCACGAGGCCGGGCGCCGTCCCCGCGGGATCGATGGTCAGAGCACCCGCGGGGACCATCGCCTGCTTGCGGTTGGCGGCCCTGAGCGCCTCGTCGTCGAAGCGCATGCGGCGGGCGAAGCCGGCGATGATCCGAGCGATCTTGCCCTCCATCTCCTCGTCGAGGACCATCGGGACGCCGGTAAAGCGGGCGACCACCTCGGCGGTGAGATCGTCGGCGGTCGGGCCGAGCCCGCCGCTGGTGACGATCAGCTCACAGCCGTTGCCGGCGAGGAAGCGCAGGCCCGCCTCGAGGTCGTCCGGGCGGTCGCCGACGACGAGGATGTGGGCGACCTCGAGACCGAGATCGGCGAGCCGCTGAGATACCCAGGGCCCGTTGCGGTCGGTGATCCGGGCGCTGATCACCTCGGTCCCGGTAACCAGGATGCCGGCGCGCACGCTCACGGGCAGTCCTCGGCGCGGCGCGGCTCGGTCGGGGTGAGCAACGCCGGCGCGATGATCTCGAATGCGGCCGCGCCCTCCACCGCGGGCAGCTTGCGCGGCTCGCCCGCGACCTCGATCCGGAGCTGGTCGGGAGCGAAGCCCGACGGAAAGCCGAGCTCGAAGCGCTCGCGCTGATAGCGCTCCTCGGTTCCCGCGGCGAGCAGCTGGCCGTCGATCAGCGCCGTTCCGCCGCCGCCGATCAGGCAGACCTCCACCGGCTCGCGCGCCACCAGGACGAGCTCGACGGCGCCGCCGGTGGCCGCTCGAGGGCGCCCGGCATCGCCTTGCTGTCTCGCCCCGCGGTCGCGATCGGGACGCTGTCGCTGATCGTCGGGATCGTCGCCGCTCAGCAAGATCACCAAGGCGGCCGCGATCGCGACCGCCGCGGCGATCGCCAGCGCCGGCCCCAGGCGCGATCCCTGCCGGCCTGCGCCCGCTCGCTGCTGCTCGCGCTCGGGATCGGCCAGCGGATACCCGCGGCTCGCCGCCTCGGGCTCCTGCTGGCGGCGGTACTCGTCGACGAGCGCCTCGCCGTCGAGCCCGAGCAGCTCGCCGTAGGTACGCAGGAAGCCCTTCGCATAGGCGCCCCCCGGCAGCGCCTGCCACTCCTCGTCCTCGAGCGCCTGTAGGTACTTGATCCGGATCTTGGTCCGCTGCTCGGCCTCGCGCAGGTCGAGGCCGGCGCGCTCGCGAGCCTGCTCGAGCACCTTGCCGATCTGCATTCGTCCTGGGGCTTCGCTGGCCACGCGCCTATTGTCGCGGCTCGGGCGGGGTTAGAACGGCGGGCTGCTGACCGGCTCGCGACCGCTTTCGGTGCCCGCCTCTCCGCCTGTATCCGCCGCATCGATGATCCCGCCGGCCACCCGGTCGAGCAGCCGGGGCAGCTCGGATTGCGAGACCAGCACCTGGCGCGGCTTCGAGCCCTCGTAGCCGGAGATGATCCCGCGCCGCTCGAGCATGTCGATCAGCCTGCCCGCACGGGTGTAACCGACCCGCAGGCGCCGCTGGATCATCGAGACCGAGGCGGTCTCGGACTCGACCACGATCCGGGCCGCGTCAGCGAGCAGATCGTCCTGGTCGGGGGAGAACTCGCCCTCCGCCCCCTCCTCGATCTCGGGCTCCTTGACCTCGAGCAGCTCGACGTCGAAGTCCGGCTCGCCCTGCTTGGCCCAGAAGCCGCAGACGCGGGCGATCTCCTCCTCGGTGACGAAAGCACCCTGGATCCGGTTCATCTTCGAGGTGCCCACCGGGCGGAAGAGCATGTCGCCCTGGCCGAGCAGGGTCTCGGCGCCGCCGCCGTCGAGGATCACGCGGGAGTCGACCTGGGAGGCGACCGCGAAGGCGATCCGCGAGGGGATGTTGACCTTGATCGTGCCGGTGATCACGTCGGTCGAGGGGCGCTGGGTGGCGAGCACGAGGTGGATCCCGATCGCCCGCGCCTTCTGGGCGAGGCGGATGATCGAGTCCTCGACCTCGGCCGGGGCGACCATCATCAGGTCGGCGAGCTCGTCGATCACGCAGAGGATGTGCGGCAGCGGCGCCTCGCCCGCCTTCTTGCGGGCCCGGTTGAGCTCGACCAGGTTGCGGGCTCTGGCCTCGCTCATCACGCCGTAGCGGCTCTCCATCTCGACGATCAGGTTGGAGAGCACGTTGGCGGCCAGTCGCGGGTTGGTGACCACCGGGGTGAGCAGATGCGGAACCCGTTCGTAGTGGTTGAGCTCGACCCGCTTCGGATCGACGAGGACGAGGCGCACCTCGTTCGGCGAGGCGTGCATGAGGATCGAGGTGAGGATCGCGTTGATGCAGCCGGACTTGCCGGAGCCCGTGGTCCCGGCCACCAGGACGTGCGGCATCAGCGCCAGGTCGGCGCTGACCGACTGGCCGGAGACGTCCTTGCCGAGCCAGGCGAGCAGCGGCGAGGCGCCCTTGGGGCGCTCGGCGTAGAGGTCGCCGAGCCGAACCAAGCGGCGGCGCTGGTTCGGCACCTCGACCCCGACCGCCTTCTTGCCGGGGATCGGGGCGAGGATGCGGATGTCGGTGGAGGCGAGCGCGTAGGCGAGGTCGTCCTTGAGCGCGGCGACCTTGGAGACCTTGGTCCCCGGGGCCAGCTGCAGCTCGTAGCGGCTCACGTGCGGGCCGCTGACCGTGCCCAGCAGGCGGGCCTCGATCCCGAACGAGCGCAGCGACTCGAGCAGGGCCTTGGCGGTGACCTCGCGGTCGCGCATGTCCGGGCCCGGGTCGGCCTTGCCGCGCTCGAGCGCCTTCTGCGGCGGCAGCTTGTAGGTGAGCTCCTCCGAGGCGGTGACGCCGCCGCGCTCGCGCTTGGAGCCCATCGGGGTGACGCCAACACCGGCCACCTCCTCGCAGGGAGCGCCAGCGACCGGTGATCCGGGCGCAGCCCGGATTCCTCCGGGGGTGCCGGGGTCTGCGGGATCGGGCTCTTCGAGCTTCGAGTCCGGCGTGGCCTCATAGGTGAAGTCGTCTTCCTCCCAGGGCTCGGTTTCGGCGGCGATCGCAGCCGTCTCCTCATCCTCCTCGGCCTCGAGCTCGGAGGTGATCGGGTCGCTGGTGACCGTGCGGGTTATTGCGATCTCGTCGCCGGGTGCATCGGCCCAGGCATCGTCGCTGCGAAACCGCTGCGTTCTCACGGTGCGGGCGGCGTCGCGCGTTCCCGTGCCGGCGCGGCGGACCGCGCTGCCGGTCGCGCCGACGGCACCGGCGACGGTGGTGCCGGTAATCAGCAACACCCCGGAAGCCAGCATCAGCAGCGCCAGGATGTGGGCGCCGAGGCGCTGGAACAGGTTGGTGGACGCCCAGTACAGGGCCTCGCCGAGCGCCCCTCCGTGCTCGACCATGAAGCGGGGCTCGAAGGTGTCGTGGCGCAGCGGCCGCTCGGGGCCGAGGCCGGCGGTCTCGGCGGCGAAGGCGAGCAGCAGCCCCGCCAGCACCAGGACGCCACCGGCGTTGAGCGCCCCGGGCGCCCGTAGCAGCGGCCGCGAGATCAGCACGCTGCCGAGCGCCATCAGGGCGATCGGAACGATGTAGGCGACCCGCCCGGCGGCGTGCTCGAGGCCGCTGGCGATCCAGCCGCCGACCCGGCCTCCGTCCCAGCCCAGATAGAGAACGAAGGCGAAGTAGATCCCCGCGGCCACCAGCGCCAGCCCGATCACGTCGTAATGGCGCTGCTGCAGCCCCTCGATCAGGTCGCGAGGGTCGCGGGCGCGGCGCGCCGGCGGCCGGCGCGACGGCGGCTTTCGCCGCGATTTCGACGCCGGGCGCCGAGAACGCGGCTTCGGCTTTGTCCAGGGAAGGTTCATGCTCAGGGCGAAGCGAGCGGATGCCCGCTCCGTGCCTGGGACTTCGACGGTTGGCCGCAGTCCCCTGCGCTCGCCGCGCTCTCGTAAACGGCCGCTAAGGATTTGCGGCGCGGCGCTGTTCGCGGTCTACCCTTGAGGGATGCTTGATAGCGACCAGGCGGCGGGTCGGGTCCTCGTGGTCGAGGACGACGAGGCGATCGCCGACGTCCTGCGCCGAACCCTGCGCCAGGAGGGCCATGAGGTGCGAGCCTCGGCCGACGGGGTCCAGGCCCTGCGGGCCGCCGAGGAGTTCGTTCCCGACCTGGTGATCCTCGACCTCGGGCTGCCGGGCCTCGACGGGGTCGAGGTCTGCCGGCGCCTGCGCGCGGACTCCGACGTCCCGATCCTGATCCTGACCGCGCGCACCGACCTCGACGACCGCGTCGAGGGCCTCGACTCCGGCGCCGACGACTACCTGGTCAAGCCGTTCGAGCGCAAGGAGCTGCTGGCCCGGATGCGAGCGCTGATGCGGCGCCGGCCGCCGCGCGGCAGCGCCGCCCTGGTCGTCGGCGATCTGCGGCTCAATCCCGACACCCGCGAGGTCAGCCGAGGGGACCGGGAGATCGAGCTCACCAACCGCGAGTTCGAGCTGCTCGAACACCTGATGCGAAACGAGCGCCTGGTGGTCTCCCGGGAGCGCCTGCTCGAGGAGGTCTGGGGCTATGACCCGATGGCGCTCACCAACACGATCGACGTCTTCATCTCGAACCTGCGGCGAAAGCTCGAGGAGGGCGGCGAGCCCCGCCTGCTGCACACCAAGCGCGGCGCCGGCTACGTGCTGCGCCCCGCCGCTTGAGCTCGCTGTTTCGACACTGGCCGGTGCGCTGGCGGATCGCCGGGATCTCGGCCGGGCTCACCCTGCTGATCCTGCTCGGCTTCGCACTGATCGTCGGTCGGCTGGCAACCGACCGCCTGCAGAGCGACTTCCGCGACGAGGTGCAGACGACGGCGAAGGAGCTCGCGATCGAGTTCACCCGCAATTTCCAGCTCGGCGACATCGACAAGGTGATGGACCGGATGGTGCAGCAGAGCGGCGAGGTCATCCGTCTCGTCGACGGGAGCGGAGTGCCCCTGGGCAACCCTCCCGGCGCCGTCGACCTCGGGCCGCCGGTGGTCGGGGAGCCGATCCGGGTGGGCGAGCACGAGGTCGCCAGCGAGTTCGTCGTTCAACCCCCCGGGCTCGACGGGCCGGCATACGTCCAGTACGCCCAGGACATCGACTCGCTCGACGCAACGATCGGGCGGCTGTGGCTGCTGCTCGCCGGCGGCGTCCTCGGGGGCACCGCGCTGGCGATGCTCGCCGGGCTCGCGGTCGCCGGCAGGGCGATGAGGCCGATCGCGGGGCTGACCGCGGCGGCCCGCGAGATCGCCACCACCCGCGACCCCTCGCAGCGCCTGCCAATGCCGGAGACGGAGGACGAGGTCGCCGAGCTCGCCCAGACCCTCGATCAGATGCTGCGCCAGCTCGACGCCGCGCGCTCGGAGACCGAGCAGATGATCCAGGCACAGCGCGAGTTCGTCGCCGACGCCTCGCACGAGCTGCGCACTCCCTTGACCAGCATCCTCGCCAACCTCGAGCTGCTCGAGGCCGGCATTCATCAGCAGGGCGCCGCCGCCGACCCGGACCAGGCCCAGATCGTCGCCGGCGCGCTGGGGTCGTCGCGGCGGATGCGCCGGCTGGTCTCCGATCTGCTCTTGCTTGCCCGCGCCGACGCCGGGCGCTCGGGCCCGCGCCGAAGCTGCGATCTGAGCTTGATCGCGGCGGCGGCGCTGACCGAGGTGCGGCCGGTCGCAAACGACCACGGACTGACGCTCGAGGCCGGCGACGAGGTCCAAGTCGAGGGCAACCCAGACGACCTCCACCGGCTGGCGCTGAACCTGGTCGAGAACGCGGTCCGCCATACCCCGGCGGGCACGGCGGTCACCCTCCGGGTCGCTCGCGAAGGCGAACAGGCCGTGCTCGAGGTCGTCGACGACGGACCCGGCCTGCCTCCGGGAAGCGGAGACCAGATCTTCGCCCGCTTCGTCCGCGGCGGCGGCCCCGCCGATCTCGTCCGCGACTCGGGCACCGGGCTCGGCCTGGCGATCGTCAAGGCGGTGGCGGCGTCCCACGGAGGCGAGGTCGAGGCCGGGAGTGGGCCCTCAGGCGGGGCCCGGTTCACCGTGCGGCTGCCGCTCGCGGAGGCGGCGCCGGCGGACGAGCCCGTCGCCGTCGGCTGAGCCACGCCGGCGAGCGATGGTTTTTTAGCGTTCGTTTACAAGCGCACGCCATTCTGCCTCGCGGACGAGACACACCCTTCGAGGCAATCCCGACGGACGCCTCGACGGGGTAGCAATTGGCCGACTCTCGAGTCCGGCCGATCGGCCCGCTGAGCCTTCCCCCTCCCTGAGGCTCAGCGGGCCAAATCTTGCCCGCGAAGCCGCGCTCTACCGGGAGACGGTGGTCAGCAGCCGGAGCTCTTGCAGAACTCGCGGGCGACCATCTCCGCCTCGATCGACGGCGCGTGGGCACCGCCGTAGAGCAGTTGGTCGGCCGCAATCAGAGCGCGGGCAGCGCCCTTGAAGCTGGTCCCGGGGCTGAGCATGAAGTTCGATTCGAGCACCACCCGATCCATCACCGAGAGCCCGGCCAGGTCGTTGCCCAGCTCCACCCGCAGGTCGAGCAGCGCGCTCGACCAGATCTCGCCGAGGCAGTGGATCTCCTGGAAGCAGCGGCGCTCGGCGCGCTTGATGGTCAGCGCCTTGTCCGCCCGGCGCCCACACCCGGTCTCCGAGTAGGAGATCCCGTCCCAATCGAAGATGCAGGCATCGAAGGGGCTGCCACCGGTGCGCAGCGCCGACGTCGCCGCCGCCAGGTAGTCGCCGAAGCCCTCGCCGATCGAGCCCGCGTCGATCGAGCGCCCGAAGCCCTTGACCGCCTGGTCCTGGAGCGAGTGGCCGTACTCATGGACGATCACGTCGGCATCCTCGGCGTCGTCGACGCCGCCGGAGCCGAGGGTCATCGCCTTGGTCAGCGATGAGTAGTACGAGTTGTCATCGGTGATCCCGTTGGCGCGCACCCGCTGCGGCTTCGCCCGCAGGGCCTTCGACAGGCCGAGGCTGTCGACGTAGGCACGGGTACGGTCGATGTGGAAGTACGACATCACCGCCTCGAACTCGTTGTCGGCGCGGGTCAGGTCGGTGAAGTCGAGCCCGCGCCGGCAGACCGGTTCGGCCTTCTTGCCGAGGCGCGCATCGGCGTAGACGCCGCTGAGACAGCCCTTGGCGCTGGTGATCCGCTCGAGCGTCACCGGTTGCCGCAGGCTGGTGAGCAGATCGGAGTCCTTGTCGCGGCGATCGCTGAGCCCGTCGTAGCTGCCCTGGGTGACGATCGGGTTGGGATCGAAGATCAGGGCGCTGGCGGTCGCCTTCCAGAGCATGTCGCGCGAGCTGATCACACTGCGGTCGGTAGCGTCGATCAAGACCACCAGGTCGGCGAGCGGGCGAGCGCTCGGGATCGAGACCTGCCAGGCGAGCGCGTTGGTGCGCGGGTCGATGCCGAGCTCCGCCTGCGGGCGCGCCCGTAGGCGCTGCACCGCCTGCGACCGCTGCGCCGTGCGCACGGCCTGCGAGCGTGAGATCGCCCCGCTCCGATCGCGCGGCTCGATCTCCGGGGCGGTGTCGTCGGTGACCAGGATCGGCGGCCCGGTGGCCGGGTCGGCGACGACCGCGACCGCGTCGAACACCGGCAGCCCACCGGCCCGCTGGGCGTAGCGAGTGATCTCGCCGCCGCCGGGCACGGCGACGGTGCGGGCGAGCTCCAGCTGCGGCAGCGGAGCCGACGCCCTCGCAAGCGGCCGCGGCGACTGCTCGGCGGCGCTCGCCGACGACGCCAGCAGCGCCGCGCCGGCGATCGCGCAGCAGAGCGTCGCGAGCGCACGCGAGCGCTCGAGGCCCCTGCTCATACCTCGACTACCACCGGCAGAATCATAGGCCTTCGCTTCAACCGCTTATAAACGAACTCGGCGATGTCGTCGTGGAGGTCCTGCTGGAGCAGCACCGGCTCGGTCACCCTCGCCTCGGCGAGCCGGTCGAGCGAGTCCTCGACCACCTCGCGCAGCTCCTCGACCAGGCCGCCGGCGCCGTCCTCCTCGAGGAAGGGGACCCCGCGGAACATGATCTCCGGTGGGGCGACGGAGCTGCCGTCGTCGGTGTCGACGGTGGCGACGACGATGAAGACGCCGTCGGCGGAGAGCATCCGGCGGTCGCGCAGGGCGACGTCGTCGGGGTCGCCGATGTCGACGCCGTCGACGAAGATCATCCCGGAGCCGACGCTCTTGCCGAAGCGGGCGCCGTTGGCGTCGATCTCCAGCGGCAGGCCGTTGCGGCCGCGGTGGATGTTCGCGGGGTCGATCCCGACCTGCTCGGCCAGCTCGGCGTGCAGGTGGATGCGCTTGTGGTCGCCGTGAAACGGGAAGACGTGGCGGGGCCTGGTCAGGTTGAGCATCAGCTTCAGCTCCTCGCGCGAGCCGTGCCCGGAGACGTGGATCGGAGCATCCGCGGCGGTGATCACGCGGGCGCCGATCTCATAGATCTTGTCGATCGTCTCGTTCACCGAACGCTCGTTGCCGGGGATCGAGGTCGCCGAGAAGATCACCGTGTCGCCTGAGTGCAGCTCGATGTCGCGATGGTCGTTGAAGGCCATTCGCCGCAGCGCCGAGAGCGGCTCGCCCTGGCTGCCGGTGGAGATGGCGATCACCTTCTCGTCGGGGAAGCTGGAGATCTCCTTGGGGTTGATCAGCAGGCCCGATGGTGCGTTGGCGATCCCCAGGTTGGAGGCGATGTTGAAGTTCTTGCGCATCGAGCGACCGACCAGGGCGACCCGCCGGTCGAGCCTGACCGCGGCGTCGACCACCTGCTGGACCCTGTGGACGTTGGAGGCGAAGCAGGTGACGATGATCCTCCCCTCGCAGCGCGAGAACTCGTCGAGCAGCGCCGGGCCGACGCTCGACTCGGAGGCGCCGACGCCGGGCCGGTCGGCGTTGGTCGAGTCGCCGCAGAGGCAGAGGATGCCCTCGGAGCCGAGCTCCGCGAGGCGGGCGATGTCGGCGGGGCGCCCGTCGACCGGGGTCTGGTCGAAGCGGTAGTCGCCGGTGAACAGGATCGGGCCGAGCGGCGTGTGCAGGGCGACGGCGCGGGCATCCGGGATCGAGTGCGACATGTGGATCATCTCGATCTCGAACGGCCCGGCGGGGCGTCGCTCGCCGAGCTCGAGCACCGTCAGCGGTGCCTGCTTCGCCAGCTTGTGCTCCTCGAGCTTCGAGCGCACCAGGCCGATCGTCAGCGGGCCGCTGTAGATCTTCGGCGGCATCCCGATCTCGCGCAGCACGAACGGCAGCGCACCGACGTGGTCCTCGTGGCCGTGGGTGAGCACGATCGCCTCGATGTCGTCGGCACGATCGCGCAGGTAGCTGAAGTCGGGTAGCACCAGGTCGATGCCGAGCATCTCTGCGGTCGGGAACATCAGCCCCACGTCGATGACGACGATGCGGCCGTCGAGCTCGACCACGGTCATGTTCTTGCCGATCTC
>Ga0136625_1000383_pt1 | contig 13466 bp, 11 predicted proteins | sample AntDrymUQ4832306_2_FD_104672 | JGI IMG/M metagenome (GOLD analysis project Ga0136625, IMG submission 104672) | Polar desert sand microbial communities from Dry Valleys, Antarctica - metaG UQ483 (23.06) | ecosystem: Environmental > Terrestrial > Soil > Desert | place: Antarctica: Dry Valley...
GTTGATCTGGCCCGCGAAGTAGAGGCCGCCCAGAACGCGCACCGCGAGCGTGGCATCCAGCTGGGCCGGCGGGTAATAGTCGTACTCGATCGCATAGCCGGCGCGATTCATCCGGACGTTTTCCAGCCCGCGGATCGAGCGCAGGATGCCGACCTGTACCGGTGCGGGCAGGGAAGTCGACAGGCCATTCACGTACAGCTCCGTCGTATCATGCCCCTCCGGCTCGAGAAAGATCTGGTGCCGCTCGGCGTCGGGAAACTTCACGATCTTGTCTTCGACCGAGGGGCAGTAACGCGGTCCGCGGGAGGAGATCGCTCCGCCATACATCGCCGACTGTGCGATGTTGTCCTGAATGATCCGCTTGCCTGCCGACTCGAGATAGGTGATCCAGCACGGCAGCTGCGCTGGATGTCTGGTGTCCGGACCTTTACGGCGGGCATCAGGCCAGTAGTGCGACCACGAGTAATCGAACTGCTCGATCTCGCTCGTCTGGACCTCGAGCCTCGAGTAGTCCACCGATCTGCCATCGATGCGCGGCGGCGTTCCCGTCTTGAAGCGCGCGACGGTAAGACCAACGTCCTCGAGCTGTTCGGCGAGATGTGTCACCGAATTCTCCCCGGCACGCCCACCGGCGATTCGTGTTCCGGTTCCAATGTGGATCCGGCCGCGGAGGAAAGTGCCGGTCGTAATCACGACGCTTCGTGCTCCAAACCGCCTGCCCTCGAGCGTCTCGATTCCGACGACTCTGCCTTCCGACGGCGAGAGAATGAGGCGGGCGACCGTTCCCTGAATCGTATGCAGGTTCGGCTGCTGCTCGATCAGAGATCTCGCCGACCGGCGATACAGCCCGCGATCACACTGCGCCCGTGGCGCCCACACCGCCGGACCCTTGCTGCGGTTCAGCATCCTGAACTGGAGCATCGAGAGGTCGGTCGCGCGCGCCATGATCCCGCCCAGCGCATCGACCTCGCGGACAACCGTGCCCTTGGCGACTCCGCCGATGGCCGGGTTGCACGACATCTGTCCGATGGTTTCGAGCGCACTGGTGACGAGACCTACGCGTGCGCCGAGCCGGGCGGCGGCGACAGCGGCCTCGGTGCCGGCATGGCCACCGCCGACCACCACTACATCGAAGTCGATCTCGGAGTCTTCAGCGCTCGACATACGCTAAACATAGCGGGACGGCGCGACCATTCGGGAGTTAGTCTCTTATCAAACCTTATTCTACAAACGTTGCTCCACCACTGCCCACTCTTCCACGAAAGCTACTCCGCTCTCGACCCGGTCGATCACGACTTCCGTACCTGCCGGGAGCGTTCGGGTGTCGAGCCCGCGGGCGGGTACCCGCATCTCCCTTCCCTGATGCTCGTACGAGATCTCGCCCAGGCCCCCCAATGAGATCTCCCGGGTGACCACCGCTGGCTGTCCCTGGATATCCATGGCTTCCATGGTGGTGGCGCCGGTAACTCCGCGCAGGGCCCAGCTCGCCAGCAGCGTGACCATTCCTGCCATGAAGAAGCCTCCGCCGGCGAGTGCGATGAGAAGGGCTGACCACGCTGGCAGCGCCGTTCGGGAAGCGATCAGATACCCTGTGGCGCCGAAGCCCGCCGCGAAGGCAGCCGCAGCGGGCAGGTTGAAGAACGCGGAAGGCTTCCGGGTCCGATTTCTCTTTCTGCGTGCTTGCTCGAGTCCGTGCAACATCGAAAAGACCGCCAGCACCAGTCCGCCGATGAACGCAGCGAGGAAAATTACCCGGAAGAGCGTCACCATCTGATTCGTTTCGCCGATCCAGCAGCTGTATCAGGATCCAAGATATTTCCTGAACCAGGCGATCGTCGCTGGCCACGCGGCCTGGCTCGCCGCCAGGTTTGCGCCTGCCTGACCGCCCTGCTGCCTGAGGAATCCGTGCCCGGCGCCCGAATAAATCGTAGGTATGTAGGTTCTGCCGAGCGCGCGCAATGTGGAGTCAGCGGCAGGAATGGTCGCGTTCACTCTGTTGTCCTCGCCTCCGTAGAGTCCGAGCACCGGAGCGCGCACTGACTGAAGGGCCTGAGCATTCGGGCTGGAACCATAGTACACGACTGCTGCTCCGAGCGTCGGCGAGTGAGCCGCGTGAGCGAAAGACACGCCGCCACCCCAGCAGAATCCGACGACCCCATACTTCGCCTGCGCCGCCGGCAGCGCCATCCCATATCTCGCCACTGCATCGATCTGCCTCTGCACATCAGCCATGTTGAGGCTCCGTGTCGCCGCAACGGCGAGAGGCTGAACGACGCTGTCGGGACCCGCGGGCAGATTCTTCATCGTCAGGAAATCCGGCGCAATGGCGATATAGCCGTCAGCGGCGAGCTGGTCGGCGACGCTCCTGATCCAGGGGGTGAGGCCGAAAATCTCCTGCACCAGTATCACGACCGGCGCCCTGGTGCTTCGCTGCGGATAAACCACATAGCTGCGGAGACTGTCGGTCGGGCCGTTGCGAATCATCACCCACTCGCCGTGGCGCGGCGATGCAAGCAGACGTCCCGGTGCCCCCGCGGCGTCAGGTGGTGTTTGATGCGGCCGGGCAGCTCCCCTCGGCATTTGATTCCTGGTGCAGCCGGCCGCGCTGACGAGAAAAACGAAGCTCACGGCGATCGAACGCATCATCGACTCCCCCTTTTCGCGACCGGCACGAATGCCGGTGTCCGCTGAAAACACTCGGCGAAGAACTCACCGACACGATACTCCGCATAATAAAAGGGCCGCCACGGCACGGAGCCAGAGACAAATCCCGCGTGCCCGCCCTTCGGTACGAATTCTATCTGCAGCGCCGGATTGGCTCGGGCGACCTCGCCGACTTCGCCGAGGACTTCAGGAGGCAGCATCGGATCGTCCACCGCGCTTAATAGTAGCGTTTTGAGCCTAATGCCGGGGAGCGCTGGGAGTGAGCTCGCCCTGGTGTAGTAGTCGACCGCATTGCGATACCCGTGCAGCGGAGCCGTGATCGCATCGTCGAAATCTTCCAGCGTGCGAAGCGCGGCGAACCGGTCGGCCCCGACGAGATCCGGGAAACGCGCCACCTTCTGACGCACCTTCCGCTTCAGCGACTGCAAAAAAAATCTCTGGTAAAGAGTCGAGAACCCGCGGTTGATGCGCTTGCTGGAGCGTCCCAGGTCGAATGGAACGGAGATGGCGGCAGCCCCGGCCAGCTGTGAGGGAAGAGCGGTTCCTCTTTCGCCGAGAAATCTGAGGAGTACGTTGCCACCGAGGGAAACGCCGGCGATCGCGATCCGTGATTCGGGGAACTCGCTGGTGATACGGTCGACCACGAAGGCGAGATCAGACGTCTCGCCGGAGTGATAAAAGCGCTTCGTTCGGTTCATCTCCGAGCCGCAGGAGCGGAAAATGAGGAGATCGGCTGCCCAGCCACGCCGCGCCGCTTCACTCAGCAGCCCCTGAGCGTAATGGGACCGCACTGTTCCCTCCAATCCGTGAAGCAGAACTAGGCGCGGTGAGCTTGCGTCTCCACGCAGGCGATGGACCTCGATGAAGTCTCCATCAGGTGTATCCCACCGCTCGACTGTGGTGGGAGCGGGAGTCTGGCGCCGGAACAGCTTTCCCCAGAGCGTCTGGAGATGCCCGCCCGGGATCCACCAGGCGGGGGAATAGATTATCTCGCGCGACACGAATCACTCTTCACGAAAGGCTTTACCCTGGAAGTACAGATTTTTGGAAACAGAAAAAGCGCTGACACCCGCAAGGCGCTGCGGTTCTTTTCCGAGCGCCGCATCAGAACGCACTTCGTGGACCTTATGGAGAAGCCAGCGTCACTCGGTGAGCTGCGTCGCTTTGCCCAGAAGTTTGGCGTCGCTGCGCTGATCGACAAGGACTTGGGGCGATTCGACGAGCTCGGACTGCGTTACGCGCAATTGTCGGACGAGCGGTGGCTCTCGAAGCTTTCCGGGGAGCCGCTGCTTCTCAGGCTTCCGCTGGTTCGCAGTGGAAACAACGTCATGATCGGCGCCGATGAAACCGTCTGGCGCAGCTGGATGATGGAATGACCCATCCACGGTAGTGGGTCAGCTTCAACCTGGAACTACACAGATCCGAGAGGACAGAGGCGTAGCCGCGAGTTGCGAGGGTTAGACTCGTCCCCCAAGTGTGGCGTTGGGCCGCCACGCCACGAAATGGTCAGTTGCGGGATACCCCTCGCTTGTGTGCCTCTGCTTGCGCGGGCGATATTGCGACTCCCGCCATTTCCGATCAAATCAGCGTATCGCCAGTGACCTATAAGGTACTCGTCACCGATGAGATCGATGCTGAGGGCGTAGCCCTTCTCGCCGCGGACCCGCGGCTTAGGGTTGACGAGGTCCCGACCCTTTCGAAAGAGGACCTCCTCAGCCGCATCGGTGATTACGATGCGATCGTGGGCCGTAGCGCCACGCGAATCTCGGCGGAGCTCCTGGAAATGGGGAGGAAGCTCAAGGTCGTCGGCCGGGCTGGTGTCGGCGTCGATAACATCGCTCTCGATGTCGCGACGTCCCTCGGCGTCGCGGTAATCAACGCACCCGCCGGGAACACCATTGCCGTCGTCGAGCTGTTCTTCGGGGCTGTGATCGGCTTGCTTCGCCACATCCCGCGTGCCGACAGCTCGATGCACGCGGGGAAATGGGACAGATCTCTCCTGCTGGGCTCCGAGCTCAAGGGACGCACACTCGGCATCCTCGGCCTCGGCCGCATCGGAGGAGAGGTCGCCACGCGCGCCCGGGCTTTCGGAATGGATGTCCTCGCGTACGATCCGTACGTAGCCCCATCGCGATTCGAGTCGTTGCGGGTCCAGCAGGTGCACAGCCTCGACTCTCTGCTGGAGCAGTCGGCTATCCTGACGGTGCATACGCCGCTCACCGTCGAGACCACCGGCATGATCGGCCGGCGTGAGCTCGGACGACTGCCGCAGCGGGCGATCCTCGTGAACATGGCGCGCGGAGGCATCGTCGACGAGAGTGCGCTGCGCGAAGCGCTGCAGAGCGGACATTTATCCGGTGCGGTGATCGACGCCTACGAGAAGGAGCCTCTGGGACCCGACCACCCACTCCGCTCCCTTCCGAACGTGCTGCTCACTCCGCACATCGGCGCATCGACCACCGAGGCACAGCGCAACGTTTCGGTGGACGTCTGCATCGCTGTTCGAGATGCGCTCGTGAGCGGGGAGCTCTCGCGCTCGATCAACGTCGCCGATGTGGGGGGTGAATGGTCCGAGATCGAGCCGGCGCTGATCCTTGTGCGCCGCGCAGCCGCGGTCGGGCGTGCGATCCTTGCCACCCAGGGCACGCGCGCCGTGCAGAGGCTCGATATACGCTGTGGGTCCGCGCTCCTCCCCGCGAGAAGCGCGCTGCTCGCGTCAGCCGCGCGGGGACTTCTCGAGGGAACGGTGGAACAGGAGCGGCTGAACCTCATCAACGCCCGCTCGATGGCGGAAACCAGGGGGATCGATCTCTCCACCACCGAGACCGCGACTCAGGAACATCCTTATGCGGTCGAGGTGAGACTGAGCGGCGTAATGCAGGACATCGCCGTGGCAGGGATCTCTCCTCCCGGCACAGCTCCGCGCCTGACGCGCATTGGCGCTTTCCACGTGGATGTTCAGCCGAAGGACACACTGCTGATTCTCACCAACAACGATGTCCCGGGCGTTATCGGAAGAGTGGGCACGCTCCTGGGTGAAGCCGGAGTGAACATCGCGGAGTATCATCAGGCGCGCCTCGCCCAGGGCGGGCAGGCGCTGGCGGCCGTTTCGGTCGATGGCGACGTCGGTGAATCGATCCGCCAGTCGCTACTCGAGCTCCCCGATGTGCTGTCGGCCGCCGTCGTCTGCTTCCACCCAGGGTGAGCACAGGGGTCAGCAGTGACAGGAGTGTGCGCGAAGCGTACGAGACAGACGCCTCAGGCATCCGCCTCCTTCCGGAAACAGTCGCTCGTCCCGAGACCGTAGACGATGTGATCGAGCTGGTGAAAGGCGCAGCCGCCGATTCGACCGCGATCACCTGCGCCGGAGCCCAGACCAGCACGACTGCGGCTTCGATCACCGACAACGGCCTTCTGCTCTCTCTGCGCCCGTTGAACCGGATCGGCGAGGTGGATCCGTCAACGCGTTCCATACGAGTGGGTCCCGGCGCGCTTCTCGGAGAGATAAAGCGTACAGCGGCCGCGGCAGGGTTTCTGTTTGCTCCCGACCCCACCAGCGAAGAAGAGTCGACGATCGGCGGCGCGATCGCCTGTAATGCATCGGGCGCACGCACGTTCAAATACGGCGCAACGCGGAAGCACGTTCGCGCACTGCGCGTCGTCCTGGCGAGCGGAGAGCTGGTTGAATTCCGGCGCACGGAGCTGGAGAAAAACACGGTGGGCTACGCCTTTGCGCACGATCCGATCGACTGGTTCATCGGCAGTGAGGGCACGCTCGGAATCATCGTCGAGGCCGAGCTTTCCCTGCTGCCGCTTCCCACGCGCGTGGCTGGTCTCGCCATTCCGTTCCGCACCGAAGCCGACGCGCTGCAGTTCGTGATCGCGGCGAGAGAGTCGACGCGCGTTACGCCGCGATGCATCGAGTTCTTCGATTCGCTCGCTCTCGGTATTGCCCGGTCGGCCGGCGCGCGATGGCCCGAAGGCTCCCACGCGATGATTTACGTGGAAGAGGAGATACCGGGTGAGCTCGACGAAGCTCTCGAGCGATGGCTCGAGCTGGTCGAGCAGGTTTCTTCGGCAATGGAGCCTCTGGTATTCGATGGCGAGGCGCAGCTGCGCGAGGCCCGACGCATTCGCCACAGCGTGCCGGCGACGATGAACGAGCGGGGCGGAAAATACCGTGATGCCGGGGGCAGAAAAATCTCGACGGACTGGGCAGTTCCGTACCGCAGACTTGCCAACGCAATTGGCATGGCGCGCGAGCTCGCAGGGGCACATGGGCTCGAGCAGCCTGTGATTTACGGCCACGCCGGAAACGGTCACCCTCATCAGAATTTTCTCGCCAGAGATCACGGCGAGCTCACTACAATAGAAGTGGTGATCGAGGAGACCCTCCGAAAAGTGTTGTCGCTTGGTGGAACCGTGGCAGCCGAGCACGGCATCGGTAAGATCAAGCGCAGGTGGCTTCCCTTGCAGATGAACCCGCTCCAGATCTCGATGATGAGAGCGGTCAAGAAGGAGCTCGATCCGCTTGGAATCCTTGCGCCCGGCAATATCCTGTGAGGCGGTTCAACTCGGTGGTGCTGGATGTGGATTCGACGCTCGCGGGAATCGAAGGCATCGACTGGCTCGCGGCGCTGCGTGGCCCCGCGGCCGCAGCGCTCAGCACCGAGCTGACCGACAAGGCGATGCAGGGGCTGATTCCACTGGAGGAGATCTATGGCCGCCGCCTGCACTCGGTCCGCCCGACGCGCGGTGAAATCGAGGCTTTGTCGCGCGTGTATGTTCAACGGATGGCGCCAATGGCCCGGGAGACAGTGACGTATCTGCGTGACGAGGGCGTACACCTGACCATCGCGAGTGGTGGATTCGAGCAGGCGATCCTGCCGCTGGCTGCGGAGCTCGGACTGGAGCCCGAGCAGGTACACGCCGTGCGGCTTTATTTCGACGAGCGGGGCGAGTACACCGGATATGACGAAAGCTCACTGCTCGCGCGGCAATATGGAAAGCGCGACACGATAGCAGGCCTCGGCCTCACCGCTCCGGTTCTGGCTGTCGGCGACGGCATCACTGATTCCGAGATCGCCGAAGTGGCGGACGCGTTCGCGGTGTTCACCGGGTTTATCCGGCGTGAATCGGTAATAGCGAGGGCTGACCATGTGCTGGAGAGCTTTGATCAACTCCGGGAGCTGGTGATCGAATGACCAGGCCATTCGGAACGTTCTTCCTTCCCGGACCTACTGAGGTTCGCCCCGAGATCATGGCTGCGATGGCGCAACCGATGATCCCTCACCGTGGATCGGACTTCGAGCAGCTCTTCGAGAGGCTCCAGAAAGGACTGAAATCCATCTTCAGAACGAGCCGGCCGGTTCTCATCAACAGCTGCTCGGCAACGGGAATGATGGAAGCCGGTATCCGCGCCATTCCGCCGGGAAGGATTCTGAGCCTCGTGAACGGCGCGTTCTCCGAGCGGTTCGCGCACATCGCCACGATGTGCGGGCGCGACGTGGACAGGTACGAGGTCGCATGGGGCCAGGTGCACGCGATCCCACAGCTCGAGGAACGCCTCGCGATCCGTAAATACGTCGCCATCACTGTCGTGCACTCGGAGACATCCACCGGAGCGCTCAACGACGTTCGGGCGATCTCCGACGCGGCGCACCGCAACGGCCTGTTCTGTCTCGTCGACAGCGTCAGCGGCATCGCCGGAGCCGAGCTGCACTTCGATGAATGGAAGCTCGATTACGCGATTACGGGCTCCCAGAAGGCCTTCGCGCTGCCCCCAGGGCTCGCATTTGCTGTAACCTCCGCTGAGCTGATCGACCGTGCCGCAAGCACCCAGGGCCGCGGCGTCTATTTCGATATCGTCGAGCTGGATGCATTCGCCAGGAGAAGCCAGACTCCGAGCACCCCCGCTATTTCGCTGCTATACGCTCTCGAGGCGCAGCTTCGAGCGATAGCGACTGAAGGAATCTAGAGCCGCTGGGCGCGGCACAAGGCAATGGCGACGCGCACGCAGCAGTGGATAAACGAGGTGAGCGCCGCAACCGGGAAGAAGCTGTCGAACATCGCGCCTCTCGGGTCGCAGTCACCGACCATATCAGCGATCAGGCTGCCGGGAGAAATGCCGGCGGAGAGCTTCACACGAGAAGTAGCGAGCCGGGGAATCGTGGTCGGTAACGGCTACGGGAAAATCAAGACCTCGACCTTCAGAATCGGGCACATGGGGGATCACACCATCGAATCCCTGGAGCACTGTCTCTCAGCCTGTGCCGGCGCTCTCTCGTCTTGACGCAGATCTCGGTATCGAACGTCGGGGTCGAGTTTGGCGCGACGAGAATCTTCGAGAAAATCACCTTCACCATTGGCGAAGGTGACCGGTGGGCCATACTCGGCCGGAACGGCAGCGGAAAAACCACGCTGTTCCGGCTGATTACCGGAGCGCAGCAGCCGACGGAAGGGGCGATCACCCGGCACCCGGGTCTGAAGATGGCGCTGCTCGAGCAGCACCGTGATTTCGGCGAGGCGAAGACAGTATGGGAAGCGGGCGCGGGCGAGTACGCGGCGCTCCTTGCCCTGGAGCGGTCGCTCGCCGAGCAGGGTACCGAGCTGGCGGCCGTGGGTGAGAAGGCGACACCGCAGATGCTCGCCCGCTACGATCGGGACCTGGAGCGCTTCGATCGGGAAGGAGGCTACACATTCGCTCCGCGCGTCGATGCGGTGCTCCAGGGTCTCGGATTCGACGCGGAGAAAGCGCGCACGCGGCCGTTGTCTCAGCTGAGTGGCGGAGAACGAGGGAGGCTCGGACTCGCGCGTCAGCTGGTGAGCGCGGCAGATGTCCTGCTTCTCGATGAGCCGACGAACCACCTCGATCTCGAGACCACGATCTGGCTCGAAGACTACCTGAAGAACACGCGGAAAACGATTCTGCTCATCAGCCACGACCGCGCGTTTCTGGCGAACGTGGTCGACCACGTGCTGCACCTTGAAGGAGAAAGCGCCGTCGAATACAGCGGCACCTACGAGTCCTTCGTTCTTCAGCGTGAGGAGCGCCGCCTCAGTCAGCAGCGCGCCTTCGAAAAGCAGCGGAAGGTGGTTGCCGACGAAGAGGATTACATCAGGCGGAACATCGCCGGGCAGAACTCGAAGCAGGCAAAGGGCCGCCGCAAGCGTCTCGGTCGTATGCCGCGCCTCGCTGGTCCCACGGCAGAGGAGGGCGGCGCAATGGGTCTGCGGCTCGAGCTGTCGGAACGGGGCGGAGACCAGGTGGCCATCGCCCGTGACGTCACGATCGCGGTTGGTGAGCGCACGCTGATCAAAGGTTTCACAGGTACCATCCAGCGAGGGGAGGTTGTCGGGTTCGTCGGACCCAATGGAAGCGGGAAATCCACTTTTCTTCGCGCCCTGGTCGGCGACCGCGAGACTACCGCGGGTGAGCTCCGTATGGGCGGCTCGGTGCGACCGAGCTATTACCGGCAGGACATGGCGCAGGTACCGTTAGACAGAACTCTATTCGAGGTGATCAGCGAGCTGCGCCCGCAGTGGGAGCGGCGAATGGTGCAGGGGCATCTCGCGCGCTTCGGATTTTCCGGCGACGAAGCCCAGCGGCGCGCGGACACTCTCTCCGGCGGTGAGCGGGCGAGGGTTGCGCTGGCAATGATGGTTCTGACGCGCGCGAATTTTCTGCTCCTCGACGAGCCGACGAATCATCTGGACATCGAATCAGTCGAAGCGCTCGAGGATGCGCTATCCGACTATGAGGGCACCATTCTCCTCGTCAGCCACGACCGCGCCATGCTGGAGGCGCTCACCTCCCGGGTGTGGGTGCTCCATGAGCAGCATATCACCGACTTTCCAGGATCGTTCGGGGAATGGGAGGAGCAGAGCCGTGAACGCTCTCACGCTGCGGCCATCGCCGCCGCCGAGCAGGAGTCGCTCCGTCGCGTTCAGGAGAAAAAGGCAACGCGCCGGCGTGATGTCGAAGGCGACCACACCAGGGCCACGATTCGCACTGCGCGTCGCAAGGTGGAGGAGCTCGAAAAGGAGATCTCGGCTCTGGAGAGCAAAGTCGGCGAGCTAACGCTGCTGCTCGAGGATCCGGAGCTGTACACAACCAGCGAGGGAATGCGGAAATCGGTCGCCGCCGGGAACGAGCTCGATGTTCTGCGCAAGAAGCTCGATGCGACCCTCGAACGGTGGACAAAGGCGACAGAGAAGCTCGAGCAGCTCGCAGCCACCTGAACGACCAACTCCGGTTTCCTGCATCCGTTCTTCGCAGGTCGCTGAGTACCGGGTCGGGCTCCAGATGCGCATGTGGCCGGCGACACATAACGTAAGACCGGATCTAGAACTCCCCTATCAACCCGATCTCTACCTCCAGGTGGTGCCCGAACTGCTTCTCCACTTTCTCCTGTGCGATTGCGATCAGCTCGCGGACGTCCCTGGCGGTCGCCTTCCCGAGATTCACCATGATGTTCGCGTGAATGTGGGAGATCTGAGCGTCGCCCCGCCGGAAACCCTTGAGTCCGACCTGATCGATGAGGCGACCGGCTCCCACCGCTTCGATCTTCTTGAAGATGGAGCCCGCGCTCGGATGGTACTCGAGCCAGGGATGCTTCCCTCCCCGCCAGCTCAGGTTCTCCTGCATGATGCGATGCATGACTGCCCTGTCGGCGCGCTCGAGCTGGAACGTCACCGCCAGCGCGATGTCGCGGCGCTTGTGGAGGGTGCTCGTGTCGTAGCCGAACTGCATGTAGTCCCTGTCCACCGTCCGGCGATCCCCCTCCTCCATCAGCAGCTCGGCGGACTCGAACACCTCGGCGATGAACATCGTCCGCTCACGCTCGGGGGCGGGTGAGAGGAAGTGAAGATTCTGCCACACCGCCCCTCCCACCGTGCTCGGAATCCCGACGTAATGCTCGAGGCCCGACCACTCACGCTCGACGGCCTGCGGAATCAGCTTCGCCATCACCGCGCCGCTCTCCACCCACAGCTTTCCGTCGTCGGAGAACCGGAGATGGTGCGACGTGTTGCGGATCACAAGACCGCGGAATCCACTGTCGCCGACCAGGATGTTGGCGCCGAGGCCGAGCACGAAATACTCGACGCCGACCTCGCGGGCGGCGGTGACCGCCCCTGCCAGATCGTCGGTCGATGTGGCATCGTAGAAGAGATCTGCGGGACCACCGATCCTGAAAGTGGTGTATTGTCCAAGCGGCTCATCGCGCTTGAGCCTCCCGCTATCGAGTCTAGCAATCAATTGCCCGTAGTTTTTCGAGCGGGCACTCCCAGAATCTGACATGTCCGAAAGAAAGGGTATCCTTCGTTACTGCGCCACTCTTGCGCTGCTGATATTTCTCGTCTCCTCCCGCACCGTCTGGGGCCAGCGAGCGGAGCTCGAAAAGATCATTCAGCGCAAGGTCCTGTCGAATGGACTCGAGGTCATCGTCGTCGAGAACCACGGCGTGCCGCTGGCAACCGTCGAAGTGAACGTGAAGAACGGCTCGTTCACGCAGTCGCCCGAGTTCGAGGGGCTCGCGCACATGTACGAGCACATGATTTTCCGCGCGAACTCGAGATATCCGGATCCGAGCCAGTTCCTCGACCGCATGTCGGATCTGGGCGCGGTGTTCAACGGCACGACCCAGGAAGAGCGGGTCAACTATTACCTCACCGTCCCTGCCGACAAGACCGGCGATGCAATCGCCCTGCTGGCGGCGGCGCTGCGCGAGCCGCTGTTCCGGCAGGACGAGCTGGAGCGCGAGCGCCAGGTGGTGATCGGGGAGTACGACCGCAACGAGTCGAGCCCGTTCTTCGCTCTCACACAGCAGATGGACGCCAGGCTTTATCCCGGAAGCTCGAGCCGGAAAAACACGATCGGAAATCGCCAGATCATTCTTTCGACGACTCCCGAGAAAATGCGGACGATTCAGCGGAAGTACTACGTTCCTAACAACTCGGTGCTGATCGTGGCGGGGGATGTAAACCCGGCAACGGTATTCGCTCTCGCCGAGCGCGAGCTCGGGAGCTGGAAGAGAGGAGAGGATCCGTTCGTGTCCGATCCGATACCACCTATCCCCGCTCTCACCAGAAGCGAGGGCCTGATCGTCGAGTCGCCCGTTGGGGCGTTGACGTTCCTCGTGCAGTGGCAGGGCCCGAGCGTGGGCAAGGATCCGAACGCCACTTACGCCGCTGACGTTTTCTCGGACGTTCTCAACGATCCCCGCTCGCAGTTTCAGCAGAGGCTCGTCGACAGCGGGCTCTGGCAGGCCGTCGGAGTGAACTACTACACGCTCAACCATACCGGCCCGATCACAATCAGCGGCCAGACCTCTCCGGATCAGCTGCGTGAAGCCCTGAAGGCGCTATACGGCGAGATCGCCAAGTTCACCACACCTGGCTACTTCACTCTCGAAGAGCTGGAAGCGGTCAAAGCGCATCGAGCCGTCACATCGGCATTCGACCGCGAGCGGGCCTCGGGCTTCGCGCACACCCTCGGATTCTGGTGGAGCGTCGCCAGCCTCGAGTACTACATGGGATATGTCGACAACATGGCACAGCAGACTCTGGAAGATCTCCGCTCGTATGCCAGGCGCTACATCATCGGCAGGCCGCACATTGCGGGTGTTCTGATCGCGCCCGAGGCGCGGCAGGCACTGAGGCTGACGTCCGAAGAGCTGATTGGCGGAGGCAGGCGCTGATGCTGCTGACAATCGCACTGGCGCTGTCGACTGCAGCGGCGCCGCTGACCACCAGCTTCGACGTGTCCGGAGTGCGGGTGATCCTGCGCCAGAACGCCGCCA
>Ga0136625_1000386_pt1 | contig 13433 bp, 15 predicted proteins | sample AntDrymUQ4832306_2_FD_104672 | JGI IMG/M metagenome (GOLD analysis project Ga0136625, IMG submission 104672) | Polar desert sand microbial communities from Dry Valleys, Antarctica - metaG UQ483 (23.06) | ecosystem: Environmental > Terrestrial > Soil > Desert | place: Antarctica: Dry Valley...
CAGCCTGCGCATGGCCGAGGCCGTCCACCAGCGGGCCTACTACTCGCTGGCCTATGGCCTGAGCACGGACCCTGCGCTACGAGGGCTGCTGGAGTCACTGCGCTTCGTGGCCGGCGGCCTGCTTGCCGCGGCGAGCTGGCTGCTGGTGCGCTCGCCGGCGTCGATGATCGTGTGGGGCAGCGCCATCTTCCTGGTCACGCTCTTCGCTGGTTACTGGTCGACGTTCGCCTACTTCGCGGCGCTGGCACCGGTGATCTGCTGGCACCTCGATGAGTGGCTCGGCCTGGCTGAAGGACGCGTGCGCTGGCCAGGTGATCCGGTCGGACGGCTGAGCGCCTGGGTCGACGCGCGCTGGCCCATCCGGGGCGCCGTCACGGGTCGGTCTATCATCGGCCGATGACGACAGAACCACGTACTTCAGACGCCGCGACCACACCCCAGACACCCAGCCAGCTTCAGATGCTCATCGGTGGTGAGCACGTCGACGCGGCCGATGGCCAGACCTTCGAGGTGATCAACCCGGCGACCGGCGAAACGATCGCCCATGTGCCGCTGGGCGGCAAGGCTGACGTGGATCGGGCCGTGATGGCGGCGCAGAAGGCCTTCGATGGGCCGTGGTCAGGCTGGTCGGCCTCCAAACGCGGTCGCACGCTGCAGAAGTACGCCGATCTGGTCAAGAGGAATGTGGAGGACCTGGCGCAGCTCGACTCGCGTAACGCTGGCAAGCCCATCGCCAGTGCCCGCAACGAGGCCTTCGCGGTGAGCCTTGTGCTGGAGTACTACGCCGGGGCCGCCAGCAAGCACTTCGGTGAGACGATCCCCGTGAGCAGGCCGGGCCTGGACTTCACGCTGCGCGAACCGATCGGCGTCATCGGCATGATCGTGCCCTGGAACTACCCGCTCAACATGTCGGCCTGGAAGCTGGGCCCGGCCCTCGCCACGGGCAACACATGCGTCCTGAAGCCCGCCTCGTGGACGCCGCTGAGCGCCCTGCGGCTCGGTGAGCTGGCGCTGGAAGCGGGGTTCCCGGCCGGCGTGGTCAACGTGGTCACGGGACCGGGCGGCAGCGCCGGCGCCGCGCTCGCAGCGCACCCCGGCGTGGGCAAGGTGGCCTTCACGGGCGAGACCGCCACGGGACAGGAGATCCTGCGCCTTGCGGCGGGCAACGTGAAGCGTGTCTCCCTGGAGCTGGGCGGCAAGAGCGCCAGCGTCGTCTTCGCCGACGCCGACCTGGAACGTTTCGCCAAGGACGCACCGAACTCCGCCTTCGACAACTGTGGCCAGGACTGCACGGCACGCAGCCGCATCCTGGTCGAACGATCGGTGCACCGCGAGGTGGTCGAGCGCTTCGCCGAGGCCACCCGGGCACTGGTGGTGGGCGACCCGGCCGATCCGGCCACGCAGATCGGCAGCCTGGTCTCGCGGAAGCACCGTGAGCGCGTCATGGAGTTCATCCGCTCCGGCGTCGATGAAGGGGCCGTGCTGGTAACCGGTGGCGAGCCGCCCGCCGGCGAGTCGTTCGAGCGCGGTGCCTTCTTGCTGCCCACCATCTTCGACAACGCGCGGCCGGAAATGCGCATCGTCCGCGAGGAGATCTTCGGGCCGGTCACGGCAATCATCCCGTTCGACGATGAGGTAGAGGCTATCCGACTGGCCAACGACACGCCGTACGGACTCTCCGGTTCGATCTGGACGCGAGACATCGGCCGAGCGCTGCGCGTGGCCAAGGGCATGCGCAGCGGCACCCTCTCCGTGAATGCCACGGCCAGCTTCCACACCGAAGCGCCCTTCGGCGGCTACAAGATGTCGGGCATAGGCCGCGAGTTGGGCATGAACGCCATGGATCTCTACACCGAGGTCAAAAACGTCTTCGTCGACATGGGCTGACCTCGCGCGGTGCGCCGAGACACCAGGGTCGGCCAGGATCGGTCGACAGGGGACGCCCAAAGCGGCACCATCGTCAAGTCAAGACGGGAAGCGTCGATGCGCGATCCATCGAGTCCGGTCGCCCACGGGATCGCGCGGAGCAGTGGCGAGCCCGATCCCGTTCGTCAGGACAGGATCGGAGGACCCCTGCGTGCCGTTGGCCGCCTTCGTCGTGCTGGTAGCCGCCCAGGGCTTCGATCACGCGTCGTTCCTGGTGATGACCGCGCGTCATGGCCTGGAGGCGGAGTTCAACCCCATCGTGGTGGCCATCGCCGAATCGTTTGGCTTGCCCGGATTGACGCTCGTCAAGGTGGCCGCCGTCGCCATTCTTGCGGGCGTCGTGGTGGTGTTGACCCCCAGGCGACGGTGGCTGGGGAGGGCCGTGCTCAGCGCGGGCGTGGTGGCAGGCCTGGTGGGCGGCATCTCGAACGTGGCCACCTTCTGAGCTTCGGTCAGGCGCGCGGCTCCACAGAAGCGCCAGCGGTGGCCGCGAGGTCCGGCCGAGTGGTGCGGATCCAGTCGCGCAATGCCCAGGTGCTGGTGCGGAAGGCGATGCCACTCCAGGGGATGCGCTCAGGTGGGAAAGGTTCGATCTCGATGGCCTCGGGTCCGGTACGGATCTCCCCGCCGCTGATGCGCGCCTCGTAACAGACGACCACCACGGCGGCCGGCGGGCGGGAGTAGATGCCCACGACTCGCGTCGGCTCGACCGACAAGCCGGTCTCCTCCAGCGTCTCGCGCATGGCTCCCTCCTCCGCGGTCTCGTCGATCTCCAGGAAACCGCCCGGCTGCGCCCAGGCTCCGTAGCCGGGCTCGATGCCCCGTCGGAGCAGGATGACCTCACCGTCAGCGGTGACGGGCAAGGTCGTCACCACCAGGCGCGGGTTGACGTACGCGATGAAGTGGCAGTTCGGGCAGACGAGCCGCGGGCGCTCCTCACCCTCCACCGACCGGAAGTCGAGCAGATCGCCGCAGCGCGAGCAATGACGGATCGAGTCGGCCAGCCAGCCGGGAACGCCGCCACGACCGTGAGTGCGACGCGCGGCCTGGGCTCTCCGGTCGGGCGGCAGCCTCACCGGCTCACGCGGAGATGACGAGCCAGATGATGCCCGCCAGCACCATCAGGCTGAGCGCCAGCACACCGACCCACACGAAACGAAAGAGGCCACGGCCGCGATCGACCGGCAGCCAGGCCCAGGCGGAACGCCAGATGCGCACCATCGCATCCATCGTCACCAGCGCCAACAACGCGCCGCCGATGAGGACGGGGAGGCGCACCACGGGATCGCTCAGCTTGGCTCCCAGCTCCAGCGCGGTGATGGCTATGACACCGCTGAAGAGCACGCCGATAGAGAGATAGATGAAGGCGTCCTGGAGGGGTGTCGGCCGCGTCTCCGGCACGCGTGAGGGCACCAATGGGCGGCCCCTGGAGTCGCGGGCGACCCGCACCTCCTGCCGATCGAGGTGCGGACCGGAGTCGAGGATCTCGTCGTGATCCATGGCTCCTAGAGGCCCTCGTTGAGCGGATCGGCCTCCACGGCGCGAGTCTGATCCGCGCGGAACGCTTCGATCCGTTCAGCCAAGGCCTCGTCAGCGATGGCCAGGATCTGAGCGGCCAGCAGCGACGCGTTGCGAGCATTGCCCAGGCCCACCGTGGCGACGGGCACGCCCGGCGGCATCTGCACCGTGGAGAGCAGCGCATCCAGGCCGCCGCTCGCACCACCGGGCATGGGCAGGCCGATGACCGGCCACGCTGTGCGTGCCGCCACCGCCCCCGCCAGGTGAGCCGCCAGGCCAGCCGCACAGATGAAGACGCGCACTCCCCGCTCTGCCGCGGCGGGGACGTACCGGTCAAGGAGCGCGGGGGCGCGGTGGGCCGAGATGATGCGCAGCTCGTTGGCAACGTGGAGCTCAGACAGCACGGCCACGCCCTTCTCCACGGCCTCCAGATCGGAGCGGCTGCCGCAGATGATGGAGACGAGCGGTGAGGGCACGTCCCGATGCTACACGCACGCTCGGGTAGCATCGCGGGCGATGGCCACGCCCACCTCCGGCCGGCACCCGCTGATCATCGATGTCGACACCGGCATCGATGATTCGCTGGCGCTGCTCTACGCCTGCGCCTCGCCAGAGGCTGACCTGGTGGCTGTCACCTGCGTCTCGGGCAACGTCGAGGCGGTACAGGTGGCACGCAACACACTGGCAGTCATGGAGCTGGCGGGACGCGGCGACGTGGAAGTCGCGCTGGGCCGCGAGGTGCCGCTCGTGCGCGAGCTGCGCACCGCGCCCGACACGCATGGGCCACGCGGCCTGGGCTACGCCGAACTCCCCGAGGCCGAGGCCGGGCTGTCTCCCCGCCACGCGGCGGACCTGATCGTGGCCGAGGCGCGCCGACGTCCAGGGGAGCTGACCCTGATCACCCTCGGGCCGCTCACGAACGTGGCTTTGGCACTGCTGCTGGAGCCTGCGCTGCCACAGCTGCTCAAGCGCCTGGTGATGATGGCCGGCGCCTACCGCTCGGCAGGCAACACGGGCCCGACCAGCGAGTGGAACGTGGCGGTCGATCCAGAGGCGATGCAGATCGTGCTGGGCGGTTTCGGTGACCCGGCGTTGCCCGGCCGGCCACTCGCGCTGGGCCTGGACGTGACCGAGAAGGCCAAGTTGACGCCGCAGCATCTGGAGCACCTGGCGCGGCGCGCCGGCTGTCGGAGCGATGGTTCGCCACTTGCCGGCGGCCGCAACAACGAGGTGGTGCGCTTCCTGGCCGACGCGCTGCGCTTCTACATGGAGTTCCACTCACGCTTCGATGGCTTCTATGGCGCCTTCATCCACGACGCACTGGCCGTGGCGGCGGCGCTTGATCCGTCCCTGGTCCGCTGGCAACCGGTGGCCGTGGAGGTCGAGCTGGGAGGGACCTTGACCACCGGCGAGACGGTCACTGACTGGCGTAACACGTGGGGGCGGCTGCCCAACCTGGACGTCTGCCTGGACGCCGACGTGGCGACCTTCTTCACGCGCTTCCAGGACCGCGTCGGGCGGCTCGCCGCGGGCCGCTCCGTCGTGGCAAGCTGAGCGCATACTCGACCGAACCAGACCGTCGGGTAGAGGAGGACCGACCGGGTGTCTCAACAGGCGCTGCGCATCATGGCGGCCATCGGCGCCTTCGCGGTGGCGACCATCGTGGGGGTGCTGCTCTTCGGTACCTTCGACGCGCCGCCCGATCCGATCACGGAGATCAATCTCGTCGGTGCCGAGTCCTTCGCGCTGATCCTGGCTATCGCCCTCGGTGTCGCCTTCGTCGTGTATGCCGCGCTCGAGTACGCCCAGACGGGACGGATGGAGTCGATCTCGCGCCAGTTCGATACGCGCACGATCGTCCTCATGCCCCTCGCCATCGCCTTCAACATCGTGCTCGGGCAGGCCGTCGGGAACGCCCTTCGAGTGCCCATCTACCTTGATTCGATCGGCACCATCCTGGTGGGCGCGCTGGCTGGACCGATCCCCGGAGCCTTGACCGGATTCCTGGCCAACATCCTGTGGACGTACGTCGTGCCGCAACCCTTCCACAGCGACATCGCCGGTGCTTTCGCCATAGTGGCCGCCGTGATCGGGCTCCTGGCAGGCGCCTTCGGACGATTCGGCTGGCTTCGGCCTCGACCGGACAGCAGTGGCCAGCGCCTGTTCGTGGGTGGCGCCGTGGCCGTGGGTCTCATCGTCGTGATGTCCGTACTGGCGTACCTGGGGTACCGCCAGATCCTGGGCGACACGAGCGTCGCTCCGGTCACTGACGAGGCGATCTTCCTGTTCCTGGGCTGGCTGGCCCTGCTGCTGGTGGCAGTCACCGTGGTGGGTCTGCTCGCGCTGCTCTTCATGCGGCGTGACCTGACGGCTGCCTACGTCGTCGTGGCGGGCGTCCTGACCGGTATCGTGGCGGCCATCCTGAGCGCTCCCATCAGCGCCAACCTTTTCAGCGGCGTGACCGGCTCCGGCACCGATTTCCTGGTCCTTGCCTTTCGTCAGGCCGGCGCGGACATCAGCGCAGCCACCCTTGGCCAGGGACTCATCTCTGATCCCATCGACAAGGTCACGACCTTCTTCGTCGTGTACCTGATCCTGACGGCGATGGCGCGCCGGACGAAGGCACGCTTCCCGCAGGGGGAACGGCTCCTCGAGCGGCGCTCCACCGAGGGTGCCGCCACCTGATCCAGCAGATACCCGAGGCGACGCCGACGAGCGACCGCGTTCCCGCTTTCCTGAGCCAGCCGGGTCCGTCCGCCTATCACCGTCTCAATCCGTTGACCAAGCTGGTCCTCGCCACCGTCACGGCGGTGGCGGCGGTCATCCTGGGTGGCATCGTCGGGCCGGTCGTCCTGCTGATCATCGCCGTGGGCGTGCCTGCCGCGAGCGCCGGGGTCCTCAAGCGACTGCTGCGGACATCGCTGCTGCTCTCGCTGCCCATCGGCATCAGCGCACTGCTCGTGAACCTGTTCTTCTTTCCCGGCGGCCGTGACGTCCTCTTCCAGATCGGCCCCATCAGCGCCACTCGGGAAGGTCTCGCTTTCGCGCTGGAGATCCTTGCCCGCATCCTTGCCATCTCCGGTGGCATCACACTGTTCTACCTCACCACGCCGCCCCACGAACTGGTCATCGACCTCGAGCGGCGTGGCGTGTCGCCACGTCTGGCCTTCGTGGCCAGCGCATCCGTCCAGACCGTGCCGGCCATGCTGGAACGGGCCGGCACCATCGTGGCCGCCCAGCGAGCACGCGGCCTGGACACCGAGGGAGGGGTCGTGCGGCGCCTGCGCGGCCTCGTGCCCGTCGTCGGTCCCGTGATCATGGGCTCCATCGCGGAGGTGGAGGAACGCTCCATGGCGCTGGAAGCGCGGGGCTTCACGCGGCCGGGACGGCGCACGTTGTTGTGGGCCCCCGCCGATCGACAGAGTGAGCGACTCGCTCGCTGGCTGCTCATCCTGGTGCTGGTGGCGCTCGTAGCGGCGCGCTTCAGCGGCGTCCTCGGGCCGCTTCCCTGATGAGCTCACTCGAGCCACCGCCGTGAGCCGGCCGTGCTGATCCTCGACTCGGTGACCTATCGCTACGCGGGCGCGGAGCGACCGTCGTTGTACGAGATCGACATGCGGCTCGATGACGGCGAGGTCGTCGGCATTGTAGGGGCCAGCGAGTCCGGCAAGACCACGCTCTGCCTCGTAGCCAGCGGTCTGGCGCCCCGAGCCATACGCGGCACGCTTACCGGTCGGCTGCTCATCGACGGGGATGATGTGGCCGCCGAACGGATGCACGAGCTGACGGTACGGACCGGCGTGTGCTTCCAGGATCCGGACACGCAGCTATCGGGTGTTACCGGCAGCGTCTTCGAGGAGATCGCTTTTGGGCCGATGAACCTGGGACTGGCCCTCGCGGAGGTACTGTCGCGGACGCAGGAGGCGCTCGCGGCCTTGGGCATCGAGCACCTCTCCCAACGTCATCCGGCCAGGCTCTCCGGTGGCCAGATGCAGCTTGTGGCCATCGGCGGGCTGCTGGCCATGCGGCCGGCTCATCTCATCCTGGACGAGCCCACCGCCCAGCTCGACCCAGCCGGCACGCTGCTGGTGGCCGATGCACTGGCGGGTCTTGCCGCAGGCGGCAGCTCGATCCTCATCACGGAGCAGAAGACCGACCTCCTGGCGCGCATCTGCGATCGCGTGGTCGCGCTCGACCAGGGACGCCTGGTGCTCACTGGTCGCGCCGAAGTGGTACTCGCGGAGCCAGGTCTGGAGGCGCTGGGCGTCGCTGCGCCGTCAGCCGTTCGTCTCCGACGGTCCGCGTCTGGCGCCGGAGTCGATCTGGCCCGCATCGAGGCGGGCCTCCGGTGATCCCGTTGAGCGTGGCCGGTCTCGTCCATGTCTTTCGAGAGGGCGGCGTCCGCGCCCTCGACGGGCTGGACCTGAGCATCGGTGCTGGCGAGCGAGTCGCCCTGGTGGGGCAGAACGGCAGCGGCAAGACGACCTTGGTCCGTCACCTGAATGGCCTGCTGCGGCCGACCGCCGGTCGCGTCCTGATCGACGGTGCCGACGCCGCCGACTTCCGGGTAGCGCAGCTGTCCCGCCGCATCGGCCTCGTGTTCCAGGATCCCGACCGCCAGATCTTTGCCGGGAACGTCCGCTCGGAAGTCGAGTTCGGGCCGCGCAACCTGGGCATGAGCGGGGCCGAGCGCCGGAGTGCGGTGGACGACGCCCTGGACGCGGTGGGTCTTTCAGACGAGGGAGACACCAATCCCTACGATCTGGGTGGCTCTCGGCGCAAGCTGCTGGCGCTGGCTTCGGTGCTGGCGATGAGGACCCCGGTGCTGATCCTTGATGAGCCGACCACGGGCCAGGACCTGCGCGGCGTGGCACGGGTCCGGCAGGTCATCGAGTCCGCCCATGCCACCGGCCGGACGGTCATCGCCATCAGCCACGACATGCGCTTCGTGGCCGAGTCCTTCGAGCGGGTCGTGGTGTTGCGCACGGGCCGTGTCATCCTGGACGGAACGCCTGCCGAGGTCTTCGCTGAGCGCTCCTGGCCACAGCTCGAGTCGACCTTCCTGGAGCCTCCCCTGGCGGCCCGGGTCGGCCTGCGGCTGGGCCTCGGCTCGACGCCCAGCGCCGCCTCGCTCATGGCTGCCCTGGACTCGGAAAGAAGGCTCTAGCGCCCGCTCAGTCGAGGAGCTGGAGTGGGACCTCCGTGGCCTGACCCTCGGCAAGGGCCCAGGCGCGAACGTGCGGCTCGTCGCCGGCCAGCGAACAGATGAGGTAGAGGCTGTCGGGATAGAAGGCCAGGCCCAGGTCCGTCACGGAAGGCTCGGCGGGTGAGGCCACGTGCGAATGGAAGATGCCCCACACGACCTCATCGCGATCGTCCAGCTCCAGCATGGCCGTGAGCTGTTCCTGCGGATCGATCAGGTAGCGGTACGGTGATCGGGCGGCGTTGCGCAAGGGGATGAACCGTATCGCGCGGCCACCGCTCGAGGGCGGACCATCGCCCGCCAGCAAGCCGCACGCCTCATTCGGGCGGCAGGTATCGGCCCAAGCCAGCAGCTCCATGTGCAGGCTCCGAGTGAGAGGCACCTCCCGCGTACCGGCCGGGCCGACCTGGCCGCGCTCGCGCAGACGCGTACCGGTCTCGGCCGCCTGACGCCACGCGTGATCTGGGGGGCGCGACTCGTCGCTCAACGGTCCCTGGGCGGTTTCTCGTGGTCGGCGTCGGTCTTCCGATCCGCCATCTCGTTGGTCGTAGCGGCGGTGATCACGTCGACCGCCGCAGCGCTGGGAATGGCCTCGACGGCCGTGCCCTCGTCGGAGTGATGTAGCGCCCCCATCCGCTCGATGAGGACCTCATTGGCACGGTTGCCACCTACAGAGCGCACCGTCAGGTGGTGGCCGTCCACCTCGATGCGATCGTCCACCTCGGGGAAGCGACCCAGCTGCTCCGTGATCAGCCCGTTGAGCGTCGCGGCGCTGGTGGTGGGACCGGACAGCTGTAGTCCGTGGCGCGTCTCCAGGCTGCGCAAGCTTTCGACACCCGTCACGGTCAGGATACCGTCCTCGCTCTGGGGCTGCACCCGAGCCACCGGATCCACCAGGCCGCGCATCACGTCGGTCAGTGTCAACACGCCTTCCGTGCCGCCCTGCTCATCGACCACCAGGGCGATCTGCTGGCGGCGACCCTGGAGGATGGCCAGCACGGTCTCCAGCGAGGCCTGCTCGAAGAGAGCCACGATGGGACGGACCAGCGGCAGCCAGGCGTCAGGACCCTGCTCGTCCCGCAGATCGCGGCCGCACAGGTCGGTCACATTGAGGAAGCCGAAGACATCGTCCAAGCTCTCGCGATAGACCACATAACGCACGTGCGGTGAGCGGCGGGCCGCGTCCATCAACTGGCCCGCCGTCATGTCGGCGGCCAGCGCCACCATCTCCGAGCGCGGCCGCATCACGTCGCGGGCACTCAACTCACCGAACAGCAGCGCGTTGCGCACCGTGCCCGGCCGGACACCCAGCAGGCCAGCCTTGGCGCTGGCTTCGATCGACTCGGCCAGCTCCACGATCCCGGAGCTGCGGTGGTGGCTGGCCACCCCCGCCTTGATGCCGAAGGGACGCAGGATCTGCCGGCCGATACCGTTCAGCAGGAGCGTCACCGGCCGCAGGATGAGGGCCATGACCTCCACCGGGACGGCCAGGATGCGCGCGGTCTTCTCCGGGTAGCGCAGGGCGATGGACTTGGGCACGAGCTCCCCGAAGATCATCTGCAGCGAGATGAGGAAGGTGAAGGCCAGCACGGCCGAGACGATGGTCACCGTGGCCCCGTCCAGACCGGTGGCCCCCACCAGCGGGGAGAGGAAGGCGGTCACCGCCGGTTGGCCGAGGAAGCCCGCACCGATGGTCGTGATGGTGATAGCCAGTTGGTCCGCGGCGATGTAGTTGTCGAGGTCCTTGACCGACTTGTCGACAAGCCGATCGAGACGCCCGCCACGCTCGCGCAGGGCTGCCACGGTGGTGGGCGGGATGGCCACCAGTGCGAACTCATTGAATACGGCCAGGCCCTGCATGGCGGTCAGGAGGAGCACCGCCACGATGGACAGGAATATCGGGAAGTCGGGCTCAAGGGGCACGGATCAGCGACCCTCGGTCTTTTCATCACGGGTCGGGGTCACCTCCACCAGATGGACACGCCGCTCGACCATCTCCACCACCCGTATGGTCCGGTCACCGAGATGGACCCGGTCACCCACGCGCGGCACGCGCTGGAGCCGCTCGGCCATCAGCCCGCCGATGGTCTCGACGTCGGTGTCACCCACGGGAAGCTTCAGCGGAGCCTCTCGCGCCCGCTCCACGCGGTAGAGGCCGGGCACCAGGTAGCGATCGGCGCCGACCTTGCGTGGCTCGCGGTCCGAGTGGTCGCGCTCGTCGGGCAGTGGCCCGGCCAGGAACTCCAGGACATCGACCAGACCCAGCATCCCGTCCACGTTGCCGTACTCGTCGGTCACCAGGACGAGTTGGTCGGAGGCCTCCCCCAAGACCTCGATGGCGCGTCCCGCGGTGGTCGAGTCGGGCAGGTACAGGATGGGCACGACCGCCGCGTGCCAGTCTTCGTCGGGCGGCCCCAGCAGGAGCCGCTTGACGTCGATGAGGCCGACCACGTCATCCAGCGACCCACGTACGACGGGGTAACGGCTGCGGCGATGCTCGCCGACCTGGCGTAGTACCTCCGCCCGATCGGCCGCGACGTCGATGGTCCGGATGGCGTCGCGAGGCAGCATGAGGTTGCGCACGGGCACTTCGCCGAGGCTAAGGGCCCGCCGGCCGAGGAATAGCTCGCGGCGGCTGATGATGCCCACCGAGGCGCTCGATTCGAAGGCGTAGGCCAGGTCCTGCGCGCTCAGCTGCTGGTCGTGGCCGATGGGCGTGACGGGGATGCCCAAGAGCCGCAGGACCGTGTTGCCGGCACCGTTCAGGAGACTGATCACCGGACTGAAGACGAGCGTGAAGATGCGCATCGGCCAGGCCACGAAAAGGGCCACCGATTCGGGCTTCTGAAGCGCCACGGTCTTGGGCGCCATCTCCCCGAAGATGAGGTGCGCGGCGGTGATCAGGAAGAGGGCTACGGCTACGGCGATGGCGTGCGCGGCGGCCGGCGCGAAGGAACCGACCAACCGCTCCAGGGTCGGCTCCATGGCATGCGCCAGGATCGGCTCGCCGATGAAGCCCAGGGCGATGCTGGCCATGGTGATGCCCAGCTGGCTGGACGCGATATAGCGGTCCAGGTTGCGCATCCCGTCGAGCGCCACGCGCGCCGTACCGTCACCCGCCTCGGCACGTTCCGCCAGGCGCGCGCGACGCGCGGTGACGTAGGCGAACTCGGTGGCCACGAAGACGGCGTTGGCGGCGATGAGGACGGCCACCACGCCGAGCCCGATGAGGAACTCGCTATCCAATCAGGGCGCCCTCACCAGAGGTTGAGCGACTCGACGTCGTCCGTTTCCAGGTCGCGGCCCCAGATGTCCTCGGAGAGGTACTTCCAACCGCCGTCGGCGAGGAGCACCACGATGGTGCCGTGTGACATGGTCGCGGCCACTCGCTGAGCGGCCACGATGGCGCCACCGGAGGACACGCCGGCGAAGATGCCCTCGCGTTCGGTCAGCTGGCGCAGGGCGGCGATGGACTCCACGTTGGTGACCAGGAACTTCCCGTCCAGCACGGTAGGGTCGAAGATCTCCGGGATGAAGCCCTCGTCCAGGGAACGCAGGCCCTGCACGGCGTCTCCGGGCATCGGCTCGGCGGCGTAGATGCGCACGTCGGGATGATGGCGGCGCAGCCGCCGGCCGACGCCCACCAGCGTCCCGCCCGTGCCCAGGCCGGCCACGAAGACGTCGACCTCGGGGCAGTCGGCGATGATCTCCTCCGCTGTGGTCTCCTCATGCGCCCGCGGGTTGGCCGGGTTGCCGTATTGGTAGGGCATCACGAACCGAGGGTCCTTGGCGACCAGATACTTTGCCATCTCGACCGCGCCGTTGGAGCCCTTCTCGCCTGGCGAGTCGATGATCTCGGCCCCGAAGAGGCCCAGCAGTTGGCGGCGCTCCTGGGTCACGTTGTCGGGCATCACGACGGCTACGCGGTACCCCTTGCGACGCGCGATCATGGCCAGGGCGATGCCGGTGTTGCCGCTGGTCGGCTCCACGATGATCGAGTCGGGACTCAGCCGGCCGGACTCCTCGAGGTCCTGGATGAGCGCGCGCGCCACGCGGTCCTTGACCGAACCGGTCGGGTTCAGGAACTCCAGCTTGGCGTAGAGCCGCACGTCCGGGTTGGGGCACATGCGCGGGATCTCGACCAGCGGCGTGTGGCCGATGGCGTCAACGATGGAGGCATAGCGCCCGCCGTGCGGCGGAGAGTCCTCATGGGCATGCGGTGCCGGCACGGGACGGCGATCATCCGTCTCGGCCTCCCGTAAGGCCACGCTCAGGTGCCACCGGCCATGGCCGGCAGCAGGATCACCGTGTCGTGTTCGGCGACCGGGGCCGCGAGTTCACCTTCGTACCGCACGTCGCGGCCGTTGAGGTAGACGTTGACGAAGCGGTGCAGCGACCCATCGGCAGTGAAGATCTGGTCGCGCAGGCCGGGATGCTGCGCCACGACGGCGGAGAGGATCTCACCGACCGTGCCACCGTTCACGGACAGTTCCTTGGCTCCGCCGGCCTGGGCCCGCAACACCGGCGGGATGCGAACCGCCGTCACGCGGACACCCGAGCCGCAAGCACGGCCTCGCCGCACGTGGGGCAGGCTGGGTCACGTCGCAACCGGACCTCCTGGAACGTGCCGTCCAGAGCGTCGTAGATGAGCAGCCGTCCAGCCAGGCTGTCGCCGATGCCCAGCAGGAGCTTGATGGCCTCCGTCGCCTGCAGCATGCCCATCACGCCGGGCACCACGCCCAGGACACCGGCCACGGAGCAGCCGGGCGCCAACTCGGGCGGCGGG
>Ga0136625_1000387_pt1 | contig 13432 bp, 6 predicted proteins | sample AntDrymUQ4832306_2_FD_104672 | JGI IMG/M metagenome (GOLD analysis project Ga0136625, IMG submission 104672) | Polar desert sand microbial communities from Dry Valleys, Antarctica - metaG UQ483 (23.06) | ecosystem: Environmental > Terrestrial > Soil > Desert | place: Antarctica: Dry Valley...
GGGCTTGTCGGGACTTCGGGGAGACGCCGTGAGTGCGACCGTGGCATGGGTCCGCTTCCGAGAGTCACCCGAGGATTGCTTCGCATACGACGATCGCCTTGTCTGGGCGCAACGGTTCGGCATCCTGGACTCGAGCGGGCGGATGAAGCTGGCGCGGCGTCTGGATCAGGTGCAGGTCGATGACCTATTGCGAACCGCGCACGCGGGACTCATCGACGGCAACCCCTTGGAGGGGGAAGACGGGCGGCCTGCGTGCTCGGAATCGCCGATGAGCCCGCCGCGCCCACCGCCGGGGCGTCCGGCAACCGGGTTCTCGGGGCGGGGTGTCTCGTGGCGCCGGCGATAAGGTCGGCCGATGACCGCGATCCGCCTCCACGACGCGCGCTCGGCCGCGCTGGCCGTACTGCGCCCCGGTCCCGGCGGGCGCGTCGGCATCTACGCCTGCGGCCCGACGGTCTATGGGCGTGTGCACGTCGGAAACGCGCGGCCCTTCGTCGTCTTCTCATGGCTCAAGCGCTTCCTCGAGCACGAGGATCTTGACGTGACGCTCGTCGTCAACATCACCGACGTCAACGACAAGATCTATGACGCGGCGAGGCCGCTCGGCGTCACCAGCGTGCAGCTCGCGCAGGAGATGGCGGCCCACTACATCGCCGACACGACCGCGCTGGGCCTTGGGCGTCCCGATGCGGAGCCGCTGGCGTCGGAGTCGATCGATCAGATCATCGACCTGATCGGCGCGCTGGTCGAGCGCGACAACGCCTACGCTGTCGACGGCGACGTCTACTTTCGCGTGCGCGCCGACGCCGACTACGGATCGCTGAGCCATCGCGCGATCGGCGAGATGCACCAGGGCGAGGACGGGGAGGGCACCGCGCGCAAGGAGGACCCGCAGGACTTCGCGCTGTGGAAGGCCCAGAAAGTGGGCGAGGACTCGGCATGGGACGCGCCGTGGGGACGCGGACGGCCGGGCTGGCACATCGAGTGCTCGGCGATGGCGGAGCAGCTGCTGGGCGTCGGCTTCGAGATCCACGGCGGTGGCAACGACCTCGCGTTTCCCCATCACGAGAACGAGGCCGCGCAGACGCGCATGGGCCGCGGCGCCGAGCTCGCGCAGATCTGGATGCACAACGGGATGTTGCAGTTGCAGGGCGGCACGATGGGCAAGAGCCTGGGCAACGCGGTCCGGCTGCACGAGGTGCTTGACCGGGTCGGCCGCGACGCGCTGATCATGCTGTTCGCCGGAGCGCACTACCGCCAGCCGATGGCCTTCGACGACGAGCGTCTGGCCGAGGCGGGGGCGCGGGTCGCGCGCATCCGCGAGGCGGCGAGACGACTGCAGGACGGCCCGTCGCCGGCCGACATGCGCGTGCACCGCAACGCGTTCTTCGCGGCGCTCGCCGAGGACTTCAACACCGCGACGGCGCTCGGGGCGCTCTTCGAATGGGTCCGCGAGGCCAACCGCCGCAGCGAGCCGGTGGGCCGCGCCGAACTCGTCGAGATGCTGGACGTGCTGGGCCTGGCAAACCTCGTGGACGCCGGCGACGAAGCCGGCGCGCCGGAGCTCGAGCTCCTGCAGCGCCGCGACGCCGCTCGCGCTTCCAAGGACTACGCCGAGGCCGATCGGGTGCGCGACGAACTGGCGACTCGCGGCTGGACGGTTCGCGACGGCCCCGACGGCCCTGCGCTCATCCGCGCGTGATCCTCTACGGACGCAACCCGGTGCACGAGGTCTTGCGCGCCGGTCGCCGGCGCCTGGAGTGCATCTGGTGCAGCGAGGCCGCGGCGCGCGAGCCGTGGCTGCGCGGGCTGGCGAACATCCAGGTCGTCGACGGCGGGGCGCTTCAGGCGCGCTGCGGATCGCCCGACCATCAGGGGATCTGCGCGGAGGCGGGCGGCTACCCGTACGTGGGGGCCGCCGAGCTGCTGGCCGTCGAGCAGCCGTTCATCGTCGCCCTGGACGAGCTGCAGGATCCGCAGAACGTCGGAGCGATCTGCCGGACGGCGGAGTGCGCGGGGGCCAGCGGCGTCGTGCTCTGCGAGCGCCGGGCGGCCGCCGTCACCCCGGCCGTCGCGAAGGCGTCGGCGGGCGCCGTCGAGCATCTGCGCATCGCGCGGGTGCGTAACCTCGCGGACTTCCTGGCCGACGCGAAGGCCGCGGAATGCTGGTGCTATGGCGCCGACGGGGCGAGTGAGACCCGCTATGACGAGCCCGACTACACGGGCGGCGTCGTGCTCGTGCTGGGCGGCGAGGAAAGCGGGCTGCGCCCGCGCGTGGCGCAGTCCTGCGACGTGCTCGTCGCGCTGCCCCAGCGCGGCCAGGTGCAGTCGCTGAACGCCAGTGCGGCCGCAGCCGTGCTGATGTACGGAATCGTGCAGGACCGAACGAACCCTTGACATATCTCCGCACGGGCCTGTACGGTCCCGGCGGTCTGGGGGTAACCCTGAAGTACAGCATCGGTTTTCTGCAGCTGGCGCCCTGGGAGGGGTCCGCCACTGAGCAACTCCGGCCCGGCATCGGGTCAGGAAAGGACTGCTCGTGGCCCGTCTCTCCAAGAAGTCTCACGCTCAAGCTCCGGTTGATGATTACTTTCTCATCGCGCTGGCCAAGCAGGGTGATCGCAACGCCTACGACCGCATCGTGCGCCGCTACTACGGCTTCGTCCGGCTGAAGGCCTCGTCGTACTTCCTCGCCGGCGGGGACGCCGACGACCTCATTCAGGAGGGCCTCGTCGGGCTCTACAAGGCCGTGCGCGACTATCGCTCCGATCGCGAGTCGTCGTTTCGCAACTTCGCCGAGCTGTGCATCACGCGGCAGATCATCACCGCCGTCAAGACCGCCACGCGCAACAAGCACACCCCGCTGAATCAGTACGTGTCGTTCTCGGCGACGCCGGCCGGGGCCTCCGGCGACGGCGAGCCGACGCTGGAGGACGTGATCCCCGGCTCGACGGTGCACGACCCCGTCAACCAGGTCATCTCGACGGAGGAGCTGCAATCGCTCGTCGGCTGCCTGTCGACCGCCCTCTCCGAGCTCGAGTCGCGGGTGCTCGCGCTGTACCTCGACGGGCGGCCCTACGAGGAGGTCGCGCTGCGACTGGGCTGCGACGCCAAGACCGTCGACAACGCGCTGCAGCGCGTGAAGCGCAAGGTCGGCACGCACCTGAGCTCCCGCGCCGTCCTGAACTGATCGTCTGAGACGGTGCGCGTCGTGAGCTGAGCCTGCGCACCCGCCGAGGCAGGAAGTAGCATCGTCGTCGATGTCCGTCCTGCTCGTCGTCCTGCTGATCGTGCTCGTCCTCGTGCTCGCGCTGGGAATCGGCGGCTACGTCGCGATGGGCCGCCGTACCCGCGAGGGCGAGGGCGAGCTCGTCGCGTCGCTGCAGCGCGCCGAGCGAGAGCTCGCGCAGGCGCACGCCACTGACAAGGGCTGGGAACGCGGGACGCTGGAGGCGGCCGCTCGCGCGGCGGCCACCGAACGCCTCGGCGGGACGGAGATCCTCGCCCTGCAGCTCGTACAGGTCATCGACAAGCCGGGAACCGACGCCGACCAGGCGGTCTTCCGCGTCGACACCGACAGCGGCGAGCACGTCATCACGCTCGGTCGCACGGGCGGCGTCTGGGGCGCCGCGTAAGCCGCGACGCCCGCGACCGGCCGTTCGCTCAGCCGATCGACTTGAGGTCGATGACGAAGATCAGGGTCGCATCCGGGGGGATCGTGCCCTGGCCTTCCTTGCCGTAGGCGAGATCGCTCGGGATGCCGAGCAGGCGCCGGCCGCCCTCCTTCATGCCGACGACGCCCTGATCCCAGCCGGGGATCACAGCCTGCGCGCCGAGCTCGAACGGGAACGGCTCCCCGCCGTCCCACGAGGCGTCGAACTGCTCGCCCGTCTCGTAGTTGACGCCGACGTATTGCACCGTCAGCTTGTCGCCGGACTTCGCGGCCTTGCCCGTGCCCTCGACGATGTCGCGCTGGTAGAGCTTGGTTGGCGGGTCGCCGGACGGCTTGGGGATCTCGGGCTTCTTGGTGAGGTCCTCGGAGATCTCGATCTGCTCGATCGGCTTGCCACTGGAGGGCGTCGTGGCCGTCGGGGTCGTGGTGGTCGACGTCGCCGCGCTGGTGTTGGTGGCGAACTGGGCGATCTGGTCGGTGCCGAGCTCGTCGCCACACGCCGAGGCGCCGAGGGCGGCGACGCTGAGTAGAGCAGCGGTCGTGGTGCGCATCCTCATCGCTCAGCCCACCTTCAGCAGGTCGACGACGAAGACCAGCGTCTCGTTCGGGGCGATCGGGCCCATGCCGCGCTCGCCGTAGCCCATCGTCGGCGGGATGACGAGGGTGCGCCGCCCGCCCTCGCGCATGCCGGTCACGCCGAAGTCCCACCCCTGGATCACCCTGCCGTCGCCGAGCGGGAAGTCAAACGGCGCGTTGCGGTCCCAGGAGGAGTCGAACTGCTTGCCGGTGGAGTGCGAGACGCCGACGTAGTGCACGGTGACGTGCTTGCCCGGGGCGGCGGCCGTGCCTTCGCCGACGACGACGTCGTCGGTGGTCAGCTCGCTCGGCGGATCGCCGCTGGGTTGGGGGATCGCTGGCTTGCTGGCGAGGTCGTCGGAAATCTCAAGCTTGGTCATGGCCCAAGCCTAAGCGCTCGCCGCGGCGCGGCGCGCCGCGCCGACGCCGCCCGCAGCGCGCCTACGCGCCAGGGCGCGATGGTCCAGGCTCGCGGCCGGCCGCACGCGCCGTGCGACAATGCGGCGGGGGATGAGCCGGCACGAGGACATCGCGATCGTCGGCCTGTCGTGCCGGCTGCCGATGGCGCCCGATCGCGAGGCGCTGTGGGCTCTGCTGTCCGGCGCGGGCGACGCGATCAGCGACTTTCCGCCGTCGCGATCAAACGGCTGGGAGGGCGACCTCGCGACCCTGCCGCCGGCGGGCTTCATCGACGGCGTCGAGGACTTCGACGCGGACTTCTTCGGCGTCTCCCCGCGCGAGGCGGTGGCGATGGATCCCCAGCAGCGCCTCGCGCTCGAGCTGGCCTTCGAGGGCCTAGAGGACGCCGGCCAGGACCCCGAGCGCTGGCGTGACGCTGCGGTGGGCGTCTACGTCGGGATCATGTACGGCGACTACGCCGACGTGCTCGACGCCGCAGGCGAGCAGCCCGGCCGCCACACGCTCGCGGGCCTGGAGCGCGGCATTGCCGCGAACCGGATCTCGCACAGCTTCGGCTTCCACGGCCCGAGCCTCGCCGTCGACTGCGGCCAGTCCTCGTCGCTGGTCGCGGTGCACATGGCCTGCGAGAGCCTGCGCGCCGGCGAGTCCGAGCTCGCGCTGGCCGGAGGCGTGAACCTCATCCTCTCTCCGCAGTCGATGCTGCGCGCGCAGAGCATCGGCGCGCTGTCGCCCGACGGCCACGCCTACGTGTTCGACGCGCGCGCGAACGGGTTCGTGCGCGGCGAGGGAGGCGGCTTTGTCGTGCTGCGCCGACTGGCGGAGGCGCTGGCCGCCGGTGACCGCATCCACGCGCTGATCCGCGGCAGCGCGGTGAGCAGCGGCACCGGCGCGTCGGGGATCACGGCGCCGAGCGCCGAGGCGCAGGAGCGCGTGATCCGCGCGGCGTTGAAGCGCGCGGGGGTACGCGCCGAGGAGGTCGGCTACGTCGAGCTGCACGGCACCGGCACGCGCGCCGGCGACCCGGTCGAGGCGGCCGCGCTCGGCAGCGTCTACGGCGCCGGCCGCGCGGCGAACCAGGCGCTGGCGGTCGGCTCGATCAAGACGAACATCGGCCACCTGGAGGGGGCGGCGGGGATCGCGGGCCTGCTGAAGGCGACGCTGTGCTCACAGCGCGGCGAGCTTGTCGCGAGCCGCAACTTCCAGCGGCCCAACCCGGACATCGCGCTCGGCGAGCTGGCGCTGCGCGTCGTGTGCGAGCGCGAGCCCTGGCACGGAACCGTCATGGGTGTGTCGTCGTTCGGGATGGGCGGGACGAACTGCCACCTGCTGCTGTCGGCCGCGCCGACGCGCGAGCCGGCGCCGCCGCCCGCGGGCGGCGCGATCGTCCCGTGGGTGCTCAGCGGGCACGGCGAGCGGGCGCTGCGCGCGCAGGCGGCGCGTCTCGCCGAGCATGTCGCCCAGCGCCCGCGGCTGACGGCGGATGCGGTCGGCTGGTCGCTGGCGACCGCCAGGGCGCGGCTCGGGCGCCGCGCGGTCGTCGTGGGGGCCGACACCGAGACCCTGCTGGCGCGCATCCGAGCCGTCGCTCGCGGCGAGCAGGGCGACGGGATCGCGCTCGGGTCGGCGGCGCCGGCCGGCAAGGTCGTCTTCGTGTTCCCCGGCCAGGGGTCGCAGTGGCCGGGGATGGCCCTGGACCTGTGGCGCACCGCACCCGCGTTCGCCGCGTCGATCGAAGCCTGCGCCGAGGCGCTCGCGCCATGGCTCGACTGGTCGCTTGAGGATGTACTGCGCGACACGCCCGGCGCCCCGCCGCTTGAGCAGGTCGACGTCGTGCAGCCGGTGATGTTCGCGATGGCCGTGTCGCTGTCGGCGCTGTGGCGGTCGATGGGCGTGGAGCCCGACGTCGTCGTCGGACATTCGCAGGGCGAGGTCGCCGCCGCCCACGCCGCCGGGGCGCTCTCGCTGCAGGATGCGGCGCGCGTCGCGGCGATGCGCGGGCGCACCGCGATGGCGCTGGATGGCCGCGGGTCGATGCTCTCCGTGCTGCTTGACGCCGAGGCCGTGCAGGCGCGCCTGGAACGCTTCGAGGGGCTGTCGATCGGCGTCTACAACGGCCCCGGCTCGGTCGCGGTGACCGGCGACCTCGATCCGCTCGCTCAGCTGCTAAAGGAGCTCGAGGCCGACGGCGTCCGCGTGCGGCGGATCGTCGGCGCGTACGCCTCCCACGGCCCGCAGGCCGAGCTGATCCGCGACACGCTGCTGGCGGAGCTCGCGCCGATCGCGCCGCGCACGGGCGACGTGGCGTTCTGCTCGGTGGTGACCGGCGAGCTCGTCGACGGCAGCGAGCTCGGTCCCGAGTACTGGTTCTCCAACCTGCGCCGTCCCGTGCGCTTCGAGCAGGCCACGCGCGCGCTCGCGCGCCACGGCGCGACGGCCTTTATCGAGATCAGCCCGCACCCGGTGCTGACCGTCGCCGTCGAGAGCACGCTGGCCTCCGAGGACCGCGATGTGGCCGTCGTCGGCTCGCTGCGCCGCGACGAGGGCGGGTTGGAGCGCTTCACCACGTCGCTGGGCGAGGCGCATGCGCGCGGCGTGCCCGTCGACTGGGCGGCGGTCTTCGGCGAACCGGCCCCCGAGCTCGTCGACCTACCGCCCTACGCCTTCCAGCGGCGGCGCTTCTGGGTCGGCGAGGAGCCCGCGCCCGCGCCCGCCACCGACGCCGGGATCCCTCCGTCGCTCGCCGCCGGCGCCGAGCGCGGAGCCGCCCTGCTGGAGCTCGTGCGCTCCAACGCGGCGGCCGTCCTGGGTCATGCGACGACGGCCGCGGTCGCTTCGCGGCGCGCATTCAAGGAGCTGGGATTCGACTCGCTGGCGGGCGTCGAGCTGCGCAACCGCCTGACGCAGGCGACCGGGCTGCGCCTGCCGGCGACCCTCGTCTTCGACCATCCGACGCCGGCCGCGGTCGCCGAGCTGCTCGGCACGCTGCTGGATGGCGGCGAGCAGGTCGCGCGCGCGGTGACGCCGGCTCGCGCCGCCCGCGCCGACGAGCCGATTGCGATCGTCGGCATCGGCTGCCGCTACCCGGGCGGCGTGCGCTCGGCGCAAGAGCTGTGGGAGCTCGTCGAGCAGGGCGCCGACGCGATCGGCGGCTTTCCGACCGACCGCGGCTGGGACCTCGACGGCCTGTATGACCCCGATCCCGACCACGAGGGGACGAGCACGACGCGGTCCGGCGGCTTCCTCGACGGCGCCGGGGAGTTCGACGCGGCGTTCTTCGCCATCGCGCCGAACGAGGCGCTGGCGATGGATCCCCAGCAGCGCCTGCTGCTGCAGGTCGCCTGGGAGGCGCTCGAGCACGCGGGCATCGACCCGCAGTCGCTGGCCGGCACGGCGACCGGCGTCTTCGCGGGCGTCAGCACGCAGGACTACGGCTCGTTTCAGCCCGGCGGCGGCGCGCTGGAGGGGCTGCGCCTGACCGGCGCGCTGTACAGCGTCGTGTCGGGCCGGGTCGCCTACGCCCTCGGGCTGCAGGGCCCGGCGCTGACCGTCGACACCGCATGCTCGTCGTCGCTCGTGGCGTTGCATCTCGCCTGCCAGTCGCTACGCAGCGGCGAGTGCACCATGGCGCTGGCGGGCGGCGTCACGGTGCTCGCGACGCCGGGCGTCTTCGTGGAGTTCAGCCGCCAGCGCGGGCTGGCCGGCGACGGGCGCTGCAAGTCCTTCGGCGCGGGCGCCGACGGCACCGGCTGGTCGGAGGGGGCCGGCCTGCTGCTCGTCGAGCGCCTGTCGGACGCCGAGCGCAACGGGCATCGCGTGCTGGGCCTCTTGCGCGGCAGCGCAACCAACCAGGACGGCGCGAGCAACGGCCTGGCCGCGCCGAACGGGCCGGCCCAGGAGCAGGTCATCCGCCAGGCGCTGACCAACAGCGGCCTCGCGGCCGGGGACATCGACGCCGTCGAGGCGCACGGCACCGGGACGCGGCTGGGCGATCCGATCGAGGCGCAGGCGCTGCTCGCCACCTACGGCTCAGGGCGCGAGGGCGAGCCGCTCGCGCTCGGGTCGATCAAGTCGAACATCGGCCACACGCAGGCCGCCGCCGGCGTCGCGGGCGTCATCAAGATGGTCATGGCGATGCGCGCCGGGGTGCTGCCGCGCACGCTGCACGCCGGCGAGCCGACGCCGCACGTCGACTGGTCCGCCGGCGGGGTGGCGCTGCTCGACGAGGCGCGCGAATGGGCCGCGCGCGCGCAGCGGCCGCGGCGGGCGGCGGTGTCGTCATTCGGCATCAGCGGGACCAACGCGCACGTCGTGCTCGAATCGGCGCCGCACGTCGATGCGCCGGCCGCGGGCGACGCCCCGCACGGCGTGCCGTGGATCCTGTCCGCCAAGACCGAGGCGGCGCTGCGCGAGCAGGCCGCGCGGCTGCGCTCGGATGTCGAGGCCGGGTCGCGGATCCGCGACGTCGACGTCGGCTGGTCGCTGGCGATCGGACGGGCGCGGCTCGCGCACCGCGCGGTCGTCGCCGGGGGCCGCGACACGCTCATGCGGGGCTTTGCCGCCGTGGCCACGGGCGAGCCGGGCGAGGACGCCGTCGAGGGTCTCGCCCGCGCGGAGGGCGCCACGGCGTTCGTCTTCCCCGGCCAGGGATCGCAGTGGCTGGGGATGGCGCTCGAGCTGTGGGACGCCGCGCCGATCTTCGCCGAGCGCATGGACGCCTGCGCCGAGGCGCTGCGCCCGTTCGTGGACTGGGAGCTGCGCGAGGTCCTCAACGGCGCCTCCGGTGCACCGGCGCTTGAGCGCATGGACGTCGTGCAGCCGGCGTCGTTCGCGGTCTTCGTGTCGCTGGCGGCGCTGTGGCAGTCCTACGGCGTGCAGCCCGCGTTCGTCGTCGGGCATTCGCAGGGAGAGATCGCCGCCGCGCACGTCGCGGGCGCGCTGTCGCTGCAGGATGCGGCGCGGGTCGCGGCGCTGCGCAGCCGGGCGCTCGTCGCGCTCGCCGGCGCGGGCGGGATGATGTCGGTCTTCCTCAGTGCCGACGACGTACGCGCGCGCATCGCGCGCTTCGAGGGGCGGATCTCGCTGGCGTCCTTCAACGGCCCGCGCTCGACGGTCGTTTCGGGGGAGCCCGAGGCGCTCGCCGAGCTGCTCGCCGCCTGCGAGGCCGACGGCGTGCGCGCGCGGATGATCGCCGTCGACTACGCCTCGCACTCGCCGCAGGTCGACGCGATCGGCGACCGGCTGCTGGAGGATCTCGCGCCGATCGCGCCGGCGGCTGCCACGATCCCGATCCTCTCGACGACGACCGCCGAGCGCATCGACGGCGCCGCGATGGACGCCGCGCACTGGGTGCGCAACCTGCGCGAGCCCGTGCGCTTCGAGCAGGCGACGCGCGCCCTGCTGGCCGAGGGCGTCACGACGTTCATCGAATCCAGCCCGCACCCGGTGCTGACCTGGGCGCTGCAGGAGACGATCGACGACGCCTGCGAGCAGCCCGGCGACGTCGCCGTCGTGGGGTCGCTGCGCCGCGACGAGGGCACGCTCGCGCGCTTTCAGACGTCGCTGGGCGAGGCCTACGTCCACGGCGTGCCGGTCGACTGGGAGGTCGCCTTCGCAGGCCTCGCTCCCCGCAGGATCACGCTGCCGAGCTATCCCTTCGCGCGCACGCGCTTCTGGCTTGAGCCGCGTCGCGGCGGGAGGGATGCGGCGGGCCTGCTCGCCGCCGGCCTGACCCCGGCCGAGCACCCGCTGCTCGGCGCCGCCGTGCCGCTCGCCGGCCGCGACGCGTGGGTGTGGACGGGACGCGTGTCGCTTGAGACCCACCCGTGGCTGGCAGACCACGAGCTGCTCGGCGACGTGCTCCTCGCGGGCTCGGTCTTCGCCGAGCTCGCGCTGCATGCCGCGTCGCACGCCGGCTGCGAGGTGCTCGCGGAGCTGACGCTGCAGGCGCCGCTGGTCCTGCGTGCGCAGGCTGACGTCGCGCTGCAGGTGAGCGTCGGCGAACGGGACGAGGCCGGGGCGCGCGCGGTCGAGGTGTTCGCCCGGGACGGCAGCGACTGGGTGCGCCACGCCAGCGGCTGGGCCGGCGCCGTGGCGACGGGCGAGCACCCGCCGATCGAGGTCTGGCCGCCGCCTGGGGCCGTGGCGCTCGATCCCGATGGCCTGTATGAGCGACTCGCCGACCGGGGATTTGCCTACGGGCCGGCGTTCGCGGCGCTGCGCGCGGCGTGGACGCACGCCGACGGCCTGTTCGCCGAGGTGGCGCTCGCACCCGAGCAGGCCGACGACGCCGCGCGGTACGCGATCCATCCGGTGCTGCTCGATGCGGCGCTGCACGTCGCGGTCGCCCAGGCCGGCGAGGAGCGGCTGGCGTTCAGCTGGAGCGGCGTGCGCGTGGCGCGCCGGGGTGCGGCCGCGCTGCGGGTCCGCGTCGTCGAGGACGGCGCGGGCGTGCTGCGCGTGAGCGCCTTCGACGAGCGGGGGGCGCTTGTGCTGTCGGTCGACGGCCTCGTCACTCGCAAGGCATCGGCGTCGAGCGTGGCGGATGCGCTGTGGAGCGTGCGCTGGACGCCGGCCGAAGCCGCGGCGGCGATGCCATCTTCGCGGCTGGCCGTGCTGGGAGCCTCGCCGCGGGTGCCGGGGGCGGAGCACGTCGCCGATCTCGCGGGGCTGCGCGCGCTGACCCCGCCGGCCGATGCCGTGCTGGTGGAGCCGCCGTCCGATGTCGGCGCGCTGCTTGAGCTGCTGCAGGCCTGGCTTCGCGGCGACGGCCCGGATCCGGCGGTGCTGGCGATCGTCACGCGCGGCGCGGTGGCCGCGCGGGACCGCGAGGCGCCCGACCCCGACGCGGCCGCGCTGTGGGGCCTTGTGCGCAGCGCGCAGTCCGAGCACCCGGGCCGCTTCGTGCTGATCGACGCGCCGGGCGACGAGGACCTCACGTCAGCGCTGGCGGCCGGCAAGCCGCAGCTGGCGGTGCGCGACGGCGAGATCCTGGTCCCGCGCCTGGCTCGCGCGGCGCCGGCCGGGCACGCCGCGGAGCTCGATCCGGATGGGACGGTCCTGATCACCGGCGGCACGGCCGGCCTCGGCGCGGTCGTCGCGCGTCACCTCGCGGCGGGCGGGGCGCGCCACCTGCTGCTCGCCAGCCGCCGCGGTCCCGGCGCCGACGGCGTCGCGCTGCTGCGCTCCGATCTCGAGACGGCCGGCTGTGAGATCGACGTGGTGGTATGCGACGTAGGTGACCGCGCGGCAGTCGCCGAGCTGCTGGCGGGAGTTCCCCAGACGCGGCCGCTGACGGCGGTCGTCCACGCCGCCGGCGTCTTCGAGAACGCGACGATCGCCTCGCTGGACGCCGGCGCCGTCGAGCGCGTCATGCGACCGAAGGCCGACGGCGCTCGCTGGCTCGATGAGCTGACGGCCGACCGCGACCTCGCGGCCTTCGTCCTGTTCTCGTCGGTCGCGGGCACGCTCGGGCACTCCGGCCAGGGCAACTACGCCGCGGCCAACGCGTTCCTCGACGCGCTCGCCGTCCGCCGGCGGGCCGCGGGCCGCGCCGCGACCTCGATCGCCTGGGGCTTGTGGGACCTGGAGAGCGCCATGCTCGGCGACCTGCGCCGCGAGGACGTCGAGCGCCACGAGGCGACGGGCCAGCGGCTGCTGAACGGCGAGCAGGGTACGGCGCTGCTCGACGCGGCGCTCGCGAACACCGAGCCGGCGCTCGTCGCGGTGGCGTTCGATCCCGCGATCCTGCGCGCGCAGGCACGGGAGGGCGTGCTGCCGGCGATGCTGGGAGGCCTCGTCGGGGAGCGGCCCCGCCGTGCGCCCCCCGCCGCGGGCGACACGCTCGCCGAACGGCTCGCTCTGATCGCCCTCGACGAGCGCGATGCGATGGTGCTCGCGCTCGTGCGCGCGCAGGCCGCCGCCGCCCTCGGGCACGCGTCGGGCGAGGAGATCGCGCCCGAGCGCCCCTTCAAGGAGCTGGGATTCGACTCGCTGGGATCGGTCGGGCTGCGCAACCGCCTGGCGAAGGTCACGGGGCTGCGGCTGCCCTCGACGCTTGTCTTCGACTACCCGACCCCGCTGGCGATGGCGGGCTTTTTGCGCTCCGAGGCGGAGGGCGTGCAGCCGCCGGCCGCGGCGATCCCCGCCCCGCCCGTCGTGCTCACGCCGCGCACCAACGGCCATCACCCCGCGACCCCGGCCGGTCTGCCCGTCGCGGCCGGCGAGTCCGATCGTGGCTACCGTGGCGCTGTGCTCGGCATCGCCGCCAACGTCGTTCGCAGCGCGCGCTTTCAGGCCTGGGTCCTGCAGACCCGCGCGCGCCTGGCGCGCCTGGGCTGCCACTTCACCGCGCAGATCGAGGGCGTTCCGCGCTTCGACGACCTGCCGCACATCGCGATCGACACGATCGGTGGGGGCGGCGGCTCGCTGACGCTGCGCATCGGCCGAGACTGCCGCTTCGGCCGCGACATCACGCTTGACCTGTGGGCGCACGTCGACGGCGTGATCGAGATCGGCGACGGCTGCCACTTCCAGAACCGCATCCGCCTGCAACCGTGGGGCGGCACGATGACGCTCGGGCCGCTGGCCCAGGTGCGTGACGGTGCTGAGCTGAAGTCCAAGGGCGAGCTGCGGATCGGCGCGTCGACGATCGTCGGGCGCAACGTCACGATCCACTGCCACGAGCGCATCTCGCTGGGCGATCGCGTGGGCCTGGCGGAGGGCGTGACGATCATGGACTCCGATCGCACCCACGACGGATCGGAC
>Ga0136625_1000388_pt1 | contig 13413 bp, 10 predicted proteins | sample AntDrymUQ4832306_2_FD_104672 | JGI IMG/M metagenome (GOLD analysis project Ga0136625, IMG submission 104672) | Polar desert sand microbial communities from Dry Valleys, Antarctica - metaG UQ483 (23.06) | ecosystem: Environmental > Terrestrial > Soil > Desert | place: Antarctica: Dry Valley...
ACGGTGCGGCACGCGACGCGGTGAGCTCGAGCGGTGCGGGCAGCGGGTCGCCCGCGAGCAGCACGGCGAGCTGGCGCGCGGAGGCGATCGTGAACCGACCGGAGATCTGCGAGCCGGTGCGCGGGTCGATGCCCTCGGGGTTCATACGGAAGTCGACGTAGGGAACCGCCAGCAGCTGGTCGTCGACAACGATCGCGAAATGCTGGTTTGCGTTGGTGTCGCTCTGCTCTCCTACGCTACGGCTGCCGCGGTCCGCGAGCTCGCGTGTGAGCCGTTGCCAGGCCGTACTGCCCTCGGCCGTGAAGTCGAACGTCACGACGGGTTCGCCGGTCGCGCCGGGGCCCTCGTCGTGGCGCTGCTGGGGGTTTACGATCTGCGTGCTGCGCAGCGCGATGTCGTCGCGCAGCACATACCAGGAGCCGACGGAGTCGCCGGTGTTCAGCCGCTCGGCGCCCACGATGACCGTGCCCGGCTTGACCTCGTATATCCGTGCCCGGCCGCGCAGGCTGGCTGGCACGGCGGCGAGCGCTTCGGCGCGGGTCGCTGCGCCGCGTGGCGTCGAATCTGACTGCGTGTACACCTGCTTTGACTTCGGGTTGGTGGCGTAGAAGAGGCTGCCGATGCGGGAGTTGTCGGCTCGGACGGTGGCAGGGCGTCTGGCGGCGCGCCGCACCGCGTCATACAGCGACAGCGCGCCGCTCTGGCCGGCGCCCTGTCCGCCCGTAACGGTAGGGGTGTCGGGAGCCGGCGCGCCGTCGGGTCCGATGACGTTGGCCTCCCAGTCGTAGATCGCGAGCTTGCCGACGCCGAGGATCGTGGCGTCGCGCGGGCGATCGGCGAGCTCCGACGCGCGAGGCACGTCGATCGTCAGTGCGCCGCCGGCCGCGGGCGCAACGCGGTGGTCGATTCCGAAGGCGGTGAGACGCACGCAGAGGATGCGCCGTGCCTGCTTGACGTGCGCCGGATTCGCGCCGGTCACGCCGAATGTCAGCCGCGTGGCCGGCTCATTGAAGTCAAGGTCGGCATGCTCGCAGCTTGGCCCGGACGCGCGATCGTCGCGTGCACAGCCGGCGAGCGCGAGCGCGACGACGACCAGTCCTGCGAGCAGACAGCGACGCGAGCATCGGGGGGTCATCGTGTCCTGCTGTCTGGGTGCTCTGCGGCCGCGACGATCATGCACAGCCCGGCCAAGAGGAGAAACAGCGGCCCCTGAAAGTCCAAGAGCGCCCATCCGTCTTGACCAGACCTCGTGGTCGTTGCCAACAGGCTTTGAAACGCGGCCACCGCGAAGATCACGCTGAGCACCCAGGGGCCTATACGCAGCAGCCACCGCGGCATGCGCAGCGCGATGACCCCGATACGCGTGAGCAGCAACACAGCAGCGCCGAGGGTCAGGGTCACGGCTTGCGCGGCGGCTAGCAGCGGCGGCAGCAGCGGCTCGAAGTCCGACCCGGCAGCCCGCCCGCCGGCCAGCCAGTATGCGTGGGCCGCGAAGCCGCTCAAGAGGATCACAGCAGCGATCCAGGCTGCGCCACGGCCAGCGACGGCACTGGGCGGCCGGTACTTCGACGTCGTCTCGGGGACGGCCGGCGAGGTGCGATCAGCGGACATGATGCGGTTCTCCTTGTGGTTTAAGGGCGCGAAATGATCGGTGGACTCACATGAGGATCGCCAGCGGTGGGCAGCCCGGACAGGCACGCGAGCTGGCGCCATGACGACATCGAACCGACGAGTACCGCGCGCGGTGTCGGCGCATCGTCGGCGTGGCGTCGGCTTGATCGTCGTCCGTGCTTTCATCGAAGTCGCGTCCAATGCCTCAGGGATGTCGCCGCCCGCACACGGCCGGCGCGGCTGCCGCCCCTATCGCGCGCGTCGCTTCCCGCGATCAGGGCCGGAGTACGAGTTCGTGCTTCAGGCCATGCCGCCGCCGTTACTGCCACCGAGGCTGCCCAGGCAGGTCATCCAGATCGTGCCGTACGCGCCCGAGCGAGTCGATGCATTCATGAGGTCCGTCGACGGGGACGCCGGGCTGATTCCGGTGCGGCGCGAGCGTTCGTGTTCGAAATCGGCGCTCGAGGGCGTCCTGTCGCTTGGCGCGGCGATGCTCACGCCATTGTGTCCAGCGGCCGGGTGGTGCAATCTGGGGGTCGGTCATGACCTGCCTCGCATGTCGGTTGTGTTTGAGGGCTTGTTCTGCGCTTGGGCGCGATGCGTGCGCGCCAGCGGGATGATTCGTTATCGTTCCTGGTTGTCGACGAAGCGCTCAGGGTTGGCGATGTAGGCTGCGTCCAGGACTTTGGTGCGGTCGGCGTGAACGGCTTCAGCGCGCCCGTAGTGGACGGTCGCGGGGGTCCATGAGCCCGATCTCGGAGTGGCGATGCTGCTCGTTGTACGCGGCCATCGCGGTACCTCCGGGTGTGATTTGAAGAGCCAGACGGGCCTCGCGGCTGCGCGCGAGGCCCGTCTCGTGGTCGCGACCTACGTGCCGAGTTGCTCGAGTCGCACGTCGTCGACCACCGCCCGCAGCGGGCCGCTGTTGTCGACCTGGGCGAAGCGAATCCGGACGCGCTCCCCCGCCCACTCGGACAGGTCGAACGCCACCGTCCGCGGACCGATCGTGCTGGGATCGCCCGCAGCCGTCTGGAAGATCGTCGCCAGGACGTCCTTGAACGCGGTCGAGCCGACAGGCGCGGAGGCATCCATGAGCTCCACGCGAAACTGCTGATTGGGCTCGCAGCCGTCGAACTCGAGGTTGTCGGGCGACGCGAGCGGACCGGCGCTGGTGTAGAACAGCGAGAACTTCAGGTTCCGCCGGCCGTCGAGCCGCACGTCGCGATACATGATTCGCGAGCCGGGCGCGGTCATGTCCGTGACGGCAGCGAAGCGCCCCTCGGGCGGCGCGGGCACCGCGAACGGGATGTTGGGGTCCGTTTCGGCCGGGTTGGGCGGCTTCGTGCCGTCCGCGTAGACGTACCACGCGCCGCTGCCCTGCGAGCGGGTGTGCCAGCCCCGTAGGGTTCCCGCCTCGAAGTTCCAATTGCCCGTCGCCGCCTGGGCCTGGCTCGTGCCCGGCGTGGCGGCCGCGACCGCCTTGGTGTCGCGCCCGCCGTAGGCGAGCAGCGAGGCGGCGAGGATCGCCAGCAGCGCGAGGCCTGTGAGCAGGCCGCGGTAGACCCTCGGTCGTGGGGTGTGGTCAAGGCTCATCGTGCCCTCCTGAGACGGAAATGAAGTGATATCGATGGTCGGCCCGTGACGGCCGGGGCGAAAGGGGCCCATGGTGGCGCGACTCACACCTGGACGCACAGGTGTGAAACCCATCCCCTTGGGTTCCTGGCGACACGGTGTGCGAGAGGGCATCATTTACCGCGCGCACCGCCGGTTAGGGGTCCATGAGAGCATTCGCGTGCACCGTTCGGAGACGGAGGGTGATGAGCTGGAGAGAGGTCGCGATGGGCAGTGCCGGTACCGCTGTGAGGGCCGTTGCTCGTGGCAACGTCGCGCTTCGACGTCACCTGGCCACGACGCCCGGCCGACTGCGACTCGCCGCGGCGCTCGTCGCCCTGACCGCGATCGCGTTCGGGCTCGTTGCTGCGCATGCCGCCAGCGAGCGTCGGCGGGCGGTTCAGAGCGTCGCCGTGACCGAGCGGTTGCTCGTGTCGGCCGTGGAGCTGTCGGTCTCGCTGTCGAACACGCATGCGATCGCCGCCTTCGGCTTCCTGCGCGGCGGGCCTGAGCAGCCCGCATCGCGCCGCCGCTACCAAGACGCGCTGCAGCAGTCCAGCGTCCGCGTGGCCGGCCTCGCGCGCGAGATCGGCGCGTCGTCGGGCAGCGGCCCCGCCGTGCGACGGATCACGCGCACGCTGCCGATCTACTCCGGGCTGATCGAGCATGCGCGGGCCTACTCCCGCCAGGGCTTTCCGGTCGGCAACGCGTATCTGCGCAAGGCCTCCACGACGATGCGCACCACGATGCTTCCGAGCGCCCGCGACCTGTACGCGATCGAGGCGCAGCGGCTCACCCACGGCTATCGAGCCGGGGTATCGAGCGGGGGGCTGCTCAAGGTGGTCCTCGCCGGCTTCGCGCTGCTGGCGGTGCTCGTCGGGACGCAGCTGTTCCTCGCCCGCGCGACGCGACGGATGCTCAATCCCGGCCTGGCGCTCGCGACCGCGCTGCTGCTCGGTCTCCTGGTCTGGTTCGCCGTCGCCTTCACGATCCAGCACGACGCGCTCGTCGAGGCGCAGCGGGACGGCTCCGATCCGGTCGAGCTGCTGACCGCCACGCGGATCCTCGCTTCGCGCGCGCAAGCCGACGAGAGCATCGCGCTCGCGGCCCGCGGCGGCGGCGAGGGAGAGAAGCGGCTGCAGGATGTCGATCGCGGCTTTCAGGCCGTGACGCGACCGATCCGCGGTCTGCTGATGCAGGCGGCCGATGTTTCGGGCACGTCGATCACGGCGATCGACCACGCCTACCGCCGCTACCGTGCAGCCCACGCCGGCGTCGTCGAGCAGGTGAAGCTCGGCAACTTCACGGCGGCGGTGGCGCTCGCGGTCGGGCCGTGGACCGCCGGCCGGCCGCCCACGGATGCGGCGGGCGACGCGCTCAACGGCGCACTCGATCGGGAGGTCGGACGCGCGCAGGCCCGGTTCGATGCCGCGGCGGCGCGTGCTGACCGGGCGCTGAACGGGCTCTCCGGCGCCATCGCCGCGCTCACCGCGCTCTGCGTGGCGGCGGCGCTGCTCGGCGTGCGCCAGCGGCTGGAGGAGTACCGGTGATCGCCCGCGCCGACCGCCTCGCTTGGCCCGCGCTCGTCATGACCGCGGCGGCGCTCCTGCTCGGCGGCTGCGGGTCGGTGTCCGACGAGGCGCAGGACAGCTCGCTGCGGGCGCTCGAACAACCCGTCCCGCCACCGGCGAAGCTGGCGGCACCGGCACCGCCGGACCGCTGCCGGGGCGAGTTCGACAGCCTCCCGGCGAGCCGGCTCCCGCGACCCGGACGGATGCCGGCCGGATCGCTCATGGAGCGCATCCACCAGCGTGGCACGCTGCGGGTGGGCGTCGATCAGAACACCCTTCGCCTCGGGTACTTCGACCCCGCGACGCGCACGATGAAAGGGCTCGACATCGACCTCGTCCGGACGGTGGCCCGGGCGATCTTCGGCCGCTCGAAGGAACCGATCGAGAACCACATTGTGTTCACGGCGATCTCAACCGCGCAGCGCGAGTCGGCGATCGAAGACGAAGCGGTCGACCTCGTGGCGAGCGCCTTCTCGATCAACTGCGAGCGCAAGGACAAGATGTACTTCAGCTCGGTCTACCACGTCGCCCAGCAGAAGCTACTCGTGCCCGAGGACTCGACGGTCGACAGCGTGGCCGACCTACGGGGCAAGCGGGTGTGCGCGACGAAGACGTCGACGTCGATCGACAACCTCTACAAGACGGGGGTGGTGCGCCACCCGGTCAAGCTGCGTCCCGACTGCCTCGTCGAGCTGCAGGAGGGCCGCGTCGCGGCGATCACCGCCGACGACGCGATCCTCGTCGGTTTCAACGAGCAGGACCCCCAGACGAAGGTTGTCGGCGACTGCATCAACATCGAGCGCTACGGGATGGCGATCAACCTCGCCCACTCCGAGTTCGTCCGGTTCGTCAACGGCGTGCTGAAGCGCCTCGGCACCGACGGGTTGGAACGCATCCGCCGCCGCTGGCTGGGCGACCTCAGCGCTCCGACGGGCGCTGAGATCGCGCGCTGTAATCGCGCCCCCGAGCGGCTGCGCGCGGCGCATGCCGCCGAACACAGGCGTCAGGAGCGCCGCGTGATCGCCGGGCACGCGGCGTGGCGGCGGGCGCTCTCGGCACCAGCCATCGCCCAGCTATATCGCTGCGGGCACGACTGCGCGTACGGGGCGTCGCCGTGAGCTGCGCGCGCCCGGGCTGCGCGGGCCGCCTCGACGAGGGCTACTGCGACGAGTGCGGGCTGGCGCCCGCGCGCCGCAGCGGCCGCCCCACCCCGCCGCCGCCGCTCACGCAGCGGGTGGGCAGCCCGGCGCGCACGCGGACCAGCGCACGCCCGCGGCTCGGCGCCGGGCTCGTTCAGGTGCCGGCGGTTCGGAGCCGCGACCCCCTGCGGGCGGTCATGGTCAACCCACAGGTCGCCGAGCCGCGGCGCATCTGCCGGCGCTGCGGCAGCCCGGTCGGACGCAGCCGCGACGGCGCAGCGGGCCGCACCGGGGGCTACTGCCCGTTCTGCGGCGCGCCCTTCTCGTTCGTGCCGAAGCTGCGCGCCGGCGACGTCGTCGGCGACCAGTACGAGACTGCGGGCTGCCTCTCCCACGGCGGCCTGGGCTGGATCTACCTCGCCCGGGACCGAAACGTCGCCGACCGCTGGGTCGTCCTCAAGGGGCTGCTCGACAGCGACGACCACGACGCGATCGCGGCGGCGCTCGCCGAACGACGGTTTCTCGCCGAGGTCGAGCACCCGAACATCGTGAAGATCATCAACTTCGTCGAACGCGACGGTGCGGGCTACATCGTCATGGAGTTCGTCGACGGGATCAGCCTCAAGGCGCTCCTGGCCGCCCGGCGCGCCGCCAACCGCGGGGTCGCCGACCCGCTCCCCGCGGCGCAGGCGATCGCGTACGTGCTCGAGATCCTGCCCGCGTTGAGCTACCTGCACCGCGCCGGGCTGCTGTATTGCGACATGAAGCCCGCCAACGTCATCCAGACAAAGGACTCGCTGAAGCTCATCGACCTCGGCGCGGTGTACCGCATCGGCGACACGCAGAGCCCGGTCTACGGCACCGCCGGCTATCAGGCACCGGAGATCGAGCAGGCCGGCCCGTCCGTCGCCTCGGACCTCTACACCGTCGCGCGCACGCTCGCGGTGCTGTGCCTCGACATCGAGGGTCTGCAGTCGACGATGCGCTTCACGCTGCCGGCGCCCGCCGAGTGCGCACTCCTGCGCCGCCGCGACTCGCTGTACCGCTTGCTCTGCCGCGGCACGGCGCCCGACCCCGACGACCGCTTCGAATCCGCTGACGAGATGGCCGAGCAGCTGCTCGGCGTCCTGCGCGAGATCGTCGCAGAGGACACGGGCACGCCCGCGCCCGCCCGCAGCACCCACTTCACCGCCGACCTGCGCGCGCGTTCTGACGGTGCGGACGGCCGGCTGCTTCCGGCGCTGCGCGTCGCCACCGACGACCCGGCGGCGGGCTACCTCGCGACGCTCGCCGCCGTCGACCCGGAGCAGCTCGTGGGCGCGCTGCGCCGAGCGCCGGAGCGGACGGTCGAGGTCGACCTGCGGCTCGCGCAGGCGCTGATCACGGCGCGCGAGTTCGTCGCGGCGAACGAACTGCTCGACGAGATCACGCACCACGATCGCTGGGAGTGGCGCGCGGACTGGTATCGCGGCGTCGCGGCGCTCGCCCGCAAGCTCCCGCTCGGGGCGATGGCGAGCTTCGAGATCGTCTACCGCGCGCTGCCCGGCGAGCTCGCGCCCAAGCTCGCACTCGGGGTCTGCGCCGAGCTCGCGCAGGATCCGGCCGCGGCCGCCGAGTGGTACGAGATCGTCTCGCGCAGGGACCCGAGCTACACGACGGCGGCGTTCGGGCTCGCCCGCTGCCGCTCGGCGTGCGGCGAGCGCGCGGCGGCACTCGACGCCTACGCGCGGGTCCCAGAAGCCTCGATCGCCTACGACGAGGCGCAGACGGCCCGCATCGCCTGCCTGCTGAGCGGGCATCCGACGCTCGCCGATCTGCACGCCGCCGCTGCCGGCATCGACGCGCTCGCCCTCGACGGCGAGCAGCACGCACGGCTGACCCTGAGCCTGCTGCGGGCGGCGCTCACCCTCGTCGCCGCCGACCCGCGCGCCGAGGACCCGGCCGTGACGCTCGGCGGGCGCCCGCTCGTGGAGTCCGAGCTGCGGCTCGGCCTGGAACGCACGTACCGCGCGCTGGCCGCGGTGGCGGCCAGTGGCGGGGAGCGGATCCGGCTCGTCGACGAGGCCAACCGCGTGCGGCCAAGGACATGGACGTGAGCGCGATCGCGCTGTCCGCGGTCCATCCCGCGCACATGCTGGCGGGCGCGGCATGCGACGTCCGGGCGCTCGTCCACGTCCGTGTGTCAGGCACCGGCGCGGGCGACGTCGACGCGTCGCTGCAGCTGTGGACGCCGCGCGGCGCGACGATCGCCGTGTTCTGCGAGCGCGCGCCGGTGCTCTGCGACCTGCGCAAGCGCGCGGTCCGCGTGGACGACCGGACCATCGCCTGCGCCGCCGGTCGCTGGCCAGTCGGCGCGCGCGAGTATGAGCTCGTGATCGCGCTGGCGCCCGGTCGCGCCGGCGATGAGATCCTCGCCGCGCGGCTGGCCGTGATCGTGGACGACGAGATCGCCGACCGGGCGCTGATCCCCGTGACCTGGACCGACGACGAGCGCCTCGCCGCGCCGCGCCGGCCGGGCGGCGGCGCGCCGGTCACGCCCTCCGTCGTGGCCGAGTTGCCGACGGGCCGGTCGCCCGTGCGGCGCCACGCGGTCGTCGTGGCGCCGAGTGTCACGCCGTGCTGTCCGGCGTGCGACCTGCCTGCCGCGGAGGGCGATCGCTTCTGCGAGTGCTGCGGCGCGGCGCTCGGCGAGAGCGCTCAGAAGTCGTGAGGCAGGACCGCGCCGGCGGCGAGCGCCGCCTGCGCGAGGCGCGTGCGCTTCTCGTTCTGCGCAAGCTCGGCGAGACCGAAGCGCTCGAACAGCACGCGCAACTGCGCCTTGACGGCGTCGACGCTGAGGAACACCTCGTCGGCGATCTGGCGGTTCGTGGCCGGCAGCGCCGACGACGCGTCGTTGAGCGGGCGACACAACGCCACGAGCAGTTTGTGCTGGCCCGCCGTGAGCGGCACCGTGCTCGGCGTCTCACGACGCGTCGCCTCTGACTCGGCGGGCCCCGGATCGCGAAACAGCAGTTGCGTGTTGCCGAAGCACAGGCGATCGCCCTGCCGCAGTCGCTGGCGGCCGACGACGCGCAGGCCGTTGACGAACGAGCCGTTGCTCGACAGCCCGTCGTCGACGAGCGTCCACTGCTCGCCAACCTGCTCGAACAGCGCGTGGGCACGGGAGACCTCTACGTCCCAGTCGAGCGCGATATCGGAGTCGGCCCGGCGCCCGACCGTCAGGCGCCAGCGGTCGCGCGGCAGCGCGAAGATCACCTGACGGCCGTCGGGCATGCGGCCGGTGAGAAACGGTTGGCCGCCGCGCTCTGCGGCGATCAGCGCCTGGACGTCGGCCGTCGTGCGGGCCGCCGGCTGCCCACCCGCTGCCGGCCCGCCTTCACTCTGCGCCGCGCACATCGGCGCACCGTACCGCCAGGTGGCCCGGTTCACACGAATACGTGCCTGTCGAGTGTGGCGTGCAACACCCAGGGCGCCTAGGCGGCGCTGCGATCCCGGCGCAGACTGACGGGCATGATCGAACTTCTCCATGTGACCAAGCGCTACGGCGACAAGCTCGCTGTCGATGACCTGAGCTTCACAGTCCAGCCGGGCGTCGTGACCGGGTTTCTGGGTCCCAACGGCGCCGGCAAGTCGACCACGATGCGCCTGATCGTCGGCCTCGACGCCCCGAGCGCAGGCGAGATCCGCGTCGAGGGCCGCGCCTATCGCGAGCTCGCCGGACCGTTGCACGAGGTCGGTGCGCTGCTCGAGGCACGCGGGGTGCACGTCGGCCGGTCGGCTCACGCTCATCTGCTCGCGATGGCGCAGACTCATGGCATCGACCGCGCACGCGTCGCGGAGGTGCTCGACCTCGTCGGGCTGGCCGACGTGGCGCACACGCGGGTCGGGACCTTCTCGCTGGGCATGTGCCAGCGCCTCGGCATCGCGGCCGCCCTGCTCGGCGATCCCGGCATCGTCATCCTCGACGAGCCGACGAACGGCTTGGATCCGGAGGGAATCGTCTGGGTTCGCGGTCTGCTGCGCGAGCTCGCCGCCGAGGGCCGCACCGTGTTTCTGTCCTCGCATCTCATGAGCGAGATGGCGCTGACTGCCGACCACCTAATCATCGTCGGCCGCGGGCGCCTGATCGCCGAGACGACCGTCGAGGACGTCGTGCGACAGGCATCGCCCGGTGCCGCCGTGCGCGTCCGGACACCGCAGGCCGAAGCGCTGCACGCCGAGCTCGCGCGTGCCGGCGAGCAGGTGTCCGTCCGTGCCGTCAAGCGCGACGTGCTCGACATCATGGGCGTATCGAGCCGCCAGATCGGCGAGACGGCCGCGAGCCGCGGGATCGTGCTGCACGAGCTGACGCCGCTGCGCGCGTCGCTCGAGGACGCCTACATGGACCTGACCTGCAAGGCCGTCGAGTACCGCGCCGCGGCGTCCGCAATGCCCGACGAGACCGACCGACTGGGGCTGGCGGCATGATCACCATGGCGGCCGGACGATCGTCCTCGCGGGTCGGCGTCGTCACGCCGGGTCGCGTGCTGCGTTCGGAGTGGACGAAGCTGAGCTCGTTGCGCTCGACGTACTGCTCGCTGCTCGTGGCGGTCGTGGCGCTGGGCGGGCTGGGGATGCTCTTCGCCGCGATCCAGATGAGCGACTGGTCGCGGCTCGAGCTGGAGAACCCGCAGCTGCTGGCGGCGGAGCGCTCGCACTTCTCGTCGATCGACGCCGCGGTGGGCGGCTATCGCCTCGCGCAACTTGGGCTCGGCGTCCTCGGCGTCCTCGTTGTCAGCGGCGAGTACGCGACGGGGATGATCCGCTCGAGCCTGATGGCCGTCCCGCGGCGCCTGTCCGTGCTCTGGGGCAAGCTCACCGTCTTCTGCGCCGTGACGTTCGCGCTCATGCTGTGGTGCGCGCTGACGGCGTTCTTCGGGGTGCAGGCGATCGTCGCCTCGCACGACGTCGACCGGGCGCTCGGCGATCCCGATGCGCTGCGCGTCGTCGTCGGCACGGCGCTGTACCTCACGGCGATCGGGGCGCTCGGCGTGGGGCTGGGCGCGCTGCTGCGCAACACCGCGGCGGCGATCTCGGCGTTCGTCGCCGTGATGTTCGTCGTACCCGGCGTCGTCGCGCTGCTGCCGGCCGGTCTCAGCGCGTCGATCAGCCCGTACCTGCCGCTGAACGCGGGCTCGGCGATCGCGACGACGGCGCAGTTCGGCGGGGCCGACCGTCTGGCCCCGTGGACGGGATTCGGCGTCTTCTGCGCCTACACAGCCCTGGTAGTCGGGCTCGCCGCGTGGCGACTCGCGCGCTCCGACGCCTGAGGACATCGGCGATCATGCGGCTTTCGGGGAACCCCGAGTCGACCACGACCTCCGATCCGGTCGTGCTGCCCGAGCAGGGAGAGGCGAGCTGGGACGACGGCCTCTGCGAGTCTCACACGCTTCCGCCGGTTACGCTCAGCGCCACGAGTCCCACAGTGCTCCTCTTGGGACGATGGCGACAGTGCCCCTTTCCACGCAATCCAGCACGATGCGGACGACCTCGCGTGAGTGCTCCTCCTGGACGATTCTGACACTCTCGAGCCGGAGCGCAGCAACCCCAATGTCCTCGGAAAGGCGGAAGTCGACCGCGCCGCTCTACGCCCTGACGTGATGCGCCCGTAAGCGAACGGAACGGTTCGCTGATCTGTTCGGAGTGGGGCGCCGGAGCGCGCTCGCCGGGTCGCCGCTGGCACCAAGGCACATTGTGCTGGGCGTCGCGCCTGGAGGGCAACGATTATCCCTTCAGTCCGCGCGTCAGCGCACCGATTCAGCTGCTTGGTCGCGGCTTGGTGGGCTCGGTCGCCCGGTCGTGGTCGCCGTTGAGAAGGTCGTCGAAGGCCTCGCCGTGATGGCTTCGTTCTCGTCCGCGCAGCGACTCGGTGTAGATCCGCAGCGATGTCGAGGGGTCGCTGTGTCCGCCCTGGTCTGCGACCCAGCGCGGCGGCGCACCAGCTTCGTGCAGGTACGTGAAGTACGTCTTGCGCAGGGCGTGGGCGGTCACGCCGTCTTGGAGCGCGGGCTGGTTGCGTTCGGCGAGCACGGCGTTGGTCTGGGCGACGAGCGGTTTGATGATGCTCGATCCCGCGCTCGTGCGGTTGTACCGGCTGCCGTTACTGGTGGGCAGCAGGAGCGCTGAGGCGAGCCGCTCGGAGGTCATGTCCAGGTAGCGCTCGAGGTCGGCGACCGTGTCCGGAGTCAGCTGGACAGTCCGCACGCCCGCGGGCGTCTTGGCGTGCCCGACACGCAGGCATTTCGCGATGAGGTCGACGTCGCTGCGGCGGGCTCTGCAGGCCTCGTCGATTCGTAGTCCGGCCGCGCACAGCAGCCGCACCCAGACGCGAAAGAACGGAATCGGGTCGCCGGCTTGCTCATAGCGCGCCTGGCGGTAGTGCGCCGTCGAGCGTGAGATCGACAGGCGCACCGCGATCTGCGGATAGCTCAGGCCCTGCTCGCGCAGGTCGGCGACCTGCAGCACCTTGTCGGTGAGCCCGGTGCTGCGCCGGTCGAGGCGGTCGGCGGCCTCGAACATCGCGCGAACCTCGTGGGGTTCGAGGATCGGCCGGCGTGGACGATGGTGGCGCAAGCGACGCACCCTCCGCGCTGGGTTGTCGCGCAGGTAGCCGCGCTCGACCGCGTCGTCGAGGATGCGGCTCAGCAGCGCCAGGCACTTGTTGATCGACTCGTTGGACAATGGTCGCAGCGGCATGTTGTGCGCGTCGCGCTCGACGACGCCCGCATCGAGCAGTTCGGCGATCCGCCGGCTCTCCTTCAACAGCGCCGTCTTGACGGCCGTGACGCGCGGGATGTCAAACGTCGACAGGCGCTCATCGCCGAGGTGCGGCAGCAGGTGGCTGCTCAGACGCCATTTGACGTCCGCGATCGTGCTGGGGCGCCACTCCAGGGCGTTGTCCTCAAGCCAACTGGAGGCGTACGCGCGAAACGTCGGATCGCTCTCCTCACCAACAGCAGGCCGTGCTGGCGCTGCCCATGTGCCGGCCTGGACGGCCTTGATCTGCTCTTCGAGCTCGACCTGCGCGCGGGCTGCTGTCCAGCCGTCGCGGTCGGTGCCCAGGCGCACGCGGTGGCGGCGTCCGTCGACGGTGACGCGCGCCCAGAAGGTGCGCAGGCCGTCCTTGCGCTTGACGATCTCAACGCTGCCGCGTGCCGGGCGGGGCATCCGCCGCTCCTCTCACGTCGCTGCTCGCGCGCCGCGGACGGTCGGCGAGCGTCTGCTTGGCGGGCGGGTACGCCAGCCGCCGCGTGCTCGGTCGCGTGCGGGGCGTGCCGAGCACCGTCGGGTCCTTGTCGTCGTGGGGCCCGAAGATGCCGATCGTGACGCCGCGCGGGGAGAAGCGCCACTCGTCGCTTCCGGGCAGCCGGAAGCCGCCCAGGCGCCCGGCGTTTGCGTGCACCCAGTCGCGGCGGCGCCCGAGGATCCGCGCGACCTGAGCG
>Ga0136625_1000389_pt1 | contig 13396 bp, 6 predicted proteins | sample AntDrymUQ4832306_2_FD_104672 | JGI IMG/M metagenome (GOLD analysis project Ga0136625, IMG submission 104672) | Polar desert sand microbial communities from Dry Valleys, Antarctica - metaG UQ483 (23.06) | ecosystem: Environmental > Terrestrial > Soil > Desert | place: Antarctica: Dry Valley...
GGCCTGCGCCGGGGCGGGAGCGCCCGTGCCCGGCGTGGCGCTCTGCGGCGTGGCGCTCTGCGGCGTGCCGCTCGACGGCGGCGCCTGCTGTGCCGCCGCCGGGGGCGGTGCGGCGGACTGGTCGGCGACCGACGGAGCCGGCACCTTTTTCTTGTCGCAGGCGCCCTGCGCCCGCGCGGCGATCGCGTCGTCGATCGCGGCGATCAGCGCGGCGCCGTACTGGCTCTGATCGACCGGGATCTGCGCCTTGGCCTTCTTCAGGTCGCCGGTCGAGTAGTTGCACGCGTCGAGCTTCTGCGTCTTGATGAACTCGACGACCATCCGCTCGTAGACGTTCAGCGTGCGCGCATGGCTGGCGGGGACGGCGAAGGCCATCATCAGGGCGACCAGCAGCAGGATCGGTGTGGTGCGGCGAAACACAGGTACTCACGCTAGCATCGACGGCCGTTAGCCATGGCCGTCACGACCCCCGCCAGCGCACGGGTCGCCGCGCGCGTGGGCGTGCGTCCGGCTCGCAGGCGCCTCCCGAGACCGGGCAACGCGCTCGTCCTCGCGCTCCTGGCGGCCTGCACGTACGCCGTCTTCACGCATGGTGCGGTCGGACTGCCGGCCGAATCGCGGCTGCAGATCGGCGTCGCGCTCGTGTCGGTCGGTGGTGCGGTCGGCTGGCTGTTCTCGCGCACGCTGTCGCTGCGCGCGCCGCTTCGGGCATGGATCGGCGTCGGGCTGCTGGCGGGCTTCGCCGCCTGGTGCGGGCTGAGCCTGCTGTGGTCCGTCGCCCCCGACGAGACCTGGGCGACGCTGAACCGCACCGTCGCCTACACGCTCGTCGTCGTGCTGGCGATCGCCGCCGGATCCAGCGCGACTCGGCCGGTCGAGCGTCTCGCGCTGGGCTGGCTTGCCGTCGCGATCGCCTGCGCGCTGTATGCGCTCGCGGGCAAGGTCATTCCGGGGGTCTCGCTGCTGGGCGTGGACTTCGACCACACGGCATTGTTCTCGCGCCTGCGCGAGCCGCTGGAGTACTGGAACGCGCTCGCGCTCGTGATGGTGCTCGCGGTGCCGATTGCCCTGCGCCTGGCGACCGACGTCACGCGCACGCCGGTGGCGCGCGGCGCGGCGGTCTGCGCCATGTACGTCCTCATGACCTGCTTGGGGATGACCTATTCGCGCGGCGGCCTGCTGGCGCTGATGGTCGCCGTCCTCGTGCTCACGCTGCTCGGCGGTCAGCGGCTGCGCGGCCTGGCCGTCTTCGGCGTCACGCTCGTGACGCTGATCCCGGTCCTCTCGCTGGCCTTCAGCCGCTCCGCGCTGAAGGGCGTGCGGATCCCGCTCGACGAGCGCACGCCAGAGGGGATCGTCCTCGGCCTGGTCATGGCCGGAAGTCTGCTGGCGCTGATGATCGCCGTCTGGGGCATGCTGCGCCTCGAGGAGCGCGTGAACTGGAGTGAGGACAGCACGCGCCTGGTGTGGCGCGGGCTGGGCGCCGCGGCCGGGCTGCTGGCGCTGCTCGTGGTCCTCACGATCGCGACATCCAAGGGCGGGCCGTCGCAGTTCTTCGACGACGCCTGGACGCAGTTCACGAAGACCAGCCAGGACAAGGACTCCGACCCGGCGCGGATCGTCTCGTCGAACTCCGGCAACCGCTGGGTGTGGTGGAAGGAGGCCACCGGCGCCTGGTCGGACCGTCCCGTGCAGGGGTGGGGCGCCGGGTCCTTCCCGGTCACGCACCTGCTCTACCGCCAGGTCGAGCTCGACGTGCGCCAGCCCCACAGCGTGCCGCTGCAGTTCCTCGCCGAGACGGGGATCGTCGGGGCCGCGCTCGCGCTCGGCGCGCTCGGCTTCTTGATCTTCGCCGCGCTCGCTCGCATCCGCGGCATGGCCGGCGGGCGCGAGCGGGACCTCGCCGTCGCGCTGTTCGCCGGGGCCGTGGCGTGGCTCGTGCACGGCTTCGTCGACTTCGACTGGGACATCCCGGGCGTCACGGTGCCCGCGCTGCTGTTCCTCGGGGTGCTCGTGGCGACCCCCCGCCGCGACGAGCCGCGCGGCGGCGACCCGGGCACGCCCGTGGCGCCGGTGCCCGACGGCGGGCGCCACGTCGGACCGCGGGCGACGGCGCTGGGGGTCGCCTGCGTGGTGCTCGGAGTGGTGATCGTCTCGTCGCTGCTGCCGGCATGGGCGGACTCCAAGGCGACTTCGGCGGTGGCGGTGACCCGCGAGGCCGGCGAGGCGGAGCTGCGGGACGCCGCCGCCGAGGCGGACGCGGGCGCGCGCCTGGATCCGACCTCGGTGACGTCGCTGCTGGCCGCGGCGGATCTCGCGCAGAACCGCAAGCGCCTGCTGGACGCGCGCGGCTTCTTGCTCGAGGCCGTCGATCGCCAGCCGTACAGCCTGGTGGCGTGGCGCAGGCTCCTGCGCCTCGCGCTGGCGACGGCCGACCGCCGCGGCGCGCGCGCGGCGGCGAAGCGGCTGCTGGAGCTCGATCCGATCGGCACGAAGGGGACGCTGCCGCTCGTCGGCCGGCTCGTGCTCTTCAACGTGCCCGCCAGCGGATCGCCGACCGCGACGGGAACGCCGCTGAGTCCTGCGTTCTCCGCCGCCCCGCCGGCCGCGGCGCCGACGCCGCAGACGTCGCCGGCGACGCCGGCGCAGCCCGCGGGGTAGCCGGGGCTACGTCACGGCGACGCGCACGAGGCTGAACACCAACAGCAGCGCGGCGATGGCCGTGACGAGCACGAGCACGACCCCGACGGCCAGCTCGGACGGCAGCCAGCGCGCCCGCGCGGCCAAGCGGCCGGGAGGCTCGCGCGGCAGCGTGCGGACCGGCGCGGATGGCGGGCGTGCCGGCCCTCGGCGCGGCGCGGGCTCGAGCTCCGGGGCGCGCGCGCGCTCGGGCTGGCGAGTGCGCTCGGGCCGCGGCCTGGTCGCCGGGCTGCGCTGCGCGGCGGCGTCGCGGCGCAGGGCCGCGGCCCGCTGCGCCTTCTCGCGACGGGCGTTGCGCTCCTGGCGGCGGGCCTCCGCCGCCGCGCGCACGGCCTCCTCCTGGGCTCGGCGCTCCTTCGCCGCCGCCGCCTGACGCTGCTGATTCTCGGCCTCGCGGCGCGCTGCCTGGTCGAGCGCCTCCCGCGCCTCGCGCTCGCGCAGCGCGGCGCGCTCCTGATCTTCGGCGGCCCGCTCGGCCGCTCGCGCGTCGGCCTCGTCGGCCGTCTTGCGATGGGCCCTGTCGGCGGCCTCCCTGGCGGCCTTCAGCGCGGCGTCGCGCGCGGCCTGTGCGCGCTCGGCGGCCTCCTCGCTGACGTCGGCCAGATCGTCGATGCGAGCTTCGAGTGCCGCGCGGGCGGCCTCCTGGACGCGGACGCGCTCCTCGGCGGCCGCGCCTGCCGCGACGGCGTCGTCGAGCTCGCGCTGCAGCTCGAGGCGCTCGCGCTCCTCGCGGGCGATGCGCTCGGTCGCGCGGCGCACATCCTCAAGCGTGTCGTCGAGGTCGCCGCTCAGCGCGTTTTCGAGCACGGTGAGCCGGTCGACCTCGTCGCGCGCCGCGTCGAGCGCGTCCTGCAGCTGGTGCTGGATCACGGCATCCTCGTCGTACTGGCGGCGCGCCTCCGTGCTCAGATCGTCGAGCTGCGCGGTCAGGTCGTCGATCACGTCCTGTGCCTGGTCGCGCTGCGCGGTCACCGTCCGGTGCTCGTCGAGGGCGAGGTCCAGCCCCTCCGACAGCGACGCGATCTCGGCACGCGCGGCGTCGCCCTCGGCCGTGAGCGCGTCGAGCTGTGAGCGCAGGCCGTCGGACTCGTCGCCGGCGGTTGCCGCGTCGATCCTGGCGCTCGCGAGCTGCTGGTCGAGCGCGTCGCTTTTCGCCAGGGCCTCCCGGTGGCGCGCGCTGAGCGCCTGGACCTCCGCGCTCGCGCTGTCGCGCTCGCGCTGGACGACCTCGATCTGCGTCCGGGCGGCGTCGCGCTCGGCGCCGAGCGACTCGATCTGCGCGTACGCGCTGACGCGCTCGGCTTCGAGCCGGCGCAGGCGATCGATGCCGCCGTCGCGCTCGGCGGCGACCTCCTCCAGGCGCGCCTGCAGCTCCTCACGCTGCGTGGCGAGCTGCGCCATCAAGGCGCGGGCCTCGTCGCGTTCGCCGCGGACGATCTCGATCCCCACCTCCGCGTTGCGGTGCGCCGACGCCAGCTGCGCCTGCAGTTGCTCGCGCAGCTGCATGGCGTCGGCGAGTTGGGCCGACAGGCCCTCGGCGTCGGCCTCGGAGGCCTCGAGCTCGCTGTGGGCGAGACGCAGCTCCGCGGTCAGCTCCTCGAGCTGGCGCATCCCCGCCTGGCGGTCCTCCTCGGCACGCCGCGCGTCCTGGCGCGTGGCTTGCAGCGCAGCCTCGATCTCCTCGCGCTCGGCGGTCGAGCCGGCAAGCTCGGCGCTCGTCGCGCGCTCGCGCTCGCGGGACTGGTCGAGCGCGGAGCGGTGTTCGGCCGCCTCCGCGCGCGCCTGCTCCAGGTCCTGCTCGAGATCGGTTCGCTCGGTGCCGGCGTCCTGCAGGGCGGTCGAGAGCTCGGCGATCTGGGCGCGCGCGGCCGTGAGCTCGGCGGCCAGCGTGGTGGTCTGCTCCTGCTGACGCGCGAGCGCGCTGGCACGCTGGGCAGCGTCGCCGCCGAGGTCACGCAGGCGCTGCTCGAGCACCTGTCCCTCGGCGCGCGCGCTCGCGAGCTCCTCACCGGCGTTGCTCACCTGCGTCCGGGTCGCCAGAAGCTCGCGCTCAAGCTCGGCTGCCTGCGCGCGGGCGAGCTCGCGCGCGTCGCCGGCAGCTGCTGTCTCGGCGCGCGCCTCCTCGAGCTCGTCACGCAGCGACCGGGACTCGCGCCGCGTGTCGTCGAGGTCGCCGGCCAGCTCGTCGCCGCGCGCCTGGAAGGTCTGCACGCGTTCCTCGGCCTCGGCGTGCTGGGCTCCCAGCTGATCGAGCGAGCGGCCGAGCGTCTCGTGCTCGCTGCGCAGCTGCGACAGCTCGGCGGCCGTGGCCTGCGCGGCGGTCTGCTCGGCCTCGCGCTCGCCCGCCAGCCGGGTCGCCTGCGCGGCGGCCTCGCGCAGTGTGCGCTCGCGCTCGGCGAGATCGTGACGCGCGAAGCGCAGCTCGTCTGCGCGCCTGGCCAACTGCGCCTCCGCGCGCTGCAGCTCCTCGGCGCGCGCGGCAGCCTCCGCGCGAGCCTCGTCGCGCTGGGCCGCATGCACCGAGGAGGATGCTTCGGCGGCTTCGAGCTTGCCCGCGGCGATCCGCGCGGACTCGATCCGGGCGCTGTCGGCCTCGGCGCCGGCCGCCAGCGCCGCCTGGATCTCGGCGCTGGCATGGCTCTGCACCGCGGCGTTCTCGTTTCGCAGCGCCTCGAGCTGTGCCGCCGCACGGGCCTCGGCCTCGCGTAGATCGGCGGCGGCCTGCTCACGAGCCGCGGCGATCGCGTCCTGGGAGTCACGCTGCGCCGCTTGGATCTCCTGCGCGGCGTCGGCGCGGACGGCTGCGATCGACTCCGCCGCTTCGCGCCGGGCGGCCTCGGTCTCGGCCGTGGCCTCGGCGCGAGCGGAGTCGATCGCCGCCGCGGCCTCGCGCCGGGCGGTCTGCGCCTCGGCTCGGACGGCCTGGATGCGTTCGTCGGCGCCGGCCTTTGCCGCCTGCAGCTCGGTGGCGGCGCGGGCGTCGGCCTCGGCGCGCTGCGCTTCGAGGTCGGCGGCGGCCGTCGCCATCGCGGCGCGCAGCTTTTCGCCGGCGTCCGCGCGTGCCTGCTCGAGCTCGGCGTTGGCCCTGATCTGCTCCTGCTCGAGCTCGGCGGCGATGCCCTCCCGGACCTCTTCGAGCTCGCGCACGCGCTGCGCTGCACGCTGCTGCTGGGCGTCGTGGTCTGAGGCCTGCTCGCTCGCCTCGCCGCGCGCCGCGTCGAGTTGCGCGGCGATCGCCGCCTGCTGCTCACGCGCGGTGCGCAGCAGCTGGGCCTCGCGCGCGGATGCCTCGTCGCGCAGCGTCGCCTCGCGCGCCGCGGCCTCGCCCTCGGCATCGCGCAGGGCGGCCTCGTGCTCGGCGACGAGGGCGGTCTCACGAGCCCTCGCCTGCCTACGGGCGTCCTGCAGCTGTGCATGCAGCTGGGCCTGAAGTTCCGTCTCACGGGTCGCGGCCTGCTGGTCGCCTGCCTCCAGGCGCTCGCGAAGCTCGGTCTCGCGAGCTGACGCCGCGGCCTGCAGCTGCGCCTTCGCCTCGGCCTGCAGGTCGGCGGCGCGATTCTCCGCGGCCTGCAGCTGCGCCTTCGCCTCGGCCTGCAGGTCGGCGGCGCGATCCTCCGCGGCCTGCAGCTGCGCCTTCGCCTCGGCCGCGAGCTCGGCCTGGCGGGTGGCCGCGAGCTCCTCGGCGGTTCGCAGCCGGGTCTCGGCGTCGGTCTGCAGCTCGCTCTCGCGCGCGGTTGCGCGCTCCCGGGCGGCGCGCAGCTGCTGCTCGGTCTCGGCCGCCATGCGGCGCGCGTCCTGCAGCTCGCTCGCGCGAGCCGCCGACTCCTCCCGCGCGGCCTGCAGCTGGGACTCGCGCTCGGCGGACTTCGCGCGGACGGCCTCCAGGTCGGCGAGATGCGCGGCGGCCTGCTCTTGCGCGGCATCGACGGCGGAGCGGCGGCCCGCCGCCTTGAAGGCGGACGCGCGCAGCTGGGCCTCGAGCTCATCGACGCGCGACGCGCGCTCGGTGAGCTCTGAGACGCGCTGCTCCAGGTCGGCGGCGCGGCGGGTCTGCTCGCGGGCGACATGCAGCTCGAGTTCGAGCTTTGTCGCGCGCGCCGCCTGTCCGCGCAACGGGTCGAGCTCGCGCTTGAGGGCCGCGACGCGCTGCTCGGCGCCCTTGCGCATCGCGTCCTCGCCCTGGCGCGCGCGGGCGAGCTCGGCCTCGAGCTCCGGCACGCGGGCGGCGGTGGCGCCGAGATCGGCCAGCCGCTGCTCGAGCTCGGAGCGCGCCTCGCCCTCCTGCTCGGCGGTGCGCAGCGCGGCGGCGCGTTGCTCGCGCTCGGCCGCCTGCGCCTCTGCAGCCCGTTCTGCCGCGTGCTGCGCTTCGCGCACCGCGTCGCGCAGCTCCTGGATCTCGCGCTGCGCGCCTCGCGCCTGCTCGCCGGACGCCGCGAGCTGCTCGCGCTGCGCTTTGGCGTCGGCCGCGCGCCGCTCGGCGAGCGCGGTGAGCTCGTCGCGCGCGCGCTTGCGATCGGCCTGCAGTGCCGCGATCCGCTCGGCCAGCTCGCCCGCGGAGACCTCGCCTTCGCGCGCCTGCTGCAGCTCGGCCTCCAGCGCGGCGACGCGCGCGTCGGCGTTCGCCAGCCGGTCGGCACGCTCACGGGCCTCGGCGGCCTCGCGCTCGCCTGCCTCGGCGGCCTGGCGCTCGAGCTCGGCGAGGCGCTGCTCGGCCTGCTCGGCGCGCGCGTGGAGCTCCTGCTCGCGCCGGTCGTGCTCGCGCTGTTCGGCGGCCTGGGCCTCGGCCAGGAGCTGGAGCTCGCCGGCGGCGTCATCGGCGTCCCCGCGTGACGCGGCGGCGCGCTGGCGTTCGGCGGTCAGCTCCTGCTCGATGCGTGCGAGCTGGGAGTCGGCCTTGCGCTGCTGGGCGCGCAGCGCCTGCTCATGGGCGGCGGTCGCCTTCGCCGCGGCCTCCTGGCGGGCGACCGCGGCGCGCTCCAGCTCGGCGATCCGCGCGACGAGCCGCTCGGACTCGGCGCCGGCCTGCCGCAGCTCGGTCTCCTGCTCGCGCGCGCGCTCGTGCGCGATGCGCAGCTCGTCGAGCTCGGCCAGCGACCGCTCGGCGCTGGCCTGCGCGGAGGCGTGGTCCTCCCGCGCGCCGCGCAGCTCGCGTTCGAGCTCGGGCACGCGCTGCGCCGCCGCAGCCCAGACGTCCTCGAGCTCGGCGATGCGCGTGCCGAGGGTCGCGACCTGCTGCTCGGCGGCCGCGGCGCGCTGCGCGTCGCTTCCGGCCTTCGCGGCCTGCTTGCGCGCCTGGGCCAGCTCGCGCGCCCGCTCGGCCGCGAGGGACTTGGCCGTCCGGCGGGCGTCCCCGAGCGCTTTCGCCTGGGCTCGCGAGCGTTCCAGCTCGGCGGCGACCTCGGCTGCCGCCTGCTCCGCGGCCCGCAGCGCCTCGGCGTCGGCGGCGGCCTGCCTGCGGACCTGCTCGTGCTCGGCTTGGGCGCGCTGCGCCTCGGCCGAGACGTGCTCGTCGCGCTGCTCAAGCTCCGCGCGGTCGCGTTCGAGCTGGCGCTGGGCGCGCGTGCGCTCGCGCTCGAACTCCTTGCGAGCCTCCTCGCGCGCCCGCTGGACCGCCACCTCGGCGCGCCGCGTGACGGCCTTCGTCTCCTGGCTGGCGGCCTGGCTGCTGGCCCGCGCGCGAACCGTCGCCTTGTCGGCTTTGGCGCGGGCATCCTTCAGCTGCGCCGCGGCTCGCGCGAGCTCCTCGCGCGCTTGCGCTCGCGCCCGATCGATCGCGTGTTCGGCCTCGCTGGCCGCCTGCTCAGCCGCGGCGCGCGCGGCTCGCTCGGCATCCAGGCGCGCCTCGAGCGCCGCGATCGTCGCGCTCTCGGGGGCGGCCCGCTGAGGCTTGCGGCGCCGGCGGCGGTCGTCGGGTGGCTCGGACGGCGGTGGCGGCCGGCGGCCGGCGGCCGGCGGGCTCGCGGACGCCTTGCGCGCCGCCGCCTCCTGCGGGCGCGGAAGCTCGACGATGCCATGGCCGGTCTCGAGCGTGAACGTCACCGGGTCGCCATCGAGCTGAGCGACGCGTGCCGAGAACGCCGCGCGCCATGACGGCGCGTCCGGTCCGGCCATCGGTGCGGCATCGTCCGGCCCCCCGAGCGGGTCCAGCCGGCTTGTGCGGTGGCCATCGTCGAGCAGCAGCGTCGGCGCCGGCAGGCGTACGGGCGCCTCCGTGCGCCAGCGCCCCGAGATGCGCAGCAGGACGGTGCCCGGGCCCGCGTCGACGCGTTCGAAGCGCTCGACCTCGAATTGCGGCGCCGCGCTCATTGGTGGCCGCCCGCCTGGACGCGCCACGTACTTGCGGGGACGACCACTAGGACTCGGATTCTAGATCCGCGAGGGCGCCCAGCGCCAGCGCGAGGACCGCGGCGGCGTCGAGCGTGGCGTCGAGCACGCGGACGCGCTGCGGATGTGCCGCCGCGAGCGCATCGTAGGCGGCCGCGATCACCGCGAAGAACGACTCCGCCTCGCGCTCCAGGCGATCGGGTTCGTCGTCGCGTCCCCGCTGGCGGGCACGTCCGGTGGCGGGATCCACGCGCAGCAGCAGCGTGCGGTCGGGCTCCAGGCCGCCGGTCGCGAAGGCGTTGAGCTCGGCGATCGCATCGATGCCGAGCCCCCGTCCCGCGCCCTGGTAGGCCAGCGACGAGTCGACGAAGCGGTCCAGCAGGACCCAGGTCCCCGCGCACAGCAGCGGCTCGAGGCGCTCCTCGACGAGCTGCGCGCGCGCGGCCGCGTACAGCAGCGCCTCGGCGCGTGGACCGCAGCGCATGGCCGGGTCCTTGACGAGCTCGCGGATGCGCTCGGACAGCTCCACGCCGCCGGGCTCGCGTAGCAGCGCGACGGGTCGGTCGATCGCCAGCTCGCCGCGCAGGGCGGTCGCGAGCGTGGACTTTCCGGCCCCGTCGAGCCCCTCGATCGTGATCAGCCGGCCGGCCACGACCGCGACGCTACCGTTCGGCCGGTGATCGCGGGCATCGAGCGCCATCCACACGCCCGTGCGGTGCTCACCGCCGCGCTCGCGCCGGCGGGGGCGCCGAGCCACGCCTACCTCTTCTGCGGCCCGGCCGGCAGCGGCAAGCGCACGGTCGCGCGCGGCTTCGCGGCCGCGCTGCTGGCCGACGGGGCCTCCGACCCCGAGGCAGCCGCCGCGCGCGTGCAGCGCGGCGTGCATCCCGATCTCACCTGGGTCGCGCCCGCGAGCGCGGCGGGAATCCTCGTCGGCGACATTGACGAGGCGGTGGTGGCGGGCGCCGCGCGCACGCCGTTTGAGTCCGCGCGCCGCGTGTTCGTCATCGAGGACGCCGACGAACTGAATGACCAGGCCGCCAACCGGATGCTCAAGACGCTCGAGGAGCCGCCGCCGTTCGCCCATCTCATCCTCCTGACCAGCCGGCCGGGAGAGGTGCTACCGACGATCTCCAGCCGCTGCCAGCAGGTGCGCTTCGACGCGCCCGGCGTTGCGGAGATGGCCGAGCGCCTCGGACGCCACGGGATCGCGCCTGACGCGGCCCAGGCATGCGCGCGGCTGGGCCTGGGCGACGAGGCTCGCGCGCTGGCGCTCGCGCTCGGCGACGGGCCGGCGGTGCGCGCCGGAGCCGAGGCGGTCGCCCGCGGCGCGCTGTCGGGCGAGAGCGCCGGACGGCCGTGGATGGCGCTGCTCGAGCAGGCGCGGGCGGCCGGCGCGCGGGCGGCGCAGCGCGTCGAGGAGACACTCTCCTCCGAGCTTCAGTACGCGATCGGCAAGGATCACGGGCGGATGCGCCGCGAGGCGGGCGAGCGCGGCAAGCGGGCGGCACGGCGCGCGCAGACGGCGGCGCTGGATCGCGGGCTGGCGCTCGTCGGGCTGTGGCTGCGCGACGTGGCCTGCGTGCTCGACGGCGCCGCAGAAATCGCCCACCACAGCGATCGCACGCAGCAGCTGGCCGAGGACGCCGCGCGCGGCGTCAGCGCCGCCGTGCTGCGCGAAGGACAGGTGATCGTGGAGGACACGCGCGCGGCGCTCGCGCTGAATCCCAACGAGGAGCTTGCGCTCGACGCGCTCGGCTCGCGGCTGGCGCGCACGCTCGCCTCGTAGTGGTTCTTCCGGTAGGTAGTCGTGCGAGTACTTGCCGGAGGGACCACCAGTTCCCGCGATCTTCACTCGACCGGCGAGGCGACCCGCCCGAGGTTGGGTTCGCAGCCGTGCAGGTCGAAGGCTCGGAAGCGTGAGAAGAGCCGGTGGTTGGGCGCGTGGAAGTCCGCCGAGCCGGTGGTCAGCAGCCCGTGCTCCTCGGCGAGGCGCGCCAGCAGCAGCGTCTGCTCGCGGTCGTGGGTGGCATAGAACGCCTCGACGCCGTCCAGGCCCGCGTCCTTGAAGCGCGCGAGCGCGTCGCGGACCTCGCCGTGCATCCACAGATCCCAGAACGGGTGCGCCCACACGGCGACGCCGCCGGCGTCGTGGATCGCCGCGATCGCCTCGGGGACCGTCGGCTTCTCACGGCGGCAGTAGGCGGGGCAGCCCGGAATGAGGTAGGCCTCCAGGAAGGCCGAGGGCTCGGCGAGCCCGGCGGGCTCCAGGCGCTCGCGGTGGGCTGTGATCGCGGCTGCGGCGAGATGCGGTCGCCCGACCGGCCGCCCCGCGGCCAGGCGCGCGTCGAGCTCGTCGCGATCGGGCTGCAGGCCGAGGTCACCGAGCAGCGCGGCCATGCGCTCGACGCGCTTGGCGCGGTCCGCGCGCCACAGCGTCAGGCGCTCGGCGAGCACGGCGTCGGTGTGGTCGATGCCGTAGCCAAGGACGTGGAAGTCCTCCCCGAGCTCGTCGACGGTCGACAGCTCGATCGCCGGGACGAGCACGATCTCGTGCTCGCTTGCCGCTCGCAGCGCCTCGTCGATGCCGTCGACCGTGTCGTGGTCGGTCAGGGCGAGCAGCCGCACCCCCGCGGTGGCCGCGGCGGCGACGACGGCGGCCGGCTCCAGCGCTCCGTCGGAGCACGTCGAGTGGCACTGCAGGTCGAAGGTCGGAGGGCCGGTCGGCGAGCTCACAGGCGAAGCTTCTCGGAAATCACGACCGGTTAGCGTTCACGGCGTGGCTGGCGTGCTCGTCGCACCCGACGCCTTCAAGGGCACGTTCGACGCGCGGGCGGTGGCCGCCGCCCTCGCGCGCGGCCTGCGGCGAGCCGGCTGGGAGGCCGACAGCTGTCCGGTGGCCGACGGCGGCGAGGGCACGATGGCGCTGCTGGGCGCCGCGCTCGGCGCTCGGCTCGTGGCATGCCGCGCGTCTGATCCGCTCGGCCGTCCCGTGGACTGCCACTTCGCGCTGGCCGGCGACCGCGCGATCGTCGAGATGGCGCAGGCCTCCGGCCTGGTGCTCGTAGCCGAGCACGAGCGCGACCCGTGGGCGGCGTCGACGCGCGGCACCGGCGAGCTGATCCTCGCCGCGGTCGCCGCCGGCGCGCGCGAGATCCTCGTCGCGGTGGGCGGCAGCGCGACGACCGACGGTGGCCGCGGCGCGATCGATGCGATCGCGGCCGGTGGCGGGCTCGGCTCGGCGCGGCTCGTGGTCCTCTGCGACGTGCGCACGCCGTTCGAGGACGCGCCGCGGCTCTTCGCTCCGCAGAAGGGCGCCGGCGCGCGGCTCGTCGCGCGGTTGGAGGAGCGCCTGGCGAGGATGGCGCGCGAGCTGCCCCGCGATCCGAGCGGCGTGCCCGCGACCGGTGCGGCCGGCGGCTTGTCGGGCGGGCTGTGGGCGGCGTTCGACGCGCAGCTGCGCCCCGGCGCGGCCGCGGTGCTCGACGCGCTGGGCGTTGACGAGCGTATGCGCGCCGCGCGGCTCGTCGTCGCCGGCGAGGGCTGCGTCGACGAGCAGAGCTTCGGCGGCAAGATCGTCGGCGAGCTCGCCTGCCGGGCAGCGGCCGCCGGCATTCCCCTGCACGTCGTCGCGGGCATCAGCAGGCTGGCCTGCAGCGAGTGGGCGGCGCGGGGCATCGAGCGCGTGTGGACCGCCTCGACCCTCGAGGAGATCGAGGCGGCCGGGCATGCGATCGGCGCCGGCCGGCGCTGACTACGCCGAGACCGCCGCGCTGTCGTGGTGCTCGAGCACGCCGATCAGCGCGTCGAACAGGCGATCGGCGGTCTGCGTGGTGGCGTTGGGACCCATCAGGCCGACCCGCCACATCGGAGGCGCTCCCGGCAGGCCTCCCCCGACCTCGATCTGGTGCTCGGTGAGCAGCTGCGTCGCGACCGCCTTGCCGTCGACGCCGTCGGGCACCATCACGGCGCTCAGCTGGGGCAGCTGATGGTCGGGCTCGGCGATCAGCTCGAGGCCGGCGTCGCGCACGCGCTGCTGCAGGTGGCGGCCGGCGGCGACGTGACGCGCGCAGCGCTCCGCCACCCCCTCCTCGAGCGTCGCGCGCAGGACCTCGTAGAGCGCGTAGATGTGCAGGATGGGCGCCGTGTGGTGGTAGGCGGCCGGCCGGTCGATCCAGTACTTGCGCAGCAGATGGAAGTCGAACGCGAAGGGCGCGGGGGCCGGGCGCGCGGCGTAGCGCTCCATCGCCGCCTCGGAGACCGCGATCGGCGACATCCCGGGCGCCGAGCCGACGCACTTCTGCGTGCAGGAGTACGCGTAGTCGATGCCCCAGCCCCCGATGTCCAGCTCCGTGCCGCCGAGCGTCGTGAC
>Ga0136625_1000391_pt1 | contig 13377 bp, 9 predicted proteins | sample AntDrymUQ4832306_2_FD_104672 | JGI IMG/M metagenome (GOLD analysis project Ga0136625, IMG submission 104672) | Polar desert sand microbial communities from Dry Valleys, Antarctica - metaG UQ483 (23.06) | ecosystem: Environmental > Terrestrial > Soil > Desert | place: Antarctica: Dry Valley...
ACGATGAACGCGTCGACGACCACGCGGTCGGCCTCGACCCGATCCCCCGTCAGGAGGTCGGCAACCTGCGCCAGCCGCCGCAGATGGCGCACAGCGAAGGCGTCGAAGTCGGTAGCTGGCGGCTGGGGCATCACTGCAACAGTGACAGATGCCGCTGCGGCCGACCTGAGCCACTGCTGAGAATCCGTAAGGTTGCCGTCGTGACCATCCACTCCGACCACCCGTTTCTCGATCCCGAGTCCGAGCGGGACCAGGTACGTCGGCTTCGTGGTCGACTCGGTGGCACAGTGTCGCTGTGGACCACCGGGTCCGGCCGGGACCGGGTCGGCCTCACAGTGTCGTCGTTCGTCGTGGCGCGCGGTAGACCCGGCCATGTGATGGCGCTACTCGATCCCGACTCCGACTTCACCACAGCCGTGCAGACGCAGGGGGTGGCGGTCGTGCAGCTGCTGGAGTGGGTGCATCGCGACCTTGCCGACGCCTTCGCCGGACAGGCACCCGCCCCGGGAGGAGTGTTCCGGCTGGGGGAGTGGACCGAGACGACGTGGGGGCCGCTGCTGACCGGCTGCAGTGCTTGGGCCGGGGTGCGGATCGTGACGGGGCAGCCGTCGGAGGTGGGGTGGTCGCTGCTCGTCGACACCGTCGTCGAGCACATCGAGGTCGGAGCCGAGAGGCAGCCGCTCGTCCATCGCCGCGGCCGCTACCAGCGTCCCAGCTGACCTCCAACCGCTGCATCAAGCTCAGCGGCTGTACGTGTGCGCCGCCTCGGTTATGGATCGCTGCGGGCCGGACCAACAAGACAGGCGCTCTTGCTGATCTGGTCAAGGTCTGATCCGACCAGCTGCGACGAATGCGGCACGATGGTCGGGTGCAGACTGACTGGTTCGGTACGCCGTTGAGGCCACTGGCCGGCGGCTACAGCGGAGAGACCTTCCTCGTGGGTGGCGACGGTGACGAGCAGGTGCTGCGCATCTACGGGCGCAGTCCGCACCGTTGTCACGTCGATGCCGCTCTGCTGCGACTGCTCGAGGGAATCATCCCGGTGCCGCGGATTCTCGAATGCCGCCCGGCGGTCGGGGACAACCCGGGCGTCCTCGTCACCGAAAGGCTGCCCGGGGTCCGTCTCGACCTAGTGCTCGCTGAAGGGAGCCCGAATCGGCTATCAGCCATCGGCCACGACCTCGGGAAGATCCTCGCCGCACTCTCGGGCATCCCACAGGTCAGGTTCGGGATGTTCGTCGACGCCGACCTGTCCATCTCATCGTTGGAGGTACCCGACAGCCTTGTCGCCTGGGCAGACCACTGCCGTGACAGCGGACACCTCGCTGGCTGGAGGGACGAGGACTACCGGGGACTCGTGCGGCTGTTGGCCGGGGCCGACGAGCGGCTGGCTGGGGAACCGGTCTCGGGAGATCGGTCACCGGGTCCGGGCCTGACCCGGGTGGTGCTCGCCCACAGCGACTTCAACCCCAAGAACCTGCTCGTAGACCCGGACTCCGGACGCATCACCGGAGTCCTGGACTGGGAGTTCGCTCATGCAGGATCTCCCTACACCGACCTGGGTAACCTGACCCGCTTCGAGCGACACCCCGCCCTCGTCGACTCGGTGCTTTCCACCCTCGTGGACCGCGCTCCCGCTCTCGCTTCGAACCCCGCTGACCTGGCGCGGTGCGCTGACCTGTGGGCTCTTGTCGAGCTCGCTGGAAGGGCACGCGGAGGCGCCGTACCGGACCTTGCGTCGACACTGCTGCTGACGCAGGCGCGCAGCGGTGACCTGCACGCGTGGCCGTGGGACTCTCCTCGCGTTGACCCCGCTACCTCAAACGCCGTATTCTGACAGTCGCGCTCTGGGCCTGCATGTCCTCGGACCGAGCAGGCGCATGCTCGCACTTCTGTCGACCAGACGGCACTCGCCGCTCGGCTCCCTCGGTAGAACGCGAAAAGTGGCCTTGCGTGCGCACATCCGGCTTCTATCCCTCTATCGGAGTTCCTCCTACATGACGTCAAGCATCGAAGCTCCTCCCGCCGCGCGGGAGACCCCGCAGGTAGCGGTCAACGACATCGGAACGGCGGAGGACTTCCTCGCCGCGATCGACGCCACCATCAAGTACTTCAATGACGGCGACATCGTCGACGGCATCATCGTCAAGGTCGACCGCGACGAGGTCCTGCTCGACATCGGCTACAAGACCGAGGGGGTCATCCCCTCGCGTGAGCTGTCGATCAAGCACGACGTCGACCCAGGCGACGTGGTCGCCGTCGGTGACAAGGTCGAGGCCCTCGTCCTGCAGAAGGAGGACAAGGAAGGCCGGTTGATCCTCTCGAAGAAGCGGGCCCAGTACGAGCGTGCGTGGGGCACCATCGAGAAGATCAAGGAGGAGGACGGCGTCGTCACCGGCTCCGTCATCGAGGTCGTCAAGGGCGGCCTGATCATCGACATCGGGCTCCGTGGCTTCCTGCCCGCCTCGCTCGTCGAGATGCGTCGGGTCCGCGACCTCCAGCCGTACGTCGGCAAGGAGCTCGAGGCGAAGATCATCGAGCTCGACAAGAACCGCAACAACGTCGTGCTCTCGCGGCGTGCGTGGCTCGAGCAGACCCAGTCCGAGGTGCGCCAGAACTTCCTCACTCAGCTGCAGAAGGGCCAGGTCCGCCCAGGCGTCGTGTCGTCGATCGTCAACTTCGGTGCGTTCGTCGACCTCGGTGGGGTCGACGGACTCGTCCACGTATCCGAGCTGTCCTGGAAGCACATCGACCATCCGTCCGAGGTCGTCGAGGTCGGCCAGGACGTCACCGTGGAGGTGCTTGACGTCGACATGGACCGCGAGCGCGTCTCGCTGTCGTTGAAGGCGACGCAGGAAGACCCTTGGCAGCAGTTCGCTCGCACCCACCAGATGGGTCAGATCGTGCCGGGCAAGGTCACCAAGCTCGTCCCGTTCGGCTCCTTCGTCCGGGTGGACGAGGGCATCGAAGGCCTCGTCCACATCTCCGAGCTGGCTGAGCGTCACGTCGAGATCCCCGAGCAGGTCGTGCAGGTCAACGACGACGTGATGGTCAAGATCATCGACATCGACCTCGAGCGGCGACGCATCTCGTTGTCGCTCAAGCAGGCCAACGAAGGGGTCGACCACACCTCGGATGACTTCGACCCGACGCTCTACGGGATGGCGGCGACGTACGACAAGGAGGGAAACTACCTCTACCCGGAGGGTTTCGACGCCGAGACCGGCGAGTGGCTCGAGGGCTACGACGATCAGAAGGCCGTCTGGGAGAAGCAGTACGCCGAGGCGCACACCCGCTGGGAGGCGCACAAGCTGCAGGTCGTCGAAGCCAACAAGGCAGACGTGGAGGCAGGCGAGGCGTCGCACTACTCCTCAGACGACAGCGCCAGCGCAAGCGCAGAAGGCAGCAGCGCGGATGACCGCGGCCGCAGCAGCGACGCCGGCGGCGACAGCACCCCGAAACCGACTGCTGCTCCAGACGAGGCGGCAGACGGCTCGCTCGCTTCGGATGAGGCTCTCCAGGCGCTCCGCGAGAAGCTCACCGGAGGTCCGTGAAGCGGCCCGATGGGCGGTCGGCCACGCGCGATCCGGCGCTGGGCCGGTGTTCCCGGACTGCCGTTGCTACCGGTTCGTGGCTCACAACACCGGCGAGCACACCCTCGGCCTGACCTGCCGCAAGGAACCGCCGCGTGACCCGGGCCGACGTGCCGGTCCCGTTCGCACCCGAGCTCGAGCGCGCATGTCGATCATCGTAGATCCCGATCTGCGGCAGCCAGGTTGACCGGGTTGACTACCCTGGCGCAATGTCATCTCCGGGCAGGTGGCCAGTGCCGGCACGATGGCCGGTCCTGGCCTTGGCTGGGCTGTTGCTGACTGCCTGCACCCCAACCCAGCAGGCGGCTGATCCCGCCGTACCGGACGCCGCGTCGCCGCGGGCCCGTCCGACGACGCAGGGTGGCGAGAAGCTTGCTCGCCCGTCGTACGTCGTGACAGTTGGCGACAGCTACATCTCGGGCGAAGGTGCTCGGTGGGCTGGCAACACGGTCGGCAACGCGCACGGCGTCGATGCTCTCGGCCCTGACGCGTATGACGACCAGGGGGGCCGCGAGAGCCGGCCTGGCTGCCATCGCGCCGAGCAGTCGATCGCCACGCTCGGTCTGCCGAACCTCGGCGCCAAGAATCTCGCCTGCTCCGGGGCAGCGACCCGGTCCGAGCTCGCGGGTTCCCGCTTCACGCCGGGCCTGGACTTCTACCGTGACAGCCGCGGCAACCGTGGTCAGGCGTTGCTGCTCGAACGCTTCGCTGGCTCTCACGATGTCAGCCACGTAGTCGTCTCGGTCGGCGGCAACGACTTCGGTTTCGGCTCGCTCATCGCTCGCTGCGCCGGAGGATTCATCGGATTCGGTCCGGCGGGGCGCACCGCCTGCAGCGATGACGCGCGCATCCGGTCGGTGTTCGCCGAGGGCAACGTACGGTCGGTGACGCGCGACACCAGTGCCTCGTTGTCGCGCGTCGGTCGCGCCATGCGCCGCGCCGGCTACGCCGAGGCCGACTATACGATGATCGTGCTGACATACCCGTCTCCGCTGCCGACAAGCGCCCAGGTGCGCTACGCACGCGACGACGACCGCTTCCGAGCAGGCGGTTGCCCCTTCTTCGACGCGGATCTGGACTGGGCGAACGACACCGCGCTGACCACGATCAACGCGAGCGTCACGGCGGCGGTGAGACGGCTCGGCGCCGCGAACGTCGTACGCCTCGACCTCGCGAGGGCCCTCGAGGGCCGGCGCCTGTGCGAGCGAGGGGTGAGCACGTTCCCCGCGAGCCAGCTCGCGTCGTGGCGTGCGCCGGCCGCTGCGCAGCGGCTCGAATGGGTGAACCGGGTCTACTTCACGTTCGCCCCCTGGCAGGTGCAGGAGTCGCTCCATCCCAACTACTGGGGGATGCGGGCCGGCCAGGACTGCGTGCGCAGGCTGGTCGAGCGCCCGGTGCCCGCGTCGGCAACCTGCCTGCCGACCGGCCGGCTGGCACCCGACGGAAGTCCGGTCATGCGGTTGGCCAGGTGAGCCGCGGACGTGCGCTCAGTAGTGAGCCTTCGTCGAGTACGGGGTGCTGGGGAGGTCGGAGGGTGCCCAGTCGCGCGGCAGCCCCGAAGTCGCGCGGAAGCCATAGCCGTCAGCCTTGATCGTCGCGCGAAGACGCGCCGCGAACCACGAGACGGCGGCCACGATGGCCACCCCGAGGATCACGAGTGCAAGTGTCGTCATACATCACAGTGTGCCCCTGAGCACCTCCTGACGGGAGTGGCAGAAGTGCCGGGGTACATTGATTTACTGCCAATAACTGTGCCATGCTTGCCTGATGCTGAAGAACGTCGCCGTCCTCGTCTACCCGGGGGTCGCCCCCTTCGAGCTCGGCGTGCTGTGTGAGGCCTGGGGTCTGGACCGCGCGGACCAAGGGGTGCCGACTTTCGACTTCGCCGTGTGCACGCCGACGCCGGGGCGCGTGTCGACCAGCCTCGCCGGATTTGCTCTCGAGGTCAGCGCGGGCCTCGCCCGTCTCGACCAGGCCGACCTGATCTGTCTGCCGGCGATGCCGCGCGACACCCCTGTGCCGCCTCCTGTGATCACCGCGTTGCAGGACGCGTACGCGCGTGGGGCGCGCCTGCTGTCTGTCTGTGTCGGTGCCTTCGTGCTCGGGGAGGCGGGGCTGCTCGACGGGCGGCTCTGCACCACCCACTGGCGTTACGTCGACGAGCTCGAGCAGCGATTCCCGCTCGCGAAGGTCGACTGCGACGTTTTGTACGTCGACGACGGTCAGATCATCACGTCGGCGGGCTCGGCCGCGGGCCTCGACGCCTGTCTGCACCTGATCCGACAGGAGTTCGGGGCAAGCGTCGCCGCGAGAGTGGCGCGACGGATGGTCGTGGCACCACACCGCGACGGCGGGCAGGCGCAGTTCATCGAGGCGCCGGTGCGGGTCGCGACAGCAGATACGCTGCAGCCGCTGCTGGAGTGGATGGGTGCGCATCTGCACGAGGACCTGAGCGTCGAGACTCTTGCCGCTCAGGCGATGATGTCGCAGCGGACCTTCGCGCGCAGGTTCAGGGCTGAGACCGGCACGACGCCGTACCACTGGATCACCAACCAACGGATCCTGCTCGCTGAGCGGCTTCTGGAGGAGTCCGAGGAGACCATCGAACGGGTCGCGACCCGCGTCGGGTTCAGCAACGCAACGGCGTTGCGTCACCACTTCGCCCGGCTGCGTGGAACGACCCCGCAACGCTATCGCCGGCTTTTCAAGGCTCCTGCCGTGTGATCCGTGCATCCAGCCGCCGACGTGAGATGGTTTCCGCATGCTGCGCGTGGGTCTGACCGGTGGGATCGCCTCGGGCAAGTCGACTGTCAGCGCGTTGCTCGCGGAGTACGGCGCCGTCGTCATCGACTCGGACCTGCTGGCTCGGGAGGCGGTGGCGGCCGGGAGCACCGGGCTGGCAGCAGTGGTCATCGCCTTCGGTCCGGACGTGCTGACCGAGGGTGGCGAGCTAGACCGGCCGGCGATGGGGCGCCGTGTCTTCGGCGACGACGAGGCGCGGGCTCGGCTGGAGGCCATCGTCCATCCACGGGTGCGCGCCCGTGCCGCGGAGATCGAGGCGGCGGCACGGACGGATGCAGTGGTGGTGCACGACATACCGCTGCTCGTGGAGACGCGGCAGGACGATCGGTTCGACGAGGTGGTCGTGGTCGACGTACCCCTCGAGGTGCAGATCGAGCGGCTGCAGCGAGAGCGTGGGATGAGCGTCGAGGAGGCTCGGTCCCGGATCGCTGCTCAGGCAAGCAGAGAGGAGCGACTCGCAGCGGCTGACCATGTCATGGTCAACGACAGGTCACCCGAGCAGCTGCGAGACGCTGTGGAGAAGCTATGGAACACGCTGACCGAGTCGGCCGCCCTGCGTACGTGACCCCTCGGGGCGGCATACGTGACCCCTCAGCGGGAGGGCGGTCAGGCAGCCAGGTCGGGATCGGCGAGCTTGCGCAGCTGCGCAAGCGCCTCCCGCTCGAGCTGGCGCACCCGCTCTGCCGAGACCCCGTGTCGCGCGCCGATCTCGGCGAGCTTCTCCTGGCGCCCGTCGACGAGCCCGTAGCGTGATCTGATGATGTCGGCCGAGCGCTCCTCGAGCAGCTCCACGAGCTCGTCCAGGCGCTGCCGCGACTCCACGTCGAGAAACGCCGAGTCCGGCCCGGGTGTCGTCTCCTTGGCCACCAGATCACCGAGTGACGTGTCGCCGTCGTCGTCCACCGGGGTGTCGAGGCTCACATGGTCGCGACCCCAGTTCATCAGGTCGTGGACGCGCTCGAGCGTCATGTCGAGCTCGACGGCGATCTCCTCGGGCTCCGGGTCACGGCCGAGCTGACGCTCGAGCGTGCGCCGGGCGGAACCGATTTGGTTGAGCTCCTCGACGACGTGCACGGGCAGCCGGACGACCCTGGCCTGCTGGGCGATGCCACGCGTGATGGCCTGTCGGACCCACCACGTGGCGTACGTGGAGAACTTGTAGCCCTTGGCGTAATCGAACTTCTCAACGGCGCGGATAAGGCCGGTGTTGCCCTCCTGGACGAGGTCGAGCATGGGCATGGCCGAGCGGCCGTACTTGCGCGCGATCGAGACGACGAGCCTGAGGTTTGCCTGGATGAACCGCTGGGTGGCGCGCTCGCCGTCCGCGACGAGCCACTCGAGCTCCTCGCGGGTGGCTCGCTTCGGCGCTCCGCCCTTGGCGCGCGCGATGCGACCGCTGACAAGGAGGTGTCGGGCGAGGAGGCCTGCCTCGATGGCTTTGGAGAGCTCGACTTCGGTGGCCGCGTCGAGCAGCGGCGTGCGGGCGATCTCGTCGAGATACATCCCGACGCTGTCGCGGCCCTCGATCGCGCCATCGCGCGACTCGAGGGTCGAGGTAGGACGGGTAGCCACAGCTGCCCCTCTCTGTCCGATGCCATGCTCACGTGTCTATGAGTCACAACGCATCATCTGAGCTGGAGATTCCGGCGAGCCACCGGAACCTCACCGCCCACTTCACGGGTGGAGGTACTCAGTAAACGCGCGAACGCCGACAGATAGTTGCCCCTCTCAGGAGGTTCTTACACCTCCTCCGGGACGGTCTAGCTCCATCGCCGACCCGCCTGCCACGTCCACGATCCAGGCGTAGTAGTCGGCGGTCTCGCGCCAGGCGTCGTACCTGCCGCTCGCCCCTCCGTGACCCGCTGACATCTCGCACTTGAAGATGATCCTGCTGGAGTCCGGCACGGTGGCGCGCAGCCTGGCGACCCACTTGGCGGGCTCGACGTAGTAGACCCGGGTGTCGTTGATCGAGGTCAGCGCGTAGATGGCGGGATACCGGGTGGCTTCGATGTTCTCGTACGGCGCGTAGGACCTCATGTAGGCGTAGACCTCGGGGTCGTGCAGCGGGTCCCCCCACTCGTCCCACTCGATCACCGTCAGTGGCAGGGAGGGGTCGAGGATCGTCGTGAGCGCGTCGACGAAGGGCACGTGGGCCACGATGCCGGCGAAGAGGTCCGGCGCCATGTTGGCGACGGCTCCCATCAGCAGGCCACCTGCGCTCCCGCCCAGTCCCACCAGCCGCTCCCGCGAGGTCCAGCCGGCTGCCACCAGGTGCTCGGCCACGTCGATGTAGTCGGTGAACGTGTTCTTCTTCTCCAGCAGCTTGCCGTGCTCGTACCAGAGCCGACCCAGCTCGCCGCCACCGCGGATGTGCGCGAGCGCGAAGACCATGCCTCGATCGAGCAGCGATAACCTGGCGATGCTCATCGCGGGGTCGTAGCTGATCTCGTACGCCCCGTAGCCGTAGAGGAGCAGCGGGGCACGGCTGCGGTCGGCCACGCTCTTGTGCCTGACGATCGAGACGGGCACGTGGGTGCCGTCGCGGGCCGCCACCCATGTGCGGGTCTGCACGTAGTCGGCAGGGTCGTAGCCGCCCAGGACCGGCTGTTGTTTGCGCAGGTGGAGGTCGCCGGTCCCCGGGTCGTAGTCGTAGATGGTTGCTGGTGTGACGAACGACCCGTAGGTGAGGCGGACGAACGGTTGACGCCAGTCCGAGAAGCCGGTGGCAGCAGCCTCGAAGAGCTCCTCGTCGAACGCGATGTTCGCTCCGGCGCCGATGCTGTCGGAGCTGATCGCGAGGACGCGGACCTGAGCCAGGCCGGCCTCGCGCAGGTTGACGGCCACAGTGGTCGCTGACACGTCGATGTCGGTCAGTCGTACGTCGTCGCGGGATGCGATCACGGTGTCGAGCTGGTCGAGCGACGACAGGTCGATGGGGCCGACGCCGAGCGTGAAGTTGACTGCGTCCCGGTTGTGGAGGACCAGGAGTCGGTCACGCCCGCCCAGGACCGCGTGGTCGACGGAGTACTCGACACCCTCGACGCGGGGGAAAACGACCCGGAAGTCGCCTGTCGGGTCGTCGGCCTCGAGGATCCGCGCCTCCGAGGTCACCTTCGAGTTGGAGCTGATGACGAGGAACCGGTCGGACGTCGTACGTCCCACGTCAGACCAGTAGCGGTCGTCGGTCTCGTGATGCACGAGTACGTCGTCTGAGCTGTCGGTGCCGAGCTCGTGCCGCCACACCTTGTCAGGCCGCCATGAGTCGTCCACGGAGCCGTAGAAGAGGTGGTTGCCCTGCAAGGACCAGGTGGCGCCATGAGCCGCGTTGGCGATCCGGTCGGGGAGCAGCTCCTCGGTGCGGAGGTCTTTGAAAGAGATCGTGTAGCGCTCGTTGCCGACGACGTCCGTCGAGTAGGCGAGCAGGTTTCCGTCGGGGGTGACGCTCAGTGCGCCAAGAGCGAAGAAGTCCTGTCCGTCGGCGAGCTCGTTGCAGTCGACAAGGACCTGCTCACCCGGATCCTCCGCCGCGGTGCTGAGCTCTGGAGGAGTCCAGTCGTCGTCGCGGGCCTTGGTGCGGCACATGATCGGGTACTGCTTGCCCTCGAGCGTGCGGCGGTAGTACCAGAAGTCGCCGTTCCTCGACGGCACCGACAGGTCTGTCTCCTGGGTCCGGGTCTTGATCTCGGTGAAGATGGCCTCGCGCAGGTCCTCGAGATGTGCTGTACGGCCCTTGGTGTAGGCGTTCTCCGCCTCCAGGTAGGCGACAGTGTCCGCACCTTCCTTGTCGCGCAGCCACTCGTAGTCGTCGACGAAGGTGTCGTCGTGGTGAGTGCGCTCGATCGGTCGCTTCTCGGCAACCGGGGGAGCTGAGCTCGGACCGGGGCCGCCCCGGTCAGGCGTGGTGCCGGAGGTGGGGGAGTCAGTCACGCCGCGACCCTACCTGGCCGTGCGGACTCGCTCAGGCTTCGAGGTGCCAGCGCACGGTGGTCCGGACACCTGCAAACCTCCGAATCAGGCGGTTCGAGGGCTGCATTCGCGCGTTGGGAGGTGTCCGGTGGGTCAGGTGGTCTCGGCTTCGGCGCTCGACCTGGCGGGCCCGGGCGGTTCGGTGGCGAGGTCACCGGCGGGGAGGTTGCGGACCGACGCCGACAGCAGCGTGACCAAGGCGATCACGACGTATGCGATCGCGGCGACGACGAGCAGGTCCCGCGCTCCGAACACGCCGGCGAGCGGACCGAACGTCAGCTGGCCGATCGGGATCGCGACGAACGAGCCCAGAGCGTCGTACGACGCGACGCGTGACAACAGCTCGTTCGGGATGTGGTGGTGGTATGCCGTCTGCCAGCCGATGGAGAAGATCTCGATTCCGAGGCCGCCGACGAATGCCAGCACCAGGAGCAGCAGCACAGTCGGATGGAAGCCCAACACGAAGATCGGTGCGGCGAGGGCGGTGATGCCGAGCATTCCGGCTCGCACCGGGTAGCGCAGCCGCCATCTCAGCATGATGACTGTCATCACGAGCAGCCCCGCCGCCTCGGCACCGAGGACCCACCCCCAGGGCTTGATCCCGATCGTGTCCTTGGCGATGACGGGACCAAGGGTGATCCAGGCGCCGGCGTGGATGGCATTGAGGAAGGTGAATGCCACGACCACGACCCAGACCCAGGTGAGGGATGTGAACGCCGACCAGCCGTCTCGTAGGTCAGCCCACATCGACGGTGCCTCGATGGGGCTCCTCGCCAGCGCTGGAGGCAGCTTGACCTTCGCCATGAACGCGGCAGCGATGAGCCAGCTGCACGCGTCGATGAGGACGGCCCACCCGGAGCCGACGGTGACGACGAGCAGCGTGCCGATGGCCGGCCCGATCATGGCGAGGCCGTTGCGGGAGAAGGAGAGCATGGCGTTCGCCTGCTGGATGTGGGTCCTGGGGACGACCTGGGGGACCACGCCCTGCATCGCCGGGAACGTGAACGCCAGCACGGTGCCGTTGAGGCCCGCGAGAACGGCGATCATCCAGATCTCCGCGACCCCAGTCACCAGCAGCACCCCCATTGCACCTTGAGTGGCGGCGGACAGCAGGTGGGACAGCTGCATGACGAGCGACCGCGACATCCGGTCGGCGATCACGCCGCCGACGAGCAGGAACACGACGAGCGGAATCGACTCTGCCGCGAGCACGATGCCGAGCACGGTCGCCGAGTCGCTGATGTCGAGGACCGCGAACACGAGCGCGACGGGGGCGATGACCGAGCCGGCGGTCGAGATGAGCCGACCAGAGTAGTACCAGGCGAATCGGCTGTCGCGCAGCGGCGACAGCGGGTCGGGAAGCCTCATTGCCTTGGTGCTTCGTTAGCTCGCGGAGGGACGAACCCGACCGTCGAGGAGGCGCTGGTCGGCTGGCGCTGCATGGTGAAGGCGACGGTGGTCAGGTTGACATGGACGGTGCCCTCGGTCCGGGGAGGCTTGGCTCGCGCGTGGATCGACGTGCCAGCTCTGAGCAAATGGCGACGTGTCCGGCGGAGGCGAGCACCCTCAGGCTGGACTTCTCCTACCTCGACTGTCAAGCACTTCTTTGGGACTATCCCGGAAACCCGTCGCCCCGCGAATCCGGCCCCGAGCGGCCGGACTCGCGAGGCGACCGGTGTCCGGTGAGAGGGGGAGAGGGGCAGCGCGGAGGCTCTGCCAGATCCGCGTGGCCGAGGGCCGCCAGCGTTCACTCCTGGCCGAGGTCGACGAGGGGTTCGCCGTCGAGGGCAAGCCTCCTTGGCCGGAGGTGGGGGTCGTCCGTGGGCAGCGTCAGCACCGGCCCAGGACCAGTCGTCGCGGTCTCGAAACGCACGGTGACCCGCCCGAGACCCGACCCCCACACCCAGCCGGCACCGTGAGCGGTGTGCTCGACGTCAGCTCCCGGCGACCACCGTCGCCCGTGTCCACGTGCTCCCGCTGTCTCTCCGTCCGGGACCGTCAGTGGCACGTCCACCGTGTCCTCCTCAGCCGCGAACAGGTCGTCCTGGACCCACTCAGACAGTCCTGAGATGCCAACACCGAGCAGTCGTATGCCGCCCGAGGTGTCGAGCTCGGCGAGCAGTGCCCGGGCGAGCCGGCTCACGACGGCGGGCCTGTCGGTGGGACCGAGGAGTGTGGCCGACCTGGTCACGGTGGAGAAGTCGTGTCGTCGTACCTTGAGCGCCACGGTGCGACCCGACAGCCGCGCCTTCGTCAGCCGCGCGCACACGCTGCGGGCGTGCCGGTCGACGATGGCCGTGAGCAGCACCGGGTCGACGAGGTCGTTCTCGAAGGTGTCCTCGACCGAGATCGACTTCGAGGCTCGCTCGGCCACGACCGGCCGCTCGTCTCTAGCCCGCGCCAGCGCGAACAGGCTCGCCCCGTGAGCCTGGCCCACCACCCTCACCAGCTCGTCGACACTGACCTGCTGAAGCTGCTCGACGGTCCGGACACCGATGCGGCGCAGCCGCTCGGCCGTCGCAGGTCCCACGCCTGGGATCACCGTGACCTGCATCGGGGCGAGGAGGTCCTGCTCCCTTCCGGCCGGGACGACCACGGTGCCGTCGGGCTTGTCAAGCTCGCTGGCGATCTTCGCGACGAGCTTGGAGGTGGCGATGCCGACCGACGCGGTGAGCCCTCCGGTGATCTCGCTGACGGCCCGCTTCACCCGTGCTGCTGTCTCGGCCAGACCAGGCTCCGACAGGTCGAGGTCGAGCCCGGGTGCGGCCAGGTCGACGTACGCCTCGTCGAGGGAGAGCGGCTCGACGAGTGGGGAGAGTGTCCGGAGCTGCTTCATCACCTCGCGGCTTGTCTGCTGGTAGGCGTCGAACCTGCCGCTGAGGAACGCGGCGTGCGGGCAGCGGGAGCGGGCTTCGGCCGTCGACATCGCAGAGCCGACGCCGAAGATTCGGGCCTCGTACGACGCAGTGGCCACCACGCCCCGTCCGCCGACGCCGCCGACGATCACCGGCTTGCC
>Ga0136625_1000392_pt1 | contig 13376 bp, 15 predicted proteins | sample AntDrymUQ4832306_2_FD_104672 | JGI IMG/M metagenome (GOLD analysis project Ga0136625, IMG submission 104672) | Polar desert sand microbial communities from Dry Valleys, Antarctica - metaG UQ483 (23.06) | ecosystem: Environmental > Terrestrial > Soil > Desert | place: Antarctica: Dry Valley...
CGCCGCGGTTGGAGCCGCGACACTTGGGTAAGTGAGCCCTTCCAGCCCAACCAAGGAGACACCCGAGATGACCGACAGCAAGCGCGACACCAAGCTCGTCCAGTATCTGAGCGAGGCGTACGCCAAGGAGAAGGAGCTCGAGACGGCGCTGCAGGCGCATATCGGGATGACCACCCGCAAGCCCTACAAGAAGCGCCTTCAGGACCACCTCAAGGAGACCAAGCGCCACGGCCGCGAGGTCGAGCGCCGGATCAAGCAGATCAGCGGCGGCGGCCCGCAGCTCGCCGACAAGGTGCTTGGGCAGGCCGCCGGCAGGGTGAAGGCCGCGGTGAAGGGACCGCTGCACGCGGTTCGCGGCACCGACGAGGCCGAGAAGATGCTCAAGAACGCGAAGACCGAGTACTTCAACGAGCACGAGGAGATCGCGACGTACACGGCGATCGAGACGCTCGCCGAGAGCGTCGGCGACAAGGAGACCGCGAAGCTCGCGCGTGGGATCCGCCGCGAAGAGGAGCGGATGGCGAAGTTCCTCGCCGCCCAGATCCCGGCGCTGACCAAGGCCGTGGTCAAGGAGGAGATCCCTGCCGCCGAGCGCCGCACGGCCAGCTCCGGTCGCAGGCGCTCGAGCAGCTCGCGCTCGCGGGCCTCGAGCTCCTCGAAGTCGGGCGGCTCGTCGACGCGTTCGCGCGCGGCCAAGTCGGGCTCGTCGAAGTCGAGCTCGAGCGGCTCGGCCTCCTCGCGGTCGCGCTCGACCAAGGCCCGCAGCGGCTCGAGCAGGGCAAGCTCGACGACCAAGGCCCGGTCCTCGAGCAAGCGTTCGTCGAGCAAGCCCGCCTCGCGCAAGAGCTCGTCGCGGACGAGCAAGTGAGGCTGGGGGTCGAGAGCGACTCGATCTCGAGCGCCGGACGCGCCGCCCACGACATCGGCCTGGCGGCGATCCTCGGCGGCAACCTGTTCGCCCGGGTGGGCATGCATCCCGCGGTCGCTGAGGTCAGCGACCCGCGGGAGCGCGGCAAGGTGGTCAACCGCGCCTGGGCGCGCTACGGCGTCGTCAACGGCGTCGGGCTGGCGGCGGTGGTCGCCGGCTGGCTCGGCGCCCGCGCCGACGAGGCGCGTCCGCGGATGCTTTCCGAGCGCGAGCGGCGGCTGGCCCTGGTCAAGGACGGGGCGGTGGCGGCGCTGGCCGCCTCCGGCCTCGCCTCGGCAGTCGCCGGCAGGCGATTCGCGCGGATGGAGCCGGCAGGAGCGGTCCCGCTCACCGACGGCGACCAGACCGCGGCCGAGGCCAGCGACGCCGAGGCTCGGACGAAGCGGGCCCTGAACCTGCTCGGTGCCGCCAACCTGGTCTCGGCCGCGGCGCTGAGCACGGCCAACGCCTCACTCGCGCAGGCGAACTTCCGCCGGCCGCCGCTGCGCCGGCTGCTGCGCCGCCGCTACTAGGCGTCAGCCGGGGGCATCGCCGAGCGCCCCTTCGAGGCCCGGGCGGCGGCCTCGCGCAGCGGCTCGCGAAAGTCGGGGTGGGCGATCTCGGCCAGGGCCAGCCCCCGCTGGTGCACGGTCAGCCCCTGGAGCTCGGCGGCGCCGTGCTCGGTGACGATCACGTCGACCTGATGCCGCGGGGTGGTGATCACGGCGCCGGCCTCGAACCAGGGGACGATCCGCGAACGGGTCTTGCCGTCGATGGTCACGGTCGAGGGCAGGCAGAGCAGCGCCCGGTCCTCCAGGGCCAGCGCCGGCCCGGCGACGAAGTCCTCGTGCCCGCCGACCCCCGAGTACTGATCGCCGGCGATCGTGTCGGCGATCACCTGGCCGTGGATGTCGATCGCGAGCGCCGCGTTGATCGTCACCATCAGCCGGTTGCGGGAGATCAGGTCGGGTGAGTTGACCACCTCGACCGGGAGGAAGGCGACCTCCTCGTTGTCGTCGAGCCAGGTGTAGAGCTCCGCGGAGCCGCCGGCAAAGGTGGCGACCGAGACGCCGTCGAAGGTCCCCTTGCGGTTGCTGACCTTGCCCGACTGGTGCAGCGCCATCAGCCCATCGGTGAACATCTCGCTGTGGACGCCGTAGTCGCCGCCGTCCGCGCCCGCGGCGAGGCGGCCGACGATCGCCGACGGGATCGCGCCGATCCCGGTCTGCAGGGTCGAGCCGTCGGGGATGAACCGCCGGGCATTGGCGGCAATCGCCTCGTCGGTCGGTCCCGGCTCGGGGTCGGGGAGCGCGAACGGCTCGGCCTCGGACTCGACCAGCAGGTCGATCTGATCGAGGTGGATCGCGTGGCGGTGCTCGGGAGGCAGCCCGCGGGTGCGCGGAAACCTGGGCGAGACCTCGACCACCAGCAGCCGCTTCGGGTCTGCGCCGGCCCGTGCCAGCTCCCTGCCGGTGCCGCCGGCATGCAGCGAGAGGCTGCACCAGCCGTCGGCGTCGGGGGGCGTCGCCACCGTCGCCATCACCCGCGGAGCCTGCTGCTCGAGCAGTGGCTCGAAGCGGCGAAAGTCGGCGGGAACGAAGCTGAGGTTGGCGCCCTGGTCGCGAAGCGCCCGCTCGACCGGCCCGAAGAAGCCGGAGAGGTAATGGACGTTGGGATGCTTGTAGGCCTCCGACCAGGCGAGCAGCAGGGCGCCGTAGATGCGTAGCTCGGTCCAGTCGTCACGCCCGCCGAGGGCGGCCATGAAGGCCGGTGGTTGCCCCGGTCCCAGGGGAATACCGAGCGTGTCAGCGGGCTCGAGCCGGGCGGTTGCCTGGGCCGGGCTGACGGTCTCTGCCATCGGCTGAACCTACCGCCGCGGCTCCGGCGACCCCGCCCGGACCGCCTCGAGCTGCGCGGCGACCGCGAGCCCGACGAACAGCGCCAGCGCCGTCAACAGCGACCAGATCAGCAGGCCGACGATTCCCGCCAGCGGCCCGTAGGTCTCGCCGAAGCTGCGGGCGAGGGTGACGTAGGCCGCGAGCAGCCCCGTGAACGCGAACCACAGGACCACGGAGAGCGCCGACCCGAACGCCAGCCATGACGGAGATGGCTGGTCGCGATTCGGCGAGAGCCGAAAGAGCACGGTGACCGCCCCGGCGACGAGGCCGGCGCCGAGCAGCCAGCGGCCGATCGCCCAGGCGAGGTCGAGCCCGTCGCCCCATCCGGTGGCGTCCTTGAGTGCGTCCCCGAGCGCCGCGCCGGGGACCAAGACGACGAAGGCGATCGCGATCGCCACTCCGGCACTCAGCGCCAGGCCCAGGGCGAGCCCGTACTTGCGGACCGTCGGGCGGTCGCGTTCGACCCCGTAGATGCGGTTCGAGCCGCGCTCGATCTGTCCCATCGCGGTCGCCGCCGAGATCACGGCGACGGCGAGCCCGATATAGAGGGCGGCCTCGCCGCCGTTCTCGGTGCCCTGCTCGAAGGCCTGGGTGAGGACCTCGCTTGCCGGGCCCGGGGCGACGTCGCGAAGGGTGTCGGTGAGGATCGAGGTGAACGCCTGCTGGCCGAGCTCACGGGCGAAGCCGACGATCGCGATCAGCGCCGGGAGCACGGTCAGGGTGAGCTGGAAGGCGAGCGCCCGCGAGTGGCTGAACCCGTCGGCGGCACGGAAGCGATCGAAGGAGTCGCGCAACAGGTGCCAGATGCCGACATTGCGCAGCGCCTCGACGGCATCGTCGCCCTCGAGGTCATGGGTGTCCGGTACCGGAGCCGCGGTGCTCATCGCGGCGAAGCTACAGGTACGAGTGCTTCAGGCGCGGAGACCGGTGAGGATGATCTCGAGGTAGCGCTCCCAACTCATCGTCGGCCGCTCGACATCCGAGTGGATCGCGCTGCCGAGGCCGCAGATCAGCGCCGGAACGTCCCCCGCGACGATGTCTTTGCGCAAATCGCCGCTCTTCTGGGCGCGGGCGATCACGGCCCCGACGTGGCCGAGCATGTCGACCCGCGCCGCCGCGCTGCTACACAGGCCGGGGAGTTGGTCCATCGCCTCCGACAGTGCCCGGTCGGTGGCCATCACCCGGGCCGAGTGGGTCATGAAGCCGGCGAAGCCCTCCCATGGGTCCTCGACCTCGAGCGCCGCGCGAGCCGCGGCGGCGAGACCCTCGAAGCGGGCGTCGGCGAGCGCCTGGAGCAGGTCCTCCTTGGTCGGGAAATGACGGTAGATGGTTCCAACCCCGACCCCGGCGTCGCGGGCTATCGCCTCGATCGAAGCGTCGAGTCCGCGCTCCGCGAACTGGGCGCGCGCCGCCACCAGCACCTTGTCGCGGTTGCGCCGTGCGTCAGCTCGCTGGGCACGCGGCTTCTGGGCGATCGTGGGGGTCACTGGATCTCCACCGGATGGACGGCAAGCGGAATCTGGATTCCGTATAGTTCCCGCATAAGCGGAATGCTGCTTCCGATTATAGGCACGCTGAGCGCCAGAAGGAGACACCAGATGACCACGGCCCAGGAATTCGAGCGACGCAGGTGGCAGGCCCTGGCGCTGCTCGCGATGGCCCAGTTCGTGGTCGTCCTCGACGCCTCGATCGTCAACGTCGCCCTACCGACGGTGGGCGATTCGCTGGCGATCTCCCAGGACAACCTGTCCTGGGTCGTCAACGCCTACGTGCTCACCTTCGGCGGCTTCCTGCTGCTCGGCGGCCGCCTCGCCGACCTGCTCGGCAGGCGGCGCGTGTTCATGAGCGGGCTGATCCTGTTTGCACTCGCCTCGCTGGCCGGCGGCTTCGCGGAGTCGGAGGGCGTGCTGATCGCGGCCCGCGCCGTCCAGGGCCTCGGCGCCGCGATCCTCTCACCGGCGGCGCTCTCGATCGTCACCACCACCTTCCGCGACGGCTCCGAGCGCAACAAGGCGCTCGGCGTCTGGGGAGCGGTCGCCGGCGCCGGCGGCGCCGTCGGCGTGCTGCTCGGCGGCGTGCTCACCGAGTACCTCGGCTGGGAGTGGGTGCTCTGGGTGAACGTGCCGATCGGGATCATCGCCGCAGCGCTGGCGCCGCGCCTGATCGCCGAGACCCGCTCGGAGTCCGCCACGCGGTCGTTCGACGTCGCCGGCGCGATCACCGTCACGGCCGGCCTCTCGGTGCTCGTCTACGGCCTGGTCGAGGCGCCCGATGCGGGCTGGGGATCGGGGCAAACGCTCGGCCTGCTGGGCGCCGCCGCCGTCCTGCTCGCCGCCTTCGTCGCGATCGAGCGCCGCTCCGCCGCTCCGCTGGTGCCGTTCGGGATCTTCCGCCTGCGCACGCTCACCGGCGCCAACCTGATCGGCATCCTCACCGGTGCCTCGCTGTTCTCGATGTTCTTCTTCATCTCGCTGTACATGCAGAACGTGCTCGGCTTCAGTGCGATCAAGGCCGGGCTCTCCTACCTGCCGCTGTCGGCCGCGATCATCCTCAGCGCCGGGATCGCCTCGGCCCTGGTGACCAAGGTCGGGTTCAAGCCGATCCTCGTGACCGGGATGGCGCTGATCTCGGCCGGCCTCTTCTGGTTCGGGCAGATCTCGGCCGACGGCGGCTTCGTCGGCGACGTGCTCGGCCCCTCCCTGGTCGCCGCCGTCGGCCTCGGCTTCGCCTTCGTCCCGCAGACGATCGCCGCGGTCTCGGGCGTCGCCGAGCACGAGGCCGGCCTCGCCAGCGGGCTGATCAACACCTCGCAGCAGGTCGGCGGGGCGCTCGGCCTCGCCCTGCTCTCGACGATCGCCTTCCCCCAGATCGACGACGCGATCGCCGCCGCAGGCGGCACCCCGCCCTCGGCGGCGGTGCTCACCGATGGCTACGCCGACGCCTTCATGGTCGGCTCCGGGGTGGCCCTGATCGGAGTGGTCGTGGCGCTGACGCTGATCCGCAGCCGCGACAGCCGCGCCCACGTCGAGCTCGGTGGCGCCGACCTGGTTGAGGCCGGCGCCTAGAGGCGTGATCTGGGTTCCCCACGCACGCGGATGACGCACGGCACCGGCGCTGGATCGCGCCCGTCGGGACTCGCACATGCCCACCGGCATGCGCTTCGCCCGCCGGCCCCGCCCAGCTCGGTGCCGCGCGCCCCCGCGCACATCGGTCACCCAGATCAAGCCTCTAGGGGTTAGCGGGCTTCGCCAGCTCGCGGCGCAGGCCGGCAGCGGCGTTGTCGCCGAGGCGCTTGAAGAGGAGCCCGAGGAGCGGATCGGCGAGCCGCATCGCGCCCTTCGGCCGCAGGGCTGCGTCGTAGGTGACCTCGCAGCCGTCGGCGGCCTCGCGGACGGTGATCGTGTCCTCCGAAACCACGGTCGAGCTCTCGGCGCGCAAGACGATCCGCCGCGGTCGTTCGTAGGCGACCGTCCGGTAGACGAGCTCGATCTCGCGGCCGGCGAAGCGGACGACGACGAGGAACCTGGTGCCCTCACCCGGTGGCCCGCCCAGCATCTGGGCGCGCACCGCGCTTGGATCCCACTCCGCCACCGAGCTGAAGTCGGCGAGGTAGTCGAAGGCCTCGGTCGCCGAGAGCGGGCTGGCGATCGTGCCGAGGTAGCGCGCCATCAGCCCCGCCCCCAGCCGGAGCTGATCACGCACTGCTCCCAGAGGCGCCGCCGATCGTCCTCGGACTCGCGGGTCCAGGGGACGCGGTGGGTCGGGCGAACCTCGCGGTCGTGCCAGAAGCGCCCGCTGCCCTCGGCGGGCTCGGCGCCCGCGGCCAGCCAGACGATCGAGTCGGCGCCCTGGTCGGCGTCGCGCAGCAACGGGCGCATCAGCTTGCGAAAGCGCGGCAGCGAGGTGGCGATCCCGGGGGTGTCGGCCCAACCGGGGTGCATCGCGTGGACGCTGACGCCGCTGCACCGCAGGTGCTCGGCCCAGAGCTCGGTGAGGATCACCTCGGCGCGCTTGCTGTGGGCGTAGAAGGCCGAGGGCTCGTAGTCGCGCTGCTCGAGCTGCAGGTCGTCGGCCCGCAGGCGGGCCGTGTACATGCCCCCGGAGGAGACGTTGATCAGCCGCGAGGGGGCCCCGCGGCGAAGCGCCGGCAAGAGCAGCGCCGTGAGCAGGAAGGGGCCGAGCACGTTGGTGGCGAAGCTGAGCTCGAAGCCCTCCTCGGTGTGAGTGCGCTCGGGCGGCATCGCCCCGGCGTTGTTGACGAGTACGTGAAGCTCGGGGTTGCCGGCGAGGAAGTCGGTGGCGAACTCGCGCACGGAGGCGAGGCTGGAGACGTCGCAGATGTGCAGGTGCAGGTGATCCGAGCCGGTGCTCTCGGAGATCCGGGCGCGGGCGTGCTCGCCGCGCTCGCGGTTGCGGACGACCATGTGAACGGTGGCCCCGGCGCCGGCCAGCCGCTCGCAGGCGGCCGCGCCGATCCCGGAGGAGGCGCCGGTGATCATCACCGACCAGCCGTCGAGCTGCGCGGGCACGCCGCGATCGCGCCAGGAGCGCTGCCGCACGGCGAAGCCGAGCCGGCTGTACCCGGGGATCACGGTCCAGTCGAGGACCCGATCGATCGCCTGCGAGACCATGGGCTGAAGCTACCGGTCGCCCGCGGCCACGCAGCGAGGAAAGCCGGGGCGGCTGCCGAATAGCCCCAGGGTGATGGCGGTGATGAGCTCGCGGGACCCGATCGGGCGGACGATCCTGCGCGCCGTCCTGATCGTGGTCGCCGTGGCGCTCGCGCTCTATGTCACCTACGAGCTGCGCCGGCCGATCACCTGGCTGGTGATCGCCGGCTTCATCGCGATAGCGATGTCGGGGCCGGTCAACCTGCTCACCCGGGTCACCGGCCGCCGCGGGCTGGCGACCGCGCTCGCCTATCTGGCCCTGGTGCTGGTGCCGATCGGGCTTGGGTCGCTGCTCGTCCCCTCGCTCGTCAACCAGGTCGAGGAGCTCGCCGACAACGTCCCCCGCTACGCGGACGACGTCACCCAGTTCGTCCAGGAGAACCAGACGCTCAGCGACCTCAACGAGAAGTACGACTTCACCGGCGAGCTGGAGAGTGCCGCTGACGATCTTCCCAGCCGCCTCGGCGACGCCGCCGGGGTGCTCCAGGACATCGGCGTCGGGGTGATCAACTCGATCTTCGCCGCGGTCACGATCCTGATCCTCAGCATCTTCATGGTCAGCAGCGGCCCCCGCTGGGTGCATCAGTTCGTGCGCTCGCAGCCCGCCGGGCGGGCGGAGCGGACCGAGCGCGGCCTGCGCTCGATCGCCAACGCGATCGGCAACTACGTCGGCGGCGCCCTGGTGCAGGCGACGATCGCCGGGGTCGGCGCATTCCTCGTGCTGGAGTTGCTCGGTGCGCCGTTTGCGGCGCCGCTGGCGCTGCTGGTCGCCCTCTTCGACCTGATCCCCGTGGTCGGCGCGACGATCGCCGCCGTGTTGGTCGCGATCGTGATGATCTTCGTCAACTTCCCCGCCGGCCTGATCATCTGGGTGATCTACGCGCTCGCCTACCAGCAGATCGAGAACTACGTGATCCAGCCCCAGATCCAAAAGCGCGCGGTCCAGGTCGAGCCCTTCGTGGTCCTGGTCGCGGTGCTCTTCGGCTCTACCCTGTTCGGGGTGCTCGGCGCCCTGCTGGCGATCCCCGCGGCCGCCTCGCTGCAGATCGCCTGGCGCGAGTACCGCGATTACCGCCTGGAGATGCTGGCCCGCCCGATCGACGGGCCCGGGGCGCTGCAGGCTCCCGGCTGAGCTGCGTGCGGTTCGAGCGGGGCTAGTCTGAAGTCGATGGCGACGCCGACCAGAGCGGCTGACCAGGCGGTCGGGCCGGAGGCGATCAGCGCGGCCGCGGAGACGATCCGCGGCCGCATCCGCAGGACCCCGGTGCTTCCCGCGAGCGAGATCTCGCGGCGCGTAGGCACCACGGTCACGCTCAAGGCCGAGAACCTGCAACGCACCGGCTCCTTCAAGGTCCGCGGCGCGCTCAACCGGATCGCCCGCCTCGGCAGCGCCGAGCTCGCCGGCGGCGTCGTCGCCGCGAGCGCCGGCAACCACGCCCAGGCTGTGGCCCTCGCTGCCCGCGAGCGCCAGGCCCACGCGGTCCTGTTGATGCCGGAGACGGTCGCGATCGCCAAGGTCGACGCGGTCCGGGGCTACGGCGGCGAGGTCCGTCTGGTGCCGGGGTCCTACGACGAAGCCGCCAACGCTGCCCGGGTCGCGGCGGCCGCCGGCGAGCTCACCCTGATCCACGCCTTCGACGACCCGGTCGTGCTCGCCGGCCAGGGCACGATCGGCCTCGAGATCGCCGAGCAGGCGCCGGCCACCCGGGTGGTCGTGGTCGCGATCGGCGGCGGCGCCCTGGCGGCGGGGATCGCGATCGCGATCAAGAGCCGGCTGCCCGGAGTCAGGGTGGTCGGGGTGCAGTCGGACGCCTGCGCCCCCTATCCGGCCTCGCTCGAGGCGCGTCAGCCGGTCGGGGCGCGCTCGGCCAACACGATCTGCGACGGGATCGCGGTCAAGCAGCCCGGCGAGCTCACCCTGCCGCTGGTCGGCGAGTTCGTCGACGAGGTGGTCACGGTCTCCGACGACGAGGTAGCGCAGGCAATGGTGCTGCTGCTCGAGCGCTCGAAGCTGGTGGTCGAGGGCGCCGGGGCGGCCTCGGTCGCGGCGCTGCTCGCCGGCAAGATCGAGCTCCCGAGCGAGGGAGAGGTCTGCGCGCTGCTCTCCGGCGGCAACGTCGACGCCGCCCGCATCGTCGAGTGCGCCCGCCTCGCCGAGACCGCGGCAGGGCGCCGGCTGGTGTTCTCGACGGTCGTCGGTGACCGGCCGGGGGCGCTGGCGCGACTCGTCCAGACCGTCGCCGAGCAGGGCGCCAATGTGCTCGACGTCGTCCACCTGCGCGAGGGGGTCGACCTGCACGTGCGCGAGACCGGGATCCGGCTGGTTCTGCAGACCGACGGCCAGGCGCACGGCAGGCGGGTGGTCGAGGCGCTTCGCGAGCAGGGCTTCAGCGTGGCCCGCGAGGGCGGCGGATGAGCCGCGGTCCCTCCGAGGGCCGGCGGGCGGACGTACGCGCTGCCGGTGGGGTGGTTGTCCGAGGCGAGGGCGCCGCCCGCGAGCTGCTGCTGGTCCACCGGCCCCGCTACGACGACTGGTCGCTGCCCAAGGGCAAGCTCGAGGCGGGGGAGAGCTGGCAGCAGAGCGCCCTGCGCGAGGTCGAGGAGGAGACCGGTCTGCGCTGCGAGCTCGGTCGTGAGCTGGAGACGGCGCGCTACGTCGATCACAAGGGGCGCGAGAAGGAGGTCCGCTGGTGGGTGATGCAACCGCTCGAGGGAGACTTCGTCCCCGGCGACGAGGTCGACGAGGTCCGCTGGCTGGGCTCGCGCGAGGCGATCGAGCTGCTCGACTACGACCATGATCGCGACCTCGTCCGTTCACTGCGCTGAGTGGCGACTAGAACAAACGTCCAGGCACCCGCTTAGCGCTTCTCAGTTCCGGGCCCGGACCCGATGACAGGCACCGAGAAGCACGGTCGGAACTGGGCGTGAGCGACCGGCCGTCCTCACTCACATAACCCCACCGGGGAGCCCAGGCTCCTCTGCGGGGGCACCTCCGATGCCAGGGGCCGGAGCGCCAGCAGGTGCTTCGGTCCCTTTTTTGCTCTGTACGGGGGCCCCTTGGGCCGGCTCGCTCCTGCAAAAGCTTCGCCGGGCGGCGGCGCACACGACTGGGGGGGTCGGCCGGCGCGCTCACCGCCCAGCCCACAACCCGTTCCCGCTGGGCGAGGATCGAAACGCCGGCTCAGGGCAGGGGCCGGCGCCCGCCGTAGCCGGACCCGAGCTCGTGCCAGTAGCCGACCTGCTGGTCGTCGAAGTCCCAGCAGAGGTAGACCTCGCTGCCCTCGAGCAGCGCCGGGAAGTCGATCAGGCCGCGATCGATGTCGCGGACGACGAGTCCGAGTTGCTGTAGCTCCCCGAGCAGCTCGCGAACCTCGAGGAAGGCCTGGCCGACCGCCCGGCCGGGCTCGCCGCCGCCGTTCGCCGGAGCCGCTTCGGCGAGCGCCTCGTGCGCTTCGGCGTCGGTGAGCTGGTCGCGGGATTTGCGCAGTGCCCGCAGCATCGGCTCGACCCGGGGGAGCAGCTCATTCGCCTCGGCGACGGTGTAGTGGCGCTCGTGGATCACCCGGCGGCGGCACCGGTCCGGGTGGCGGCGGCGGTGATCCGCTTGGCGAGCAGCGCCGCGTCGGCCTCGGAGACCGTCCGCAGCTGGCCCTGGAAGGCGAGATGCCAGTGCTCCGCGGGCCACTTGCCGAGGTGCTCGAGCTCTCCCAGCAGCGACTCCGCCGGGACGAAGCCATCCTCCGCCAGGACCGTCAGCGGCTCCGCCTCGACCCGCCACGGGTATGGCTCCGGATGCTTCTTCTTGCCCTGCGGCCAGATCGGCGAGCGATCCTCGAACATCTCCGAGGTGACCAGGGCGATCCCGCCGAAGGCCTGCACCCCGGTGACATAGAAGACGACCTGGTCGCCGGGCTCGAACTGAGACGCCTGGATACGGCGGCGCTCCTTGAACCCGATCAGGTCGAAGCCGCGCTCGACGTTGATCTGGAAGTTCTCGAGTGAGCCGGTGAGGATCCAGGTGGCCACGCGGGCAGGATACCTTTGGTCGGGCCGGTTTCGGTCCCGAAGCGGCGGGAACGACCTACTACGCCTAGGAGGCGAGCGATGAGCGAAGCGAACGCACGAGTGGACATCATGGCGGCGGAGAGCGCCGAGCGGAGAGAGCAGGTCGTCGAGCTGCTGAAGAAGGCCTACTGGATGGAGATCGAGACGGTGATGAGCTACATCGCCAACTCGATCAACCCCGATGGCGTCCGGGCGATGGAGATCCGGGAGTCGCTCGAGGCCGACATCCAGGAGGAGCTCGGGCACGCGCAGCAGTTCGCCGCCAGGATCAAGGAGCTCTACGGCGTGGTCCCCGGATCGATGGAGTTCAGCGCCGAGCAGTCGTTTCTGCAGCCCCCCGGCGAGCAGGTCGACATCGTCCACGTGATCAAGGGCGTGATCGAGGCCGAGTCCGGCGCGATCGAGCACTACAGCCGGCTGATCGAGGAGACCGACGGGATCGACCCGGTCACCCAGGACATGGTGATAGCCGTGCTTCGCGACGAGCAGGGCCACAAGCGCCTGTTCGAGGGCTTCTTGCGCGAGTACGAGCTCGAGGGGCTGGCGTAGTCCGTAGCCGCTACGCTGACCGCCGCTCGCAACATCGACGACAAGGGAGTACGACTGTGACTCGCACCCGCACCCTTCTAGCCATCTGCGCGTTCGCGCTGGCGGTCCCGGCGGCGGTCGCCGGTTGTGGCGGCGACGACGCCTCCAGCGACGTCGATCCCCAGACCGTCCTCGACGAAACCTTCAACAACGACGAGCAGGTCTCCAGCGGCGACCTCAGCATCAGCTTCGACGGCTCGGCCGAGGGCGACCAGGGTGGCAGTGTCGAGGCCAGCCTCAGCGGCCCCTTCCAGGGCGACCCCGAGAACCCCAACGCGATTCCGCAACTCGACTGGACCGGCTCGGTCGGCGGCGAGGGCGCCGGGCAGAGCGTCAGCTTCGAGGGTGGCGTGGTGATCACCGAGGACAACGCCTTCGTCGAGTACGGAGGCGGCGCCTACGAGCTCGGCACCGAGACCTTCACCCAGTTCAAGGAGCTCGCCGAGAGCGCCGCTGCACAGCAGACCGAGTCCACCGAGGGCCAGTCGTTCAGCGAGCTCTTCACCCAGGGATGCGAGACCCAGCTCGAGGCTCAGGGCGGCGACACCACGGCCTGTCAGATCGATTTCCAGAGCTGGCTCGCCGACCTCACCAACGAGGGCGAGGAGGAGATCGAGGGCGCACCCACGGTCCACGTCTCCGGAGGCCTCGAGGTCGAGACGATGCTCCAGGACCTGATCGAGCTCGGCACCGCTGTGCCGGGGGCGACCGACGTCCCGACCGAGGAGGAGGTCCAGCAGCTCTCCGAGGCGATCACCGAGGCGAGCTTCGACCTCTACTCCGGCACCGAGGACCGGATCCTGCGCGGGCTCGACTTCAACCTCGCGCTCGATCCCAGCCAGATCCCCGACGCCGAGGCAGCCGGCGTCGAGAACGTCGAAGCCGCGTTCTCGGTGCGGATCGGCGGCGTCAACGAGGAGCAGACGATCGAGGCGCCCAGCGATGCCCAGCCGATCGACGAGCTGCTCTCGCAGTTCGGGATCGACCCCGGCGCCCTCGGCGCGCTCGGCGGCCTTGGCGGCCTCGGCGGCGCGACCGCGCCCCCGGCCGCCGGCGGCGGCGCTGGCGCATCCGACGCCTACCTGGAGTGCATCGGCCAGGCGCAGACGCCCGAGGAGATCACCGCCTGCGCGAGCGAGCTCTAGGGCCTCGACCCGCAGGATTCACCGGTCGAAGGGCTCCGGCGTCAGCCGGGGCCCTTCGTCTGGATGCCATGGGTAAGTTCTCGAGTCGATGACGGCCCAGCCA
>Ga0136625_1000396_pt1 | contig 13334 bp, 12 predicted proteins | sample AntDrymUQ4832306_2_FD_104672 | JGI IMG/M metagenome (GOLD analysis project Ga0136625, IMG submission 104672) | Polar desert sand microbial communities from Dry Valleys, Antarctica - metaG UQ483 (23.06) | ecosystem: Environmental > Terrestrial > Soil > Desert | place: Antarctica: Dry Valley...
CGGGCAAATCCCGGAGACGTGCCTTCAGATGCAGGGGGCGGGCGACGCTCATTCGGCAGTCCCGAAGCGAACGCGGGGGTTGAGCAGGCCGTAGACGATGTCGGCGACGAGCGTGACGAAGAGCACGACGAGGCCGAGCAGGAGTACGCCGGACGTGAGCACCGTGAAGTCCTTCTGCTGCGCCGACAGGTACACCTGCAGCCCGATCCCCTGGTAGTTGAAGAGCCCCTCGACGATCAGCAGGCCCCCCACGAGGTAGCTCGTTTGCGTCGCGACCACGGCGATCGTCGGGAGGAGGGCATTGCGCAGGACGTGGCGCCGGATCACCGTGCGGGTCGGCAGGCCTTTCAGGTAGGCGGTTCGCGTGTAGTCCGCGTCCGCGGCCTCGATCACGCCTGCGCGCGTGATCCGGGCGATGTAGCCGAACAGCACGAGGGCCAGGCAGAGCGACGGTAACAGGAGGTGCTTGGCCTGCGTAATGGGCCCTGCTCCCTCGTCCCACTGAGCCGTGACGGGCAGCCAACCGAGCCAGATCACGAAGACGAGGATCAGGATGATGCCCGTGACGAACTCGGGCATCGCCGACATCGACAGCCCGAAGATCGTAATCGTCCGGTCGCCCGGGCTGCCCGAGCGAAGGCCCGCGACGATCCCGCCGAGGATGCTGAGCGGTACGACGATCACGAACGCGAGCGCGGCCAGCTTCAGCGAGTTGACGAGTGCCGGTTGCAGGACCGACCACACGGGCGTCTGCGAGGCGAGCGAGAGCCCGAGATCGCCCTGGACGAAGCCGCGCATGTAGTCGAGGTACTGCACGACAGCGGGCCGGTCGGCGCCGATCTGATGGTTGAGGCTGTCGATCGCCTCCTGGGTCGCGAACTGGCCCAGCACTGCCCTCGCGACGTTGCCCGGCAGCATCTGCGAGAGCGCAAACACGATCATGCTCAGCAAGAACAGGGTGACGGCAGCTAGGCCGAGGCGCTTGAGGATGTAGCGGAGCATGCCGACGGGAGGCTGGAAGGTGGAACGGGCCGGCGCCTCTCGACGCCGACCCGCTCTGCCTAGTCATCCGGATCGCCTAGGCCAGCCCGGTCTTTGCCAGCCGGATGTGGTTGATGCTCTCGAGCTGGAAGTTCCTCACCTTGGCCGCAACGGGCGTCACGGAGGTGAAGTGGTACGCGGTGACGATCGGGACGTCACGCTGAAGGATCGAGGTGATCTGCTTCGAGTACCGTTGCTGCGTCTTCACATCTACGGCCGACAGGTACGACTTGATCGCCGCGTCCAACTTCTTGTTCTTGTAGTGCGGGGCGTTCCAGATCCCGTTCGAGGCGTACGCCGCGGTGAGGTAGACGTTCGGCACCGCCCGGTGGCCCCACTCGGTGATCGTCGCCTGCTTGTTGATCCACGGGGTGGTGGCGTAGTAGTCGTCGCCGCCGCCGTAGTACTCCGCGTCGGATTGCAGCTCGATCTTGATGTCGATACCGACATCCTTTCCGTACCGCTGGATCGCGGCGGCGTAGTCCGGGAGCTCCTGCAGCCGGTGCGTCGTGATCGTGAACGCGAGGTCCTCCTGCCCGGCCGCCCGGAGTAGCTGCTTGGCGGTCGAGACGTTGCGCCGCCGCTGGGCGACCCCGGCGGCGGACGGATACCGCTGCCAGAACGGCGTGTCGTTGCCGATCAGGGCTGCGCCCCGGAGCAGGCCCTCGATCACCTGTGGCCGGTTGATCGCGAGCGCGACAGCGCGGCGGACGCGCGGGTCCTTGAGCTTCGGGTCGTCGACCCGCATGGTGAATTGGCGGTGGGCCGCCGTCGGTAGCGTCAGGATGCGGAACTTCTTGTTGCCGATGAACGGCTGCGCCTCGAGTCGCGAGATCGCCGAGAGGATGTCGATCTGCCCGGCGCGGAGCGCGAGGGCCATCGCCGTGGAGGTCTCGTAGGCCGTTACCCGAACAGCGTCGAGCGGCGGCTTGCCGCCCCAGTACCGCTCGTGGCGTACGAGGTTGTACTGGCGCTTCTCGGTGAAGTTCTGGAGCTTGAACGGCCCCGTCCCGATCATGCCGCTCTTCACCCACGCGTCCGGCTTGATCGAGCGCGGATAGATGATGCACTGGTAGCTCGTCTGCGAGACGAGATACGGGAAGGCGCCCGTCGGCTGCTTGAGCCGGAACTCGACGGTGTACTTCCCCTTCCTGACGACACCGTCAGGGCCGAGGATGCCCTCGAAGATGGAGAGCGCCTGCGACTGCTTGTTCCCTGTGTAGAGCTTGAAGTTGGCGACGACGTCGTCGGCAGTCATCTCCTGGTCGTTGTGGAACCGGACGCCCTTCCGGAGCTGGAACGTCCAGACCGTCGCCTTCGCGTTCGCCTTCCAGCTCGAGGCGAGCCACGGCCTGATCTGGTTCGAGTTGTCCGAGTACGTCAGGTACTCGCCCGGGATGCCCGACATGCCGAGCGACCCTGCCTCCGCGAGCTTGTACGGCTCGAGCGAGCCGCCCCACTTCGCGAGGCCGACGCGCAGGGTGCCCCCGACCTTGACGGCCCCGGCCGCGGAGGCGGATGGGCCCGATACTGCCCCGGCCTCGCCGGCGAACGCGAGTGCGCTGGACATCACGCCGAGCGAGAGACCGAACATCGCGCCTCGCCGCAAGAACTCGGTGCGGTCGAGGTCTCCGCCGACCAACTCGTCGATCAGGTTGTTCTCGATCGGCGTCGCCTCATTGCGGCGAAACTCCTCGAGGAACCTCGATGTATCACGATCCATGCTGCTCCCTTCGCTCCCTAGTCGAACAGTCCGATGGATTTTCTCAAGGTGGAGCAGGCACAGAGCCGCTCCTGGCCGCCCAGCGAGCGAGCGTCGCTCCGCGGGTGGATCTGCGTACGGATCGGTGGGCGGTCGTCCGGAAGGGCGATGCAATCGTCGACGCTCACTGCTGGCTCCTCCGTCGGTCTCCGCGGCCGCCAAGCGTGTGCTTTCCAGCCGGGCCGTTCCGACTGGCTCCTCGGTCTCCCTCTGTGGCTCAACACCTGCAAAAAAGCGAGGATAGTACAGCCCTTCCGCAGAAAGCAAGACTCGGCGCATCCGCTTCGCATCGCCGTCGTTCATCGTCTTGGACGCTCGTGACAGCAGAAAGTTGGGTCGCGCGCGCAGGCTGGGTCGCTCTCACCGGTTCGACCGCGCATCCGGTCTCCAGCTCGAGTGCGAAACCGCCCTGTCGGCGCCCCTACGGTTCAGACGGGCCTGGAGTCGGGCGCCTCCAGATTCAGCCAGCGCAGTTCCTCCTGCGTCAGCTCGATCTCGAGCGCGGTGACGCTCCGGAGCAGCTCAGCGACCGTTCTCGGCCCGATGATCGGGTAGACCGGGAACGGCTGCCCGAGCACCCAGGCGAGCGCGACCTCGTTCGCGGTGTGGCCGATCCTTGCCCCAAGCTCGGTCGCGCGGCGTAACCGCTCCCGATTGCTCTCCGTCCCGTACACGCGTTCGACGTCGGGTGACTCGACCCCGGCGAAGAACCCCGCCGCCTGCGAGGACCACGCGAAGACGGGCATGCCTGCCCGTCTGTACCAGTCCTGCGACCCAGAGTCGTCCGCCGAGATGCACTCCGGCCACGGCGCCTCCCTCTGGTGCGCGAGGCTGAGGCCGGGGCTGCTGCAACAGAACGCCTCGAGCCCGTGCGTGTCGGCGTAATGGTTCGCCTCGTCGAGCCGCATCGTGCTCCAGTTCGAGCCGCCGAAGGCTGCGATCCGACCGGCGCGGCGGTGCTCGTTGAGAGTTTCGACGAGTGGCCCGACCAGCTGTGACGGGTCGTCGCGGTGCAGCAGGTACAGCTCGATCGAGCCGGCACCGAGGAGGTCGAGGCTCTCGAGGAGGTCGGCGGAGATTTCGGTTGGCGTGACGCGTCGCCTGCCCCCGACCGGGGCTGCTCCTTTCGTGATGACGACGACGTTGTCGCGGCGCCCGGTGTCGTGGAGCCAGCGTCCCAGCACCCATTCGCTCTCGCCGTAGTCGCGGGCGCAGTCGATGACGTTGCCGCCCAGCTCGACCCAGGCGTCGAGCAGCTCGACCGACGTGTCCTCGATGGCGTTCCGGTAGAGAGCCGTTCCGAGCACGAGCACCGAGAGCTCTCGATCCAGGGGCGCGAAGTGCCGGTACCTCACGGTCGCCGCTGCTGATCCCGGAGCTTGTCCCTTGAGCGCGTCAAGTGCTTCCACTACGTTTAGCACGATGGCTGGTCGTCCCGGGCGGAGGGAATGAGGTGAAGCCGACGACGCTGCCGGTATCCCGGCTCTCACGGGCCGTGGCCTCGACGACCGGCCTCGAGTTCAGCTCGGGCGCTGGAGTCGAGCTCGTCGCAGCCGACGGTGCCCGTTACCTCGACTTCGTCTCCGGTTACGGCGTCGTCAACACGGGCCACTGCCACCCCCGTGTCGTTGCGGCGATCCAGGAGCAGGCGGCGAAGCTGATCCACATCTCGACGGTGGGCTCCACCGAGCCGGCGCTCAAGTACGCCGAACGGCTCTGCGGGGTGGCGCCCGTCGCGGACGCCAAGCTCTTCTTCACGAACAGTGGTACGGAAGCGGTCGAGGCGGCGCTGAAGCTCGTTCGCTACGCGAGCGGACGGCCGAACGTCATCGCCTTTTCCGGCGGCTTCCACGGCCGCACGCTCGGATCGCTCTCCGTCAGCACGTCGAAGGCCGCGTTCCGGACGAGGCACGAGCCGCTGGGCGGCGGCGTCTACGTCGTGCCGTACCCACGAGCCGCGCTCTCCTCGACGCTGGAGGCGCTCTCGCGCCTCTTCCTCGAGCAGGTCGAGCCGGAGCGGGTAGCAGCCTTCATCGTCGAGCCAGTCCTGGGGGAGGGGGGGTACGTCGTCCCGCCCGACGACGTCCTGCCCGCTCTCCGCCGGATTAGCGACGACTTTGGGATCGCCCTGATCGTGGACGAGGTGCAGTCGGGCTTCGGCCGCACCGGACAGCTCTTCGCCTGCCAGCACACAGGCGTTGCTCCCGACCTGATGACGGTCGGGAAGGGTATCGCCTCAGGGTTTCCGATGGGGGCGCTGATTGGCCGCCCGGAGCTCATGGACGCCTGGGCGCCCGGAGCGCACGGAACGACGTTCGGCGGCGGCCCACTTGCCTGCGCGGCGGCCGAGGCAACGCTCGACGTCATCGAGGACGAGGGCCTGGTCGAGAACGCAGCGGCGCGCGGGGCGCAGCTGCTCGAGGGCCTACGGCAGCTCGCCGCCGAGCACCCCCAGCTCGTCGTCGAGGTCCGCGGCCGCGGTCTCATGGTGGGCGTCGGGCTCGCCTCCGCCGACGTCGCCACCCGGCTCCGAGCCGAGCTGCTCGACCGATACGTGATCGTCTCGACCTGTGGGCCCGACAGCAGCTCGATCCGGCTCTCCCCGCCCCTCGTCGTCGGCGAGGAGCACGTGCGGCGCTGTCTCGGCGCTCTTCGTGACGCGCTCCCCAGCGTGTGACCGCGGCGTGGTGACGCCGCCACTGCGGCTCGGGCTGCTCTCGACGGCGAAGATCAACGAGCTCATCCTCGCCGGAGTGCCAGAGTCCGTCGAGATCGTCGCCGTCGCGAGCCGGGATGACGCACGGGCGAAGGCCTACGCGCACGGGCATGGGATCGAGCGCTCGCACGGAAGCTACGAAGCTCTGCTCGCCGACCCGGACGTCGACGCCGTCTACGTCTCGCTCCCGAACGGCCTCCATCACGAGTGGACGCTGAAGGCTCTTGCGGCGGGCAAGCACGTGCTGTGCGAGAAGTCGTACTCGGGCCGGCCGGACGAGGTCGAAGCAGCTTGGGACGCAGCGGCGCAGCGGCGGCTCGTGGTCGCGGAGGCATTCATGTACCGCCACCACCCGCAGATGCGCCGCGCGAAGGAGCTCGTCGAAGAGGGTGCGATCGGCCGGCTGCGGCTGATCCGCACGTCGTTCAGCTTCCGCCTGCTCGACCGCGGTGACCACCGGCTGCAGCCGGAGCTCGGCGGCGGCGCGTTGCTCGACCTCGGCTGCTACTGCGTCAACGGCTCGCGGCTGCTCGGCGGCGAGCCCGAGCGGGTGCTTGCCGAGCAGGTAGTCGCTCCGACCGGCGTCGATCTCGACTTCCATGGCACGCTGCGCTTTCCCGACGACGTCGTGGCCCAGTTCGACGCGTCCTATTCGCTCCCCCACAGGCAGCGGCTTGAGGCGGTGGGCGAAGAGGGGACGCTCGTGCTCGATGCTCCCTGGCGGCCGGACTGGGGTTTCACGGTGTCGCTGGCGCGTGGCGAGGAGGTCGAGATCCTGGACGTTCCGGAGGCAAATTCCTACCGGCTCGAGCTCGAGGACTTTGCGGCTGCCATCCGAGGCGAGCGGGAGCCTCTGCTCGGACGCGACGACGCGTTCGGCCAGGCGCGCACGATCGAGGCGCTCTTTCGGTCGGCGGAGACGGGGAGCGCCGTCACGCTGTCACCGAGCTCCGTGGTTGCGACGTGCCGGCTCACGGCGCCGTCGTAGCACCGCCAGCAGTCCGGCCGCCGACACGAGCACCCAGATGGCGTTCGTGATCACGAACCCGAGTTGGACGGTCAGCACTGCCGTGACCGCGAGTCCCGCCGACGAGACGAGGTTCGTCACGAGGTAGCGGGGGTCTTGCGCGTGGACGCGCCCGAGTTGCAGCGCGGCGAACGCCGCAACGATCCCGATGGCGAAGACGATCTGGATCACCTGGAGGGTCATTTCAGCTCCCGTAGACCGCTTTGAGCATCGTGACGCCGCTGTAGGCGTACGAACCGCCTTCCGGGAAGCCGTTGCCGGAGCACTTCGCGCCGCCGAAGGGCGCCTCGAGCTCGGCGGAGTCGCACCGCTGATTTACCGCCAGGACGCCCACCTCGAGCCGCTCCTGCGCAGCCTCGATCCGCGCCGCCGACGGTGTGTAGACCGCTGCCGCGAGCCCGTACGGCGTGTCGTTCGCGATCTCCCAGGCCTCGTCGTCACGGTCGAAGCTCTCGACCGTGAGCACCGGAGCGAAGAGCTCTCGGTGCCGAAGCGGATCGTTCACCTGAAGTCCGCGAACGAGTGTCGCCGGAAAGAACGCGGCCTCGTCGAGTTCCGGCTTGTCGAGGGCCGGCGCACGGGCGACGACCTCCGCTCCTGCGCCGACGGCGCGCTCGACCTCGGCTTCGGCTCGCGCGCGGGCGCCGGGCGTGATCAGGGGCCCGAGAGTCGTCGTGGGGTCAGCGGGATCACCGAGGTGCAGCGCTTCGATGCGCGTTTTCAGCGCCGCCAACAGTTCCCCTTCGAGCGGACGCTCGACGAGCACGCGCCGCGCGCAGGTGCACTTCTGCCCGTTGACCGCAGTCGCAGCGGAGACGATGCAGTCCACAGCGAGCTCCAGGTCGGCGTCGGCGAAGACGATCGCCGAGTTGAGGCCGCCGAGCTCGAGCACGCAGCGGGCCGAGCGTTCCGCGGCGAGCCCGGCCACGGTGCGACCCGTCTCGGTCGAGCCGGTGAAGTGGACGACGTCGACGCTCGCCTGCATGCAGAGCTCCCTGCCCGTGTCCGCTCCGCCCACGACGAGCCCGAGCACGCCGTCGGGAAGCCCTGCCTCGCGCCAGAGCTCGGACGTGGCGAGCGCGATCCCCGTTGAGAGCTCAGAGGGCTTCCAGACGACGGAGTTGCCGGCGGCAAGCGCCGGCAGCCACTTCCACGCGGGTGTGATCAGTGGCGCGTTCCAGGGCGTGATCGCAGCGACGACGCCAAGCGGGCGCCGCACGACCGCCGCTCGTCCGCTGTGCTCGGTTGCGGGAGGATTGTCCGCGTACCAGCGGGCGGAGACGGCAGTCCACTCGACCTCGCCCTCTGCCTCCGCCCGCAGCTTTCCCATCTCGGCGACGATCGTTTCGGCGAGGCGCCCCCGGTGCCGCTCGACGAGGTCGGCGAAGCGGACGAGCACCCTCGCGCGCTCCTGCCCCGGCAGTCTCGACCACCGGCCGAAGGCGGCCTCCGCTCTCAGGACGATGTCTGCGACCTCCGCGGGCGCCGAGCTGGGCGTCTCGGCGACCACTGCTCCCGTTGCCGGGTTGCGGCTCGTGACGAGGGCGCTCGTGACCGGCCGCTCGTCACCGGGGCCGCTCGGGACCGGGGCGTTGCTCGCAGAGGACATCGTCGCGACGATACTGCTCTCATGCTCAGCTACGACGTGCACCAGCACCTGTGGCCCGAGGCGCTGATCGAGCGGCTGCGTGCGCGACCGGAGCGGCCGCGGCTGCGGGGCAGCGTGCTCGAGCTTCCCTCCGGCGATTGGACCGTCGACCTCGACGCCCACACGCTCGAGGCCCGGCTCGACCTGCTCGACCGGGACGAGATCGATGTCGCTGTCATCTCCTGCCCCCCGACCCTCGAGCTCGACGAGGAGCTCGAGGAGGCATACCACGACGGCATCACCGAGGTTGCCGCCGCGTCGAACGGCCGCTTGCTCGCATTGGCCAGCGGCTCGGCTCGTGACGGCTTCGCGGGCGCCTGCGTCCCGGCCTGGAACCTCGCGACTCTGACGGGGCTCGAGCCTCTCCTCGACGAGCTGGAGCGGCGGGGAGCGCTGCTCTTCGTGCATCCGGCGCCGGCGCCCGCGCCCGCGGATACGCCCAGCTGGTGGGTCGCCGTCGTCGACTACACGTCGCAGATGCAGGCTGCCTACGCCGCCTGGATCGCCCACTACGCCGACCGCTGGCCCGACCTGAGCGTCGTCTTCGCGATTCTCGCGGGCGGCGCCCCGTTCCAGCTCGAGCGGCTCGCCTCCCGGGGGATCGACGCCCGGAGCGTCGTCCGCCCGAACGTGTACCTCGACACCGCCTCCTATGGCCCGCGGGCGCTGGAGCTATCGCTCGCGACCTACGGGGTCGCGCAGCTCGTGTACGGCAGCGACTCGCCGGTGATCGACTCGGAGCCGACCTTGCGCTCCATCCGGAGTTTCGGGCAGGCTGTCACCGACGTCGTCTGCCGAGACAACCCGGCGCGGCTTCTGCAATGACCGAGCTGCGAGACTGGATCCACGAGCGCGCCCCGGCCGGCGAGAACCTCACTCGGCCGCAACTCTCGGCGCTCGCGGTCGAGCTCGGATCCGAGAGTGCGTTCTGGGGCCAGCTCGTCCGGCACGATCCAGAGACGCGCTACTTCAACCACCTCTATCGGGACGTCAACCTCGACGTCTGGCTGATCTGCTGGCTCGACGCGCAGGACACCGGCTACCACGACCACGATCTCTCCTCCGGAGCAGTCCACGTTGTCGAGGGGAGCCTCTGCGAGGACTACTTCTACCGCGACGCCGGCGGCTGGATCGACGTGCGGACGCGCGAGCGGTCTGGGGGTAGCGTCTTCGACTTCGACGGCTCCTGGATCCACGGGCTGCGTCATGCGGAAGGACCGCCGGCGACGTCGATCCACGCCTACTCCCCGGCTCTCTGGCGCATGGGCTATTACGAGCCGGGCGAGGGCGGGTTGCGGCGGAGCTCGATCACGTACGCTGACGAGATGGCATCGGCCTAGGACGGAGCACTCGAGCTGACCGTCGTTCTCACAGGCTCGACGCTGACGGTCGAAGACGTGGTCGCGGTTGCCCGGAACGGTGCGACCGTGTCCCTCGCCGCAGGCGCTCTCGACCGGATGGGGAAGGCGCGGCTGGTCGCTGAGGGCTCGCTCGCGCGCGGCGAGACGGTCTACGGGCTCTCGACCGGCGTCGGCGTTCGCAAGCGGGCAGGCGTCGGCGTCGACGAGCAGGCGGCCTTCAACACGCGCCTGATCCAGAACCACCTCGTCGGTCAGGGCGAGCTGGCGCCCGAGGACGCCGTGCGCGCGACCCTGCTCGTGCTCGCGAACGGCTTCGCCCGCGGCGCCGGGCTTGCCGGGCCGGCTCTCACCGAGCGGGTCGTGGCGGCCCTAAACGAGCGGCGGCATCCCCTCGTGCGGATGCTCGGCTCGCTCGGGCAGGCCGACCTCGCTCCGATGGCGGATCTGGCTCACGGTCTGCTCGGCCCGGACGGACGGCTCGAGCCGGGGGAGGGGCTCGCGCTGCTGAACAACAACGCGTTCGCCACCGGCCTCGCCGCGCTTGCGGTCGCCGACCTCGAACGGCTCTTGCGCGCGTCGCTCGTGGCGGGGGCGCTCGACCTGGAGGCGTTCGCAGCCAACCTGACTCCGCTCGATCCTGCCGCTGCCCGCGAGCGGCCGTACAAGGGACTCGCCACGGCGCTGGCACGGTTGCGAGAGCTGCTCGCCGGCAGCGCGCTCTTCGAGCGCGGCGTCTCTCGGAACCTGCAGGACCCGCTCACGTTCCGCTGCCTGCCCCAGGTGCACGGAGCCGCCCTGGACGCGTTGGCGTTCGGCAGGTCGCAGCTCGAGATCGAGCTGAATGCGGCTCAGGCCAATCCCCTCGTGGACGTCGCGAGTCAGCGGATCCTGTCGGTGGGCAACTTCGACTCGCTCCCGCTGGCTGCCGCGCTCGACTTCCTCCGCATCGCGCTGGCGCCTGTACTCACGAGCGCGAACGAGCGGCTGGTGAAGCTCCTGCAGGCTCCGCTCAGCGGTCTGCCGGAGGGGCTCTCGCAACGGCTAGGGAGCGCCGAGGACTCCCTCAGCGAGTTCGGCCCGGCCGGGCAGGCGCTCACCGCCGAGGCGCGGCTCCTCGCCCAGCCGGTCTCCTTCGAGCTCGCAAGCTCCGCACACGCCGAGGGGATCGAGGATCGCGCGACGATGGCGCCGCTCGCGGCCCGTCGGCTCGCGGAGATGACGTCGCTCGGCGAGCGGATCGTGGCGATCGAGCTGCTCGTCGCCTGCCAGGCGATCGACCTGCGCGGGAACCGCCTCGGCGCCGGCACGCAACGGGCCTACGAGCTCGTGCGGGCGCGGTTGCCCTTCAAGCGCGAGGAGGACCCGATCCCGGCGAACATCGAGCCGCTGCGCGAGCTCGTGCGCTCCGGAGAGCTCGGCAGTCTCTAGGAGGGTTTGGCGCCCTTCGCCCGGATCCGCAGGATGGCCTCTTCGCTCGTCACGACCTCCGCGAACTCGCCGTCGAGGCTCGCGAGCGCGGTGCGGTGCATCGTCTCGGCCGGGATCCGCTCGCCATCAGGCCCTGTGCGGTCGAACGTCGCAGTCGCGTCGGAGACGAACCACGTCTCGAAACCGAGGTTTCCCGCCATGCGCGCAGTCGTCGAGCAGCAGTGGTCGGTGGTGAGTCCGGCAATGACGAGCGCGCTGATTCCTTCCGCCCGGAGGCGCTTCTCCAGATCGGTGCCGATGAAGGCGCTGTTCACCCGCTTGTCGATGACCGGCTCCCCGTCTGCCGGTTGAGCTTCCGGCTTGAAGTCGAAGGCGGGAGTTCCGCGACGGAAGATGCCGTTCGGTGAGACGCTCTCGTGGCGGACGTGAAGAACGGGAGCGCCTGCGGCGCGCCAGGCCGAGAGCAGCGCTGCGATCCGACGTTCTGCAGCCGGATTGTTGCGCGCGCCCCAGGCGGGATTGTCGAATGCGCGCTGCACGTCGATGACGATCAACGCGGGGCGGCGTTCTGCCTCGGATCCTTCGCCCATCGCACTCAAGGGTGCCAGCCTAGCTTGGTGGACACCGCCGCAGCGCCCTCCAGGAGCGGCTCGAGCGCCGCGCTCAGCGCCGGCGGATCGAAGCGGAATGCCGGACCCTGGAGTCCGATGACCGCTGCGAGCGCGCCACGGTCGTCGTGGATCGGAGCGGCGATCGCGTTCAGGTCGTCCTCGCGCTCCTCGAGCGACTCCGCCCAGCCGCGCTCGCGCACGCGCTCGAGCTCGCGCTGCAGCGCAGCCGGATCCGTGATCGTGCGCGCGGTGTAGGCGGTGAGCAGCCCTGACGGGACGCCGCTCTCGGTGAAGGCGAGCATCACCTTGCCGGTCGCCGTAGCGTGCGCGACGCTCGGCCGGCCGATCTGCGCGACCCCCTGCACCGAGGACGGGCCGGGCACGAAGTCGATCGTGATCGCGACTCCCTCGCCGGGCGCGGAGAGCGTCGCCGTCTCGCCGGTCGCGGCGACGAGCCCCTCCAGTTGCTCGCGGGCGAGGTCGCGCAAGTCCAGCCGCTCGACGACCGCGTTGCCGAGCTGTACGAGCCGCAGGCCGAGCCGGTAGCGGCCGGTTGCCGGAACGTGCTCGACGAGGCGGGCGTCGACGAGCGTCGCCAGCAGCCGGGAGACCGTGCTCGCGTTGATCCTCGTGCGGCGGGCGATGTCGTTGGTGCCAAGCTCGCCGGCGCCTTGGGCGAGCGCGTCGAGTACCGAGAGCGCGCGGGCGACCGATGCGACTCGGCGCGTGGCTGGAGTGCCTGTGCGGGCCATGGTAGGCTCACGGCGATTTTGACACATTGTTGCCACCTGGGCAATTGATTCGGCAGTGCGATCGATGATCTCTTCCTCCTCTCCCTACGTGATCGTGGGGGCCGGCATCCACGGCCTCTCCACCGCCGTTCATCTCGCGCGCGAGCTGCGGACACGCGGCCTCGGTTCGGGCGCCGACGTGGTCGTGCTCGAGAAGTCGCGGCCGGGCGCCGGCGCGTCAGGAATCGCATGCGGCGTCGTCCGCAACAACTACTTCCAGCCCGCTATGAGCGAGCTGATGCAGGCCTGCGTCGAGGTGTGGGAGTCCGACCCCGAGGCCTATCACTACAACCCGGTCGGCTACATCGCGCTCGGGCCTCAAGTCCAGGAGCCGGACCTGATCGAGATCTATGAGCGACAGGAGCGGATCGGCTACCGCTCGACCCTGGTCACCGGCGCAAACGAGGTCGACGCGCACATGAAGCGGCTCTTCCCCGACTGGCGCGCGCAGGGTGTCACCGCATGCCTGCACGAGCACCAGGGCGGCTTCGCGTTCAACCAGGACTCGGTCGACGGCCTGCTCGGGAAGGCGGAGGCCGAAGGCGTCCGGGTGGAGACCGGCGTCACGGTCACAGACTTCACGTTCGCGTCGGACGATTCCGTCCGGGCCGTCGTCACGGATCGGGGCAGCATCGAGGTCGGCGAGCAGCTCGTCCTCGCACCCGGTCCTTGGGCACCCCACTTCTGGCGCCTGCTCGGGCTCCCGGAGCGAATCGACGTGCGCACGCCCGAGGGTTCCCTGGTCGAGGACCAGCCGATGTGGACGTACTGGAACCTGCAGGAGGGCGAGATCGCGGTCGACCCCACCGTCTTCGCCACGGCGGACGGCGGGCCGCCGCCGGTGATCCACCTCGACACCGACGCGCCGCTCGTCGCCGACGACGGCAAGCTCGTCACCGACGAGCTGTGGGGGATCTACTTCAAGCGCGACCGCCACGGCGTCCAGGGC
>Ga0136625_1000399_pt1 | contig 13270 bp, 11 predicted proteins | sample AntDrymUQ4832306_2_FD_104672 | JGI IMG/M metagenome (GOLD analysis project Ga0136625, IMG submission 104672) | Polar desert sand microbial communities from Dry Valleys, Antarctica - metaG UQ483 (23.06) | ecosystem: Environmental > Terrestrial > Soil > Desert | place: Antarctica: Dry Valley...
CGCCAGCGCTTCCGGGTTGCCGGACGCTTCGATGATCAGCGGCACTCCATCGGCCGCTCGCATCGCGGAAAGCTCGTCGCCGGCGGCCCCCGGCTCGGCAGCCCGTATGCCGAGCGTGACCGCTATGTCGCGTCGCCAGCGCAGCGGCTCGACGGCGAGCACACGGGCACCGCTGCGCTGCAGCATCGCCGCCGTCAGCATCCCGACCACACCGAGCCCTATCACGATGACCGGCTCTTCGAAGCGCGCACCGGCGTCAAGCGTGACCTGCAGGGCCGTCTCGACAAGGGGGAACAGCGTGGCCGCTCGCGGGTCTGCCGAACCCAGCGGCACGACGTCGGCGGCCGACGCCACGAAGCGATCCTGGTGCGGATGAAAGGCGAACACCGAAGTCCCCTCCGCGAGGTCGCAGGTGCTGGTCTCGATCGTTCCCACGCAGCTGTAGCCGTAGCGGAACGGGTAGCAGAACGTGCCGCCCAGTGCACCGATGGTCTCGTCGAGCGCAAGATCATCGTCGAGCTGCCCCCGGTACGCCAGCATCTCGGACCCGGCACTGACACCTGAGAACATCGTGCGCACGAGCACTTCTCCTTCGCCGAGCGCTCGCAGTTCCTCGGTGCTCACCTCCACCCGCCCGGGCCCGATGAACCTCACGCAACGAGCCGTCACCATGCGTCCACCATGCGTCGGGGAGTTTGCCCGCCATCGATGCTGGGTAAACAGTCACCGCCATGGAAACCACCGAGGTCGTGCGCGTCCCGCTTTCCACTCCGTTCGGTGTCTTCGACGTGCACGCCTTCGAGCGGCCGTCCGGGCACGTGTACCTGGCGCTCGTCGTCGGCGACGTCGACGACGGCGACGACGTGCTGGTGCGACTGCATTCCGAGTGCCTGACGGGGGATGCGCTCGGGTCGCTTCGCTGCGACTGCGGCGTGCAGCTCCGTCTGGCGATGCGGACGATCGCCGCCGAACGTCGCGGTGTGCTGGTGTACGCGACCGGTCATGAGGGACGCGGTATCGGTCTCGTGAACAAGCTGCGCGCCTACGTCGCCCAGGATCAAGGATCAGACACCGTGCTCGCCAACGAGCAGCTCGGGCTTCCCGTGGATTCTCGCGATTATGGCGACGCAGCTGCAGTCCTCGCCGAGCTCGGCGTCCACAGCATCCGTCTGTTGACCAACAATCCGGACAAGGTCCGTGGGCTCACGGCGTCAGGCGCCGTGGTGCGCGACGTGGTCGCGTTGACAACGGCGCCGCACCATCGCAATCTCGGCTATCTGACGACGAAGGAGCGCCGGCTCGGGCATGTTCGGCCGACGGGTACACCGCTGGCCGGCGCCGACGAGTTGGCGCCGGCGACGGATGTGACTGCGCTGCTCGGTGATGTCGAGCCCCGTGCCGATCGACCATACGTCGTCCTCAAGTATGCGCAAACGCTCGACGGCCGGATCGCCACGTCGACCGGAGACTCGAAGTGGATCAGCGGAGAGGACGAGCGGCGCATCTCGCATGCCCTGCGCGCAGCCTGCGACGGCGTGCTCGTCGGCGTGGGAACCGTGCTGCAAGACGATCCCGAGCTCACGGTTCGAATGGTCCCCGGTGCATCGCCGATGCGTGTCGTCATCGACTCGAAGCTGCAGTTGCCCGAAGCGGCGAAGGTGCTGAGCCACGACGCGCCGACCACGGTGTTCACCTCCGAACTGTCGGCGCCGGAGCGACGCGACGAGCTGCGCCAAGCTGGCGTGCGGGTGGAGGTCATCGAAAGGACGCCTGACGGGATCGACCTCGCCGAGGCGCTCGCCGTTTTGCGGGCCTCAGGAACGGAGTCGCTGCTCGTCGAAGGCGGGGCCAAGGTGATCACGTCGTTGCTCGGCGCCGGACTCGTCGATCGGATCATCGTCGCCGTTGCGCCCGTCCTGATCGGAGATGGCATCGAAGCAGTCGGCCCCCTCAGAGTCACCGAGGTCACCGCGGGTATCCGCTTGGAGAACCGGGCGATCTTTCCCGTCGGCGACGACGTTCTGCTGGCGTGGGACGTCGTCAATGTCCCATCCACCTCCTGACCCACCACCGACTGGGCGTGATTCCTCTCACCACGCGATCTGGGCGTGGATCTGCTCAGGGGCCGGAACGATCCACGCCCAGTTGGACGCGGACGGCAGAGGGCCGGCAAGAGTCGCTGACAGCTACGAGTAGAAGGGGTTCTCGCCGGTGGCGTGGTCGGTGAGGTCCTTCACGGCATGCACCTCGTCGATGGCTTCGACGAGCATCGTCTGCACTCCCTCGAGCATCGTCAACTTGCTCATCGAGCAGCCGTGGCAGCCCCCGCCCATCGTCAGGTAGGCCGTGCCCTCACCGTCATGGCCGACGTAGGTGACGAACCCGCCATGGGAGGCGAGCGCCGGGTTGATTTCGCCGGCGACCATCGCCTCGATCTCGGCCGAGAGCGCGTCGTCGCCCGTCAGGCCCTCGACGCGCAGCACCTCGGGACGGTTGGGGTTGCGGATCACGAGTCCCGTGGTCTCGGCATAGTCGAGCGTGGCTCCCGACAGCAGCTCGACGTCCTTGCCCGGGATGATCACCTTCAGGCCTTCGTGGGTGCGCACCTCGTCGGTGAACGCGGCGTCGAGGTACTCGCTGAAGCTCAAGTCGTAGCGGAACTCCTCGCTGGCGTCGGAGGCGATCTCGAGGCGCAGGCCCAACTGGTCTGCGTCGGGCTCGTCGGCGCGCAGCTCTTTCAGCTTGTCGAGCGCCTCCTGCGTGATGCTGACGACCAAGTCGCTCCCTGAAAGTGCTTCCAACGGACTCATGATCCCAGGCTACCGGCGTCCCTAGGTGACGTCAGGCCGTATGGCATTCTGGGCGCCGTGACCGAGGGAAGCAAGAAGGCCGTACTCGCCGCCCTGGTGGCGAACTTCGGAATTGCCGTCGCCAAGTTCGTCGGCTTCATCATCACCCGCTCGGCTGGTCTGCTGGCCGAGTCCGTGCACTCGCTGGCCGACACCAGCAACCAGGCGCTGCTGCTACTCGGCGGCAAGCGAGCCGAGCGAGCCGCCGACCGGGAGCACCCGTTCGGATACGGCCGGGAGCGCTATTTCTGGTCGTTCGTCGTGGCGCTGATCCTGTTCTCCATGGGCGGGCTGTTCGCCCTGTACGAGGGCATCGCGAAGGTCCGCGATCCTCATGAGGTCGAGAGCCTGGCGGTCGCTGTCGGCATCCTCGTCTTCGCCATCGCCCTCGAGACGTTCTCGCTGCGCACCGCCTACCGAGAGGCAAGGCACCACAAACCGGACGACGTGGCGTGGGCCAGGTGGTTCCGCAATGCGAAGTCGCCAGAACTGCCCGTCGTGCTGCTCGAGGACATCGGCGCCGAGATCGGCCTGTTCCTCGCCCTCGGCGGCGTGATCGCAGCCGAGGTCACCGACGAGCCTCGATGGGATGCTGTCGGCTCGATCTCCATCGGCGTGCTGCTGATCGTCATCGCCATCGTCCTGGGGATCGAGATGAAAGGCCTGCTGATCGGCGAATCGGCGTCGGCCGGCGACGTGACCAGCATCGAGAAGTCGTTGACGGGAACGCCAGGCGTGATGGCGCTGATCCACATGCGAACCCAGCACCTCGGGCCCGACGAGCTGCTCGTGGCGGCGAAGGTGCAGTTCGACTCCTCGCTGTCGATCGCCGATCTGGCCACCACGATCAACGAGGCCGAGTCCCGTTTGCGCGCCGAGGTGCCGATCGCTCGCGTCGTGTATCTCGAGCCCGATATACGGCGTAGCGAGGTAACCTGATCCAACTACCAACGGGGAGCTCGCACACGGCGGGCTGAGAGGGTGCCACAGCACCGACCCGAGAACCTGATCCGGATAATGCCGGCGGAGGAAGCATGGGAACGGTCGTGATCATCACCGGGGCGGTGCCGCTGACGCGGGCGCTGACCGGGCACATGCCGGCCGGTGCCACCGTGATCGCTGCTGACGGCGGGCTGGACCACGCGCTTGCCGCAGGCATCCGGCCCACGATCGTGGTCGGCGATCTCGACTCGGTGACGCCCGACGGCGCCGCCTGGGCCAGGACGCATGCCGACCTGCGGGAGCACCCGGCGGCGAAGGGATCGACAGACACAGAGTTGGCCCTCGACGTGGCCGATGGCATGGCTCCCGATCGCCTGCTGCTCATCGGCGGACCCGATGGCACCCGCCTCGACCATACGCTGGGCGCCCTCGGTTCCTTGGGACGAGAGCCGCTGGCCGCTGTGCCCGTCGTCGAGGCCTGGTGGGGCGCCACGTACGTTCGCGTGCTGCACGGCCGTGGTCGCGCGCAGCTCGAACTCGCGGCGGGCGCTCTGTTCTCCGTGCTGGCGATGCACGGCCCGGCCAGGGGCGTCAGCGTTGCCGGCGCCCGCTGGCCGCTCGACGCCGTCGACCTCCCGCCACTGTCGGGCTGGGGCGTCAGTAACGAAGCGATCGCGCCACCGGTCAGCGTCGAGGTCGTTCACGGCGTCGTCACCGTCATCGTCCCAGGAGGAGCACCGTCATGAGAAACACCCGAATCGGTGGAATCGCCATTGCTCTTGCCGCCGCCACCGTGCTGGCATCGTGTGCCGACGACGAGCCGGCAGCGGACACATCGTTGACCGAGGGGTCCCAAAGGACCGACGTTCCTGCCACCACCTCGCCCTCCATCGGTTCCTCGCGCACCGAGCCGACCGGCGCCTCGGCAGGAGCCGAGACGATCACACTTGTCGCCTACGAGTCGTTCCCGGAGTCGGACACACCGGTCAACGAGGCACTGGCGGCCTTCACCGACAAGACGGGCATCGAGGTCGAGCTGCTACTGGCCGGCGACACCGGTGCCATGGTGTCGAAGGCGGCGCTCACCGCCGGAAATCCCGAGGGCGACGTGATGTGGGGCGTCGACAACACGTTCCTGTCGCGGGCCGTTGACGAAGGCGTGTTCGAGCCGTACACAGCCGACGGACTCGACGCCGTCGACCCGGAGCTGCTGACGCTGGTGCCAGGTGGCGAGGCCACGCCGGTCGACTACGGCGACGTGTGCGTCAACTACGACATCGGCTGGTTCGAGGACGCCGGCCTGGAGCCGCCCGAGACGCTCAAGGATCTCACAGACGAGCGCTACGCCGATCTGCTCGTCGTCGAGAACCCGGCTACGTCGTCGCCGGGCATGGCGTTCTTGTTGGCGACGATCGCACGATTCGGCGACGGCGGCTGGGAGGACTACTGGCGGGCGCTGCGAGACAACGGCGTCGAGGTGGTCGATAGCTGGAACCAGGCCTACTACGAGCGCTTCACGTGGGCCGACGGTCCGAAGCCACTGGTGGTGAGTTACGGGTCGAGCCCGCCGGCCGAGGTGATCTTCGCCGATCCCCCGCTCGACGAGGCACCAACTGGCGTCGTCACCGACACCTGCTTCCGCCAGATCGAGTACGCCGGTGTGCTCGCCGGCACCGACCACCCCGGCGAGGCCCGCCGCCTGGTCGACTTCCTGCTCAGTGCCGAGTTCCAGGAGACGCTGGCGCTGAACGTCTTCGTGTACCCGGCCAACGCCGACGTCGAACTCCCACCGGAGTTCGTCGAGTTCGCCGCCGTGCCCGACAACCCGGCGGAGGTCGATCCTGACGACGTGGCGGCCAACCGGTCTGAGTGGATCGACACCTGGACCGAGGTGACGCTGCGCTGAGCGACCGCCACCCGAATCGGTTGCCCGCCTGGCTGCTGGTCGCCCTCGTCGGGCCTCCCATGGCGTTCGCCATCGTCTTCTACGCCTGGCCGCTGGCGACGCTGCTGGCGAAGGGGCTGGGACCTGGCGCCATCGCCGACGTGCTCGGACGTTCACAGACGTGGGATGTCGTGTGGTTCACGTCGTGGCAGGCCGTGGTGAGCACGGCGCTCACGATCGTGCTCGGCATCGTTCCGGCATACGTGTGCGCCCGGTTCCAGTTCCGCGGCCGCCGGGCCGTGCTCGGCTTGCTCACCGCAGTGTTCGTGCTGCCGACCGTCGTCGTCGGGGCGGCGATCCTGGCCGTGCTCCCCGACAGTCTCGACCGCAGCATCTGGGCCGTGCTCGGCGCCCACGTCGTGTTCAACCTCGCCGTCGTCGTACGCACCGTTGGAGCCGTGTGGGAACACCTGCCGCCGGATCTGGAGGCAGCAGCCGCGACGCTCGGTGCCTCGCCGCTGCAGGTGGCGCGCCACGTGACGCTGCCCCTGTTGCGGCCGGCCATCACGGCGGCGGCGGCGATCGTGTTCCTGTTCACGTTCACCTCGTTCGGCGTCATCCGGATCCTCGGCGGCGGCGCTCGGACGACGATCGAGGTCGAGGTCTGGCGGCGGGCCACCCAACTCGGCGAGATCGACGCCGCCGCCGTGCTGAGCGTGCTCCAACTCATCATCGTCGGTGGGGCGGTCGGCTGGTCGGTGTGGAGCCAGCGCCGGCACGGCCACGCCATCGCCCTGCGCCCACGAGCCGTGCGCCGGAAGGCCCGTACCCTGGGCGAGCGCCGGCTCGTCGTGGCCACGGCGGCAGGCGTCTCGGGACTGCTCGTGGTGCCGTTGCTGGCCCTCGGCGAGCGATCAGTGCGGACGCCGGACGGGTACTCATGGACCGGCTGGACGACGATGGGTCGCGCCGAGGTACGTCGCGGCGTGCGGCTCGGCACCAATCCGCTGGCCGCGCTCGTGAACTCACTCGAAGCCATGGCAGTCGCCACGACGCTGTCGGTGGCGATCGGAGGACTCGCCACGCTGGCCGTTGCCGCGGCCCGGCGCGGCCGGTGGCTCGACACCGGACTGATGCTGCCGCTCGGCACGTCGGCGGTGACGATCGGCTTCGGCATGCTGATCACGTTCGACACCGCGCCGGTCGACTGGCGGGCATCATCGTGGCTGCTGCCCGTTGGCCACGCCTTGATCGCGGTGCCCTTCGTCGTGCGGTCGGCAATCGGTGTGCTGCGCGCCGTCGACCCCCGGCTCGTCGAGGCGGCGGCCACGCTGGGTGCCACGCCGGCCAGGGCGTGGGCCAGCGTGACGCTGCCTCATCTCTGGCGCCCGTTGGCCACGGGGGCCGGTCTGGCCGCCGCCATCTCGCTGGGTGAGTTCGGCGCCACGAGCTTCCTCAGCCGCCGGACCACGGAGACCTTGCCGATCGCCATCGAGCGGTTGCTCGGCCGCACGGGTTCGATCCTGCAGGCACAGGGCTACGCGCTCGCCGTGATCCTGGCCGCTGTCACCATTGCGCTGGTGATGTTGTCCGAGCTGGTGAGAGACCGTGCTCGACGTTCGTGACATCACGGTCAGCTTCTCGTCGGACAGCGCAGGCTCTGTCGTCGTGCTCGACGGCGTCTCGCTGCGGGTCCAGCCGTCGGAGATCGTCGGGCTGCTCGGACCGTCGGGTAGCGGCAAGAGCACGCTGTTGCGCGTCGTCGCCGGTCTGCACCGTCCCGACTCGGGCCACGTGTGGCTCGACGGGCGCGACGTCACGGATGTGCCCACCCATCGTCGCGGCGTCGGCATGGTGTTCCAGGACGAGCAGCTGTTCCCGCACCGTTCGGTGGCGCAGAACATCGAGTTCGGACTGCGAATGGCGGGGCAACCGCAGGCCCAGCGTCACCGACGCGTGGCCGAGGTGCTGGCGCTCGTCGGGCTCGAAGGCGTCCGACGGCGTCCAGTCACCAACCTCTCGGGCGGGGAGCGCAAGCGTGTTGCGCTCGCCCGGTCGCTGGCTCCCGACCCTCGCGTGCTGCTGCTCGACGAACCGCTGACCGGCCTCGACCGGGTGTTACACGACCGGCTGGTCGTCGACCTGACGTCGATCCTGCGCGCAGCGGACACCACGGCGCTGCTCGTGACCCACGACCGTGACGAGGCCGCAGCTATCGCCGACCGGATCGTCGAGATCGCTGATCTGTCCTGACGACGCAGCGCTACCGTCGACACCCGTGAACGAGTCCGTCGACGTGGTGACGGTGAGGGCGGCCGACACGTACGAGTTGCGCCGCACCGTCCTGCGCAAGGCGACGCCGTCCTCGGCCGTAGCGTATGCCGGCGACGACGACCCCGAGACCCGGCACCTGGCCGTGAGGGCCGGGCGAAGGATCCTCGCCGTGTCCACATGGATCCCAGCGCCGCTTCCAGGTGAGCCGGACGTGCCGGGCCTGCAACTGCGCGGCATGGCCACGGCCCCCGGGGCGCGAGGACGGGGCTACGGCACCGCGCTGCTCGAAGCCGGACGGCGCCGAGCCGAGAAGCTGGACGTTGGTGTGCTCTGGGCTCGCGCTCGTTCCAGCGCTCTCAGTTTCTACGTGGAGCGCGGCTTCGAGGCCGTGGGCGACGACTTCATCGACGACACCTCCGGCCTACCCCACCGACTCGTCCGCTTGACACCCTGACGTTTAGGCGGACGAATTGTGGTTCGATCACCGAGTCGCGTCGTTCAGAGGTGAAGCCCCAGTCCGGCACGCCGGCGCCTCCAGGCGCTTCGGCGGCCGCATCATGAATGAACAGCCTTCCGCTGCTCGGGGGCTGAGACCCTCATCATCGTCGAACGGACAGTTTGGGTCTGACACGAGGAGGCGACATGGACCCCGAGGCCCGGCAGCTGCGCCTTCGGGCGGCCGAGTTGCGACGACTCGCCGACGCGATCGAGGCATTGACCGTGATGCGACTCGACCAGCACGCAGGGGAATCGACGGTACAGAGCCCGCGCTTCGACGATCTGCTCGACCGGTTGCGGCGGAGCCAGCACGACTTGTACTCCAGAGCCGACGAGTTGCGCTCATCGGCGTTCCACCTCGAGCTACGGGCTGACGAGCTCGATGCTGCGGCCATGCGTGAGGCGGCGCTCGCGGCCGGCGGACCCGTGTGATGAGTGGGACGTTCGTCCGTTACGACCTGGGATGCGTGATCACGCTACGGGGCCTGCTGCTCGACGCCATCGTCGGTCTGGACGCCATCACGTCGAGCGAATCGGAGGCTGCTCCAGCCATCGCCGGCGTCCGACAGACGCGCCTACTGCTGGAGACCGAGTACCTCCCCGCCGTCGATGAGCTCTCGCTCAGCGATGCACTGTTGCGCACGGCGTTCGGCGTCGAGCTCCCACTCGGCGGATTGGCGGGGTTCCTGCTCGGCGACGCGCTGGCCTTCTTGGATCTCGGGACCACGACCCCCACCGGTTTAGAGGGCTGGACCGACGACGAGGTGCTGGAACACTTCAGGTACCAGATGGTCGAACGAGACGTGTCCACGTTCGACGCCGACTCGATGGCCGCCTTCGAGGGCCTCTACCGCGAGCTCGAGCGGCGCCTCACATTGATCGGTGGCGCCGCGTTCGCCGAACAGCTGGGCGAGCACGTGGACGCCGTCCGGCCGGCCATCGCCGGCGTGGCCGATCAGCTCACCAACATGGCCTCGCAAGGTGATACGGCGGCGGCGGGCGCCCTGGCGACGATGACGAATGCCGCGCTGATCCTGACCGACCGCGACGGCGACCTCCAGGCGTGGCTGAAGGACCAAGCCATCAAGGGCTCCTGTGGCGCAACCCAGATCTTGCTGGCCGACTCCGGTCATGCCACCGACGCCGACCTGCTTCTCGCCATCGCCACCACGACGTTCGCCCGCGTCGACAACACCGGCAGCGCGCTGTCGATGACGGAGGGCGAGGCCGCCACCTTCACGAACGTGCTCAACCAAATCGGCATCGACCCCGACACGGCCGCCGTCCTGCTGGCCGACGAGACGGCGCTGGCCACGATGCTGCGAGAAGGCGCAGGCCTGAACGACGATGCCGTCGAGGGCGTGTTCACAGCCGGCCTGGCCCGGCCGCTGCTGCAACGCCGGGGCGAGACGAAGTCCCTCGAGCAGGCGAACGCCGAGCTGATCGAGGGGTGGCAGGTCTGGAGCCGGTCGTTCGACCACGACGCGCCGGCCTTCTTCCAGCGCCTCGATCCCGGTGCCGGGCGAGGTTTGGCCAACAGCCTCTACCTGTACCTACCGTCGCTCAGCTCCGGTTTGATCTCGGAGAACCGCACCGGCGGCGAGCGCCCCACGGAGCAGTCGGTGTTTGCGCTCGTCGGCGACGAGCACGTCGAGGTGGCCACATGGGGCGAGATCGGCGTGCTGCTCGGCCGCATGACCCTCGACGACGAAGGGGCAGCCACCCTGCGGTCGACAGCCGATGCGTTCACGATGATGCAACTGAGCACGGGAATGAAGGCGGCCACGACGTTGCCCGGCGACGCTGGCGCTCGCAACAGCCAGATCGGGCGTGTGGCGGCGCCCGCTGTCGAGCTGAACCACCTCTTGTACGTCGGCATCGGTCTGGAGGAAGACACAGCGCAGCGCCGCCACGCCGAGGCGCAGGCCAGCCGCAAGCTGATCGCCGACATGATTGTCTCGACCGCCAAGAAGGTGGCGCTCAAGAACCCGCTCGTCGACGTGGCCACGACGCCGGCCCAGGAGTGGTTCGACGCCCAGCTCGACGATTGGATGACATCGGCGCCACCGGAGTTGTCGCGAGAGCTGCCGCTCGACTATCCCTCGGCGTTCCGCGCCTCGTTCCTCCAGACGATCCTCGATGCCGATCCCGGCACACGATCACTCATCGGGCTCGGGGCGGTCAGCGCTCGGCGTTGGGCCGACATCCGGGCGGCGACGGAGGATTACTGGGACGCGCCGGGCGCCGATGCACGCCGTCTCGCCAACCAGCGGATCGAGCAGCTCACGAACGACAGCGACGAGCACGGTGATGCCGACGAAGAGGGCCGCGCCATCGCCCAGGCGTACCACGACGTCCGCTCATCCTCAGGCCTCACCAGCTGGCGCCCCCTCGATTGACTGGCCTCGTTCGCTGCGCTCACTCGGCTGTTGCGCAGGCGGCGGGTAGTCGCTGGCGCTTCCCTCGCCACCTGACCTTTCAGGCTCACTGTTCGGGGGCCGAAGCGGTACAAGCGCACGTATCGGGTGCGACGCGCAGACGAGCCGCTGCGTGCCGAGACTGCATCACGGCACGCGGCATGCAATGCTCACTCGTGTGCAACTCGGGATGATCGGGCTCGGCCGGATGGGCGCCAACATGGTGCGGCGGCTGACGCTCGACGGCCACCACTGCGTCGGCTTCGATCTCAACCCCGACGCCGTGACGGAGCTGACCGACGAGGGGATGAAGGGGGCTCACATGCTCGAGGAGCTGGTGGAGCAGCTCGAGTGCCCCCGCCACGTCTGGATCATGCTGCCGGCCGGTTTCGTCGGTTCATCGATCGAGGCGCTGTGCAAGCTGCTGTCGCCTGGCGACACCATCATCGACGGTGGCAACTCCTGGTACCGCCACGACGTGGACAGGGCGGTGATGCTGGCCGAGCTGCAACTCGACTACGTCGACATCGGCGTGAGCGGCGGCATCCACGGCCTCGAACGTGGCTACTGCATGATGATCGGTGGGACACCAAAGGCTGTCGAACAGCTCACGCCGATCTTCGAGTCGCTCGCGCCAGGGGTCGATCTGGCACCCCGATCGCACGGGCGCACGGGCGAGCCAGAGCCCGAGGAGCGGGGCTGGCTGCATTGCGGGCCTCCTGGCGCCGGACACTTCGTGAAGATGGTCCACAACGGCATCGAGTACGGGATGATGGCTGCCTACGCCGAAGGATTGAACGTGCTCGCCACGGCCGACATCGGCGCAGAGGACCACGAGCACGACGCCGAGACGGCGCCGCTCGAGAAGCCCGAATACTTCCGCTACCAGTTCGACCTGGCCAAGGTCACCGAGGTGTGGCGCCGCGGCAGCGTCGTCACGTCATGGTTGCTCGACATCACCGCCGCCGCTCTTGCTACCGACCCCACGCTCGAGGGCTACGCCGGCGTCGTCAGCGACTCCGGCGAGGGACGGTGGACCGTCAGCGCCGCCGTCGAGGTGGGTGTACCGGTGCCCGTGCTGTCGGCGGCCCTGTTCTCGCGCTTCTCATCGCGCGATCGCGACGCCATCGCCAACAAGATCCTGTCGGCGATGCGAGCCGGTTTCGGCGGCCATGTGGAACGAACGGAGGGCGTTCAATGACCGTTCACGATGCGGCCGCCGAAGCGCCTGGAGGCGCCGGCGTCCCGAACCGGTTCTTCGCATCTGAACGACGCGACCCATGACCGTCGCTGATGCGCTCGTGCTGTTCGGCGCCACCGGCGACCTCGCCAAGCGCAAACTGTTCCCGGCGCTGTACCAGATGGAGCGACGGGGCGAACTGGCGCTGCCGGTCGTGGGCGTGGCTCGCAGCGAGTGGTCAGACGAAGACTTCCGCACCCATGCTGCCGAAGCCGTCACCACGTCGGTTGCCAACGCCGACCCCGAGATCGTCGAGGGGCTGTGCAAGCGGCTCGACCTGATCCAGGGTGACTACGGCGACGTCGCCACGTGGGAGAGCCTGCGCGACACGCTGGCCGACCATGGCGCCAAGCTGCCGGTGTTCTACATGGCGATACCGCCCGAGATGTTCCCGGCGGTAGCCGAGGCGCTGAAGTCGGTGGGCTTGCACAAGCGGGGCCGCATCGTCGTCGAGAAGCCATTTGGGCGCGATCACGCCTCTGCGGTGGCGCTCAACAAGACGTTGCACTCCATCTTCTCGGAGGACCGGATCTTCCGCATCGACCACTACCTCGGCAAGGAGTCGGTCGAGGACCTGCTCGTGTTCCGCTTCTCCAACATGCTCTTGGAGCCGGTGTGGAATCGCCACTACGTGCGCAGAGTGCAGATCACGATGTCGGAGCAGATCGGCGTAGAGGGGCGGGGCAGCTTCTACGACTCCGTCGGCGCCATCCGGGACGTGTTCCAGAACCACCTGATGCAGATCATCGCCTTCTTGGCGATGGAGCCGCCGGTCGGACCAGAGGCCAACCTGCTGCGCGACGAAGCAGCCAAGGTGTTCGCCTCGATGAAGCCGCTCGACCCCAAGGCGCTGGTCCGGGGTCAGTACGTCGGCTACCGCGACGAGGATGGCGTCGACCCCGAGTCGACGGTCGAGACGTTTGCCGCCGCCCGCCTGGAGATCGACTCGTGGCGCTGGGCCGGCGTGCCGTGGTACGTGCGTGTCGGCAAGGCGTTGGCCAAGACGTCCACGGAGGCGGTGATCGAGCTGCACCAGCCGCCGCGCATGCTGTTCGACGAAGCGGGCGGTCCGCCGCCGGGCCGCAACGAGATACGGCTCCGACTCGGCGACCATGACGGTGTCACGTTCGCCCTTCAGGCCAAGACTCCTGGCCCGAACCTCGAC
>Ga0136625_1000401_pt1 | contig 13243 bp, 17 predicted proteins | sample AntDrymUQ4832306_2_FD_104672 | JGI IMG/M metagenome (GOLD analysis project Ga0136625, IMG submission 104672) | Polar desert sand microbial communities from Dry Valleys, Antarctica - metaG UQ483 (23.06) | ecosystem: Environmental > Terrestrial > Soil > Desert | place: Antarctica: Dry Valley...
CAAGGTTGAGGGCCTTGTGGGGGGATTCCCCCGTGGAGGTTCGAGTCCTCTTCGGCGCATCACGAAAGGCCCGCATATGCGGGCCTTTCATCGTTGCCGTCCGTGGCCCGGACGCCTCGATCCCGTCTCCGTGGGGGACGGCATCGGCGCCGCCTACTGTGCCGCACTACCGCATCGGGACGAAGACCTGTGACATCTCCCACGGGTATCCGCGGGTCAACGCGAGCCTGAGGTCGCGTTGTCGCGCACCTCAGGTGTGTACAGGATCGGTGCAAGCTCCTTGCGTGCCTGCACCAGCAGCGGTGGTGGCTCAGTCTGCATGGCGAGCCGCTCGGCGTTGCCGTACGGAACAAACGGGGCGTCGAACCACGCCGCCAGGTCGACGTGTTCGAGCAGCGTCGATGCCGTTCCCATCGGCTGCGCGCGCCAGGACGCGGTCCGCGGTACGCGACCCACGTAACCGGGGCCGAGGAGCTGGACACCGAACGCATCGGGCGCGTGCGCATCCTCGAACGGAGCAGCGTGGAGGTCATGCGCGCGCCGCCCGTTGTCGTACATGCGCGGGGGCCAGTCGTATCGCAGCGATTCAACCGCGCGAGCGCTCGTCACTGTCGAGCCGCGCTTGACGAACGCATATGCCAGCACATCGGCATGGACACGCAAAACGTCGATCAGCTCGGCAAGCGCGGTCCGCCATCGGGCCCCCTCGACGCGGGCGCCACCGGCGACGAGCACAACAGGATGGGAATGCGCATCCACCGTCAGGATCCGAAATCCGTCGGAGGCCACCGCCGACAGGGCCATCGTCGCCCCGCCATCAGCGGGGTCGCGCAGGCGCTGCAGCACGTCCTCGCCGGGGGCGATCGCCACCAGCGGCGCGACGGCGACCGCCAGAGCCTCAGCGGCGCGCTCGCCGTCGCGGCGACACCAGCGTTCTGCGCCCTCGAGCACCGCGGCACGGGCGTCGGGATTGGCAACCCAGCGGTGATTGTCACCCTCGGAGTGCCGGTGCCCGCGGATCCTCAGCCGGCATTCGAGCAGATGCGCGATCCGTGGCGGCTCGGATACCGGCGGGCGATCGGCAACGTCGACGACCCCGTCGATTCCCCGGCGTTCTAGGAGCTCGCCGATCGCCGGGAGCATCGCAGCGAGGATGTCGCACTCCACGACCTTCACGAGCACGACATCGCCGTCGCGCACGACATCCCACTCGCCGGCGAATGGCGGATCATCGTGGACCTCGGACGCCTGCGAGCCGCGGGCATCCTGGACCTCGCGGACAGACTGCAGAACCGCGCGCTCAGCGACCCCGGCGTCCCCGACCGGAACGAAACGCAGCAGGATCGACGGCTCGTCGGGAAACTCCTCACACACCGCATCCCACGCCGCCCAGGTGCGGTCGGATATCTGCACCATGCTCCGTGAGGTTATGGCGTTGCGATGTGCAGGTTGTACGTGCCGCTGCGGCCGCGTGATGTTGAGTCAGAAGCCGTCGTCTCGAGGATGCCGGCTCCTGGCATCGGTACCCAGTTGGAGATCGCGACCGGGGAAGGCTGATGCTGAAGACCTCCGCGGTCGGCTGCGACAGGATGCCGATCTTGTATGTGCCCGTGTAGCTGTTTTTCGTCACAACAAGGCGATAGTCGCCGGCGGCAGGGGGCCGGCTATGTCTACGTCTCGACGATGCGTAGCTTTGTCGAGACGCTCGGCGGACATCCTCGTGTCCGCCGACAGTTGCTTCGCGCCGCGATCACGGCTAGCGGTCAGAGCTTCAGCAGGAGAATCGTGTTCAGGACGAACGCGACCGCGAACCCAACCGTCCAGCGATTGAGGTTGCGCTCCACGAGCGAGCCCCCGCCGAACGGGCCGGCGCCGGTGCCGACCCCGAACGCGCCCGACAGCCCGGCGTCCTTGCCCGAGTGCATCAGCACGAGGAAGATGACGACGACCGACAGCGCGACCTGGACGACCGAGAGGATGTTGACCATCGTTTCAGCGTATCGCGCGACCCGAGCGCCCGTGCGCCTTCCGGCTCAGCCCTCGTCATCGATCGCGCGCAGGATCTCCATCGCTTCCGCGCGCAGCTGGCGGTCCAGCGTCCGATGGTCGTCCTCCGACAGCTTGCCCGTCTTGAAGTCCATCTCCGTGTCGCGGATCTCGCGGTACTTGGCCTCCTTGCGCGCCTGCAGCTCGGCGAGGCGGTCGCCGCGCTCGTCGCCCGCCTGCACCCCCCGGGCGCGCAGCGGCCCCGCGAGGACCGCGCCAGCGGCCACGATCGTGGCGGCGATCACGAGCAGGGCGAGGATGTCCACCGGCTATCCAAGGTCGGCACCCGGCGCCGAGCCGGTGGCCGAGACGGTCTGCGGTCCCCGCGCCGGCGTTCCCAGCTCCTTCGCCACGCGCGCCGCGTGGCGCGCGCGTGCGGTCCGGCGTTGCGCATCGCGCCCGCCCGGCCAGATCGCGATCAGCCCGCCGAGGAAGACGATGATCGCCCCCAGCCAGATCCAGGTCACCAGCGGCGAGGTGATCAGGCGAAAGGTCGCGGGCGGCGGGTCGGCGACATAGCGATCGGCGATCCCGCGCAGGGCCTGCCCCAGCAGCCGCGCCTCGACGGCGTCGGGCAGCTTGCCCGACGCGGCCGCGAAGACCCTGTCGCCCTCCTCGATCTGCGGGCGCAGCGCCTGCTTGTCGGGCGTCATCGCCGCCCAGATGTCACCGCGCAGGCCGGCCTTCAGGCCGATCTCGCTCGTCGCCTCGCCCTCGAAAAAGCGCCCGAGCGGCCCGAGCGTGGCGTCGCGCGACGGGAAGTAGCTGCGCTCCGGTCGCAGCGTGCTGAGCGTCCTGCCATCACGGCTGACCGTCACAACCGATCCGAGGGAGATCTTCTCCAGGCGCCCGTCGCTGGTCGTCGAGATGCGCGAGGTGGGCTTGACGTAGGTGAAGACGTCGTTTCCGACGGCGACGCGCTGGCCGACGTCCAGGCGCACGTCGCGCGCGTTGTTGAAGGCCGTCGACGCGGCGACGCCGACGAACAGGACGGCCATGCCGACGTGCACGAGGTAGCCGCCGTAGCGCCGGCGGTTGCGGGTCACCAGCGAGAACAGTGCCGCGGGCGGCCGCTCGCCGGTCATCGCGCGTCGCACCCCCACTCCGCGCCAGAACTCCTGCCCGACGCTCGCGAGCACGAACGTGCCGCAGAGGAACATCCCGAACGCCAGCGGGCGCTGCGCCACGCCGAGCGCCGCCAGCAGCACGCCCATCCCGAGCGTTGCCACGAGCGGGACGACGAAGTTGCGCCGGGCGTTGGAGGCGGTCGCCCTGCGCCAGGCGATCACCGGGCCGACGCCGCTCAGCAGGACGAGCACGAGCGCCAGCGGCACCGTGTAGCGATCGAACCACGGCGGGCCCAGCGCGCGCCGGTCGCCGGTCAGCGCCTCGGCGATCAGCGGCCAGAACGTGCCCCAGAAGACGACGAAGGCCATCGCGACGAGAACGAGGTTGTTGGCCAGGAAGATCGCCTCGCGCGAGAGCAGCGAGTCGAGGCGATGCTCCGAGCGCAGCGCCTCGCGCCGCCAGACGACGAGGCCGATCGAGCCCGCGATCATGATCGTGATGAGGATCACGAACGGCACGCCGAGCGTCGACGCTCCGAAGGCATGGATCGAGTCCAGGATCCCGGAGCGCACGAGGAACGTGCCCAGGATCGACAGGATCCCGGTCGCGAGCACGAGCGAGACGTTCCAGATCTTCAGCATCCCCCGCTTCTCCTGGATCATGATCGAGTGCAGGAACGCGGTGCCTGTCAGCCAGGGCAGCAGCGACGCGTTCTCGACCGGGTCCCAGGCCCAGTAGCCGCCCCATCCCAGCTCGGCGTAGGACCAGCGCGCGCCGAGCAGGATCCCGATGCCGAGAAAGAACCAGGCGCCAAGCGCGAATCGCCGCGTCGACCTGATCCAGTCGGCGGCCCCGACCTGCCGGGTGATCAGCGCACCGACCGCGAACGCGAACGGGATCGCGAACAGCGTGTAGCCCGAGTAGAGCATCGGCGGGTGGATCATCATGCTCGGATGGCGCAGCAGCGGGTTCAGGCCGTTGCCCTCGGCGGGAACCGCCGCCAGCACGCCGAAGGGCGTCTCGAGAAACACCAGCAGCGCGGCGAAGAACGCCGCGAAGCCCAGCAGCACGGCCGTCGCGTAGGGCGCGACGCGGCGCAGGCGCCGTCGCGTCAAGAACAGCACGAGGCTCGACCACATCGACAGCAGCCAGACCCACAGCATCAGCGAGCCCTCCTGCGAGGACCAGGCGGCGGCGGCCTTGTAGAACGTCGGCGTGGTCGTCGAGGAATGGCTGGCGACCGTCGCGAAGGAGAAGTCCGAGCGCAGGAACGCGAGCTCGAGGATCGCGAAGGCCCCCGTGCACAGGGCGGCCACGACATAGACGGCGCGGCGGCCGGAGGCGACCCACGCCGGGCGTCCGAGGCGAGCCCCGTAGATCGATGCGACGACGCCGTAGAGCGCGACGCAGAGGGCGATGATCAGCAGCGCGCGGCCGACGGTCGCCATCAGTGCACTAGCTCTTCTGAGACTTTGTGGCGTCCTCGGTGAACTTCGACGGGCACTTGGTGATCAGCGAGTCGTGCTCGCCGACGAAGCCCGAGCCCTCCTTGCGCACGTTCACGATCACCTCCCGGTCCTCGCGGAACGCGTCGGATACGACGCCGGTGTAGCTGACCGGGACCGATGTCGAGCCGTCGCGATCGCGGACGCGGAAGTCCACGCCGTCGGGCGTCGTTTGCACCGAGCCGTCCAGCACCTTGCCGGTCAGCTGGTAGGACTGCCCGACCTGCGCGGTCACGAGCTGGCTCGGCGAGACCGCCTTGCTGGAGGAGTTGACGCTCGTGTAGACGAGCGCGACCGCGAGCAGGACCGCCGCGCTGAGCGCGACGACCAGCCGGATCCTGCGTTTGCGAGCGGGCACCATACGCCTCAAGTATCGCATTCGGCGGCGGCCGGCGAACCGGTCCCGCCGACGCGCCAGAAGGCCGGACCGGCAGGAAAAGTCCGTTGCTCAGAGAAACCTTTGAAGTCCTCGGGAGTCCTTGCCGATAGAGCCATGTCCGCCATGACCATCACCCACGCCCCCGCACCCCATCGCACACCGACCGGCCGCCGCCTGCACGTCGTGCCCCAGCCCGCGCCGCGGCCGGCGCCGATGCATCGCGCCGAGCGCCGCATGCGCGACGCCGGAGGTCCCGACGACCGCGCGTGCTACTCCTGCGGCTGCGGATTTCTCTTCGTCGCTCCCGTCTCCACCTCGGTGCACTGCCCGCGCTGCGACACTGTGCAGGCCTGGTAGCCAACGAACCTAGGGAGAGCCGATGTCCGATGACCGCTCCGCCAGCTCGGAGCCGCAGGGCCTGCTGGGAGTGCTGCTGTCACCGCTGCGCGCGCCGCAGCGCGTCGTCACGGACATCGAAGCGATCGCCTCCTCCCTGCTGACGCTGCAGGCGATCATCGCCGAGCGCCTGACCTCGGTCGACGAGCACGCCGGCGAGCTGCGGATCGGCGTCGGCAGACTGCACGACGAGCTGGAGGCGTTGAGAACGCCGCTGGAGCGGATCGACGGCCAGGTCGTGGCGCTGTCTAAGCTCGAGCAGGCCATCACCGAGCACATGGACGCGATCGACGACGACCTCAACAAGCGCATGCTCGCCGTCGAGGCGGAGGTCCGCGCGATCCGCTCGCCGATCGAGCAGATGGCGCGCGATCTTCAGGCCGTAAAGCGGCTCCTGCCCGAGCCCGGCGACGGTCCGCTGACACGGCTGAAGGACACGTTCACGTCGAGCTGACCGCCCCCGAGCCGGCGCACCGGCGGTCGCTCAGAATCAGAGCAGTTGCGGCGCCTCGGAGGCGCGGAACTCGATCGGGCGCGCCAGGCCGTCGAACTCCAGCGGCTCGGAGCTGAGGGCCACGCCCAGGCCGCCGGTCATGCTGCGGCGGTGCGTGGCGTGGATGCCGACGGTGCGGAAGGACCGCTCGGTGGCCTCGTCGAGCTCGACGTCCGGGACGAAGACGGTGAGCGTGACCGTGCGCAGGTGCGAGACCTGGTCGAGCGTGACGCTGACCTCGCGGCCGCGCGCGCTGTCGTGAGCCCGGATCTCGTCGCCGGTGAAGCTGTAGCGGCCCAGCGGACCGGCGTAGTCGAGCACCGCGTCGTGGTCGAGCGCACCAGGGGAGAAGGTGATCTTGGTGTCCTCGTGGACGAACTCGAAGACGTTGGGTCCGTGGGTCTGTACGGCCATGCGGAAGCCCCTGACGGTCGCTGGATACGCCGAACCGTGAATCGTGATGCCGCGGGCGCGCCATGTCCAGCGATTTCGGAAGAACTTAGGTTCGGCAACGAACGAGCGGGCGGGCTGATCCGGCCGGCGACGGGCCCTAAGCGGACGACGGGGGTCGAACCCGCGACCTTTGGCTTGGGAAGCCAACGCTCTGCCAACTGAGCTACGTCCGCACGCGCCGCGATTCTAGAGCCGGGCGCCATCGCAGGGGAACCTGGCCGAAAACGTCCAATGTGTCGTCGTCCTGGCGCAGCCGGAGCGCCCGCCGCTCTACCCTGAGCGCCATGAGGCGACTGGCCGTTGCGATCGTCTGCGTCATCGCCGGGCTGGCGCTCGTCGGGCTGCTCGGGTACGGGCTCGTCTCGCGCTCGGACGACACGTCGATCGAGCAGGCCGTGCTCGACGGTGAGCGGCCGGTGGCGGCGAGCCGCGAACTGCCGCTGCTGGGAGGCAAGGGCACGCGCTCGCTCGCCGATCTGCGCGGTCAGGTCGTGGTGCTGAACTTCTGGGCGTCGTGGTGCGATCCGTGCAAGGCCGAGGCGCCGGTGCTCGCGTCCGCGCAGAGCCGCTTGCAGCGCGAGGGCAAGGGCACGGTGCTGGGCGTCACCTACGAGGACGCCAGCGCCGACTCGCTCGCCTTCGTCAAGCGGTTCGGCATCGACTATCCGAACGTCCGCGACATCGGCTCCAAGCTCGCCGAGCAGTACGGCACGCGACGGCTGCCGGAGACCTTTGTGATCGACGCGCAGGGGCGCATCGCCGACCTCAACCGCGGCCAGATCACCCAGCAGCGCCTGAGCCAGGCGCTGGACAAGGCGCTGCGATGAGGCGCGCGGCGCTGCTGTGCGCGCTGCTGGCCGCGCTCGCGCCCGGCGCCCCGGCGCTTGCGGGCACCCCGAGGGCATCGCTCGTCGACATCGAGGACGAGGTCATGTGCGTGACCTGCAAGATCCCGCTGAACATCGCCGAGAGCGCGCAGGCCGACCGCCAGCGCGCGCTGATCCGCGGCATGATCGACAAGGGCCTGGACAAGCCGCAGATCAAGGCCGCGCTCGTGGCGGAGTACGGCGAGAACGTGCTCGCATTGCCCGAAGGCGGCGGCTTCGGCCTGTCGGCGTACGCGGTCCCCTTGGCGCTGCTGGCCGTGCTCGCCGGCGGCCTCGCGCTGCTGTTGCCCAGCTGGCGACGACGCTCGCCGGCCGGCATCGGCGACGACGCGGCGCCGCGCCTGGACGCCCACGACGCCAAGCGCCTGGACGCCGACCTCGGCCGCTACGACTGACGGCAGCGCCTTACATCGACTGCGGCGCACTGACCCCGAGCAGGTCCAGCGAGCGGGCGATCGTGCGTTGCGCGGCGACGCCGAGCGCCAGCCGGAAGGACTCGACGCCCTCCCCCTCCGCGCCCACGACCTGGCAGTCGCGATAGAAGGCGGTGAACGTCTGCGCGAGCTCCAGCGCGTAGGCGGCGATGCGGTGGGGGGCGCGGCGCGCGGCGGCCTCCTGCACCTCCTCGCCGAAGACCAGCAGCTTCTTGATCAGCGTGCGCTCGGCGGGATCCAGCGGCCCGGCGAACGATGGTGCCTCGCCGAGCGCCCGCGCGACGCGGTCCTCGCCTGAGCGCTGCAGGATCGACGCGATGCGCGCGTGGGCGTACTGGATGTAGTAGACGGGATTGTCGCTGGACTGCGAGCGCGCGAGGTCCAGGTCGAGGTCGACGACGGTGTCGTGCGAGCGCTGGAGCATGAAGTAGCGCGTCGCGTCGACGCCGATCAGCTCGATCAGCTCGTCGAGCGTGACGAAGTCCCCCCGGCGCTTGGACATCGACGTCGACTCGCCGCGCTCGACGAGGTTGACGAACTGCATGATCACGAGCTCCAGCGCGTCCGCCGGCTGGCCGAGCGCGGCGAACGCCGCGTGCATCCGGCCCGTGTAGCCGTGGTGGTCGGCACCCCACACGTCGATCAGGCGGTCGAAGCCCCGTTCGATCTTGTCGAGGTGGTAGGCGATGTCCGAGGCGAAGTACGTGTGCTCGCCCGTCGAGCGCTCGAGCACGCGGTTCTTGTCGTCGCCGTGATCGGCCGTGCGCAGCCACAGCGCGCCCTCGTGGTGGTAGGTCTGCCCCTGGGCATCCAGGGTCGCGAACGCGTGCGCGACCGGCGAGGGGTCGCCGGCATGCAGCGCGGACTCCGAGAACCAGACGTCGAAGTCGACGCGCATCGCCTGCATCGACGCGCGGATCTGGGCCAGCAGCAGCTCGACTCCGCGCGCGGCGACGACGTCCACCTCATCGGTCGCGGCTCCGGGAATCCGCTCGGCGAGGCCGGCGACGTAGTCGCCCTTGTAGCCGTCATCCGCAACGTCCTCGCGGCGGGCACGAGCCTGGATCGACTCCCCCAGCCGGCGGATCTGGCTGCCGAAGTCGTTGACGTAGTACTCGCGGGTGACGTCGTGGCCGCAGAACTCCAGCAGCCGTGCGAGCGCGTCGCCGTAGGCGGCATGGCGCGCGCCGGCAGCGGTCATCGGCCCGGTCGGATTGGCCGAGACGAACTCCACGTCGATGCGCTGCGCGGGATCGGCGCCACCGCCTCCGTACGCATCTCCCGCCGCCAGCACGTGCCCGAGCGCCCGCACGCACCACGCGTCGGACATGAAGAGGTTCAGAAAGCCCGGCCCGGCGACCTCGACGCGATCGAGCGCCGAGCCCAGCCGCGTGCCGAGATCCTCGGCGAGCGTGGCGGCGACGTCGCGCGGCGCGGCGCCGGCCAGCGGCGCCAGCAGCATCGCCGCGTTCGTCGCGTAGTCGCCGAAGCCGGCCTTCCTGGGCCGGTCGAGCGTCGGCGGCGTGCGCGATCCGCCGTCGCCGCCGGCGACCTTCGCGGAGGCGGCCTGCACGGCCGCACGCAGCTCTGAGAGCGGGGTCTGCACGCCAGCCAATGTACGTCAGTAGTGGTAGGGCTCGCCGGCAAGGATCTTGTGGGCGCGGTAGAGCTGCTCGAGCAGGACGACGCGCGCGAGCTGGTGAGGCAGGGTCAGCAGGCCCAGCGAGAAGCGGTGGTCGACGGCGTCGAGCTCCAGCCCGAGCGGCCCGCCGAGGACGAAGCAGACGTCGCGAGCGGCCTGCCGGCGCGCCTCCACGAAGCGGCTGAAGGACAGCGAGTCGAGCTGCTCGCCCTCGCGATGCAGCAGCGAGACGTACGCGCGCGGCGGGATCCGGCCTGCGAGGCGCTCCTCCTCGCGCACCTCGATCATCTCGACGCGCGCGTGGCGGGAGATGAGCTTGAGGTAGTGGGCGACATCGTCCGCGTAGGGCGGCCGCAGGCGCCCGACGGCGAGGACGATCAGGCGCACGCTGCGATACTAGTCGCGCATATGGCGCAAGACGACGAGCCCGAGCGGCACATCAACATCCACTTCTCGCCCGAGATCATGGCGGGCCACTACGCGAACTTCGCGAACGTGTCGTTCTCCGACTACGAGTTCACGATCACCTTCGCGCGCGTCGATCACGAGATCGACGCCGAGGAGATCCCCGGCGTCGTCGTCTCGCGCGTCAACCTCTCGCCGAAGTTCATGCGCGAGCTCGCCGATGCGCTCGAGGACTCCTGGTCGAAGTGGGCGACGCGCGAGGGCATCAAGAACCTCCCGGAGTTCGGCGCCGGCCGCGACGCGGACGACGACGACGATTGACCGCTGCGGTGAGCCGCAGCGCGGCCCGCGCTCGTAGTGTCCGGATGTGCGCCGCCTCGAGCTCACCGTCTTCGGCGGCCTGGTCGCGTTCATCGGCCTGGTCGCCCTCCAGCACCCGCTGCGCGGCGACCTGCCGCCCGCCGATCACTTCCTCAGCGAGTACGCGCACGGCTCGACCGCCGCGCTGCAGATCGCCGCGTTCGTGGCGTGGGCGATCTCGCTGGCGGCGAGCGCCCTGCTCGCGCGGCACGCGGGGCCGCCCGGCGGCCGCGGCCTCGCTCGCGCCCTTGCCATCGGCGGTCTCGCCGTCGCCGCGGCCGGCATCGTGGTCGCGTCCGTCTTCGCCACCCAGACGGTCGCCGGGGTGCTGCCCGAGGGCGTGGCGCGCACGACGGGCGGGCGGCTGCACGACTTCGGCACGCTCGCGACCCTGGTCGGCCTGCTGCTGGCCGCCGCGGCGTCGTTGCGGCTGGTCGCGCGGCGCGGCTTTCGCGTCACGGTCGGGCTGCTCGCCGCTTCCCTGCTGCTGATCGTGCCGGTGCTCGTCGCGCTGGGAATCGACGCTCCGGGCATCGGTCAGCGCGGGTTCCTGCTCGTCGGATGCGCCTTTCAGTGGCGCTTCGCGCGAGAGATCGCTCGCCGCAGCGGCTAGCCGCTGCGGCGCATCAGCAGCAGTTCGACGGCGAACGTCACGCCGCTTGCCAGCAGCGCCAGCCACCCCCACTGCGGGATGTCCGAGCCGCCGATGATCAACGCGACGATGAACACGACGAGCAGCAGCGATGACAGCCCGCGCCAGGTCTTCGGATCGCTCAGCACGTCAGCGGTCCGCCTCGCGCTCAAATGCCACGCCGAGCCCGATCCGCTGCACCGTCGACGGGTGCGTGGCCAGCAGGAACGTGATCCAGCTCGGCGGGTCCGGGTCTGACAGGTTGCGCAGCGCGATCCGCCTCTCGAAGGAGATGAACGCCTCCGGCTGGCTTGTGGTCTGCAGCGCGAAGGAGTCCGCGCGCGCCTCGATCGCGCGGCTGTACTGATTGGAGACCGTCGTGACGGCCGTCGTCACGAGGGTGATGCTGAGCGCGAGCGCGGGCAGGATCGCCGGGCCGGCCGGCGCGTCACCGGTCATGCGGCCCGTCAGCCGCGAGATCGCGAACATCCCGAACGGCGCCACGAGCGCGAGGTACAGCAGTCCCTTGGGCACGTCGTCGTAGCGCACGTGCCCCAGCTCGTGGGCGACGACGAGGCGCAGCTCGTCGCGCGAGAAGTTCTCGATCAGCGTGTCGTAGAGCACCACGCGCTTGGTGTGGCCGAGGCCCGTCACGTAAGCGTTAGCGGCCGTGGTGCGGCGGCTGGCATCGGTCTCGTAGACCTCCCCCACGTCGACGCCGGCCTTGCGGGCCAGCTCCATCACGTCGGACCGAACCTCACCCGCGGGCAGCGCCTTGAAGGTGTTGAAGAGGGGATCCAGGACGACCGGGCCAGCATAGATCGTGATGACGCCGAAGCCGACGGCGACCGCCGAGCCGGGGATCCACCAGCGACGCGGGAAGCGCCGGATCAGCGCGACCCCCGCCGCGGCGCCGGCGCCCGCGATCGCCCCGCCGATGCCCCACGACACCGCCTGGTCGCGTGCGTAGCCGCCCCAGCCCTGGGTGATCAGCCCGTAGTCGCGCGCCCGCTCGCGTCCGGCGACCCGCAGCGGCAGGACAGCGGCCGAGACGGTCACCGAGAGGGCCGCCCCCGTGACCGCCGCCGCCAGCAGCGGCCGGCGAAATGGACCGCCCAGCCGGCGCGGCGGGCGCGCGATCAGCAGCCCCAGGACGCCGATCTGCACGACGAGCCCAGCACCGTAGAGGGCGAGCTGCGGGCGGTTGTAGTCGCGCGCCCGGTCGATCTGCGAAGCGCTGAAGTACGATTCAGCGCGAACGCCAGCTGGCTCGATGACGCCTTCGCGGGGTCGCAGGAGCAGGACCGCCACCTCGGCAACCACCACGGCGGCCGCGATTGCCACTGGCCAGCGCAGGCGAGCACGATCCACGATCTCACTGTACGAGATGCAGGTCGCGATCATCTCCGACATCCACGGCAACCGGCACGCCTTCGAGGCGGTGCTCGCCGACGCCGAATCCGCGGGCGCCGAGGAGATGTGGTGCCTGGGCGACCTCGTCGGCTACGGCGCCGAGCCGAACGCCTGCGTCGAGCTGGCGCGCCGCCATGCGGCGATCTGCCTGGCCGGCAACCACGACCTCGGCGTGACGGGCGAGATCGGGCTCGACGAGTTCTCGACCGGTGCCGCGCTCGCGGCGCGCTGGACGCAGGAGACGATCACCACGGCGAACCTCGAGTTCCTGTCGGCGCTGCGCCCGTCCGGCGAGGAGGCGGGCATCGGCCTGTACCACGCCAGCCCGCGCGACCCCGTCTGGGAGTACGTGCTGAGCGCGCTGCTTGCGGAGCTGTGCCTCGACGTGCAGTCCCAGCGCGTCGCGCTCATCGGCCACTCGCACGTCGCCCTGTCCTTCGTGCGGCCCGAAGGCGATGTCGCCACCGGTGAGCCCCGGCGCGACGGCGAGGACCTCGACGTCGGTGCGGGCGAGTGGCTGCTGAACCCCGGGTCGGTCGGCCAGCCGCGCGACGGGGACCCCCGTGCCGCCTGGCTGCTCCTGGACCTCGATCGCTGGCGCGCGCGCTGGCGGCGCGTGGAGTACGACGTCGCCGGCGCCGCCGCGGCGATCCGCGCCGCCCGACTTCCGGATTCGCTCGCCGAGCGCCTGGGGTACGGTCAATGACGATGCGTCGCGTCTTCCCCCATGCCTCCGCGCTGCTGCTCGGGATCGTTGCCGCGCTGCTCGCCTCGTGCGGCTCGACCAGCACGAAGGACGGCATTCCGGCCGCCAGCGCCGGCGAGCTCAAGAGCCAGATCACCGATGTCCGCCAGGCCGTCGAGGACGGGCGCTGTGACGAGGTGGACGGCCAGCTTCGCCAGGTCGACGAGGGCATCGAGGCGCTGCCCTCGACGATCGACGCGCGCCTGCGCCAGAGCCTGAGCGACGCCGGCGATCGCCTGCGCCGGACCGCGGTCGAGGAATGCACCTCGACCGAGACGACCGAGACGCAGACCCAGACGACCGAGACGCAGACCCAGACGACCGAGACCCAGACGACCGAGACCGAGCCGACGCAGACCGAGCCGGGGCCGACCGACACCCAGAGC
>Ga0136625_1000403_pt1 | contig 13225 bp, 12 predicted proteins | sample AntDrymUQ4832306_2_FD_104672 | JGI IMG/M metagenome (GOLD analysis project Ga0136625, IMG submission 104672) | Polar desert sand microbial communities from Dry Valleys, Antarctica - metaG UQ483 (23.06) | ecosystem: Environmental > Terrestrial > Soil > Desert | place: Antarctica: Dry Valley...
AAGCCGGCCACTATTGCATACGAGACTGGAATTCCCTCGATGCGGGTCTGGTACCAGAGGACCCCACCTTCGGTGTCGAACTCATTTCCCGGCCAGGTGAAGAGCGCGATGATGGCGGCCAGCCCCCACATCGACGGCGAGTTTCCCTCCTCGGAGGGCGCAGAAGTGGAGAACCCCCTAGGGAGGCTAAGAGAATGCGCGGGGTTGATACGCACTCGGTCCATGCTACGGTGCCCTGGGTTTGAATCACCCCTCTAAATCGGCGCTGAGTCGCGCCCGTCTCGGTCTCGGTGGCGCGCTTATCGAGCGTTTCGAGCTTCTCTTTCGAGTTGCGACTCCCGGCCAGCTCGACGCCGGATTCGCGTCGCTTGGTTCGTTCTTGATCCAGCTCCTCGTGCTCACGACATTCGACGCACTCGAGATCGGTGCCTATGCCTTCACGTACACAGGACTCACGATGGCGGCGCTGATTCCGGCGAACTTGGTATTCGCTCCGTACGAGCTCAAGGCCATCGAGTACGACGAAGCATCGCGGCTTTCGCTGCTCCGGTATTCGCTTCCACCGGGGTTGCTCGCCGCCGGGTTGGCCGGGTTCCTGCTGGTTGCGGCCTCGGTGCCCGCCATGGGTCAAATCCCGGCTTCGTTCTTCCTTGGCCTGGTGGCCACGGCCTGGTTGGCGATGGTTGCGTCGGTCATCCAGGACCATGTGCGTCGAATGGCCCATATCGGCAGCCGCTCCTGGGTCGCCGCCGGGATGTCGGGCGTCTATCTGGTTTCGGCCGCCACGGGGTTCGTGATCCTCAACTCCTCTCCGCCCCAGAGCTGGGCGCCGTTTGGGGTCATGCTCACCGCCAATCTTTTGGGTTTGGGGTTCTTTGTGGTCGCCCGTGGTGCCCGAGGAAAGCTGGAGGGTCGTCTGCCGATTGCCGAGCTTCGCCGGATCGGTGGTTGGCTGCTGATCGGGTCGGCCGGGATCGCGGTGGGCGGGTTTGTGTCGATGTTCATCATCGAGCGGATCGTCGGCCTCGACAGTGTCGGCCATATCGAGGCCGCGCGAGTGGTTGGCCGGCCGGTGCAGGTGATCGGTCTTGGTCTTCTGGCAGTGGTCGCACCCAGGATCATGACGGCCGCTAGCTCCCGCGACGTGGCAACGGCCGCGCGTTGGAGCCGTTTCTACTGGATAGTCCTGGGTTCGGTCGCCGGGCTCTTCACTGTTGCCCTCCTTTGGCCGGTCATCACCGACGAGCTCAGATCGCTCCTTCCGGTGGCGTTTATCGTCCCCTTGCTCGCGGTAGTTACCGCTCCGACCTCGGCGATGGCTGTTGCCGACGTTCCCATTCGCGCTGAGTTGTTGGGCTATCGCGGACAGTTGAGTATCGCCCGGGGGTCGCTGATCGGGGCCGGCGCGCAAGCGCTCGCGTCGCTGCTGGCGATATGGATCGGCGCCATGGCCGGCCCGGTGGCGGCCGGCGTCGGCGGGCTCGCCAGCCTGCTGGTCATGGCTTGGTATTTGCGGATGGCTCGAGTGGAGGCGGTCGATGAGTAGCGGCTACGCGGCCTGGCCCCGGATCTCGGTCGTCACTCCCTCTTTCAACCAGGGGAGATTTCTCCGGGAGACAATGGAGAGCATTCACAGCCAGGGCTACCCGAACCTCGAGCACATCGTGATCGACGGCGGCTCGACCGATGAGAGCACCGCCATCTTGGCCGAGTACGACAGCCGGCTCGCGTTCTGGGTCAGCGAGAAGGACCAGGGCCAAACCGATGCCATCGCCCGCGGGTTCGACCGCGCCACGGGCGACGTGTTCTGCTGGCTCAACTCAGATGACGTCTTTGTCCCAGGGGCGCTCAAAGCCGTCGGCGAAATCTTTCGGGGGCGAGCCGACATCGACTTCCTCTATGGAGATGCCGTCTGGATCGATGAGGCCGGAGGATTCATCAAGCACAAAAAGGAGCAATCGTTCAATCGCTTCGTCATCTGCTTCGACCACAACTTCATCCCCCAGCCGTCGACTTTCTGGAAAGCCAAGCTGTATCGCACAGCGGGCGGGGTCGATCGCTCCTTCAACTTGGCGATGGATGCCGATTTGTGGCTGCGGATGGCCGAGATTTCCAAACCGAAGCACCTCCCCCAGGCCTTGTCGATGATGCGGTTTTACGGCGAGCAAAAGAACACCCGCCTGCGCGAGCAGAGCCTGATCGAGATGCAGAGGCTCCGTGATCGCTACTACCCGCGGGCTCGGGGGGTCAAGGCGCGTCGCCTCGGTGCTCGCATCGCGCGAGTCTTGGGGAAGACCGCTTCTCGGGGTTACTCGATGAGGGAAGTGGCCGACTCAGGGATCTTCGGCGGCAAGGACTGGGAGGAGAGGCAGCTCGACCGCTAGATGCCCGAGCGGCGCAGCACGGCCGGCAGAGTTGCCGCCATTATGCGGAGGTCGGTGCCGAGCGAGACATCGTTCAGATATGACAGCTCGAGCTCGGTGCATTCGTGGAGACGCTGGTCTCCGCGATCGGAGACCTGCCAAACCCCGGTGAGCCCTGGCTTCACCGCGTGCCGCCGATACTGCCACGGCTCATACTCGTCACGGATCACGCTGACCAGCTCGGGACGGGGCCCCACCATGCTCAGGTCGCCGAGGACAATGTTGAAAAGCTGCGGCAGCTCGTCGAGGCGGGTGGCGCGGAGGAGCCGGCCGATCTCAGTGATGCGCGGATCGGTCGCCGACTTATGGGTCACTCGCCGATCACGTCCGACGAACTGGATTTCGCGGCTGCGGCGATCCGGGTCCATCGTGCGGAACTTGTACAACGTGAACGGGACGTTGAATCGACCCATCCGGGTCTGCTTGAGCACGACCGGCGAGCCCATCGTGTACCAGACCGAAAAACCGATAGCCAGGAGAAGTGGAATGGCGATCACGACGCCGATCAGGCCCAGGAGGACATCGATCGGCGGTTTGACCCAGTTCAGATAGAAGCTCTTCTCGATGTGGAAGATGTCGGCCTCGACCAAATGTCGTTCGTCGACAAGCACAGAAGTACTAGGTAATTCCTGTGTGTTGTTGTGATCCTGCACTCCCAGCCCTCCGAATCGCGCCAAGCGGAGCTAGTGCCAGAACGATTTGATCTGCCCCAGTACCCCTTGGCTTTCATCCACTTACTTGCCCACTGACAAGGTAATCGCAAACCGGAACTTTTTAGAGGGGTAGTGTTGAAAGCGGGTCGATAGGACTAGTGCGTGCGCCTTCAGGCCAGCAATCGCACGACCCACACGGCGCCGGCGACCAAGATGGCGACCGCCACCACCGCGGAGGCGACGAGCAAGGTCCTCGTCTTCACCCACCCATTCTTGCGTAAGATCGCGCCCCTGATGCCCGGGGTTTTTACGCAGGAATGAGTCAGGAGTTGGTTTCTTGCACGATTTGGTGATTTTGGGAGGCGGGCCCGGTGGATACGCGGCCGCGCTCTATGCACACAACTTCGGCCTCACGGTCGCGTTGGTCTCAGATGAGCGTCCCGGGGGCACCTGCCTCATCCGGGGATGCATCCCTGCCAAGCAGTGGCTGCAGATAGCCGAGGTGTTCACCACGGTTCGCAAAGCCTCCGATTTCGGTGTGATGACCTCAGAGCCCGAGCTCGACTGGTCCGCAGCCCTCGCTCGAAAGCAACAAACCGTTGAAGGGCTTCTCAAGGGGCTCGCCGGTCTCCTCAAGCAGCGGAAAGTGGAGGTCGTCATGGGCCGGGGACGTCTGGACGGTCCCCGCACCGTCGTTGTCGACGACCAGAGGTTGGAAGCGAAGAACGTGATCGTCGCCACGGGATCATTTGCCCGCAGCCTGCCTGGCTATGAGATCGACGGCGTTCGGATCGTGACCTCCGACCATGCCCTCGACTGGCCGGCGCGCCCTGAGCGAGTGGCAATCATTGGCGGCGGCGTCATCGGCTGTGAGTTCGCCTCGCTGCTTGCCGACCTGGGGAGCGAGGTCCACGTCCTCGAACTATTCCCGCAGATCATCCCGGGTGGTGACGCCGACGCGGTCAAGGTTCTCGAACGCGAGCTCTCTCGAAGAGGGGTTACGTTTCACCTTGGAGTGTCCGTCGGGCCGCCTGAGGTGGGAGCAAGTTCGGTGCGTGTGCCTTTCGGGTCCGAATCAGTTGAGGTCGACTCGGTGCTGATGGCGGTGGGCCGCGGTCCCAACACCGAGAACGCGGGACTCGAGACCGCCCCCGGCTTGGAGATGGAACGCGGTTTCGTAAAGGTCGACACGAACACGATGCAGACGGGGGCAGCCGGGGTCTATGCGGTTGGCGATGTGGTGGCCGGTACGCCACAACTCGCCCACGTTGGGTTCGCCGAAGCGATCTCGGCCGTGACCCACATCGCGACCGGAAAGGCCGCACCCGTCGACTATCGCGCCATCCCGCGCGTCACCTATACCCACCCGGAGTTCGCCGAAGTTGGGCTCACCGAAGCCCAAGCGAAGGAGAATGGCCTCGACGTTGAAGTTCACAGTCATGCGATGACCGGGGTAGGGCGAGCGATCATCGTCGGCCAGAATCGAGGAACCGTGAAGGTGACCAACGTCAAAGGTGGTCCCATCGTTGGGGCGTCGATCGTGGGACCGCAGGCTGGCGAATTGATTCACGAACTGATGTACGCGGTGGGTTGGGAGGCTTATCCCACGGAGGCGGCCGCGTTCATCCATGCCCACCCGACTCTTTCCGAAGCCGTAGGCGAAACCTTGCTTTCGGCCACCGGACGCAGTTTGCACTAACCGAAACGAGGGAGAGCCATGCCGACGACCGTCACCATGCCCCAGTTGGGCGAGACCGTAACCGAGGGGACGATTCTCCGTTGGGCGAAGAACGTGGGCGATCCCATCGCGACCGACGAGATCCTTGTCGAGATCTCGACTGACAAGGTCGACACCGAAGTTCCTTCACCTGCCCAAGGGGTCGTGATCGAGCTCTTGGTCGGCGAGGGTGAAACCGTTGCCGTGGGCACTGCCTTGGCGGTCATCGGCGAGGCAGGCGAGGCTCCGGGGGCCGATGGCCAGGCACCAGCCGAGGCACCCGCAGCCGAAGCACCACCGGCCGAAGCTCCACCGGCCGAAGCTCCACCGCCCGTAGCACCGACGCCAGAGCCCGCGCCTGCGCCGGTGGAGGAGGCGCCCAAGCAGGAGGCACCCGCGGAGGTGCAAACCCCGTCCCGGGAGGTGTCGGTCACAGTCGAACCCAGCCCTCCGGTGGCCTCGGACGATGCCCCGAATCGAGGCGTCCTTTCCCCGGTAGTTCGCAAGCTCGCCCGCGACCAGGGCATCGATCTCGGGACGCTCACCGGCAGCGGCGAGGGGGGACGAATAACGCGCCGCGACGTCGAAGCTGCGATTGCGAGCCAGGACCAACCTGCCGCTGCCGCTCCGGCGCCAACGGCTCCGGCGGCTGAGTCTGCCCCCGCCCCCGTTGCAGCCCCGCCGACGCGCCCGGCACCGGCCAGCCCGGCGCCAATGGCACCACCTGCCCCGGCCGTTGCCACCGGCGCCGAAGAAGTTTCCCTCGATCGGCTTCGAGTCCGCATCGGCGAGAACATGCTGCGGGCCAAGCAGACGGCGGCCCATGTTTGGACCTCGGTCGAGGTCGACTACGAGAGAGTCGAACGGGTCAGAAGCGCGGCCAAGGAATCGTGGAAGAAGGAAGAGGGGTTCTCCCTCACTTATCTTCCATTCATCGCCCGGGCAACCATCGACGCCCTCAAGGAATACCCGGTGGTGAACAGCTCGTTCTTCCTTGAAGAGCGGAAATCAATCCTCCATCGGACGGTGAACCTGGGTGTCGCAATCGATCTCGATCAAAAGGGCCTCGTTGTGGCGACGATCCGCAACGCTGATGGTCTCCGGCTCGTCGGCTTGGCCCGTCGCATCCGCGAGCTGGCCGAGAAGGCCAGGGCGGGGAAGCTCGACCCCGACGATGTCAGCGGCTCGACCTTCTCGATCACCAACCCGGGCCCGTACGGATCTTTCATGAGCGCGCCGATCATCAACGTTCCCAACGTCGGCATCCTCTCGACCGACACCGTCGCCAAGCGGCCGGCGGTCGTTACCACCCCTGAGGGTCAGGACACCATCGCGGTCAGGCACATCGGCTATCTCGGCCTCTCCTGGGACCACCGGGCGTTTGACGGATCGACGGCCGTGCTGTTTCTCGGCCGGATCAAACAGAATCTCGAGACGTGGGACTGGAACCAGGAGCTGACCTGATCCGCGTCCGCTGGCTCGGCCGCCTCCCATATCTCGAGGCATGGGATCTTCAGAAGGCGCTGTGGAGTGGGAGAGTCGAGGGCCGCGGCGACGATTACTTGCTTCTGCTCGAGCACCCGCCGGTCTACACCGTCGGGCGCAACGGTGACGGCACCAACCTCCTCGTTCCGGCCGACAGGCTCTCCGATGCCGAGCTTCACCACGTCGATCGAGGCGGCGACATCACCTTCCACGGGCCCGGTCAACTGGTTGGCTATCCGATCCTCAAGCTCTCCGACCCCAAGCTGATCGTGCCCTACGTCCGGGCGCTCGAGCAGGTGCTCATCGACACCCTTTCCGACTTTGGGGTGGGGGGTTGGCGAGAGGAAGGGCTGACCGGAGTTTGGACCGAACAGGGCAAGGTGGCGGCGATCGGGGTCAGGGTCTCGCGACAAGTGACCATGCACGGCTTCGCGCTCAACCTCGATCCCGATTTGGAGTTCTTCGCGCGGATGAACCCGTGCGGGATCACTGATCGACCGGTGACCACCCTGAGCTCGCTGTTGGGCCGGCGGGTCACCCTGGAAGAGGCAGTGCAAACTCTGATCCCGCGGTTCGTCGCAACCTTCGGCCGAGAGGCTGCGGAGGTGCAGCTCGGAGCCTTTCCCGGTCGCCAGGGCGTGACCCGGGACTTTGAGGTCGATCGACTGCTCGAAGCGGGAACGTTCTCACCCGATCGCCACGAACGACAACCGCTCATGGTCAATGGGCGTCTCCCGGGAGAGCCGCCACGACCCGAGTGGATGAAGGTGACGGCGCGGATGGACGACGACTATCTCTCGTTGAAGAAGCTCATGCGTTCCCTCGACCTTCACACCGTCTGTGAGGAGGCCGGATGCCCCAACATTTATGAGTGCTGGGGGTCCGGGACGGCAACGTTGATGATCCTCGGCGACAAATGCACCCGGGCGTGTGGGTTCTGCAACGTCACCACCGGCAAACCCACCGAGTTCGACGAGCTCGAGCCGTTCCGTGCTGCCCAGGCGATCAAGAGCATGGGACTTGCGCATGCAGTCATCACTTCGGTGAATCGTGACGACTTGGCCGATGGAGGAGCGGGGATCTTTGCGGTTACGATTCGAGAGACCCGTCGCCTCCTCCCCACTTGCGAGATCGAAGTCTTGATCCCTGACCTCAAAGGAGATCTCGACGCGTTAGGGACAATCCTCGACGCGGCGCCGGAGGTGCTCAATCACAACACCGAGACCGTGCTCCGGCTTCAGCGGGAGATTCGGACCTCGGCGAATTACGGACGCTCTCTCGCCCTGCTTGCGCGCGCCAAGGCCGCAGGACTACTGGTCAAGTCGGGGCTCATCGTCGGCATGGGGGAGACCAAAGAGGAAGTGATCGGCGCGCTCGCCGATCTCCGTGCGATCGGGGTCGACATCGTGACCATTGGCCAGTACTTGCGGCCAACGCCTCGGCACCGACCGATCGATCGCTATGTACATCCTGCGGAGTTTCTCGAATATCGGTCCTTCGGGGAATCGATTGGGATTCCCCACGTGGAATCCGGCCCATTGGTCCGCTCGTCGTATCACGCCAAGGCCGCTAAGGCGGGAGTTCCGGCGGCGGCCGGTAGTGCTTGAGGACCAACCGGTAGAACGCCTGCTCTTCGATGAGCTGCCAGTTCTCGTCGAACCATGCCTCGGCCAAAAGCGAAGGGGCTTCGTCGCGGGGGGCGCGCGAGGCCACCAGCCACACCCCCTCCGGCTGGGCAGTCTGCACCACCGGTTCGGGGTCCGAGACGCCTGAGACCGGCAGCCTTCCGCCGTAGTAGTTGTAGGCGTCGGCCGACCACGGGAGGTCTCCGACCCAGGCCATGTCAGCCTGCTCAGAGCGGGCGTTGATGGCGGCGGTGACCGATCGCCAATCCTCTTTCTCGATGACAAACAGGTTGATCGCGGTCGCGACCACTGATGCGGAAACGAGGGCGGCCGTCGCCGGCCTCGCTTGACGCGGGACCCGATTGACGATGAGCCAACTGGTGGTGAGCAACAGCAGCGGCCAGCCAATCACCATGATCTTTTCGATTGAGTACGCCCGCGGAACCGGGATCAACAGGATCAGCGCCGCAAAGCCCACCAGAGCAAGCCACGGCCAGACGGGTCGGGCCAATAGACGGGCCATTACCCAGGAGACCGCGACCGAAAGGGCGAAGGTGACCAGAGCGACCGCCAAGCCACTGCCAAAACCGGGCATGGCGAACAGGTACCGGTACCAGTCGGCGTCATAGGTCGTCAGAGTCGACATCGCGTCTTCGAGCGAGGCGCCGTAAATAGCGAAGAACAGCGCGAGCGGGACCACGCTGACGACGCCAAATTGTCGGACTCGACGTCGATCCCGGTTCCACCAGTAGACGGCATAGGCGCCCCCGATCCCCGTCCAACCGATGAGCACGATGTAATCGACGAAAAGCCCCAGGGAGAGGGCGAGCGCGGAAAGGGCTCCGCTCCACGGCGTCGTGTGCATCAGCGGGTAGAACGCCAGCAAGACGAAGAAGGCGGCCAGGGCGGCGTGTCGCGCGTCCTGGGCGTACCAGACATCGAGCGGAGACACGACCGCAAGGACGCCCGCCCCGATCCCAACAGCCGGCCCGAACAGGCGCGCTCCGATGAGGTAGATGAGAGCGGCGCCGGCCGCTGACGCCAGCGCCGACGGAAGCCGCAGAGCCGTTTCGGAAGCGCTCAACCGGGTGACGGCGTGAATCAAGAGGTAGTAGCCGGGCGGATGGGTGTCCTGAACGTCGAGAATCTCGGAAACCGACTCTTGGGCAAAAGCGAAGGTGGCGCCCTCATCGCCCCAGAGGCTTTTCGACCCGATTCCGACCACCCGGATGGACAGAGCGGCAGCGAAAACAAGCAAAGCGACAACGATCGGACGAAGGTGCGCAGAGGTGACACGTGAAGACAAGGTCTTGGTATGGATACATAAGTATCGGTTACTTCAGGCGCGATTGAACCGACGCATCACTGGGGCGACCGGGCGACCAACCACGTGTTCTTCCCAGCCGTCCTCAAGGGCGCGGGCGTAGACGACTAGCGCTTCGTCGACGATCTCGATCGTGCGGTCGACCAGCTCGTCGGTGTGCGAGTAGTTATCGAATAGAGAAGGAGCCAGCAAGCCCCGTTTGACGGTCTCTTGCAGGAAGAGGGTTCGAAAAGGCTGCGAAGGATTGCCGTCCTGGTCCTTGGTGCCATAGAGAAGGCCGCAGCCGCGCCCGAAGACGGTGAACTGGTCCTCGACCCCGCGCGCTTTGGCCACCGTTCGTAGACCTGCAGCCAAGCGATCACCTTGCTTCGCCAGGGTTTCGATGACCGGGTTCTCTGCGTAAAAGCCCATAGTCGCGATGGCCGCAGCCAACGACGGAGTCTCGGCCGCGTTTGTGTAGGAGAGCAAGAAAATGCGCTCCTTGGCATGGTCGAGCCCGCCCCGTTCCATGTATTCCCGCTTGCCGGCGAGCGCCGCGACCGAGAAGCCGTTGGCCATTCCCTTGCCCCACGTCGAAAGGTCGGGCACCACCCCGTGCAGCGAATGGGCACCGGCCGTCGACCAGCGGAAACCGGTGACGATCTCGTCAAAGACCAGGAGCGCGCCGTGCTGGTCACACGCCCGACGCACCGACTCGAGAAACCCCGGTTGGGGTGGCTCGACCTTCTCCACCTCCATGACCACGGCCGCGATCTGGTCGGGAAACTCGGCGAACAATTGCTCGAGGGTGCTGACGTCGTTGTACCGGAACTTGAGCGTCATTGCCCTCGTGCTTGCCGGGATGCCGGCATCGAGCGTGGTCGAGCCCATGAACCAGTCGTCCACGGAGAAAAACGGATGGTCGACGCAGATCGCCACCAGGTCGCGCCCGGTGATCGCGCGGGCGAGTCGGACTGCACCCGAGTCTGCGTCGGACCCGTTCTTGGCGAACTTGACCATGTCCATCGTGGGCACAGCCTGCAAGAAGGCTTCGGCAGCTTCGAGCTCGATGGCCGCCGGCCGGACGAAGTTGGTTCCCTGGCGCAGTGACTTTTCCACTGCCTCGATCACTGGCCAGAAGGTGTGCCCGAGGGTGACGCTGCGCAATCCTGAACCGAATTCGATATACCGATTGCCATCGACGTCCACGACTTCCGCCCCCTCGCCATGGCTTATAACCGGGGCATCGAACTCGGGCCATTGATCGTCGCCTTTGGCGTAGGTGTGGGCCGCTCCGGGGATCAGGGCGCGCAACCGCTCCCGCATTGCGCCTGATTTCGACGTGTCTCGCACCCCCGGGGAGCCTAGGCCACCTAGGCCCTCAGTTCTCGCGCATCAAATGCAAGCCCCTGGCCTGCATTTGATGCGCGAGAATCTGGGGGATGTCGAATCTCAAGGTTGTCCTTTTTTGCGGGGGTCTCGGGCTGCGGATGAGGGACTACTCGGAGAAGATCCCAAAACCGATGGGTCTGATCGGACCGCGGCCGATCCTGTGGCACCTGATGAAGTACTACGCCCACTTCGGGCACAGCGAGTTCATCATTTGCCTCGGCCACGGCGCCGAGATGGTCAAGCAGTACTTCCTCAACTACGACGAGACCATCTCCAACGATTTTGTCCTCGACCGGCGCTCCCGCGACGTGATGCTCCTTTCGTCCGACATCGACGAGTGGAAGATGACATTTCTCGACACAGGAGTGAAAGCCTCGGTCGGTGAACGCCTGGTGGCAGTTCAGGAGCACCTGTCGGGGGAGGACGTTTTCCTCGCCAACTACAGCGACGGTCTGACCGACCTCCACCTGCCGACCTACATCGACTACGCGGTCAACAGCGGATGCACCGCGACGTTTCTGGCAGTTCACTCCTCCAACACGATGCACGTGTCTCAAATCGAAGATGACGGCAAGGTCAATTCCATTTATCCGCTCACCGATTCGGGGCTCTGGATCAACGGCGGGTTCTTCGTGCTCAAGAGAGAAATCTTCGACTTCATCGGCCCGGGCGAGGATCTCGTTGAAGAGCCTTTTTATCGACTGATCCTCGACCGCCAGCTCGGCGCCTACAAGCACCGCGGCTTCTGGGCGGCGATGGACACCTTCAAGGAACGTCAGGCGCTCGAGGACCTGTATGTCAAGGGCACCGCCCCTTGGGAAGTGTGGAAGACAGCGACCACCGACCGCGCATGATCGCTGCCAGCCTGCCGTCCTCCCCGTTGCGGGTGCTCTGCCTCGGCGCCCACGCCGACGACATCGAGATCGGGTGCTGGGGCTTGGTAAAAAGTCTTATCGGCGAAGCTCGGATTGCGGAGATGCGTTTTGTGATCTTTAGCGCTACGGGCGATCGGGCCCGTGCGGCTGAGGCCAGCGCCGCCCAATTGTCAGACGACGTTTCCGTTGAGATCCACGCGTTTCGGGAGGGCTACTTCCCCTACGAGCCGGGTGTCAAGGAGACGGCCGACAAGCTTGGTCCATCGGCGCCTGACCTCGTCCTCACCCCTTGGTGGTATGACGCTCATCAGGATCACCGCCTCGTCGGGGAGATCGCTGCGCAGACGTTTCGCTCGAGCCTCATCCTCGGCTATGAGATCCCCAAATACGACGGCGATCTGGGACGACCGACGGTGTACGCGCCGTTGACATCGGAGATGGCCGATCAGAAGCTCGATCATTTGCTGTCGGCCTTTCCCTCGCAGGCAAGCCGTTCGTGGTATCGACGCGAAGTTTTCTCTGGTCTACTCCACCTGCGGGGGATCGAATGCCAGGCCGAAAGCGGGATGGCGGAAGCCTTTCATGCCCAGAAGATCAGGTTGGGTTGGGGCTCCGAGTGATCTTCCAATCGATCGAGGTCGACGGAATGGCGATCGCAGGCGCGGCCCTGATCATCGACGAGCCGGTGGAGGACCACCGCGGCTATTTCACCCGGCTGTGGTCGGACAACGAGGCCGCCAACGAAGGATTTGAGCACGACTTCAACCAATTGAACTTGGCCTTCAACCACCGGCGCGGAACCTTGCGAGGAATGCATTTCCAAACGAAGCCGGACGCCGAGACCAAGCTGGTGCGGGTGGTGGCCGGCGAGGTGTGGGACGTGATTCTCGATCTGCGATCGGCTTCGCCGACTTTTCTCGCCTGGTGGGGCGTCGAGCTGGCGGCAAGCAACCACTTGGCGTTGCTGCTTCCGGCCGGTTGCGCACACGGCTACCAGACCCTCGCCGACGAAACCCAGGTGATGTACCAAACCACGCATCGGTACGTCCCCGAGGCCGCCACTGGTGTTCGACACGACGACCCCGCCTTCGCGATCCGCTGGCCCCTGGCGGTCGGCGAAATATCGAGCGCCGACGCCGGTTGGGCGTACTGGCAAGAGGACGACCCGCGGGCATTCGCAGGAGTCGCTTGATGGTTCCCGATAGCTTGGCGCCGCTCGATACCGCTTTGGCTGCCCGAGCCGGTGATCCGATCGGGATCGCGGTGGCAGGCGCCGGTTGGCTGGGCAAACGGGTTGCAGTGCAAGTCGATCACATCACCGGCCTCAAGTTGCGGGTGGTAGCCAATCGCAGTGTTGAGCGGGCGGCCGAGCAACTGCGCGCCGACGGTTTCGACGCCGTGATCACCAACGATCTCAACGAACTTGGGCGGATCAACGACCGGGACCAAGTGGCGGTGGTGGCGGACCCGCACCTCGCGGCCCAGGCGACGCGGGTGGACGCCGTCATCGAGACGACGGGCGACTTCGACTTCGGCACACGCACCGCCACCGCAGCGATCGAGGCCGGAAAGCATGTCGTGATCGGAGCCGAGCTCGATGCGACGATCGGCCCTGAGCTCAAGCGACGCGCCGATGAGCAGGGAGTCGTCGCCACCGGGATGGACGGCGACGAGCCGGCGGTGAACATGAACCTCCTGCGCCTCGTGAGGACGATGGGCTTACAACCCGTGATGGCCGGCAACATCAAGGGC
>Ga0136625_1000407_pt1 | contig 13207 bp, 10 predicted proteins | sample AntDrymUQ4832306_2_FD_104672 | JGI IMG/M metagenome (GOLD analysis project Ga0136625, IMG submission 104672) | Polar desert sand microbial communities from Dry Valleys, Antarctica - metaG UQ483 (23.06) | ecosystem: Environmental > Terrestrial > Soil > Desert | place: Antarctica: Dry Valley...
CCTACCGCGACTTCACGAACGTCGAGCGTCTGTGCTCGCCATCGAGCGTCGTCGTCCTCGACGACATGCTTCCGCGTAGCGACGAGGAGGCAGCGAGGGTCCAGATCCGAGGAGGCTGGGCAGGTGACGTGTTCAAAGTGGTCGAGATACTGCGCCAGCGGCGACCCGACCTGGTGGTGCTACCTGTGAACACCGAGCCGACGGGAGTAGTGGTGGTGGTGGGGCTCGATCCGCACTCGACGGTGCTCGGCGACATCTACGACGAGGTGTTGGAGGCGCTGGAATCGCCAGATCCCCAACACGTCCCTGACCACGTGATCAACCGCAAGGGTGCTGCAGACGCTCGGGAGTTGCTCGATCTCCCCGTGTGGAGCGATCTGCGACGGCTTCGTGACGGTGCAGATAACCACGCCGTCGCCAAGGCGATCGCCGAGCTCTCGGCCATGTGAGGCGTGTGGTCAGGCACCCCTTGCGCGCACTCCGATGGGGGCGATCAGGCGATAGCCCGCCGAGTAGCCTCTCGTCCTCGCTCTCGCCGCCCCACAGCCCGTACTCGTGGTGACAGCGGGCGAATGCCTGTTAGTCGGCACGCACAGAGCACGAAGCACAGACATGGCGCGCTGACGCTTCGCGCCGCTGCCGGGCCTGAGGTCGTTCGGCGGGGGCGGGGAAGAACAGGTGCGTCAAACCTTTGCAGGCGGCGGCGTCCATCCAGTCGTCGTCGCCGAGCGCCAGCCGCCGCCCCAACTCGACCACTTCCATCGAAACCCCGTTCGATCCCAGTCCCCTCGAATTTCGAAGCAGGCGAACGATCAGTCAATTGCACTAGCCAAGTAGTGACGGATGCCACCTGCATACTCCTCGACGTCCTCGTCGGTCGTGTCCCACGACGTCATCCACCGCACCTGGCCGAGCTCGGCCTCCCATTCCCAGAAGAAGCACCACTGCTGCAGCGGGGCGATGGCCGGGAGGGGCAGTAAGGGGAACAACGAGTTGACCTCTGGCGGCGCGCCGTGCTCCACGCCGTCGATGCCCTTGGTCTGCTCCCACAGGCGGTACGCCATGGCATTGGCGTGCGTGGCCAGGTCGATCCACAGATCGTCATGCAGCACAGCTCGAAGCTGGGCCGAGACGAAGCGCATCTTCGAGGCCAGCTGGGTTGCCTGCTTGCGCAGGTACAGCGCCCGGTCGGCCAGTGCAGGCCGCAGGAACACCACGGCCTCTGCGCCCATCAGGCCGTTCTTCGTGCCACCGAACGAGATCACATCGACGCCGGCGTCGACGGTGAACGTCGCAGCGTGGCACGGTCGCCACCGAGGGCAGCGACGGCGTTGGCGATGCGTGCCCCGTCGACGTGCACGCGCATCCCGAGATCGTGAGCGGCCTCACACAGCGCTGCCATCTCGGCAGGCGAGTACACGGTGCCCAGCTCCGTGCTCTGGGTGATCGACAGCACAGCCGGCTGCACGTGGTGGAGGTTGCCGAGCAGGTGCCGCACTGACGAGACTTGTTCTGGGACGAGCTTGCCGTCCTCGGTGCCCAGATCGATCAGCTTGGCGCCGAGGAAGCGCTCAGGAGCTCCCGTCTCGTCAAGGTTGATGTGCGACGTGCGTGCGCACACGACGGCGTCGGCCGGGCGCAACAGCGCCTCGTGGAGCGACACCCGGCCAGGGCTGGGTGGCGCTGATCCTGCGCCACTGACCCGAACGTCAACCGGTGCCGATCCTGGTGAGGAACGTGTCCACCTCGCCGGCCGAGGGGATCGACGGCACGGCGCCTGGAGTCGTTGTGGCGAGTGCCGCAGCTGCGCCGGCGCGCAGGACGGCGCCAGTGATGTCGTCGCCGAAGCCCAGTACGGCGGCGAGCGTGCCGCAGAACGTGTCGCCTGCCGCCGTCGTGTCGACAGCCTGGACGGCGAAGGCGTCGACATGTCGAAGCGTTGTGGCGGTGACGATGTCGGCGCCGGCCGCGCCCTTCGTGAGCACGACGGTGCCGACACCGGCCGCCAGTAGGGCGTCGGTACCACCGAGCGCGTCCACCTCGTGCTCGTTCGGCACGACGATGTCGCACAGCGTGAGGATGCCGGCGTCGAGGGTGGTCGCCGGAGCCGGATTCAGGATCGTCGTGATCCCGCGCTCGCGGGCCTGGCGGATCGCAGCGGCGACCACGGGCATCGGTATCTCCAGCTGCATGAGCAGCACCGAACAGTCGGGGATCTCCGTCGGCTGTACCTCGGCGTTGGCACCCGGCACGACGACGATCGTGTTCTCACCGTCATCGGAGACGACGATCAGTGCTCTACCCGTCGGAGCATCGACGCCGACCACACGCTCGTGGTCGATGCCGTCGCCGGCCAGGACCGCCACAAGTCGGTCGCCGGCGAGGTCCCGGCCAACTGCACCGATCATCGCGGTAGCAGCGCCGGCCCGGGCCGCGGCGACGGCCTGGTTCAGCCCCTTGCCGCCGGGATGCTCGTCGTACGTAGAACCGAGCAGCGTCTCACCGGGCCGGGGGTGGCGTTCGGCCCGCGCCACCACGTCGAGGTTGGCGCTGCCAAGGACGCAGACCTGGATCACCAGGCGCGGTCAGGCACCCCTGGCCCGCACCCCGATGGGGGCGATCAGGCGATAGCCGGCCGAGTGCCGTTCGTCCTCGCTCTCGCCGCCCCACAGCCCGTACTCATGGTGATACCTGGCGAACGACCGGCAGTCGGCACGAACGGAGCACGAGGCACAGACGTGACGGGCCGATGCTTCGCGGCGCTGCCGGGCCTGAGGCCGCTCGGCGGGGGCGGGGAAGAACAGGTGCGTCAAACCTTTGCAGGCGGCGACGTCCATCCAGTCGTCGTCGTCGAGTGCCAGCCGCACTCCCAACTCGACCGCTTCCATCGAAACCCCCTTCCGATTGCAGTCCCCCGAATGTAGAAGCAGCCGGACGATCAGTCAATTGCACTCGCCAAGTAGTGACGGATGGCACCGTGCCAGGGCGCTGGTACGTTCCCGGCATGGAGGTGGCCGAACGAATCCAAGGTCGCGGCGCGTCCCTGACTGCCGCCGAGCGACGGGTCGCCGAGGTGCTGCTGGCTCGTCCCCAACTCGTCGGGTTCGGCACCGTCGCCGACCTCGCCGCCGAGGCCGGCACCGGCGCCGCCACGGTCGTGCGGCTGGCCGCCAAACTCGGCTACAGCGGCTTCAGCGCCCTGCAGGATTCAGTGCAGTCCGATCTCACCCGCAAGCTCCGGCCTGCGGCCGAACGGATCCGCGAGGGCGGAAGCGGACACCCCCTGGAGTTGGCTCGCGTCACCGAGAGCGTCAACGTGGCGGCGACGCTCGACGCCGTCGACCCCACGGAGCTGGCCGCAGTGATCGACGCCCTGTCCGACCTCGGCCGTCATGTGCTCGTCTTGGCAGGGAATGCGGCGACGGGAGTGGCGCAGCAGTTCGCCGACGAGATGTTCTCCTTGCGCCCCGACGTTCGACGCCTTGATGGCAACGAGGTGGCGCTGCACCGTGACCTGGCGCTGGCCGGTGCCGGGTCGGTTGCGGTTGCCATCGACGTGCGTCGCTACGACCGCTGGCTGCTCGACGCCGCGAGGACTGCGACGGCGACGGGCTCGACGGTGGTGGCGCTCACCGACAGCGTGCTCTCACCGCTCGCCCGGTACGCAAGCCACACGTTCGTGCTGTCGGCAGCGTCCGTCGGTCCGTTCGACAGCCAGGTCGGCACGCTCGCCCTGCTCAACACGATCGTCGCCGGCGTGGCCGACCGCCTGCGCTCGACGGCGTCGGTGCGGCTGGATCAGGCCGAACAGGCGTGGACCGAATCGGGCTCGCTGACCGACGGCTGAGCGTCACAAATACGCCTCGAGCGGCTCGCACGAGCACATCAGGTTGCGGTCGCCGTAGGCGTTGTCGATCCGTCCGACGGGCGGAAAGTACTTGTGAACCCGCACCGAATCCACCGGATAGGCGCCCAACTCACGGTCGTAGCTGCGATCCCACGGGCCGATCAACGCCTCAGCAGTGTGGGGAGCGAGGCGCAGCGGACTGCCGGCGATTGTCCACTCGCCGTCGGCGAGGCGGTCGATCTCTGCGCGGATCTCCACCATGGCCTCGCAGAAGCGGTCCAGCTCCAGCTTCGTCTCGCTCTCTGTCGGCTCGATCATCAGCGTGCCGGCTACCGGGAAGCTCATGGTGGGAGCGTGGAACCCGAAGTCGATCAGGCGCTTGGCCACGTCGTCCACGGTCACGCCGGTGGCCTTGGTCAGCGGCCGCAGGTCGATGATGCACTCATGTGCCACCCGCCCGTTGACCCCGGAGTAAAGGATCGGGAACGACATCGAGAGTTTGGCGGCAAGGTAGTTGGCTGAGGCGATCGCCACCTTCGAAGCCCTCGTCAGGCCCTCGGCGCCCATCAGCTTGAGGTACACCCACGAGATCGGCAGGATGCTCGCCGACCCGAACGGCGCACCAGCAACGGGACCGACCTCGGAGGCGTCAGCGGCGAGCGGGTGGCCGGGCAGGAATGGGGCTAGGTGCGCCCGAACGGCCGCCGGGCCAACGCCGGGCCCGCCGCCACCGTGGGGAATGCAGAACGTCTTGTGCAAGTTGAGGTGGCTGACGTCGGCACCGAACACTCCCGGTTGGGCGATGCCAACCAGGGCGTTGAGGTTGGCGCCGTCGACGTACACCTGACCACCGACGTCGTGCACCATGGCGCAGATGTCGCTGATGGCCTCCTCGAACACGCCGTGCGTGGAGGGGTAGGTGAGCATGACCGCCGCAACGCGCTCTCCGTCGCTGTCGAGCTTGGTCTGCAGGTCGGCGATGTCGACGTTGCCGTCGCTGTCGCAGGCCACGACGTTCACGTCGAGGCCGGCGAGCACGGCGCTGGCGGCGTTGGTGCCATGGGCGCTGGAGGGGATCAGGCACACGGTCCTGGCATCGTCACCGCGTGATCGGTGGAAGGCCCGGACCGCCAGCAGGCCGGCCAGCTCACCTTGGCTGCCGGCGTTCGGCTGCAGGCTGACGGCGTCGTAGCCCGTGATCTCGGCGAGCATCTCGGCCAGCTCGTCGATCATCGCCCGGTAGCCCTCGACGGTGTCGCCAGGAGCGAAGGGGTGCGCCTGCGCGAACTCCGGCCAGGTGAGCGGGATCATCTCCGTGGTGGCGTTGAGCTTCATCGTGCACGACCCCAAGGGGATCATCGTGCGGTCGAGAGCCAGATCCTTGTCGGCGAGGCGTCGCAGGTAGCGCAGCATCTCGTGCTCGCTGTGGTAGCGGTGGAAGACGGCTTGGGGGAGCAGTGGCTCGGCGCGCCGGTTGGCTCCTTCCAGGCCGCTCGGGCTCCCGTCGATGCCGATGTCGGCAGCGTCGTCGATTCCGAAGGCAGTCACCACCGCGTGCACCTCCGCAGGAGTTGACGTCTCGTCGAACGTCAAGCCGACGGTCGTGTCGTCGACGCAGCGCAGGTCGTACCCTGCGCCGGCAGCTCGTGCGAGGACAGCGTCGGCGTCGACGCCGGTGACCGCAATGGTGTCGAACCAGGTGTCGTGCAGCAGCCGCAAGCCGCCGTTGGCGAGCGCGGCCGCTGTGGCGCTCGTCAGCCGGTGCACCCTGCCGGCGATGCGGGTCAGGCCGTCCGGACCGTGCCATACGGCGTACAGGCCGGCAATGTTGGCCAGCAGCACCTGCGCCGTGCAGATGTTGGACGTTGCCCGCTCACGGCGGATGTGTTGCTCGCGCGTCTGCAGCGCCAGGCGCAGCGCAGGCTTTCCGTCGGTGTCCTTGCTGACACCGACGAGCCGGCCGGGCAAGGCGCGTGCGGCATGGCGACGACAGGCGATGAACCCGGCATGCGGACCGCCGAAGCCCATCGGGACGCCGAACCGCTGGGCGGAGCCGATGGCGATGTCGGCACCCAGCTCACCTGGCGGAGCCAGCAGCACACAGGCCAGGGGATCGGTGGCGACCACGGCGATCCCGCCCAGGGTGTGGACGCGTTGGATCTGCGCCGACCAGTCGGTCACGGCACCCGTTGACGTCGGGAGGCTGAACAGGGCGCCGAAGCAGTCGTCGAGGTCGTCGACGTCAGCTGCGTCGCCGACGGTCAACTCGATGCCGACCGGCTCGGCTCGCGTTGTCAGCACAGCGATCGTCTGGGGGTGCGTGTCACGATGGATGAAGAAGCGGTGGGAACCGGTGGTTGCCAGGCGACGGCACATCGTCATCGCTTCGGCGGCGGCCGTGCTCTCGTCGAGCAGGGAAGCGTTGGCGATCTCGAGCCCGGTGAGCTCCTCGATCACGGTTTGGAAGTTCAGCAGCGCCTCGAGGCGGCCCTGGCTGATCTCGGGCTGATAGGGCGTGTAGGCCGTGTACCAGGCTGGGTTCTCCAGCACGTTGCGCAGAACGACGGGCGGCGTGACGGTCGGCGTGTAGCCGGTTCCGATGAGGCTCTTGCGCAACGTGATGCGCGAGGCATGGCCACGCAACTCATCGAGCACATCGATCTCACTCCGAGAGGGTCCAAGAGCGAGGGGCTCGGTCTGGCGGATCGACTTGGGCACGGTCTCGTCGATCAGGGCGTCGAGATCGGCGACGCCGAGGATCGACAGCATGGCGGCCAGCTCGTCGTCATCGGGGCCGACGTGGCGGCCCACGAAATCGGCATCGGGCGTCAGTGAGTCGAAGTCGGCGCCGATGACCTCATCGGGCGTACGGGCGGGACGGCTGGGGGACATGGACGCTCCTGTGGATCGGTTCGTCCCCCGCTGTCTCGGGCGCCTGAGAGCTTTCGCCCGTCGCAGCGGGCCTTCCCCTTCGGCGAGCCGGGCGAACCCGGCTGCTTTCCAGCGTTGCCTCTTCCGGACGGTCCATTGGCCTGAGAGATTCCGGGGTGGTTGCTCCTTCGGCGCTGGCGTCGACGTTGACGACAGCTCTCCCGACCGGTGTCGACGGCAGCGCTCATCCTAACGTTGCCGGCCGACCGCCATGGCGGATCAGGACGACGGCGACGACGGCAAGCCAGAGGCCGAACAGTGCGAAGCACACTGGCGCCAGACCGAACCAGGTCCCTGCGACCAGAGCGACGGCCGCAGGCAGCCCCGTTCTGGCCAGCCAGCGAGGCAACAACGTGCCTGGGCGACCGGCCAACGTCGTGCCCACGACCAGGAGGGCAGCTGGAAGTGGGAAGAGGATGAAGGCCATGTTTCCCAAGTCGAAGAGGCCCGCGGCAACGGACGGGTCGCGGTGCTCGCCGGCCTGAAGGGCGGCAGCCCCCCACGCTGTGGCTTGCAACAGGAGCGGGCCCAGCAGGGTGATACCGCCGACCAGAGCTGCCGGAGCGCAGATGCCGTCATCGCCCTCGATTCGACGCATCGCCCGCCAGAGGCTGGCGAGGAACCAGGGGTAGAACACGGATGCGCCGAGAACGACGAGGAAGGCATTGGCGAGATGCCCGCCCTGGCGGTCGGCGAAATACGCTGCGATCTCTTCAGCCGGGCCGTCGCTCTGAGGCGACGAGGCACCGACGGCCACAGCGCCTATCACGACCATGAGCAGGAATGCGAGAGCCCCCGCTGGGGCGAAGCGCTCCCACCTCCGTTGCGTAGTCTGTGCGATCTCGGTGCTTCCGGAAGGGGCTGGATCTCGCCGCATGGCTGTTGGTCTCTTCATGGTCATGACGCTAAGGACCCGGTGTCCGCCGGTCATCGGGGCTATCCCTGATTCCGGGCTGCCCCTGTAGCCAAGCCGGCACGATGGCGCGAGCATCACCGCATGGCAACGACCGTCGTCATCGTCGACGACCACGCCGGCTTCCGGAGGATGGCTCGACGCATGTTGGAAGATGCCGGCTTCGACGTCGTGGGGGAGGCAGTTGACGGCGAGACCGCGCTGTCGAGCGTCGCCGTCCTCGGGCCCGAGGTTGTGCTGCTCGATATTCAACTCCCCGACCTCGATGGTTTCGTGGTGGCACAGCGTCTGGCCGAGTCCGGCACGAGCACGGCCGTCATCCTCACCTCCAGTCGCAGTGCCTCTGACTACGGCGCCCGGCTGACCCGCACCGCTGCAATCGGTTTCATCGCCAAGGCCGAGCTCTCGGGGCCGGCGGTCGCGGGACTGCTCGGGGTTGCCTGATGACGAGACGGGTCCAGGTGGCGGTGCTGGCGCTGACGCTGGCGAGTCTGGCCGCCGCCATCCTTCCTCCGATCGTCCGCGGCAATCCGCTCACCCTGGAAGCCTTCCGCGAGCTCGGAGTCGGCGTGCTGTTCGTGGTGAGCGGGCTGCTGGGATGGGCCCGGCGCCCGGCCAGCGCCATCGGGCGATTGCTCACGATCGCCGGCGTCGTGTGGCTGCTTGCCCGAGTTCTGGTGTGGGCTTGGCCCAACTCTGTCGTCTTCACCATCGGGCTAATACTCGTGCTGCTACCGATCGCCTTCCTGGCCCACCTTGCCGTCGCCTTCCCGAGCGGCCGCCTCGCCTCGAGGTTCGAGCGTTCGGTCGTTGTGAGCGCCTACATCGTGATCATCTCTGGCGTCGGCTTCCTGGAGCTGTCGCGCTGCGCCGAATGCCCGCGCAACCTCCTGGGTGTCGAAGCGCAGGAGGGGATCGGGCGTTTCTTGCGCGTCACCGTGCTGCTGTCCACGCTCGTGACGATCGCCGCCTTCAGCGCCGTGCTGGTGGATCGCTGGCGGCGAGGAACTCGAACGACCCGTCGCGTCCTGTCGCCCGTGGTGCCCACCGCCTTGCTGTACGGGGCCGTGTCGGCCGCCAACGTGCTCGCCGAGCTAGGTGCTCCGATCGGCCTCGGTCCAGCGTGGCTGTGGGTGGAGGACGTCGCCATTGCGGCCGTCCCGGTGGCCTTCCTGTGCGGCCTGCTCCGCAGCCACCTGGCCCGATACGGGGTCGGCGAGCTGGTAGTCGAGCTGGGGGAGAAGGGACCGGGAGGGGACTCTCGTGCCGCCATATCACGTGCCCTCGGTGACCCCAGCGTAGAAGTCGCGTACTGGATGCGGGACGCGGATCGTTACACGGACGACGGCGGTCGTCCTGTCGAGCTACCGGGAAGCGATTCGGGACGGGCGGTGACGGTCATCAAGCGGGCGGATGAGGTGCTCGGTGCGTTGATCCATGATGCGGCCCTCAGGGAGGAACCGGCTCTGCTCGACGCGGTGTGCGCTGCCGCCGGTTTGGCGATCGAGAACGAGCGACTCCACGCTGAGGTCCTGGCGCGGCTGGAGGAGGTGACAGCGTCGCGCTCACGCATCGTCGACGCTGCCGATGCCGAACGCCGCCGGGTCGAGCGCAACCTTCATGACGGCGCGCAGCAGCGCTTGGTAACCCTGTCACTCGCTCTAACCATGGCTCGCAACCGATTGGCGTCCGAGACGGACCGGTCAGAGGCGAGGTCTCGGCGCACGGACGTCGACGAGTTGCTGACGGAGGCAGCCGAGGAGCTCGTCCTGGCGCTGCAGGAGCTACGGGAGCTGGCGCGTGGCATCCATCCAGCCATCCTCATGGAGGAGGGCTTGTGCGCGGCGCTCGACTCCCTGGCCGAGCGGTCACCCGTGCCCGTCGAGGTCTCCACGCATGCCGACGCCCCACTGCCCCCGTCAGTCGAGGCGGCGGCGTACTACGTGGTGTCCGAGGCCCTGGCCAATGTGGCCAAGTACGCGAACGCTTCGTTTGCGACCGTCAAGATCGGCCGGTGCGAGCGGGGGCTGCGAGTCGAGGTGAGCGATGACGGGGTGGGAGGCGCCGTCGCGCGGCCAGGGTCCGGTCTCGAGGGCCTGGCCGATCGAGTGGCGGCGCTCGACGGTCTGCTGAAGGTCGATAGCCAGCCCGGAAATGGGACACGAGTGACTGCGGAGATCCCATGCGGTTGATCGTCGCCGACGACGCCATCCTGGTGCGCCAGGGTGTCACTCGCCTCCTCGAGGACGCCGGATTCGAGGTCGTGGCACAACTCGGCGACGCCGTCGGAGTGCTGTCGTGTGTCGAGACCTACTCGCCCGATGTCGTGATCGTCGATATCCGCATGCCGCCCACCTACACCACCGAGGGGTTGGAGGCGGCGCTGGAGATCAAACGCCGTCACCCCTCTGTCGGCGTGCTGGTGCTGTCGCAGCACCTCGAGTCGCGGTACGTGATGAAGCTGCTCGGCGAGGGCCGGCAGGGCGTCGGGTACTTGCTCAAGGAACGGGTCGGTGATCTGGCCGAGCTCATCGACGCCGTGCGCCGGGTGGGTTCGGGTGGTTCGGCTGTCGACCCGCAGGTGGCACGACTCCTCCTCGATCGCAAACGCAGGCACGATCCCCTCGCCAGCCTGTCCCCTCGCGAGCGGGAAGTGCTGGGCCTGATCGCCGAGGGTCGGTCGAACCAGGCGATTGGGCACCGGCTCCACCTGAACGCGAAGACAGTCGAGTCCCACGTCCGCAGCATCTTCACCAAACTCGGGCTACTCCCAGAGCCCGACGATCACCGGCGCGTGTTGGCAGTCTTGGCCCTCCTTCAGCCTGGCTGAGGAGGGACACCCGCCGCCGGCCGATGAGCTCAGGGCGGGTGCTGATGATCACTCGATGGTGCCGTACGTGCCGACGTCACCACGAGCCTTTCGCGCGATGGCGATGTCGACGGCCCGGCCGAGATCATCGATGAAGCTGCCCAAGACATCGTCATGGCCGGCCATGACCGTGCAGTGCAGCGATGGGGGAGGGGACTGGCGGTCGACGTACCATCCTTTGGCCCACAGCTCGTCCGCCACGGCGAACACGTCGAGGCGGCCTTCGTCCACGGCGCCGAACGCCAGCAGCGTGGTGTCCGGCGGCGCCCGCAGCACCAGTTCCGGATGGGCGTCGACGGCCGCGCCAAGCGCCAGCGCCGCCCGCCGGGCGCGGCGCGTGAGATCCAGGTAACCGTCGCGACCCAGGTGTTGCATCACGGCCCAGGCGGCGGCCATGGCTCCGCCGCCTTTGGTGCCGAGGACGCCCGACGAGCCGTAGACCCCTCCCAGCCAGTTGTCGGTGATGTACGTCTGGTACTGGCGCAGGCGCTTGGTGCGATGGATCAGCACGCCGGCGCCCTTCGTGGTGTACGCGTACTTGTGGAGGTCGACCGAGATGCTGGTGACGCCGTCGATGTCGAAGTTCCATGGCGGTACGAACTCACCGAGCAGAACGAGGTGGGGGAGCGTCACGCCTCCCATGCAGGCGTCGACATGGCAGTTGATGTCGCGCTCCGCGGCCAGGGCGGCGATCTCGGGGATCGGATCGATGACGCCTTGCGGGTACTGCGGTGTCGAGCCCACCAGCAGCACCGTTTCGTCGTCGATGGCGTCGGCCATCCGCTGGGGATCGGCTCGCCAGGCGGCGTCGACAGGGATCCTGCGGCTCTCGACCCCGAAGTAGGCGCAGCCCTTCTCCAAGGCGGCGTGCGCAGTGGTCGGCATGACGGCGTTCGGCGTGGTGATGCCGCGCTCGGCCCGGCCCCGTTCGCGGGCGGCCTTCACCGTCAGCAGCAAGCTCTCGGTGCCACCGGTGGTCATGAACCCAGCGGCATCGTCGTCGCCAGACGTCCAATGCCGCACGATGTCGACGACCTCGGATTGGATGCGGGCCAAGCTGGGGAAGGCACCGACGTTGAGCGCGTTGTCCGACGAGAACTTGGCGTAGGCGCAGTCGGCCACCCGCAACGCCTCCGGCCCTGCGAAGTAGGCGAGGCTGAACGCCTTGCCCTGTTTCCATGCCACGTCACCGCGCTTGTACTCATCGAGCTCGGTGAGGATGTCGTCCGCCTCGCGGCCGGAGTCGGGCAGCGGCATGGTCGCCCAGGCTACGGCGGAAGTAGCTGGGCGACCGTGGCCGCCGGCAACGGAGTGTCGCTGGTCAGCAGCCGTCGATCGCCTTGACCAGCGGGTACGGGTTGACGGCCACGCCGCCGCGTGGGTGCACCTCGAGGTGCAGGTGCGGTCCTGCGGAGTTGCCCGTCGAGCCGACCCGTCCGAGCACAGCACCTGCCTTGACCCTCGTGCCAACCTCGATGCCGTTCTCGAACGAGCTGAGGTGGGCGTAGAAGAAGTACGTGCCGTCCGCCATTGCGAGCTTGACGGCGTTGCCAGAAAGCGAGCCTGGGCGGTCGTGCACCACCGAGATGATCTTCCCCGACACCGAGGCGTAGATGCGCTTGCCGTGATCGGCGATGATGTCGACACCCAGGTGCACACGTCCTCCGCCCCGAGGGGCGTACCACGAGTCGCCGAACCAGCACGGTCCTTCTACGGGAAAGCTCGACAGCTTGATGCTGCTCGTGTCAGGCGGTGCCGGAGCGGCCATCGGCGACAGACCGAGAGCACGAGCCGTGGTCTCATCCACGCGGCCGGTGGGATTGATGGCTCGGGCCTGCTGGAAGCGGACGATGGCGCCCGTCGTTGCCGATCCGAAGCTGCCGTCCGCGCCGCCGGCAAACGAGTACCGGTTGCTGATCAAGGCCGTCTGCAGCGCCAGGACGCGGACACCTCGCTCGCCGTAGACGGGATAGCCGACAGGCGTGTGGCCGTCGCCTGGGCGCGGGGTGCTTCCTGCCAGGCTCATCACTCGGGCCGTGGCAGCATCGACGACACCCGTGACGCCGAGGCCGTTCGTCCTCTGGTACAGCTTCAGTGCCGACGTCGTGGCAGGACCGAACATGCCGTCGGCGCCGCCGAGCAGCGTCAACCCGGTGCGCATGATGGCCTGCTGCACGGCGCGTACCGCAGCACCAGTCGAGCCCTGCTTGAGGCCGACGTATCCATTGGTCGGGTTGGACGGGGCCGGACTGCCGCCATTCGATGCCTTGAGCGCCTGCAGCGTGGCGCCGTCGGCGACACCGGTAGCTGGGAGACCGTTGCGCTGCTGGAAGGACTTCACGGCCGATTTTGTGGCAGGACCGAATACGCCGTCGGCGCCGCCGAGCACATGGACGCCAGCGTTGATGAGCGCTCGCTGCAGGTTGCGCACAGCGTCACCGCGCCAGCCGAGCTGGAGGCTGCCGCCGGGGTTGCCGGGTCGTGGCGAGCCGCCGCCGGACAGTGAAACGCCCATCACCCGAGCGGTCGCAGTATCGACGATGCCTGTCACCGGCAGGTCGTTGACGATCTGGTAGGCACGGACCGCAGATGCGGTCCCAGGTCCGAACACGCCGTCGACGCCTCCGAGCAGGTAGCCGCCCGCACG
>Ga0136625_1000412_pt1 | contig 13174 bp, 13 predicted proteins | sample AntDrymUQ4832306_2_FD_104672 | JGI IMG/M metagenome (GOLD analysis project Ga0136625, IMG submission 104672) | Polar desert sand microbial communities from Dry Valleys, Antarctica - metaG UQ483 (23.06) | ecosystem: Environmental > Terrestrial > Soil > Desert | place: Antarctica: Dry Valley...
CGGCGGTGTGTGGCGGAACGATGTGATGTCGTTTACGGCGGAACGATGTGATGTCGGCCGTCACATAGGCTAGACGTTCCGTTCTGGGAGGAGGTCGTCACGGGCCGCGAGGCACCGGTGATACAGGACGGACACATCACCCTTGAAGACAAGCCCGGCTTCGGAGTCGACTTGGACGAAGAGGTTGCATACCGCCACCGGAAGCGGGACGAGCCCTTCTTCGACGCTGCCCCCGCCTGACACACCGCGGGGAGCGCGCCGGGCGCGCCACGTTCGTCGGGCGCTCCCATCGGCCCGGCGCGCCACCTCAACAGGCGTGCCTGTTGGCGAGGGTCGAAACGGAGCCGGCTAGTGTCTCCGCGCTCTTGCTCTCGCCCACGTCAGCCGCCCAGGCCGGCATCGCAATGCACCCACGGCCGCCGGGCGCCTGCGTGCGGCTTGACTCCTCATGAGCCCCACTTCGCCCCGCTCACGAGACGGGCTCTTCGAGGAACGACCGCATCGTCTCCGCAACGTTCTCGCCGTGGCGCGTGACTTGGTGCCAGGCGACGTTCAAATACCGCAGCCCCCTTCTGCCGGTTGGAGTGGAAGCGATACTCGTCGCACTCGGTCACCAGACCGTATCCCATGTATGCGAAGTCAACCCGGTCAACGAACTTGGCGCCAGAGCGAATCTCCACCTTGCCCCTATCACATGACGGAAGGCGTTTGATCCCATGGATCACAATTCCATCGTGGTAACCGGATCCGAGTGGTGGAGATCTCGCCACCGCTCGAGGACAACGTCTAACTCCCACAGATTCGCAGCCGAGCGATGTGAGGCGCTGGTGTCTATGCCGCGAGACACACGGCGGCGAGGCGATGGCACGCAGTCAAAGGAGACGAGGCGAGCCGGAAGACACCGGGTGCACACGGTCCCATTGACCACAGCGAACGGTGTGCTTGATCTGACCCTTCGACTTTCCAAGCAAGATCGTCTGCTCGGACGTCACGAGCTTGTGCTGCGAGCCGCCGGGCGCGCGACGGCGCCTTCGGTTGGAGTGTGTGCTCTGTCGGCCGCATTTCGTCCATTTTCGGCACACACTACGGATGAGCAGAACCTCAGGAGTGGTCTTGACCACAGGCACTCCCGGCACGTTCGCAGCTCCTGTTCGGCGACGGTCCAAGCGGCGCCCAATGTCACCGGCCCAAGCCGGTGCCGGCGCACTCCTCGGCGCGCCGGCCGCCACCTTCGTCATTCGCCCTTGGCGTGCCGGCCCGTTGTGTAAGGGATCGGCTATGAGGCGCGCCCTTCTCTGGGCCCGCCTATCTCTTCGACCAGGTTTGTCAGGCGGCCGAGGCCGGTGATCGAGATGGCAACCACGTCATCGTGCGCAAGGGTGAACTCGGTGCCGGGCACTATTGCCGTTCCTGTCAACAGCACCGCTCCGACGGGGAAGTCGAGGGCGCGATAGAGCCATCCGACCAGCTCTTCGGGCGAGCGGCGAAGGTTGGACACCTCGAGCGACTCGGAAAAAACTGTCGAGTTGTCCCGTGTGATCGACAGCTCGATTGTCATGTCGCCCAACGGGGGCGCCTCGGATATGGGTACTAAGCAAGGGCCCACCGCACATGAGCCGGTAAAGACCTTCGCCTGGGGAAGATAGAGGGGGTTCTCGCCCTCGATGCTTCGCGAGGAGACGTCGTTTCCGATCGCGTAGGCGACCACTTCGCCGGCGCTGTTCGAGACCACGGCAAGCTCGGGCTCCGGCACGTCCCAGGTGCTGTCGAAACGTACGCCGATCCGCTCGTCCGGTCCCCGGGCGCGCCCTGGGGTGGCTTTCAAGAAGAGTTCCGGGCGCTCCGATCCGTAGACCTGGTCATAGAAGTCGGGAGTCTCGGATTCTTCCATCCGGGCGACGCGGCTTCGCTCGTACGTGACGCCTGCGGCCCAGACCTCCTGAGTGCCCACTGGAGCGAGAAGCGTCGCGCCTCCGGGGACGGGCCCCACGCCTTGTCTCCCCGCCACCTCGAAGTCCGAGCGTGGCCCTGCGAGAAGCTCGTCAAGTGACAGCCCCTCGGAGAGCAACCGCTCGGGCCCCGCGTCCGGCGCGCCGACCGCTAGACGCTCCTGCCCCTCGGCGCGGAGCTTCCAGAGCCCCATGGCTCAGCCGCCCCCCGGGGCGAGCGGGACCGGCCGCGTCTTGGGAACCGGGCCGGAAGGCGCAGCCTTCGGGCTGATCGAGATCATCGGGGCCGCCGTCGGTAGCATTTCAGCCCGCCGGCGCGATGGAGATCGTGCGCACCGAGGTGTAGAACGCACGCGCCGCCTTTCCCTGCTCGCGGGGCCCCGCGCTGGAGCCTTTGTCGCCGCCGAACGGAGCGTGAAAGTCGACGCCGGAGGTAGGCGCGTTTACCCGCACCAAGCCCGTCTCGAGGCTGTTCGCCACTTCGAGCGCACGGTTCAGGTCGCGCGTGAAGACTGCTCCGACCAGGCCGTAGTCGACCTCGTTCGCGATCGCTACGGCCTCGCTTACATCCGCAGCGGTGAGAATCGCGAGTGTCGGCCCGAACACTTCCTCGTTCGCAAGGCGCGCCTTCGCGCGGTCTACGCCGTCCACCACCAGCGGAGAGACGAAGTAGCCGGCCCCGTCGCGCTCGGTGCCCCCGGTGACAACCCTTCCGCCCGCAGCTTCTGCGTCGCGCGCCGCGTCGATGACGTTGCGGCGCGCCGAGTCGGTTATCACGGGACCCACCGCGACGTCGGGTGAAGCCGGGTCTCCGAATCCCATCCTTTCGACCGCCGCGACCACGGCCTCGGTAAAGGCGCCTGCGTCCCCGACGACAATCGCGCGGCTTGTGGCCGTGCATTTCTGGCCGGCGTAGCCCATGGCGGCGCCTGCGATCGTTGCGGCCGCGGATTCGACGTCCGCGTCCTCTAGCACGATCGACGCGTTCTGTCCGCCCATCTCGGTCTGGAAGGCCGCCCCGCGCGCGGCGGCGGCGATCGCGACCTTGTTTCCGATCGCGCGGGATCCGGTGAACGAGATGGCCGCAACGCTCTCGTCGGTCGCCAAGGCCTCGCCGGCCTCGCCCCCTCCCGTCACGACCTGGAAGACGCCCTCCGGGAGGAGGTCCTCCCCGAGGTCCGCAAGGGCCACGGCGCACGCACTCGACTCCGGTGACGGTTTGAGCAGCACAGCGTTGCCGTAGGCGAGCGCGGGGGCCGCTTTCCACAGGGGGATCGCGATCGGGAAGTTCCACGGCGTGATAAGCCCGACCACTCCTCGCGGGACGGTCCGGCTCATGAGCAGCGTGCGGCCGTCGGCAGAGGGATAGGTCTCGCCGTCTGGATCCAGGGCGGCCTGGGCGTGGTAACGGAGGATCGCCACGCCGCGCGCAACTTCCGCTCGAGACTCGGTGATCGGTTTGCCAACCTCCCGGACCATGAGCTCGGTGAAATGTTCCGCCCCGGCGGCGAGCCGGTCGGCCATCGAGGTCAGTATTCCGGCGCGCTGGAGGGCTGGTGTCGCGCCCCAATCGCTCGCTGCGAGCCCCCCCTGCTCGACGGCGGCCCTCACCGTACTCGCATCGTTGTCGGGCACGGCGATCACGACGTCTTCAGGATCTTGCGGAGAGCGGCTTTCGATGATCGGGCTGCTCATTGGGACTCCGCCAGACAACGTTCGCCGCGCTCTGCTGGGCGTAAACCGGCGCCATGCTGCGTTCTCAGTCTCGTCCCTACCTTCCAGCTACGCACGCTCCCTGCGGCCTGGCCCGGCTTGGTTTCCGCGCCGCAGAGCATGCCAACGTTATCTGACAGAGCACCAAGTGAGTGACTGAAGTAAATGGTTTCGAGCCAGATTGACCGGATGGTCAAGCCGCTGACCTGGGACTTCCTAAGGCACTTCATCCCAATTCGGCTTTCTGTTCACTCACCTGGCGCCTCCTCGATGCTCACCCCGCCCGTCACGCCTCGAACTCGGGTAATTTACGGACGCAGGATAGTGGGCCGAGGAGGGAGGAAGGAACAATGGACTATCGCAGCTTGTCGGGAACCGATCTAGAGGTATCACGTGTCGTGCTGGGCACCATGACATTCGGCTCCCAGGTCGACGACGAGGTAGCCGTTCAAATGGTGGATCACGCTCTCGAGGCCGGCGTCTCGATGTGCGACACCGCCAACGCCTACAACAACGGTGCGTCCGAAGAGATGCTCGCTCGCGCCCTCGGGGACCGACGAGACCGGGTACTGATCGCGACGAAGGTCTTCAATCCGATGGGAGACGGGCCCGACGACCGCGGCTTGAGCCGCGCTGCCATCCACAAGGCCATCGACGGCAGCCTCGAGCGGCTGGGAACCGACTACATCGATCTCTATTACCTCCACCAGCCTGACGCGAACGTCCCGATCGAAGAGTCGCTCGACGCGCTCAACGAGCTGGTCGATGCCGGCAAGGTCCGCTACGTTGGCCTGTCGAATCATAGCGCGTGGCAAATGACCGACGCATTGAGGTTGAGCTCGGATCGAGGCTGGCAGCCTCCAAGGGTGTCGCAGCAGATGTACAACCTTTTGGCGCGCCGGGTGGAGGACGAGTACGCGTCATGCTCTGCGCATTTCGATTTCCTTGACATCGTCTATAACCCGCTGGCAGGAGGACTGTTGACCGGCAAACACAAGCCGGACTCGACACCGGCAGAGGGAACGCGCTTTTCAATGGAGATGTATCGCAATCGCTACTGGAACGAAGCGCAGTTCGACGCGGTCGAGTTGCTTGCAGCGATTGCGGTGGAGGAAGGCCTGAGCCTCATCGAGCTCTCGTTTCGCTGGCTGTTGTCTCGCCCTCTGGTCGACTGCGTGATCGTCGGCGCCTCCAGCACCGAGCATCTCAAGACGAATCTCGAGGCGTGCGAAGGGCTGGCCCTCGATGACGATGTGGCAGCCCGCTGTGATGAGGTGTGGCAGCGGCTAAAGGGTGCCGCCCCCGCCTATAGCCGGTGACAACGGTGGATCGCGGGGATGAATGACGAAAGGCAGTCGGCCAGTCGCATCCATCAGTGCGTGATCGTCTTGCGCCAGCCGCTCGACGCCGCCGTCGACGACAGGCTCATCGCCCGCAACCCGGCGGAAAGGATCAAGCGCCGAAGATCCCGCACAAGGAGGCCGCCTACTTCGACCCGCCACGGCCGATCAGATCGTGGCGAACATCGACGAGTCCTATCGACTGCTGTTCAGTATCCTTTCGATCACCGGCCTTCGCCACTTGGCGGCGGCTCGGATGATCTCCGCCGGCTTCACCGAAAGTCGTCCAGTCGATCATGGGCCACCGCTCCGCAGCCTTCACCCTGACCGTCTACGGCCACCTGTTCGAGGACGACCTCGACGATCTCACTTGACGCATGGACAGGGAGATCACGTGCGCTCCCGTCAGCAGCTCCCTTCACGGACTCGCATAGGGATGAACCCGAAACGACTGCTTCCGCTGCACGGCATGGCGTTCGGTCGCAGAGCACGCAGCGCGAACCATGAAGAAGGCATGCGCGGCATGGTCGCCGCAAGCTCGTCCAACGGACGTGACGGACAACGACGGCACCAAGCCAGTCGCCTGCTTTGTGGACGTGGGTCTGGGTCAACGTGGCGAGCAGCAGGCACGGAAGGTAAGGGGCCCTGGACCTTGGAGCGCCCCCCGGAGTCGGCCAACTAAGCTCGAGGACATCCATCGAAGGCGCGGACCACGAGACCTATTGGAGGGGGACCGTAGAACCGAGCGGAATGAGCTTGCATGGTGATCTGCAGAATTGCAGCTCTCGGCGAACGGACGCCGGCTGTATGCAACCAACTCGCTATTTTCGACATGGGACAGCCAGATCTTCCCGAGCTGAAGTCGTGGATCGTGTAATAGACATCACCGAGGATGCTCGATGTAGATCATCCAGACTTCTTCGTGGGCTTTGCGGCGCTACTCGGTAGACCCTGGGGCACGAGAAGGACGTTCCGGGAGGGGATGTGACGACTGAGAGCTTTCAGAAGAACCAAGTCACGATCACCGAAAATTGGGGATCTGCGTGACCCAGTAATCGACGGTCAAATCGACGGTCAAATAGAGGACGGCCCTGCTGCTCATTCAATCGTCCGACCATTTCGCGACCAGCGTCTCATCCCCGGATCGGGCCACGATCCTGATCTCTTGACGTCGTGCAGCGGGATCGGGAGCGACCGTCCCCACGTGGCCTCACTCTCGTGTACGTAGATCTCACCGAGCTCCCAGGTCCGGCCGCCCTCCGACGACACCTCGACGTCGTATGTCGTCTTCGATCGTCCGGAGATCACACAGAAGTTCCACGACGAGGATCCCTGATAGCCGAAGATGTACCCAGCGCGGCCCCCTCGTTCGTCGGTGAGCAGATGGGCCGCGACGTATTTGCCCGTTGGCGATCCTGAGCGTGTCTTGGTAGCTGTCGGCCAGTTCACGATCCTCAAGGGCAGGAACCGAATAAATGCTCCCAACACCCTGATCGTAGTCGCCGGAAGGTCGCGGCCGACCTTTTGAGCTCGTCCGCGGATGGGCACGTGACCCCAGCACAGGTTTTCTTGCAGGCGGACCACGAGGTCTCCCCTGAGATCTTTCGGCGTCGGAGGCCTTCCTGGGCTCTTCCTCCCCCACTGACGGGCGCGGCACGTGACCAGCTGGCGGGCCATCTCAGCACGGTCTCGGGCCGGACCAGAAGGCACCGCCAGCGATCGCGCGGCAGCACGCGGGCAAGGGCGGCGAGCAACATCCTGTCGTGGGAGCGGAAACGCGGTCTGCCCTTCCTGCGGTGCAGCACTGCGAGCTGGTGGCGCAGGATCAGGATCTAGACGTCTTTGGCGTCGACGCTTCGACGGTGACCCGTGTCATGAGCGACTCGGTTCCAGCGATCGGCTTCACGTCCTTGGACCACTGCCAGCCCGGTTAAAAGGTTTCTTCCCCAACGTGAATTCCCCCGAGTGTGACGACGTCCATGTGACCGTCTGCCTGGAACGGCCGGGTCTTGGTCGGGCGATTCGATGCCGCGCGTTTCCATCGTGGCCATGATGTGGCTCCTTCGCTCTTACTTCACATTGCTCCACCCAGTCAGTCGAGCAAACGGATCCGACGACGGCGTGAAGAGGCTCCCAATATGACGAGACCTGCCGACGACTTCAAGTGGTCCGGGGGCCGCTGCGCATCGACGATTGCGCGCTATCCGCCATTTCCGGCGACGTAGTGCGGTCGAAAGGCAGCGGCTGTTGCCGTGGCCGTCGGTTACCGCGCCGTGCCCTCCTGTATGACGGTTGGGTGCGCATAGAAGCCGGCGAACGACACGCCCCAACCGTCTCGCCTACGAACTTCCTTCCACGGGTAGCCCCGCCTGCGTCCACTCGGGGTAGCCGTCCTCTAGGCGGGCCGCTTGGTAGCCTCGGCGGCGCAGCGCTCGGACCGCGTCGTCGGCGTACACACAGTAGGGACCGCGGCAGTAGGCGACGACCTGTTGACCTTTGGGCACCTCGAGCAGTCGTCTGGCCAGTTCTGCGGTGGGCACCGACAGGGCACCGGCGATGTGCCCGGCGGCGAACTCGGGCTCCGGCCGCACATCCACGACGACCACGTCTCCGGCCCGCAACCGCAGCGCCAGTTCGTCACGGGTGACGGTGTCCAACCCGGACCGGTCACCGAGGTACGCCGTGGCGAGCTCGTCGATCTCGTCGACGTGCGCTGCGGCCACGTCGCGAACCACCGTCCAGAGCTGGGCGACGCGTTCGCTGGTGAGTGAGTAGTAGATGCGGGTGCCGTCCCGGCGGGTTCGGACTAGGCCGACGCGCAGCAGTAGGTGCAGGTGCTGTGAGGTGTTAGCGATGCTCTGGCCCAGCTCGGCGGCAATCTCGTCGACCGAGCGCTCCGCCTGGGTGAGCAGGTCCACGATCTCGGCCCGTCGGCCGTTGCCGAGTGCCTTCGCGACACCGGCGAACCCGTCGAACAGTGCGTCCTTCGCCGCTCTGTCACTCACCCGATCACCCCACAAGGGACTATTCAAGAAATCGCTTGACAAGCGTACCGTGGTGCGAGCAGTATTCAAGCACTTCCTTGAATAAAGATTGGGGTGAGCGGCGATGGCGACGTCAACCGCAGCCGAGGTTAAGAACTCGACCCGTACACGTTTCTGGCTGTGTTGGGAAATCGGATCCATCCGGGGGAGTGCGCCTCCGCGGACCGGCTGTTGGAGTGGGCGGCCGTGCAGCCGGGGGAACGGGTGCTTGATGTCGGTTGTGGCGTGGGCACCACGGCCATCAGCTGGCGCGTGAGTGCGGCGCGGAGGTCATCGCCGCGGACATTGCTCCGCTGATGCGCGCTCGAATTAGCGGCAATATCCGCGTTCAAGAGGCCGACATCCTCGCGCTGCCCTATCCCCGACGAGTCGTTCGACGTGGTGGTTGCCGAGGCAGTGACGATGTTCGTGAACCAACAGCGCGCCGCTGGCGAGCTCGCGCGCGTCGCACGACCTGGGGGTCGGTCCTCGCGCCGGAGCTCTACTGGCGTCGTCCCCGACTGAGGAGGCGAGGCACCTGTTCCTGGGTCTGCGCCGGTCTGCGCTTCGACTCGGTTGAGGAGTGGGAAGAGATCTACGCCGGTGCCGGGTTGGTGGACGTTCGAGCCGAGGCCGGTCCACACGCCATGATGACACTACGCGGGTTCCTCACCGACGAAGGTGCCACGCAATTGCGGTGATTGCGCGGGGAGTCGCGCGTCCTGCCTATGTGCGGAAGATGGCCTGGCTGTGCCCAAGAACGTCGCGACGTGGTGCCTTACCTCGGCTACGTGCTGGTGATGGCATGCAAGCCCTGAGAGTGTGCACAGACGAGGCATGATGATGGAGCAGACTGTGATCCCGCTGGTGGACGAAGGCCTCGGCAACAGTGCCTATCTGGTCGATCTGGGCGATGGCCGGGCACTGGCGGTGGATGCCAGTCGAGACTTGCGCGCGGTGAGGGCAGCCCTCCAGAAGCGGAACCTTCGGGTAACGTTCGCCGCCGACACCCACCTACATGCCGACTTCCTTTCCGGCGCACGTCAGCTCGCCGCCCGCGACGGCGTATCCGTCCTTGCGTCTGCGGCTGGTCGGCGGCAGTTCGGGCACACCGGGCTCGCCGACGGCGACGAGGTCGACCTCGCCGGGCTGCGGCTGCGCGCACTCGGCACGCCGGGACACACCCACGAACACCTGGCATTCATGCTTCTTGACGGTGAACGGCCGCTGGGGGTGTTCACCGGCGGCTCCCTGCTGGTCGGCGCCGTTGCACGCACGGATCTGGTCGATCCCGGTCGCACCGAAGAGCTCGCCCGTGCCCAGTACCGGTCCGTGCAGCTACTACTCACGTTGCCGGACGACGTTGCGGTGTGGCCGACCCACGGCGCGGGCTCGTTCTGCTCGGCACCGGCGGGCGGTGAGCGAACCAGCAGCATCGCCTACGAGAAGGCCACCAACCCGTTGCTCCAGAGCGTGAATGAGGACGCGTTCGTTGCGGCGTTGGTCGGGTCGCTCGGCTCGTTCCCGCCGTACTTCTTGCGTCTGGCGGAACTCAACCGGCGCGGACCGCCCCTCCTCAACGAATCCGCTTCGCTCGCATCGTTGGCCGCGCACGAGGTGCAGGCCATGCTCGCTTACGGCGCCCAGCTGGTAGATGTGCGCCCTGTACGCGATTTCGGTGCCGCGCACGTACCGGGTTCGCTTTCCATCGCACTGCGTGACGTGTTCGCGACCTGGCTCGGCTGGGTCGCACCTCAGGACAAGCCGATCATCATTGTCCGCGAATCCAAGCAGGACCTGGACGAAGTTTTCTGGCAGGCGGCAAAGGTCGGCTATGACAACGTCGTCGCCGAGCTTGCCGGGGGTATCGCCGCCTGGCGGGCCGAAGGCTTTCCCGTCACCCGCACCCGGCTTGCTGCGGCGGACACGTTCGCCGGACGGCGATTGTTCGATGTCCGTCAAGCCTCGGAGTTCGCTGCTGGACACATCCCTGATGCCACTCATCTGGAACTCGGCGCGGTGAGCGCCCCCGTCGTCGGCATACCGGACGGGCCGATCGCGGTGATGTGCGGCCACGGTGAACGGGCAATGACGGCGGCTAGCCTGCTGGAGCGGGCAGGCCACCGCGACGTCGTTACCCTCATTGGCGGGCCCTGGGACTGGGCCGCCGATCAAGGGACGCGGTTGGAGACCGGCCCGTGAGCCGTGGCATGGTGTCCCGCGCCGACAAGCATCACGGGGACATTCAGCTGGGGCTAGGGGCCAACGCCGCCCAGTTCGGGCTGCTAGTCGCGGTCAACGCGCTGGTCGGCGGCATGCTCGGACAGGAGCGCACCGTCCTGCCGCTGCTGGCCGAACGAGACTTCCACCTAGCCGCATACACCGCTGCGCTGACCTACATCCTGGCGTTCGGTGTCGCCAAAGCGATCACGAACTACCTGGCCGGGGCATGGTCGGACCGGTACGGACGCAAGCCGGTGCTCGTCGGTGGCTGGCTAGTCGCCGTTCCGGTCCCGCTGCTGTTGATCTGGGCACCCAGTTGGGGATGGGTGGTCGCGGCGAACGTGCTGCTCGGGATCAGCCAAGGTCTTACCTGGTCCACCACGGTGATCATGAAGATCGACCTCGTCGGGTCGGCCCGTCGCGGCCTGGCGATGGGGCTCAACGAGGCCGCCGGGTACGGCGCGGTGGCTGCGACGGCTCTCGCCACCGGATACATCGCCGCCGAGTACGGGCTACGGCCGGAGCCGTTCTACCTCGGTATCGCGTACGCCGCACTCGGCCTTGGGCTGTCCGGGCTTGCGGTCCGGGAGACCCGAGGCCACGCTCAGCTCGAGGCGGCCTCCCACATCGCCAGCGATAGCCGCCACGACCACCTGCACGCCGACCTCACCCCCCGTGCCGTGTTCGTCGAGACAAGCCTGCGCGAGCCGGCGTTGTCCGCGTCCAGCCAGGCCGGGATGGTGAACAACCTCAACGACGGGTTGGCCTGGGGCCTGTTCCCGTTGCTGTTCGCCGCCGCGGGTCTGTCTCTGGGGCGCATCGGGGTGCTCGTCGCGCTCTACCCGGCGGTTTGGGGCCTCGGACAGCTGGTGACCGGTGCCGTCTCGGACCGGGTCGGACGCAAGCCGCTCATCGTGGCCGGAATGGCCACCCAGGCCGTCGCCCTTGGGCTCGTCGCGGTCGGACACTCCTTCGGTGTGTGGGCGTTCGCCGGCGCGCTGCTCGGCACAGGCACCGCGCTCGTCTACCCGACTCTGCTCGCAGCGGTCGGCGACGTAGCGCATCCGGCGTGGCGAGGCCGTGCCGTCGGGGTGTACCGCCTCTGGCGTGACGGCGGCTTTGCTGTGGGAGCCTTGCTGTCTGGACTCATCGCCGACGCGTTCGGCATCCGCGCCGCGATCTGGTCGGTGGCCGGCCTCACCGCGGCCTCCGCTGTCGTGGTCGCGGTCCGCATGTACGAGACGCGGCTCCGGCTAAAGGATGCCTGAGTTGAAGCTTCCCGAGCCGCAGGGACATGCTTCGCCTGACTTAACAAACAGTTTGCCGTGATGTAGCCTTACCGGAAGGAGAAGCCATGACACGTCTTGCGGCCATCGACGCACTCCTCGAAACTGCCCGCCAGGGCCTCGATCGGGTGCAACCAGCCAACCTGGCGTCCGAGATCGCCGCCGGCGCCTTGGTGGTGGACACACGCCCAATCGAGCAGCGCCACCGCGACGGCGAACTCCCAGGCGCGCTGATCATCGACAGAAACATCCTCGAATGGCGACTGGACCCCACCTGCTCGCACCACATCCCTGACGTGACCGACGCCGACCGCCGCATCATCATCGTCTGCAACGGAGGCTACAGCTCCAGCCTCGCAGCGGCAAACCTCCGCGAGCTCGGTCTCGAACATTCCACCGATCTCGTCGGCGGATTCCAAGCCTGGGCGATGGATGTGTGCGCAGCGTCGAGATCGATCAGCCAGATCCGGAGACTCCCGGTTTGAACGAGACGCCGCCGAGGGTGTGAAGGGACTAGACGCTTCCTCTGCCACTGCTTACGTCGACAACGATCCGGTGAGTGACGTTCTGGGTGTTGCTGCCCGATGGCTTAGCGCGGGGAGTACAGCCAGGGTTGTTTCAGGTCGAAGAATTCCGGCACTCCGACGCTGAGCTTGTCCATCTCCTCCATCTGTGCCTTCAGCTCCGGTGGTACCTCTTTCTGTTCGCCTTCGCGCGCTGCCTCTTCGGAAGTGAAGTACAACGTCATGGTGTAGGCGCCGCCGTCGTGTTCGGCTCCCACGCTGCCGATGATGTCGGGACGGAATTCGGCCCACGCGGACGAGTCCTGCCCCATCAGCTCCCGCGCACGCTCAGGGTCGCTGCCACTACCCTGGATGATCTGGATGAAGCCGGCGTCGTCGGGATTGCCGTTGACATCGACGTCGATGCGAACGCTGTCGCGGAACGAGGCCTCGCCCGTAAACAGCGTGGAGGTCTCTGTCCACCATTGGCCTTGCTCGGGGCGGTCGCTGTTTTGTCGGGCCGCGTCTTCGGAGTCGAAGCGGGCAAGCGCGATGAATCTGCCGTCTTCGGTCACGCCCGCGGTGGTGCCGAGCCACCCTGAGGCACCGGGGGCCAGTTCCTGGGCCCATTGGTCAAGGGCGGCCCTCGCCTGAACTGGGTCGGAAACTTCCCCCTGAAACACCTGGACGAACATTGCGAGCTCCCTTCGCGGCATGGTTGTCCTTCGTCACCGGACCTCTTCCGGAGGCTACTACTGCTGCCTTCCAGCGTCGATAGCGCGAATGGTTGGAAGGGCAGCTCATGCCCTGCGTTGTGGCGGTCAGGCGCCCCGACGGGGATCTTGGGCTTGGACAGCCCAGACGTAGGCCGCCGACTCGACCGCTGAGTGAGTGGATCGACGACCTAAAGATCGCGGCCTTCTTCGAGCCCCAGGTCGTGGACGTCCTGGTGGACGCCTTGGAAAGCCCCTACGACCTGCTCACGGCCGCCATGGCGTAAGCGGGCTTCGCTGGGGGGAGGCCGTGGCGCTGAGGCACTGTCACGCTGATCTGCTGCGCCGCCGCCTGCGGGTGGAGGAGTGGCTCGCCGAGGTCTCAGGACACTTCGTGTGGGTCCGACCAAGAGCCACGCCCGCC
>Ga0136625_1000414_pt1 | contig 13160 bp, 7 predicted proteins | sample AntDrymUQ4832306_2_FD_104672 | JGI IMG/M metagenome (GOLD analysis project Ga0136625, IMG submission 104672) | Polar desert sand microbial communities from Dry Valleys, Antarctica - metaG UQ483 (23.06) | ecosystem: Environmental > Terrestrial > Soil > Desert | place: Antarctica: Dry Valley...
CGAGCGTCGCGTCGCCGTCGAGTGATCGCGGCGCGCGGCGCTAGCGCCTCTCGCGCTCCAGCAGCAGCCGTCGCATCGCATCCTCCTCGACGGCGGAGGGCTGTGTCGTCGCGACGAAGTCCGCCAGCTCGGCCGCGAAGCCGACCGGCTCGTCCTGGTGGGGAAAGTGGCCGGCGTCCTCGAAGACGCGCAGGCGGCTGCCGGGCATCAGCTCGTGCGCGCTGACGCCATGGCCGACGGGGATCACGGGGTCGCGGTCGCCCCACACGATCAGCGTGGGGATCGCCGCCGAGAGGTAGAGGCGGTTGCGCGCGTCGATCCGCTGGCCGCCGATGTCGATCAGGCCGCGCGCCGTGTGGACGAAGGCGCGGCGCGCCTCGTTGTCCTGTAGCGAGGCGAGGCCCCGTGCCAGCGCGCCGATGTCCGAGCCGACGCGCAGGCCGAAGCGCTCGATGAGCCCGCCGAGCATCGTTCCGCCGTTGACCAGCGGCGCGGAGACCAGCAACGGCAGGACGACCTCGGCGCCCGGCAGCGCGACGGCGCGCAGCACCGGCGTCAGCTCGCGGCCCAGGCCGCCGCTGGCGACGAGCACGAGGCGCTCGACGCGCTCGGGGAACTGGTAGGCGATCTGCATCGCGATCCCGCCGCCGAGCGAGTGGCCGGCGAACGTCGCGCGCTCGTGGCCCAGCGCGACCATCAGGTCGCGCAGCAGCGAGGCGCTGGCCCCCAGCGAGTAGTCGCCGCGCGGCTTGTCGGAGTCGCCGTGGCCGAGCAGGTCCGGCGCGATCACGGTGAAGTCGCGCTCCAGCAGGGACAGCACCGGTTCCCAGCTCGCCGACGAGTTGGTGATGCCGTGGATGAGCAAGAGCAGCGGTCCACTGCCGCCCGCGCGGTAGCTCAGCCGATGTCCGTGGAGATCGATCTCGTCGACGCGCGTCACGGGATCCGCGATCCCGAGATCGGTCGGGCGGCCTCGGCCAGGCAGGCCGGGCACAGGCACCCCTCGTAGCCCGCGGCCAGCTCGTGCAGGCGCTCGGGCGGGAGTGCCCGCTGCGCGCACCAGCAGGCGCCGGTCGCGACGCCGCAGCCGAACCGAGCTGCGCAGCGCGGGCAGCGATCCTGCGCCTCCGGTGTGTCACCGGAGGACACCCTCAGGCCGCGAGCTTGGTCTTCAGGCTGTCCTTGGCGCGGGCGTAGGCGGCGTCGCCGTCCTCGTCGATCGCCGTGACGCGCAGCAGGGGCGAGTAGCCCATCACCCACTCGAACGTGTGTGGCTCCAGCTCGATGCCATCATTGGCCGCGGCCTGCGCGAACGACTCCTCCCAGGTCTCCAGTTCTGCCATCTGACGTCCTCCCGGTTCGCCTCCGTTGCGCTCCGACGCAGCGCGTTGCCCAGTGTCTCGTAACGTAGTGCACGCGGCGCGCGGATCACCCCGGCGCCCGACGCCTACGGCGCGGCCGGGCGCGGTCATTTACTGCGGCCCACCCGCGCCGACTGCGTGTAGCCTCGCTTGCTTCCCGCGTGAGCGAACGGAGGACAGATGAACCCTGACGGCTCGAAGGCCGCGACGAGCCGGCGAGCATCGGCCTCGAGCCAGGACCAGGCGGCGCCCGAGAACGGCATCGGCGCCCGCGACGAGCAGGCCCTGGAGGAGGTGCTGCGCGTCCTCACCGCCGCGCGCGACGGAGACTTCTCCGCCCGGCTGAGCGCGCGCCGACGCGACGTCATCGGCGAGGTGCAGCAGCGCTGCAACGAGCTGATCGCGATCAACTCGCGTCAGGCCAGGGAGCTCGCGCGCGTCAGCCGCATCATCGGCCGCGAGGGCCGGATGACCGAGCGGGTGTCGCTCGGCACGGTCGACGGCGCCTGGAGCGAGACGGTCGAGTCGGTCAACGCGATGATCGACGACCTCGTCCGTCCGACGACCGAGATCTCGCGCGTCATCCAGTCGGTCGCGCGCGGCGACCTCAGCCAGAAGATGCCGGTGACGATCGCCGGTCAGCCGGTCAAGGGCGAGCTCGCCGCGATCGGCACGACCGTCAACGAGATGGTTGACCAGCTCGGCTCGTTCGCCGACGAGGTCACGAGGGTCGCGCGGGAGGTCGGAAACGAGGGTCGCCTCGGCGGGCAGGCCGAGGTCAAGGGCGCCGGCGGCATCTGGCGCGATCTCACCGAGAACGTCAACTCGATGGCCGCCAACCTCACCGACCAGGTGCGCCAGATCGCAACCGTCACGACCGCCGTCGCCAACGGCGACCTGTCGCAGAAGATCACCGTCGAGGCGCGCGGCGAGATCGCCGAGCTGAAGGACACGATCAACACGATGGTCGACCAGCTGTCGTCCTTCGGCGCCGAGGTCTCGCGCGTCGCGCGCGAGGTGGGCACCGATGGTCAGCTCGGCGGGCAGGCGCAGGTCCAGGGCGCCGGCGGCATCTGGCGCGACCTCACCGAGAACGTCAACCTCATGGCGACCAACCTCACCGATCAGGTGCGCCAGATCGCCGCGGTGACGACGGCCGTCGCGCAGGGCGACCTGACCCAGAAGGTGACCGTCGAGGCCAAGGGCGAGATCGCGACGCTCGCCGACACGATCAACTCGATGACCGACACGCTGCGCGTCTTCGCCGAGCAGGTGACCGTCGTCGCGCGGGAGGTCGGCACGGAGGGCCAGCTCGGCGGCCAGGCCGAGGTGCGCGGCGTCGCGGGCACGTGGAAGGACCTGACGGACTCCGTCAACACGATGGCCTCCAACCTCACCGATCAGGTGCGCCAGATCGCCACGGTCACGACGGCGGTCGCCAACGGCGACCTGACCCAGAAGGTCACCGTCGAGGCCAAGGGCGAGATCCAGACGCTCGCCGAGACGATCAACTCGATGACCGAGCGCCTGCGCGTGTTCGGCGAGCAGGTGACCGGCGTCGCGCGGGCGGTCGGCACGGAGGGGATGCTCGGCGGCCAGGCCGAGGTCGAGGGGGCCTCGGGGACGTGGCGCGACCTCACCGACAGCGTCAACGAGATGGCGTCCAACCTCACCAGCCAGGTGCGCAACATCGCGCAGGTGACGACGGCCGTCGCCAGCGGCGACCTGTCGCAGGAGATCACCGTCGACGCGCGCGGCGAGATCCACGACCTCAAGCAGACGATCAACACGATGGTCGGCCAGCTGTCCTCGTTCGCCGCCGAGGTGACGCGGGTGGCGCGCGAGGTCGGCACCGAGGGCCGCCTCGGCGGCCAGGCCAAGGTCAAGGGCGTGTCGGGCACGTGGCGCGACCTGACGGAGTCGGTGAACTTCCTGGCCTCGAACCTCACCGATCAGGTGCGCAACATCGCGCAGGTCACCACCGCGGTCGCCAACGGCGACCTGTCGAAGAAGATCACCGTCGAGGCGCGCGGCGAGATCGCCGAGCTGAAGGACACGATCAACACGATGGTCGAGCAGCTGATCTCCTTCTCCGAGGAGGTCACGCGGGTTGCGCGCGAGGTCGGCACCGACGGCCAGCTGGGCGGCCAGGCGACGGTCAAGGGCGTGTTGGGCACGTGGCGCGACCTGACCGAGTCGGTCAACCAGCTCGCCGACAACCTGACCGACCAGGTGCGGGCGATCGCCACGGTCACGACGGCCGTCGCCAACGGCGACCTGTCGAAGAAGATCACCGTTGACGCGCGCGGCGAGATCGCCGAGCTGAAGGACACGATCAACACGATGGTCGAGCAGCTGAACGCCTTCGCCGCCGAGGTCTCGCGGGTCGCGCGCGAGGTCGGCACCGAGGGCAAGCTCGGCGGCCTGGCGACCGTGGAGGGCGTGTCGGGAACCTGGCGCGGGCTGACCGACAACGTCAACCTCATGGCCGGCAACCTCACCGACCAGGTGCGCGCGATCGCGCGCGTGACGACCGCGGTCGCCAACGGAGACTTGTCCAAGAAGGTCGCGATCGAGGCCAAGGGCGAGATCTTCGAGCTGTCGGAGACGATCAACACGATGGTCGACCAGCTGTCCTCGTTCGCCGACGAGGTCACGCGGGTCGCTCGCGAGGTCGGCACCGAGGGCCGGCTCGGCGGCCAGGCGGAGGTCAAGGGCGTCAGCGGCACGTGGCGCGACCTGACCGAGAACGTCAACTCCATGGCCGGCAACCTCACCGACCAGGTGCGCAACATCGCCCAGGTCGCGACGGCCGTCGCCAACGGCGATCTCAGCCAGAAGATCACCGTCGACGCGCGCGGCGAGATCTTCTCGCTCAAGCAGACGCTGAACACGATGGTCGACCAGCTGTCCTCCTTCGCGGCCGAGGTCACGCGCGTCGCGCGGGAGGTGGGGACGGAGGGCCAGCTCGGGGGTCAGGCCGAGGTCGAGGGGGTCGCGGGCACCTGGCGTCGCCTGACCGAGAACGTCAACCAGCTCGCCGGCAACCTCACGACGCAGGTGCGGGCGATCGCCGAGGTCTCCACGGCCGTGACGCAGGGCGACCTCACGCGCCAGATCTCCGTCGACGCGCGCGGCGAGGTCGCCGAGCTGTCGGACACGATCAACCTCATGATCGCCAACCTGCGCACGACGACCCAGCGCAACGCCGAGTCGGACTGGCTGAACACGAACCTCGCGCGGATCTCCGGGATGATGCAGGGCCAGCGCGACCTCGCGACGGTGGCGCGGCTGATCATGTCCGAGATCTCCCCGCTGGTCTCCGCCCAGCATGGCGCGTTCTTCTCCACCGACGCCGCCGGCAACGAGGAGCCCGAGCTGCGCCTGATCGCCAGCTACGGGTACCGCAGGCGCGAGTCGGTGTCCAACCACTTCAAGTTCGGCGAGGGACTCGTCGGGCAGGCGGCGCTGGAGAGCCACAGCATCCTCGTCTCCGATGCGCCGGCGGACTACGTGAAGGTCGCCTCCGGGCTCGGCGAGGCGCTGCCGGTGAACATCATCGTGATCCCGATCCTCTTCGAGGAGCAGGTGCTGGCCGTCGTGGAGCTGGCCACGCTGCGCAGGTTCTCCGACATCGACCTGACGTTCCTCGAGCAGCTCGCCGAGACGCTGGGGGTCGTCTTGAACGCGATCGTCGCCAGCCGCCGTACGGAGGAGCTGCTCGAGCAGTCCCAGAGCCTCGCCGAGGAGCTGCAGTCGCAGTCCGAGGAGCTGCAGAGCCAGCAGCAGGAGCTCAAGCGATCCAACGCCGAGCTCGAGCAGCAGACATCGTCGCTGCGCGCCTCCGAGGAGCTGCTGCAGACCCAGCAGGAGGAGCTGCAGCAGACCAACGAGGAGCTGCAGGAGAAGGCCGAGCTGCTCAGCCAGCAGAACCGCGACATCGAGGTGCAGAACACCGAGATCGAGAAGGCGCGCGCGGACCTCGAGGAGAAGGCGGCTCAGCTATCGCTGAGCTCGACCTACAAGTCGGAGTTCCTGGCGAACATGAGCCACGAGCTGCGCACGCCGCTCAACAGCCTGCTGATCCTCTCCAAGCTGCTCGCCGAGAACCCCGACGACAACCTCACCGACAAGCAGATCGAGTTCGCCTCCACGATCCACACCGCGGGCGCCGACCTGCTGTCGCTGATCTCCGACATCCTGGATCTGTCCAAGGTCGAGGCGGGCAAGATGGAGATCAACCCCGGGCCGGTTGAGACCGTCGCGGTCCGCGACTACGTCGAGCGCGCCTTCGGCCCGGTGGCCGAGCAGAAGGGGCTGGACTTCGAGGTGAGTGTCGCGCCCGACGTGCCGGAGGCGATCTTCACCGACGAGCAGCGCGTTCAGCAGGTGCTGCGCAACCTGCTGTCAAACGCGTTCAAGTTCACCGAGCAGGGCTCGGTCTCGCTCGAGCTCGCGGCGGCCGGCGCCGACACGCCCTACGCGCTGCGCATCGTCGTGCGCGACAGCGGGATCGGGATCGCCGAGGACAAGCTGCGGCTGATCTTCGAGGCCTTCCAGCAGGCCGACGGCACGACGAGCCGGCGTTATGGCGGTACCGGTCTGGGCCTCTCGATCAGCCGCGAGATCGTCCGCGTGCTGGGCGGCGAGATCGGCGTGCAGAGCACGCCGGGCGCCGGGAGCGCCTTCGAGCTGCTGCTGGCCGACTACGTTCCGCAGCCCGTCGCAGCGGTGGCACCGGCGGTGCATCCGCAGCCCCTGCAGCAGTGGGCGCTGCCGCCGGCGCCCGCCGAGGCCCCGGCGGTGCCGGATGGCGAAGCGCAGGAACTGCCGGACGACCGTGCGCTGCTGGCCCCCGGCGACCGCGTCGCGCTGATCGTCGACGACGACGAGCGGTCCGCGACGCTCGCGCGCGACGCGGCGCGCGCCGCCGGCTTCCGCGCGTTCGTGGCGCCGGGCGGCAACATGGGGCTGACCCTCGCGCAGGAGCTCGTTCCCGACGTCATCGTCCTGTCGGTGCCGGTGCGCGGCGGTGCCGGGGTGCTCGATCAGCTCAAGTCGCAGGCACGCACGCGCCACGTCCCCGTCCACGTGATCGCCGACGCCGGCGAGCGCCACGGCGCGCTCAGCGCGGGAGCGGCCGGCTTCCACGAGCGCCCGGCGAGCGCCGAGCAGTTGGCCGGCACCTTCGCGTCCGCCGCGGACTTCCTCGATCGCCCGGTGCGGCGCCTGCTGGTCGTCGACGACGACGAGGCACAGCGAGTGAGCATCTCCGAGCTCGTCGCCGGAGAGGACGTCGAGGTGACAGCGGTCGCCACCAGCGAGGAGGCGCTGGAGGAGATCGCCGAGCGCCGCTACGACTGCGTCGTGCTCGACCTCAAGCTGCCGGAGATGACCGGCTTCGCCCTGCTGGACCACATCAAGCAGGACGAGGACCGGTGCGAGGTCCCGGTGATCGTCCACACCGGCACGGAGCTCACCCGCCGCGAGGAGACCCGCCTGCACCGCTACGCCGACTCGATCATCGTCAAGGACGCCGGATCCCCAGAGCGGCTGCTGAGCGAGACGGCGCTGTTTTTGCACCGCTCGCCGAGCGCGATGCCGGCCGAGAGCCGGCGCATGCTCGAGCGCCTGCACGCCACCGACGCCGTGCTGGAGGGCAAGCGCGTGCTGATCGTCGACGACGACGTGCGCAACGTGTTCGCGCTGACCAGCGCGCTGGAGGCGCGCGGCATGGTCGTGCGCTTCGCCGAGAACGGCCGCGAGGCGATCGAGTCGCTGGAGGGCGACTCCGGCGTCGACCTCGTGCTGATGGACGTGATGATGCCCGAGATGGACGGCCACGAGACGACGCGTGCGCTGCGCGAGGACGAGCGCTTCGCGGACCTGCCGGTCATCGCTCTGACGGCGAAGGCGATGAAGGGCGATCGCGAGAAGTCGATCGCCGCCGGCGCGTCGGACTACATCACCAAGCCCGTCGACATCGAGCAGCTCATATCCCTGATGCGGGTATGGCTGTACGGGTGACCAGCGACGGGCTCGTTGGCCCGCGAGAGAGGGCGCAGCCGTGAGGGACAGCGCCGTGTTGCTGGTCGACGACCGCGACGAGAACCTGCTCGCGCTGGAGACCGTGCTCGCGCCGACGGGCTGCCGCCTGGTCAAGGCGCGCTCGGGCGACGAGACGCTGCGCGCGCTGCTCCGCGACGACTTCGCGGTGATCCTGCTCGACGTCCAGATGCCGGGCATGGACGGCTTCGAGACGGCCGAGATCATCCGCTCGCGCGAGCGCACGCGAGCGGTGCCGATCATCTTCGTCACGGCGATCAGCAAGGAGTCCCACCACGTCTTCCGCGGCTATGAGGCGGGCGCGGTCGACTACCTGTTCAAGCCGCTGGACCCGGTGGTGCTGCGCTCCAAGGTCGAGGTCTTCGTCGAGAGCTACGAGCGCGGCCGGGCGCTCGCCCAGCGCGAGGAGCTGTTGCGCGCGACCTTCGAGGACGCGCCGATCGGTATGGCGCGCGCCACCGCCACCGGCCGCCTGCGACACGTCAACCGCGCACTGTGCGAGACCGCGGGCAAGAGCCCCGGTGAGTTGATCGGGCGCACGCTGGACGAGCTCGGTCCGAAGGCCGACGCCGGCATCGACAGCGACCGGCGCGAGGATCTCGCGGCGGGGCGCATCGCGCGCTACGAGGTCCAGCGGCGGCTGACCGGGAAGGCCGGCACGACGATCCCGGTGCTCGTGAGCGTCTCGCTGACGACGCCCGCCGAGGGCTCGGCCCCGGATCAGATCATCCACGTCCAGGACCTGCGCGAGCGCCGTCGGGCCGAGCGCGACCGCGAGCAGCTGATCCGCGCGCAGGCCGCGCGCGCACAGGCCGAGGCGGCGTCCGAGCGCCTGCGCCTGATGCAGTCGATCGCCGTCGCGGCGCTCGGGGCCGAGGACCTCGACGGGCTGCTGCGCGAGGTGCTCGACCGGCTGCTGGACGCGGTCGACGTCGATCGCGCCGCGATCGTGCTGACCGACGGCGGGCTGGGCGTCGTCGCGCGCGCCGCCGGTGGGCTGGCGACGGTCGTCGAGCACCGCGACGCCGGGCGCGACGACGACGACATCGTCGCGCTCGTCGAGGCGCAACGCGGACCGGTCGCGATCCGCGACGTTCCCGCAGAGGGGATCGACGCCGGCTCACTCGGGCCGGCGATCAGCTCGCTGCTGGCCGTGCCGCTCGTGGCCGGCGCGCAGATCATCGGCAGCCTGCACGTCGGCGCGCTGACGCGGCGCGAGTTCGACGATGAGACGGTCGACCTGCTGGGCCTCGCCGCCAGCCGCGTCAGCCTGGCGATCGCGCGCACGCGCCTGTACGAGCGCGAGCGCAACATCGCCCAGCAGCTGCAGCGCTCGCTGCTGCCCAGCGAGCTGCCCGACGTCCCGGGGGCCGCGCTGGCCGCGCGCTATGAGCCCGGCGGCAAGGGCGCGACGGTCGGCGGGGACTGGTATGACGCGATCGCGCTGCCCGGCGGGCGCGTGGCACTCGTCATCGGCGACGTCGTCGGGCGCGGCATCGAGGCGGCGGCGATGATGGGGCAGATGCGCAGTGCGCTGCGCGCGATCCTCATCCAGGCCGACGACTGCGGGGCGATGGCGCAGCGCCTGAACCTCTTCGCCACGGGGCTCGGCGACTGCACCCTGACCACCGTCGTGCTGGCGATCTTCGAGCCGGCGACCGGGCGCCTGCGCTACACGAACGCGGGGCATCCGCCGCCGCTGCTGATCGCGCCCGACGGGACGGCGCGGCACCTCGCGGATGCTCCCTCGCCGCCGATGGGCGTCGTGGAGACCCCGCGCTACCGCGAGAGCATCCTGACGCTCCAGCCGGGGTCGACGCTGCTGCTGTACACCGACGGGCTCGTCGAGAAGCCGTCGCAATCGCTCGACGCCGGGCTCGGCCTGCTGGCCGAGGCGGGCGCCCGAGCCGCCGGCGCCCCGGACGTCGACGCGCTCTGCGAGCAGGTCATCGGCGAGCTCGCGGGCGATGCGCAGGAGGACGACGTCACGATGATCGTGCTGCACGCGCTGAGCGCGCTGGAGGACCGGGTGTCCCTCCGCGTCGTCGGCGATCCCGGCGCGCTGATCGCCACGCGCGACATGCTGCGGCGCTGGCTGAGCGAGGTGGGCGCGGACGCGGCCGAGATCGGCGACATCACCATGGCCTGCAACGAGGCCTGCCAGAACGCGATCGAGCACGGCTACGAGCTGGGCTCCGACGCCTTCGACGTCGTGCTCGAGCGCGACGACGCGCAGATCACGATCACCGTTCGCGACCGCGGGAGCTGGAAGACGACGACGAGCCCCGACCGCGGCCGGGGCATGGCGCTGATGGGCGAGCTCATGGACGACGTCGACGTCGACGGCGGCGAGAGCGGCAGCACCGTCCGGCTGCGCCGGCGCCTCGCGTCGCCCGCGTCTGGCGCCGCCGAAGCGCACGGCAGCGCCGCCGCAACGTAGCTCCGGGGCCCGGTCGGGCCAATAGGATGCGCGCAGACAGCCTGGATGCTCCTCGCCATCATCATCTTCGTCGGAGCGCTCGTCGCCATTGCCTCCGAGAGGGTCGATCGGACGAAGGTCGCGCTCGTCGGAGCCGTCCTGGTCGTGCTCACGCAGACGATCGACCAGGAGCGCGCGATCGAGGCGATCGACTTCGAGACGATCGGCCTGCTGGCGGGGATGATGCTGATCGTCCGCGTGACCGAGCCGACGGGGGTCTACACCTTCCTGGCGATCCGAGCGGGGCAGCTCGCGAAGGGCAGGCCCTTTGCGATCGTCATGTCGCTGGCATTCTCGACCGCGGTCCTATCGGCATTCCTCGACAACCTCACGACGGTTCTGCTGATGGTCCCGATCACGTTCCTGCTCGCCGACGCGCTGGACATCGATCCGATCCCGCTTGTGCTGATCGAGATCATCGCGTCGAACATCGGCGGCACCGCGACGCTGATCGGCGATCCGCCGAACATCCTCATCGCCGGAGCGACCGACCTGACCTTCGGCGAGTTTGCCGCCAACCTCGCGCCGATCGCGGCGGTCGCGTTCATCGTCGTCACGGTGATGCTCTACCTCTTCTATCGCAAGCGACTGCAGATCGAGCCCGAAGCGCGCGAGCGCGTCATGGAGCTCGACGCCAAGCGGTCGATCGAGGACGTCGCCGAACTCAAGCGCACGCTGCCCGTGCTGGTCCTCACGATCGTCGTCTTCTTCGCGCACTCCGCGCTGGGAATCGAGCCGGCGACGGTCGCGCTGGCCGGCGCGACCGTGATGCTGCTGCTCACGCGCCAGTCCGTCGAGGACGCGCTGCGCGGGATCGAGTGGCCGACGCTGTTCTTCTTCATCGGCCTGTTCGTGATGGTCGGCGGCCTGGAGGAGCGCGGCGCGATCAAGGAGATCGCCGACGCGATCGGCACCGTCACAGACGGCGATCGCACGGCGGAGCTGCTGGGGATCACGTGGGTCTCGGCCATCGGCTCCGGGCTCGTCGACAACATCCCGTTCACCGCGACGATGATTCCCGTGGTGCAGGAGCTTCAGGGGTCGGCCGACAGCGACGACGCCTACTGGTGGGCGCTGTCGCTGGGCGCCTGCTTCGGCGGCAACCTGACGCTCGTCGCGGCGGCCGCGAACGTCGCGGCGGCGGGCATGGCCGAGCGCGCGGGACGTCCGATCGGCTTTCTCACGTTCCTGAAGGTCGGCGTGCCCGCCACGGTGGTCTCGATCGCGCTCGCGACGGGATACATCATGTTGCGCTATGTGTAACTGAGGAGGATCGATGAGCCCCCAGAGGATTGCCAGCAGCATCCGGCGCGAGGTGCCGTTGCTGCCCGACGACGCCTGCGTGCGCGACGCGGTCGTCGGGATCGTGAAGGCCGATGTCCCGGCGCTGCCGGTCGTCGACAGGGACGGCAAGCTGCTGGGCATCTTCGGCGAGCGAGAGTTCATCGGTGCGCTGTTTCCCGGCTACGTGGCGCAGCTCGGCTACGCGGGCTTCATCCCGCACTCGCTGGACAGGGCGCTCGAGCAGCGCGCGGGATGCGCCGAGGAGGCGGTCAGCAAGCACATGAACACCGATCACATCGACGTCGACGAGGACTTCTCCGACACGGGGCTCGCCGAGATCTTCCTGCACCACCGCGTGCTCATCATCCCGATCGTCGCCGACGGCCACGTCACGGGGATCATCACCCGCGAGGACTTCTTCCGCGCGCTCTCCCGGAGGCTGCTCGAGCTGTCGTGAACTCGCGCTGGCTGTCCCTGCTGCTCATGACGCGGCTGCTGGCCGCCGCGGTCGCGGTGCTGCTGCTCGTCGTGCACCGCGTGACGGCGTACGACACCACGCTGATCGTCGCCGTGGCCGTGTTCACGGCCGCGTCACTCGCCGCCTTCCGGGGGATCCCGCGGCTGCAGTCATCGCCGCTGGCCTGGCTCATCGACGCTCTCGCGGTGCTCGCCCTCGTAGCGGCCTCCGAGGACTGGCGCAGCCCGTTCTACGTGCTGATGCTGACCGCGCTGATCCTGCCCTCGACGGGCCTTGCGTTTCGCCGAGCACTGGCATGGGGCTTCGTCTTCATGCTCGCGTATCTCGGCGTCGCGCTCTACACCGAGCTCGATGCGAACACCCTGCGCAGCACGATCCAACTGGAGACCATCGCGACGCACGTCATGGTCCCGTTCGTCGTCGTCCTCGCGCTCGCCTACGCGACCGACGTGCTCGAGCGCCTGCGCGACGAGCGCCTGCGCTCCGAGCAGCTGGCCGTCGAGAGCGAGCGCCAGCGGATCGCATGGGAGCTGCACGACTCCGCCAAGCAGCGCGTGCACGCCGCGCACCTGGTGCTCAGCGCGCTGCACGGTCAGGTCGCCGGCGGCCAGGCGGCGCTCGTCGATCATGCGCTCGCGGAGCTGCGCGCGGCGGGAGCCGACATGGACACGAGCGTCGCCGAGCTGCGCGAGCCACTGGAGGGGCGGTCGGTCGGGCGCCTGCTGAAGGAGCGCGCGGGGCAGCTGGCGAGCGTCAGCGATGCCGAGATCACCGTCCACGACGCGATCGGCGAGCTGCCCGCGCACATCGCCGCGCACGCCTACCGGATCGGCGCCGAGGCGCTGACCAACGCCGTGCGCCACAGCGAGGCCAAGCGCATCGACGTCGTGCTGGAGCGCAACGGGCAGACCGCCTCGATCGCCGTGCACGACGACGGATGCGGCCTGCCGGTGATTCGCCGCCCCGGATCCAACGGCCTACGCTCGATGCGTGCTCGCGCCGAGACGATCGGCGCGACGCTGTCGATCGGCAGCGGCGACGACGGCCGCGGCACGCTCGTGCGGCTGACACTTCCGACGGAAGCAGGCACCGCATGATCCGCATCCTCATCGTCGACGATCACCCGGCGATGCGCGCGGGATTGACGGCGGTGCTGCGCGCCGAGCCGGGCCTCGTCCCGCTCGCCGCCGCGACGTCGATGGACGACACGCCGGCCGCGCTGAACCGCACCAAGCCCGACGTAGTGGTCGTCGATTACCACCTGCCGGTGGGCGACGGGCTGCTCGTCTGCCGCATGGTCAAGCGCCACATCCCGGCACCGGCGGTGCTGCTGTACTCGGCCTACGCGGACGCGTCGCTGTCGATCCCGGCGATCCTCGCCGGGGTGGACGGCATCGTCAACAAGGCCGCGCCCGCCAACGAGCTCTACGACGCGATCCGCCGCGTGGCGCGCGGGGAGCGGCTGCTGCCCCCGATCACCCGCGAGCTGCTC
>Ga0136625_1000415_pt1 | contig 13156 bp, 13 predicted proteins | sample AntDrymUQ4832306_2_FD_104672 | JGI IMG/M metagenome (GOLD analysis project Ga0136625, IMG submission 104672) | Polar desert sand microbial communities from Dry Valleys, Antarctica - metaG UQ483 (23.06) | ecosystem: Environmental > Terrestrial > Soil > Desert | place: Antarctica: Dry Valley...
CCTCGAGCGGGTGCGGCAGGCGGCGCCCGGCCGGCGGGTCATGGCCGTCATCAAGGCCGATGCGTATGGCCACGGGTTGGTGCGCATGGCCGTGGCGCTCGCGAGCGCGGAGGCCTTCGGCGTCGCGTGTCTCGAAGAGGCCCTGGTGCTGCGCGACGCCGGGATCCGGCATCCCATCGTCCTGCTCGAGGGCCCGTTTTCATCCCAGGAGTTGCACGAGATCCGGCGCTTGGAGCTCGATACCGTGATCCACGCAGAGGAGCAGGTGCGGATGCTGGATGCCCTGCCGGATGGCCGTCCGCTGCGGCTCTGGATCAAGCTCGATACCGGCATGCACCGGCTGGGCTTCCCCGCGGAGGGCTTCCGGTCGCTCTTGCGGCACCTCGCCCTGCACCGCGCGGTGGCGCGCCCGTTACGGATCATGAGCCACCTGGCCTCGGCCCATGAGCCCGATCATGCCTCGGTGGCGGTCCAACTGGGCGTCTTCAACGCGCTCACACGGGGGATCGCGGGGGAGCGTTCCATGGCCAATTCCGCGGCCCTCTTGGCCTGGCCCGAGACCCAGCTCGACTGGGTGCGACCCGGGCTCATGCTCTATGGGGTCTCGCCCTTCGCCGGGCGCACGGCTGGGGACCTCGGCTTGCAGCCCGTGATGTCCCTGGTGTCGGGGCTCTGCGCGGTGCGGCGCGTGCCGGCCGGCGAGTCGGTCGGTTATGGCGGGAGCTGGCGCTGCCCCGAGGACATGCCGGTCGGGGTGGTGGCCATCGGTTATGGGGATGGGTATCCGCGTCACGCGGCGTCCGGGACGCCGGTCCTGGTCGCGGGCCGCCGCGCCGCGCTCATCGGCAAGGCCTCCATGGACATGCTGACGGTGGACCTGCGCCCCTGCCCCGAGGCGCGCGTGGGCGAGCCGGTGGTCCTGTGGGGACCGGGACTGCCGGTCGAGGAGGTGTCGCGCTCGGCCGACACCATCCCCCACGAGCTCTTATGCGCGGTGCGGGGTCGGGTGCGTTTCCATGAGCAGGTGGCGGGCTAGACCAATCGTTTACTGTCCGTCGAGAGCTCCGCTCCGCTAGCTGGCCGAAGCGGACGCCCGAGATTGCCGCGGCTCACTGCGAGGGGGTGAAACCGGGGGTGCGTCGGTGGGCGTTCGAAAGAGCGCGTCGGGAGGAAACCGGTGCCGAAGCTGTCATCACCGCATACCGGCCCGACCTTGAACATTTCGAATCGGATTTCCGGACCAGGAGGAAAAAGTGATGAGCGAAAACTTCGGACATTGTCCGTGTGGTGGAGGTTACCCAATGGCAACAGGTGGCGGCCTGATCCCTGTCCGGACGGCGCGCTAAGCGTGCCCGTGCCCACGGACCCGGCCTCACCCGCATCCTACCGGCGACCGAGCCGGGCATCGCTTTGGTCTCCCGCCGGAGTTGCGGGCCGGACCCGACCCCGATCGGTGGGAGGACTGCCACCCTGCTCGGCGGTGATGAGACGCCGGGGACGGGTGTCTCGAATAGATCCTCCTCCCTGGGGACTCCGGAACAGTCTTCCGGGATCGACCTCTCTCGAGCCTGGCGTAGCCCGCGCGACCTCAAGGCTCGACGCGAAGAACGACGGCTACGTGGCAGAGCTTCTGAGCCTGGTGCTAACCGACTTGGCCGATTCGCCCTCGTTTTCCGGCTTTGGCGGGGCGTCGCCATTCGTAACTATTTCTTTGCCGGGTTGCAGCGACCATCCGCGTCCTGGCTCGGATGCCGATTTCCACTCGTACTGGACCTTCCCGATCCGGTCGGCGAACCCGGACGAGCTCGTGCGCAAGCTGTGGGCGCGCGGCTTCGACGCGACGTGTGGCGCCTGGAGCCTCTACGCCGTGCCGGCACCCACCCACCTCGCCGAGCTAGCCGCAACGGAGGCGGAATCCGTCATGCGCGAGATCGTGTACCTGCCGGTCAACCCGCGCCTGCCGTACCGGAAGCTCGAGCAGCTCGCGGCGGCAACGAGCGACTTGCTGCGGACTGGTCTGCGGGTCACCGCGAGCCGTCGTCCGTCGCCGCCGGGTGAGGCTGAAGTCCCTTAGCCCGTCGGGTTAGCAAGCGTCCACTCCAGATACGTGTACGGCTGCCCAGCGCACTTGTCGGTCAGTCCCCGTGAGATCTCTTGGACGCGGATGCGCGAACGTCCGTAAGCTCCTTGGTTGAAGCGACGATCGCTCCGGGACTCTGGCGCCCGGACGCCGGGAGGAAGGATAAAGGATAGGAAATTCAATGCAGCGTTGCGACGTGTATTGCTGCGTCGGACGGGCCGGTCGGTGATGGGCGGCGCAGCAGACCTCGGCATGGAGGCTAAAATCAATTCTGTGTGAACGGCAATGGCAAACGAGCCGACATCGTGCGGGCCTTCGAGGTGACCACGATCAGTGTGAAGCGTTCCGTGAAACTTTATCGAGAGAAAGGGCCTGCTGGGTTTTATGCCCCGCGCCCCAAGCGCGGGGCGGCGGTCTTGATCGAGCCGGTGGCGAGACGGCGATGGCGCAAACCCTGCGCGAAAAGATGGCCCGCTATGACGATGCGCGAAGTTTGCTCCGTGCCGTCTACCGCTCGGAGATCGATCTCTTGCCCAATGCCGAGGAGAAGACCTTCACGGTCCGCTTACATCCGCTCGCCAACGAGAGCTCCGATGACGCCGTCCGCCATCTATGCGCCGAGCTCAACCGCCGGCCCGCCCGTGCGTCCGGACGGTGGGAAAACGCCCGCCCGTTACGCCCTGGTCCGCTCCCATGTCTCCCTTCCCATCAGGAGCACCGTGGCGATGGCGAGCGGCAGGAGGTTGTAAATCGCCCGGTAGACGAGCAGGGCCGCGGCCAGGGCCTCGGTCGGGATGAGCGAGCGAAAGGTGACGAGCAGGATCCCCTCGAATACGCCGATGCCGCCCGGGACGTGGCTCACCATGCCGGCCACGGTGGCGAGGGTGTAGACGACCAGGAAGCCGAGGAACGGGACCTCGGGCGAGTCAAGTAGGACGTACAGGCAGGCCCCTGCGAGCACGATGTCGGTGAGCGTCAAGACGATCTGCGTAATGCCGAGCCCGGGGCTGGGCAATCGCACCTGTAGGCGACCGAGACGCAGCGGGGCGCGGCGCAAGAAGGTCGCGGCGATGACCGCGCCGAACGTCACGAGCCCCACGATGCCGAGGGCGTGCAGGGTGGTGGCCGGAAGGCCGGTGAAGCCCGCGATCAGCTCCGGATAGACGAGCACCGCCGCCGCCACGATGACGAAATTGCCGAGCCCGTAGGCCGCCATGCCGAACAGCGTGATGCGCGCGACATCAAAGCTGGACAGGCCCGCCGGCACATAGATCCGATAGCGTACCGAGCCCCCCGACACGAGATTGACGCCCACGGTATTGGCGATCGCGCAGCCGCAGAAGGCCGCGAGCGCCACGGTCCGGTAGGGGATCCTCGCCCCGATGTAGCGCAGGCCCGACCAGTCGTAGCCGGTGAAGATGGCGTAGCTCCCGGTGGTGAGCAGCAGCGCCGCGAGGATCTGCCCCGCCGACAGCGCGGAAAGCCGCGCCACCAGGCGCGCCACATCGAGGTCTTTGCACACGTGATAGATCGCCCCGGCCGCCACGGTGAAGAGCACGAGCGATAGGAGCGTCATGGGCCAGCCGCCCGTCGCACGGGCTGGCGTGTCCTCCGGCGGGGCGCCGCGCCCGTCGTGGGTGGTGAGAGTCTCGGGATCCATGGCGGCGGGGATTATACCGGCCCGCGGACGCGCGGCGCCGGAAATCCGGCCGTGCTTGCGCCCGTACCCGCGGGGAGCGGGTAGAATATCTCCGGGCGGGTTGCGTTATCCTGGCCACGGTCATAAATCGCATCCTTAGATCCCCTCTCCCTCCGGGCCCGGTGAGGGGATCAAAAAAGCGCGATTCGCGACCGTGCGTGGCACAGGCCGGCGCTCGACGCGGCGCTCGGCCCTGCGTCATCGACGCTCGGCGGAACCACGGGGTGTCCCATGAAAAAGGTACTGAAGGCGGTAGCGATCCTATTCGGGATCATCGTGGCGGCGGTCGTGGCCGCGGTCATCATTGTGCCGATGGTATTCGATCCCAACGACTATAAGGACGAGATCAAATCGCTGGTCGAGAAAGAGACCGGTCGCAGCTGGGACCTCAGCGGCGACATCGGGCTTTCGATCTTTCCCTGGCTGGGTTTCGATCTTGGGCCGCTCACGATCGGTAACGCCCCGGGCTTCGCGCCCGATGCGTTCCTGAAGGCGGAGCGGACGCGCGTGCACGTCGCGCTCCTGCCGCTTCTGCGCAAGGAGATCCGGATGGACACCGTCACCATGACCGGGTTGGTCGTGAACCTCGCCCGCGATCCGGCCGGGAAGACCAACTGGGACGACCTCCTGGCCAAGACCGCCGGCGCCAAGGAATCGAAGGAGGCCCCGGCCGGGCTTGCCGCCTTTGCGCTCGGCGGCATCGATCTTCGGGATGCCGAGATCACCTGGGACGATCGACAGAAGAAGGCGCGTTACGCCATTCGCGGGCTCAATCTCAAGACCGACGCGATCAAACCGGGTGAGCCCGTGGACCTGGAGCTGCGCTCGTCGCTCGTGGCCACCGCGCCCGCCGTGACCGGGGATATCGGGCTCAAGGGCACGGTGATACCCGACCTCGAGGCGCGCCGCTACCGCCTCGCCCCCTTCGAGGTCGGCGCCAAGCTCAAGGGCGAGGGCGTGCCGGGCGGGGACGTCGAGATCGCTTTGGAGGCCGCGCTCGATCTGGACCTCGCTGCGGACACGGCGAAGCTCGACGGCCTCGAGATGCGCGCCCTGGGGATAGAGGTGCAGGGCGATGTGGCGGCGACCGGGATCTCGAGCGCTCTGCCGACGCTGGACGGCAAGCTTCTCTTACAGGCACCGAAGCTCTCCGCGACGCTCGAGTCCCTGGGACAGACGGCGGCGGCCGGCACGCTCGCCGGGCTGTCGCTGGATACGCGCTTCAAGGGGACGACAGAGGCGTTGTCGCTGGATCCACTCGCGCTCAAGGTAACGCTGGCCGGCGGCATGCTCACCACGGGGCCGGCGCTACTGGATGTCTCGACACGGGCCGACATCGATCTCGCCAAGGGCACCGTGGCCCTCGATCGTCTCTCGGCCAAGGGCCTGGGGCTCCAAGTCTCGGGCGGGATCCGTGCCGAGCAAGTCCTCGCCACGCCACGCTTCAACGGCACCCTGAAGGTCGGGGCTTTCAGCCCCCGGGATCTGATGTTGGAGCTCGGGATGGGACCGCCGGGCACGGCCGATCCCAAGGTCCTGACCCGGCTCTCCGGGGACGTGTCCTTCACGGGCTCGACGTCGGGGGTGAACCTCGACCCGCTGGCCCTCAGGCTCGACGACACCGCGGTCCAGGGCAGCCTGGGCATGCCGGATCTCAAAAAACAGGCGCTGCGGTTCAAGCTAGTGGTCGATGCCGTCGACCTCGACCGCTACCTCCCGCCCAAGCCCGCCGGTGCCCCCCGGTCTCCAGGTTCGGTCAAGGCCGCGACCCCCGGGGCCGCGGCCGGGGCCGCCGCGAAGCTGCCGGTCGACACGCTGCGTGCGCTCGATGTGGAGGGGAGTCTCGGGGTGGGGAAACTCAAGGCGTCCAATCTCAAGCTCCAGAACGTCGTGCTCAACATCGATGCCCGCGACGGAAATATCCGCATGAGCCCGCTCGGCGCAGCCCTCTACGGTGGCCGGTACCAGGGAAATGTGGGCCTGGACGTGCGCGGCCAGGAGCCCAGGATCAGCCTCGACGAGTCGCTGAGCGGCGTTCAGATCGAGCCCCTGCTCACGGACCTCCGCGGCGAGGCCAAGCTCGAGGGCCGCGCCGACCTCGAGGCCCGGTTGACCGCGAGCGGGGCGGACGGGGATCGGATGAAGAAGACCCTGAGTGGCGGCGGCGCCTTCACGGTCCGGGACGGGGCGTATAAAGGTGTGAACCTCGGTCTTTTGGCCCGCCAGGGCAAGGCGCTGCTCGATGCGGCCGGGGGCAAGGGCAAGCAATCGGTCGAAGGCAGCGCCCAGACGGACTTCAGCGAGCTGAGCGGGACCTTCAAGGTCGATGGGGGAGTGCTCAGAAACGACGATCTGGCCATGAAGGCGCCGCTCCTGCGGCTCGCGGGTCAGGGGACGGCCGATCTCGGCAGCGAACGGATCGACTACACGCTGAATGCCTCCCTGGTCGAGACCTCGAAGGGTCAGGAAGGTAAGGATACCGAGAAGCTCGAGGGCATCACCGTGCCGATCCGCGTGACCGGGACCTTCGACGAGCCCCAGTTCGTCCCAGATCTGACGGCGGTCGCCAAGCAGCGGGCGCAGGTCGAGATCGACAAGCAGAAAAAGAAACTCGAGGGCAAGGTTGAAGAGAAGATCAAGGAAAAGCTCGGGGACGACGTCGGCGGCAAGATCAAAGACCTGTTGCGATTCTGATCGCGAACCTTCGGGCGACTTCAGCCGGCGGCTCCTCACGTGGTACCGGGACCACGGCCGCCGCGATCTCCCGTGGCAGCGGGAGCCGACGCCGTACCGGGTGTGGGTCTCCGAGATCATGCTGCAGCAGACCCGGGTCGCGACCGTCGTCCCCTATTTCGAGCGCTTCGTCGCGCGTTTCCCGGGGGTCCGGGCCCTGGCCGAGGCGCCGCTCGACGAGGTCCTGCACCTGTGGTCGGGGTTCGGTTACTACGCCCGCGCCCGGAACCTCCAGGCCGCGGCCCGGATCGCCTGCGAGCGCTACGCCGACGCCCTGCCCGAAGACCTGGCGGGACTCATGACCCTGCCGGGGATCGGGCGCTCGACTGCCGGGGCGATCCTGGCGCTCGCGCTCGGGCAACGCCATGCGATCCTCGACGGCAACGTCAAGCGCGTCCTGTGTCGCTACCACGCCATCGACGGCTGGCCGGGCAGCCTGCCGGTGGAACGCCGGCTCTGGGGGCTCGCCGAGTACCACACCCCGGCGGCGCGCGCGGCCGAGTATACCCAGGCCATCATGGACCTCGGCGCCGGGCTCTGCACCCGCACCGTCCCGGCCTGCGGGCGCTGCCCGATCCGCCACGACTGCCTCGCCCGGCGGCACCACCGGCAGACGGAGCTCCCGAGGGCCAGGCCCGCGCGGCCCCTGCCGGTGCGCCGCACGGGCTTCCTGATCCTGAGCAACGGCACGGGCGAGGTGCTGCTCGAACGGCGTCCCCCCGCGGGACTCTGGGGTGGGCTCTGGGCCTTCCCGGAATGTCCGGCGGACGGTGATCCCGAGACGTACTGCCGCTCGCTCGGCCTCGAGCCCCTCGCAATGCAGCGGGGGCACGTGTTCCGGCACGTCTTCACCCATTTCCGTCTGGAGATCCACCCCATTTATATGAACGTGCGCCATATGAACGTACGGCTCGCGCGAGGGCGGGTCATGGAAGGCGGCCCGCGGGTCTGGTATAACAGGCAGCGACCGGTCCCGCTCGGCCTCGCGACCCCGGTCGCGACCTTGCTCGACAAGGCCGCGCGGCCGGGACCCTAGGTGACTCGAACATGTCGCGCATCGTGAACTGCATCAAGCTCGGCCGGGAGGCCGAGGGACTGGCCAAGCCGCCTTATCCGGGGGAGCTCGGCAGGCGCATCTATGCGCAGGCGTCCAAGGAGGCGTGGCTAGGTTGGCTCAAGCACCAGACCATGCTGATCAACGAGAACCGCCTGAGCCCCATCGACCCTCGGGCGCGCGCTTTCCTGGAAGACCATATGGAGAAGTTCTTCTTCGGCGAGGGCTCCGCGAAACCGTCTGGCTACGTGCCGCCCGAGACGTGAGCCGCACCGGCTTGACGCCCGATCGCTCCGCGGGTCTAATAGCGCGCTGCTCCGGGCCAGGTAGCTCAGTCGGTAGAGCAGGGGACTGAAAATCCCTGTGTCGGCGGTTCAATTCCGTCCCTGGCCACCATATGAAAGACGTTCTTGACGTGCATGCGATGTGGGGCGATGAGGCCCACGTTTGGGTAGCCACGAGCGAGGACGTCCCGGGGCTGGTTCCGGAAGCCGATACCATGGAAAAGCTGGTGGATAAGCTCAAAGTCCTCATCCCGGAGCTTCTGGAAGCGAACGAAGCCGGTAACGGTGAGGAGGTGTCCTTTTCACCTCTTGAGCGAGCTTACTGCGATCGCGCGCCGTAAAACCGCCTGACGGCGGACTACTCGAGGCAGCTCCAACGGGACAGGCACGGCCGGGCGATCAAGACCCGGGTAAGGGGAGGGCGGCTGATGACTTTTTCGGCTTCTCCGTCGCCGTGAGTCACGACACGGTAGTGATAGGGGCGCCCACCGTACGCTGCCAATCGAGGCGCGGCCTACGTGTTTGTGGAGCCGGCCGGGGGCTGGGTCGGGCCGCTCACGAAGAACGCCAAGCTGACCACCTCGGATGCGAATGCGCAGATTTTTGGCTTCTCCGTAGACGTGAGCGGCGACACGGTGGTGGCAGGGTTTCCCGCGGCCGTGTTCGTAAAACCGGTCGGGGGTTGGGCGGGCGTGCTGACGGAGTCGGCCAAGCTGAATCTCGGTTTTTTTCCGGTGGCCATCAGTGGGGATACGGTGGCGTCGGGAGTTCCGTTCCTCCAGGTGTACCGGAAGCCGTCCGGCGGCTGGGCGGGAACGGTCACGGCAGCCGCGACCTTCACCGCCTCGGACAGCGGGGCGTCCGGCGGTTTGGGATTATCCGTGGCACTGAGCGGCACCACCCTGGTGGCGGGAGCGCTCGGCGACGATATCGGAGGCCGGGCGGATCAGGGATCGGCCTATGTGTTCGACGCATCCACGGTCGAGGCCGAGCCCGCCGCCCGGGCCGACTGCAAGACCACCGGGTGCGGCATCCGCGTCACCTGCAATCTCCCGCCTGCGCAGGGGGTTGGGTGTGCCACGCGGGTCAGGCTGTTGGTGCGCGCCAACGCCGCACGCCTCGGCGATGGTGTGCCGGCGAAGGCGAAAAGGCTGATTCGGTTTGCCGCGGGCGCCCGTAACGTACCGCCGGGAACGACTAAAATCGTGAGGCTCAAGCTGACGAAAAAGGGCAGGGAGATCGTCAGCAAGACCAGAAAGAAAAAGCTCACGGCCGTGGCCGAGATCCGGAATTCGATCGGGCCTGTCGTTACCACGCCGATCACGATCAGGCTCAGGTAAGGCTACAGCCCGGCGACGTAAGCCGTTCCGAGGCGCCGCATGTGCACGCGATGTGGGACGATGAGGCCCCGCGGCGTCATAGCCGGGGTACCGGTAATCAGGAGATAGAGTCCGGCAAACCTGCCGGCGCCGAGTTCGGTGAGCTGCGTTAACTCGGTATTCTGGGCGACGTGCCCAGCGAGTGCGCAGGCATGGGGGCTACCTACGTCTGCCGGTGTCCACGCTTCGCGCTTGGACGCTCGGGCAGCGCTACCGCGTCGGCGGGGAGCCAAAGGTCTTCGACCCGGTGATCAAGATCGCCGACCGCAAGAACCGGCAGCTATCCTTCATTAACCTCGTCGAGGCGTTTGTTCTCGCTGGGGTTCGCCGCAATCACTACATCTCATTGCCCAAGGTGCGGAAGGCGGTGGAGTACCTGCGCCGCGCGTTCCATACAAATAGACCGCTGGCGGAAGTGCAGCTCCAGACGGACGGCGTAGACCTTTTCGTAGAGAAGTTCGGCTCGCTGATCGGAGCCACGCAGGAAGGGCAGGTTCAGATGCGCGAGATCATCCGCGACCGCTTGAAGCACGTTGTGCGCGACCCGCGAGGGGTGCCGGAGAAGATTGTGTTGTTTCCTTCGGGGCGCGAAAAGGCCAGCAGCGCGGACGTGGTGATCGACCCGAAGTTCTCGTTCGGGCGGCCAATTCTCGATGGCCTCGGCGTGCGCACCGCAATCCTCTCAGAGCGCTTCGATGCCGGCGACAACGTCGAAGACCTAGCGCGCGAGTACGAGGCCCCGCCCGAGGCTGTCCAGAATGCCATCCCCTGCGAGCGCCGCGCGGCGTGAGGCTAAGCGGCTCGCCTCGCTTACCTTCTTTCTAGACCACCAGATCGGCCGGTATATCGTCGCGAAAATGCTGCGCGCCGCGCGGGCACGGGTTGGGGTTGAAGTCCACCTGGACCATTTCCCGGCAACACGTTCGATCACGAATGGATTCCAGAAGTCGGATCTGTACCCGTTCGTTACGCGCGGTGGACGAGTGACCGTGATCATGGCCGAGTGCGCTGCTCACGCGGCATTCCACATCGCTGAGCGTCCGTTCCGATCGGTCTGTAAGGAAGACCGATAATGCTTTGGCGTAGGCCGCCAGGCGCGCCTCGAACCCACTGGGCAGCACATCGCTAAGCCCGGCGTACCCGACCAAGTGGAGCTCTTGCAGCAGGCCGTCCGCCCGGTCCAGGAACGTCGCACGCACGCTGGGTCTTCCGTATTTCGAGCAACCCATGCCGCTGTCTCCGCCCACCGCCAGCCTTCTTCGGGGCCGGGGCGGATACGACGGTCACCCGTAAAACGCTCCAACCGTACGGCAGCCGCCCCCAGATCCGGCTGAGGACCTTGAACCTGGGCGAAGACCACGCCGCAGACGAGCCCGACAGGGAACGCATCGAGGCCATTGCCGGAGGCGACGTACGCCATGATCAGATCCCCCACGGGTCCAGCAGATTGAGCAATCCATTCGCGGGCGTCCGACCGAGCCGCGTCCGGAAGCTTCCCGAACCGCTCCACCGAGTCCCGCGCCATGCTCCATTGCAGCAGCGTCACCGCGTCGGGTCGGCCGCTCGATAAATCAAGGCTGGTCTCAAGGACGCATCGCCAGGCGGTCTCCAGATCGAGGAGTCCTCCAGCGACCGGTGGATACCCGGCCGGTGACGCGTTATTCAGCAACAGGTTCGCGATCCAGTTGTGATTCGCGAGTCGCGAATCGATCGCCCGTGCCGGGTCTGCGCCATGGCGGCCTCGGAGGTTTCAATCGGGGCATGGGCGAGCGCGCTGACGACCTCCCCACGATCGGCATTGGCCAGCGCTGCGAGCAGACTCTGTGCGGAGCGGACCGTCCAGAGCCGTGGCGTATCACTCCCGGCCGTGGCATAAGCAATAGTCTTTTGTTGGAGATGGGCAGTCAGGCTTTCAATGACGGGTCGTTCTTCCTTGACCTTGCCCAGGATCGCGTCCACGAGCTTAGCCACGTTCGCCGTACTGAGTGTCTGCGGGACCGTCAGGCCGAAGAGCGCACCCGCGTGGCCCAGCGCGCGGTCCCAGTCCTCTTTGGACGGAAGGGCCTGCTCGCGCAGATTAGCGCTTATCGAGAACCGGCAGCGCCGCGGAGCGGCGGCTAATCTCTTCGATCCGGGCCCGCTTCTCGTCCGGTGTCAGCGCTCGCTGCGGTCGGGTCCGCAAGGATTCCAAGAGCGCGATCACTTCCTTGTTGACGGAACGGTGGTGGGCCTCGGCCTGCCGCTTCAGCCATTCATGGAGGTCATCAGGGAGATCGCGCAGAGTCATGGTCGGCAGGATGCACCTCGCCAGCAGTATGATGTCACTACGATTCTCAGGTAACATGATGCGATCGGGTCGATGCCGACCGGCTGTTGTTACCCCTATTATTACCCTTACTTAGGGGAGCTTACCCTTTCTACTCTCCGATCTTCACCCACCGAGCGCCAGGGCCGCGGCCTATGCACTCCACGGTAAGCCCCGCTGCTCACCGAGAACACGCCTCACCATGTCGCGGCTTACGCCAGGACAGGCGTGCTCTGGAGGTCCCACCCGGCACCGAGACGCCCGCGCCTGAAAAAAGCCGCAAGGTGATCATGCTCGCCGGCCCCGTCCGCGCCGACGCCCGCTCGTCGGGGTCGGCCTCCACGCCCGTAGATCGTCCAGCGTGAAGCCGAGGCCTCGCGCCTCGTCGGACTCGAAGTAGTCGCCCCGCCGTGGCCTGCTGCAGGTGATCCCAGCCGGCCCAGGCGACGACCAGCGAGCCGTCGGCGTCGCGGGCGCAATGCGGGTAGCTCACGAACCGCTCCTTGGGTACGTCCAAGGCTCCACGGAGTCGCCAGAAGGTATTGGAGAGGAAGTCGGAGGACTTGTACTTGGGCGGCACCGGGATGCTGCCGATCTCGGTTGTCTTGCGGCGCTTCTGTTCGGCGGCGGCATGGGCGAGCCGATCCACGTTTTCCGTTGGGTTAGGCGCGTAGCGCCGTAACCCGGCACGTCGGCGCCGGGTTGTTGGGTTACGCCCTGCGGGCTAACCCAACCTGTCATTTACTCCCTCACAGGGAGAAGAGGTCGCTCGTGCGACCAGCGCCGCCGGTAGCGTGTCCTTCATCTCTCGCCCGAGAGTATCGAGTCGGCGGGCGAGGTTGACTGGTTGCGGCTCTGCAATCGGGAATTCGGCGACTTTGGTCGAGTTGAAGGCGTAGAAGTCCTCGAACGGCGCGGTGCGTTGCCTCGCGCCCTTGTCATCGACCGTGCTGCCCTTATGTGGCCACACCTGCTTCAACCAGAAGCACGCCACCGAGGAATTGAGCAGCCCGAGCAGCCCCAAGTGCGCGTCCTCCGTCGCATCCGCCGGCAGCTTGATGACCGGCGCGGTCTGCTTGAACACCTTGCCGCCGCGGTGGAGGACGAAGTGGTTGTGGGTGGCGACTTCGCCGAAGGTGATGGTGAGGGGGGTGCGCAGTTTAGAAACGTAAAGCTCTTGCCACTCGTACCAACTCAGGCCGCGCTCAACCATCGGCGTCCCGAATCGTTTGCGTTTGTTGATGTTGGAACGGTATAGCCAGAAGAACTGTGCAGTGCATGGAAGCTTTGTGAGCGCAAGGAGCTCCAGAACATCGTCGTAAAGCCACAGCGAAACGACGCTTCTAGCTGACCAGTCGCGAACCGAGTCTCCGGTGACCAATGGCCGGACGTGCTCAACGAAAAATCGCTGTGCCGTTTGATCAGTTTCGAGGATGTAAAGGTCGTCCTCGCCGGTAACGCTCGTAATCCCAATTTCCGAGCTAATCTCGCTGAGCTTGGAGCGGCCTTCCTCCCGGCCGCCGGTCGCGGCCGAAGAGGATTACCGTCGACGTGCCGTGGCCGGGGATGTAGGCGCCGGAGGTGTCGATGACGTGGGTGAGATCGACGCGCGGTAGGAATAC
>Ga0136625_1000416_pt1 | contig 13147 bp, 14 predicted proteins | sample AntDrymUQ4832306_2_FD_104672 | JGI IMG/M metagenome (GOLD analysis project Ga0136625, IMG submission 104672) | Polar desert sand microbial communities from Dry Valleys, Antarctica - metaG UQ483 (23.06) | ecosystem: Environmental > Terrestrial > Soil > Desert | place: Antarctica: Dry Valley...
CGTCATCGCAAGCGCCCCGAAGAGCGTCGTGTACCGTCGCCTCACTCGCCGGCACCCTAACCCATTGTTGCGATCTGATTACACCATTCACGATGATCTCCGACACGTCAGCGTCAACGACGCCCTTGGAACTGAGGGGAATCCACGTACGGCGCGACGGCACTCACATCCTGCGCGGTGTGGATCTCGTGGTCCGGTCGTGCGAGCGATGGGTCCTGCTCGGTCCAAACGGATGTGGCAAGACCACCCTGATGCGCGTCGCTGCGCTCACCCTGCATCCGACTACTGGGACGGTCGAGGTGCTCGGGCAACGGCTCGGCGCCACCGACGTGCGCCAGCTGCGGCGACGAGTTGGCTACGTTTCGTCGGCGCTCGCCGCCCAGCTGAGGCGCAACCTGGCGGCCGTCGACATCGTGATGACGGCAAAGTTCGCTGCCCTCGAACCGTGGTGGCACCGCTACGAGCCGGCCGACCATCGACGTGCGCTGTACTGCCTCGGCGAACTGGCAGTGGCCCACCTCGCCGACCGAGAGTTCGGCACCCTGTCGTCGGGCGAGCAGCAGCGGGTGCTGATCGCCAGGACGCTGATGAATGAGCCGGCCGTCTTGCTGCTCGATGAGCCGACGGCCAACCTCGACCTGGCGGCCCGGGAGGTGGTGGTGGCCGGGCTGGACCGGTTGGCCGAGGACCGGGCGGCGGCGCCGATGGTGATCGTCTCTCACCACGTCGGTGAGATCCCGGCGCACATGACTCACGTCTTGATGATGCGGGCGGGATCCGTTCTCACGGCGGGGTCCGTTGCCGACGTGCTGACATCTACCGCGCTCAGCGAGTGCTTCGGAATCGGGCTGGAGTTGCGCCGAGCGCGCAATGGCCGATTCAGCGCCTGGGCGAGGCAGTGACGACGCGCAGTAGGGATGACTTGGCCTGACGGATCTCGTCCTCGAGCACCCGCCCGAGGATGCCGCCGCTCCACAGGTCGCCGCTGTAGAACAGCTCGGCCGTCACGACTGACCCGGCGTCGCTCTCGGTCAACGTCGTGCTCAATGTCCACTCGGCGTGGTCGCGCCCGTCGAACTGGGCGCGCTCGAAGCGCACGAAACGGCACTCGTCGCACGCCGTGCGGGCCATGCGCAGACGCTTGGACCGCGCGAACGGGCCGATCTTGGCCCTCAGCTCGACGTCCCACGCCGGGTTGCCATCGGTGGGATCGACGGATTCGACGCGATGGACGAGCCGCATCCATGGCGGGTAGCGATCCAGCAGTTCGAGGTGCGGCCAGACGCTGTCGGGCGGAGCCGGCACGTCGAGGTCGACCTTGATCTTCACGCTTCACCCACCGCCACGGCAACACGACGCTGGAACCAGGCGACGCCGACCTCGTGCTTGGGGCTGAGGGTGCCGCGCTCGTAGACGCCGGCCTCCAGGTTGCGCTGGACGGCCTCGCAGATCGCCTGGTCCTCGTCGAGCACCACGTTCGACATCTTCACCATGGCCGCCCCGGCAGCGGGAATGTCGTCGGCGAAGAAGTAGTCGTAGACGATCTGGGTGCGCCGGACGTCGATCGGCACGATGCGCTCCACATTCATACCGTCGGCGTAGACGTTGAGCGCCACGTTCGGATATCGGAACAACCACAGCCCGGCCGATGGCGAACCCCCGGCCGTGTCGGCACGGTGGACGCAATAGCCGTCCTCTGGAACGTCCACCCGGTACGTCGACATGTCGAGCGAGCGCGACAGACCGGGGTGCAGCATCGGGACGTGGTAGCCCTCGAGGTAGTTGTCGGCGTAGGTCTTCCAGTTGCAGGCAAGCTGGCGAACGAGCCGGTGCCCGTGGCGGAACTGTTCCATCGGAAAGCGGGCACACTCTTCGACGAACCCACCGAGGGCCTCGACGAGTGGCGGCGCCGACGGATCGAGCGTGATCCACACGAGCCCGCGCCACGACTCGACCTGGATCGGAGCCAGGCGTTCGCCCCCGGTGCACAAGCCGGTGTCGTCACCGAAATCGCGAGCCCGGGTCAGCGTGCCGTCCCATCCGAACGCCCACCCGTGGTACCGGCACACGAGGTTGCTGGTCACGCCGGTCCCAGGCCAAACGATCACGCCCGCTCGATGCGGGCATACGTTGTGGAACGCCCGCAGCTCGTCGCTCGGGGTCCGCACCACGAACACCGGCCAGCCGGCGATCTCGGCGGCCACATAAGCTCCTCGTTCCTCCAACTGAACACTCGGCCCCAACAACTGCCACTCACGAGCCCAGATGGCGTGACGCTCGCGGTCGTACGCCGACACGTCGACGTAGGCGCGAGCCGGGAGCGTGAGCGTCACGCTGCCGATGGTACCTGTGCCGCGCCGGAGCGCTGAGGGTCAGCCGGGGCTGTCGAGCAGCTCCCTGGCCCGGCCGAGCGCCATCAACAGCGTTCGGCGGACCACTGATGTATCCGATCCCATGATCTGGGCGATCTCAGTGTCACCGCATCGTGCAACGACGGCGAGGGCCAGCATGCTGCGCGCCTCCAACGGCAAGGTTCGGAAGACATCGCCCGAACCGACGAAATGAAGCGGAGAGGGTGCAGTCCTCTGCTTGGCGAGGTCGCCGGCACATCGTCGTGTGAGATTGAGCAGCTCGACCCTCAGCGTTTGCACTTCGCCGTTCCGCTCATCGGTAGCGAGCCGGACGAACGCAGCGACAACCGCCTGTTCCGCCTGCACAGCATCTTGCGTGATGGCACGAGCCAGATTGAACGCAGCAGGACCATGGCGTCGGTACGCCTCGCTGACAGCTACGACACCGAAGCTTTCGACGGCATCCCGCAGGTCCGCCTCGGTGACATCACCCCACTGCATCACCTCTTCGGCTCCCATGACTTCCCTTCGCGACGCGGCGCAATTCGGCTGCGTCGCCAAGGTCCGGGGCGACAGCGATTCATACGGTATCACCCGTGCCTCGCTCTGGAAAGTCGTCGCAGCGCCGAGGACGATTCGACGCGAAGCTCAGCCGGTCGTGGCATGCTGTTAGGACTCGGTGAAACGGTCGAGTTTGGGTACGCGTTGGATCTGGTCCTCGTTGAGCGCCTCCCCCATGTTGGAGGCAATTGATGTGCGTTCACTGTCGGCAATCCACGGGTGACCCTGCCCGGGCGGCGGGTGCATGGTGAGTGGCGATCGTCTGCTTCGGATCCTCGGTCGACTGACATCGGGTCAAGGTCCTGGGCTCGGCACAGCCCGTCTGTGCGCGGTGTGTGCGGACGTGACGTCGATGAGCGGCGCCGGCATCATGCTGATGTCCGGTGACCTGCCAAAGGGTTCCGTGTGCACCACCAACGGTGTAAGCGAGATTATCGAGCAGCTCCAGTACACGTTGGGAGAAGGCCCGTGTGTCGACGCCGTGCGGCAGCATCGCGCTGTCCTCGAACCAGACTTGGCCAGGCCAGCCACTCCGCGTTGGGTGGCCTTCACCCCTCCAGCGGTGAGGGCGGGCGCCCGAGCGATATTCGGGTTCCCGCTCGATGTTGGTGCGGTGCGACTCGGAGCGCTCAACCTCTATCGTGATAGGCCCGGTCCGCTCACCGACGACCAACATGCCGACGCGCTGGTCCTCGCCAGCGTGGCGGCGAGAGCCGTGATCGGGATGCAGGCCGATGCCGATCCCGGGGCGCTCGGCGCCGAGTTGGAGGTCGGTACGAACTTTCAGTTTGCCGTCCATCAGGCGTCGGGCATGGTGTCGGTGCAGCTCGGTGTCAGCGTCGGACAGGCCCTCGTGCGCCTGCGCGCCAACGCCTTCGCCGACGACCGGCTGGTCGCTGACGTCGCCAGGGAGGTGATCAGTGGAAGGTTGCGATTCGACCACCGAGACGGCCAAGCACGATCGGGGCGTTAAGTCGCGGCCTATGCTCGGCAAGAGGCTGTCTCAAGGACGGAGGAGCCCATGTCCCGAGAAGCATTGATGACCCGAACCCTGGTGAAACTGGCGGACACCCTCGTCGACGACTTCGATGTCGTCGACCTCCTGACCACCTTGGCGGACCGTTGCGTGGAGGTGCTCAATATCGCAGCGGCCGGCATCATGTTGGTCGCTCCTGAGGGAGAGCTCCGTGCGATGACGTCGTCCAGCGAGGCGATGCGTGTCGTCGAGCTGTTCGAGCTCCAGTCGCTGGAGGGTCCGTGCCTGGACTGTTACCGCACCGGTCAACCAGTGGTGAACAACGACCTCACATCCGACGATGGCCGCTGGCCCGGCTTCGCCGCGGTGGCGCTCGCTACCGGGTTCCGGGCTGCCGACGCAGTGCCGATGCGTCTGCGTCGGCAAGTGATCGGTGCCCTCAACCTGTTCAGGACCGAGCCGGGATCGTTGACCGACGACGATCTCATCGCCGCTCAAGCATTCGCCGACATCGCCACGATCGCCATCTTGCAGCACCGCTCGGCGCTCGAAGCGCAGGTCGTCAACGACCAGCTTAACCATGCGCTCAACAGCCGCATCGCGATCGAGCAAGCCAAGGGCATGATCGCCGAACGAGAAGGCCTCGACATGGAGCACGCCTTTGCCAGACTCCGCAACCACGCCCGCAACCACAACGAGCGGCTCGTGACCGTGGCAACAGCGATCGTCGACGGCACGGCCGTACCAGGATCACTCGATCCGCTCAGTCGCTGAGGGCGAAATCGCCTGAAACCTCGGTCTTCTCTCCCCCTGATTGATGAGAATGCTCCCACCGTTACGATGAGAGCACTCTCATTGCGACTTAACTGCTGATTCATCTGCAGGCCGCACTCTCGTTGAGTGCGCAAAGATCTCGGGCCATCCCTCAAGGCCGTCGTCGGTCGGGCGGGTCGGCTCATCCGTTGGCCGAGGTTGATCACCCCTGGTTCCGGGCCAGGCGACGCGCCTGCGCCGACTTGCGCTGGGCAATCGCCACGATTCGTTCGGCTCGCGCCGGCAAGGGGGCGGCCGAGCCCCGTGCGATCGCCAAAGACACCGCCCGTTTGGTGAAGCTCGGCCGCGTCGCCGACGCCGACGCCCTACTCGAGCTCGCCGAGCAGCAGGGCGGCGATGTGTGGGCGGTGCTGCGCGCCCGACGTCGACTTCGCGGTTATGTCGGGACCGCCGCTCCGGACATCATCGCCTGCGCCGCACAAGCAATGGGGGCGGACGGCGGCCAGGGAGAGCAGAACCCGATCGTCGTGCGCACGCAGCGGGTCGCCTCCGGCTACGGCCCCGGAGTCGATGTCGTCGTACGGCACCATCTTGCCGACGGCCGGTCAATGATCAGAAAGACGTTGCGTGGGCCCGCCCCAATAGAGGTTCTGGCGTACCAGAGCGGCCTCGTCGACGGTCGTGACCGCAGATGGCGTGCGCCCCAGTTGTACTCACTCGAGAAGGAAGGCACACGTACTTGGCACCTGTTCCTCGAGGATCTCGGGGAGATCAGCCGACTCGAGTCGCCGCATGAGGTTGTCACGGCGGCGCGGGCCCTCGGCGAGTTCAACGCCGCCCACCTCGGAGAGCAAACGCTTGCTACCCGGTTCCCGTGGCTCGTGCCCCCGCCGCCGACACACTCCACGTTCAGCCAACCGGGGTACGCCCGCAGACGTCTCACGGGAGTGGTCGACGACACGATCGTCACCCGCGTGCGGCGAACCCTCGCTGTACTCCACGCTCACCGCGGCACACTGTCCAAGCTCTACAGCGCGCTCCCAGTCACTGTGTGCCACGGCGACGCCAACACGGCCAACATGGCGATCCGCGACGGCGTGCTCGTACTCATCGACTGGGCCACGTGCCGGCTGGCGCCGGTCGGTACCGACCTCGCCTATCTCCTGGGGCTCTCCAACCGCGCCGTCCTTGACCAGCCCTCGTTGGTCCGTGAGTGCCTCGACGCCTACCGCCAGGGAATGGCCGCTGTTGCACGCCCGGCGCCGACCGAGCAGGAGATCGAGCTCGGCTACCGGCATCGGTGCGTCTCCCACTCGTTCCGTCGGCTGCTCAACCGCCTCCCGGCAATGCCGGTCGTCGGCGAGTACGACCCGCAGCGTGACGCGCCCCTCGCTCCTGATCCGCAGCAGACTCGCCTCGAGGCTCACCTCACCCGGCTGTGCGACGAATCCGACGCCTTGCTGTCTCACGCCGAGGGCGATGCTGGCCCCGATCTCACGACCTCCACGGTGTGAGCGCGAGACGTCCGCTGCGGACCGGTTCGGGCAACGTCGCGCGGCACCGGGATACCGTGCAACCGAAGAGTCCGCCGGCACGTTGCCACGGCACCGAGGAGTGAGTAATGAGTAGTCAGAGCGTTGCCGCGGCTGGCCACACGGGTCCACCGAAGTACTCCCCTCAAGAGTTGGAACGGGAGCGTCGCGCCACGCTGGCCAGTCCCCGTCGCAGCTACGGCGTTGCCGCCCGGGCGCTGTTCGCCACCATGGACCTGCTGTACGGACGCACCCGTTCGCTGGCCAAGTTCAAGGTGCTCGAGATCGTCGCCAGGGTGCCGTACCAGGCCTGGGAGCAGGTGGCCTACATCGCCCTCACCCACCGGTACAGCCGCACCCACCTCGCTCGTCGGATCTTCGACCGCGTCGTCGAGTCGCGCGCGCAGCAGAACAACGAGCAGTGGCACCTGCTGATCCTCCATGAGCTGATCGACGAGCGCAACCTGCGCGACTCGTTGGTGCGGCATCGCCTGATCCCCCAGCTGCTGGCCTTCGTCTATTACCAGCTCTCAGTGGCGCTGTACATCGTCCGCCCGGCTTGGAGCTACCGGCTCAACGCCGACTTCGAGGACCACGCCGAGCACGAGTACGCCCTGTTCGTCGAAGAGAACGCTTGGCTGGCCGTCGTCGCCTACGACGGCCAGTTTGCCGAGGAGTACGGCCGGTACGCATCACTCGGCGAGTTGTTCACCCAGATCAGCCTCGACGAGCGCCACCACAAGAACGAGAGCCTCGACAAGATGGCTCAGCCACGCTTCACCTGAAACCAGCGGAAAAGTGAGTGCATTGGGTTGGGAACCTTCTGGCGGGCGGCGACGTCGGAGATCGCGTCCCGCGGAGTGGTGGGGATTCGAGGTTGATCCTCGATGTTAGTCGCCGGGGTTTAGATCGGCGACGGGGTCAGTATCGCGCTCGGGGAACAGGTGTGCCATCGAGCCTTCGAGAGGTAGCGGCGGTCGCCGGCTTGCCATTCGTCGTGCATGTCGGCGAGCGCGGCGCCGACGAGTCGGATCACCGCGGCTTCGCTGGGGATGCCTTTCGCCCTGCCCGCGAGCAACTTCCTGCTGCCGAGACATGGCTACCAATTAGCCTGAAGGACCTTGGTATCGGCGCCCAGGTGGAGACCTGGCCAAGTCTTCGAGGAAGAGATGGGCGTATCAGTGCGAGAGGTCAGAGCAGCGGGGCTTGAAGCACTGATGCTGGCGACAGAGTTGTTGCAGCGCGCTCGCCGAGCCGACCCCCAGGCCGGTCTCTGGGAAGCCGCGGATGTGCAGTGGTGGTGGCGGAGGCCGAGGCGGTCTGACGAGGTCGAGAAGCTCTTCTGGATCGACGATGAAGGGCCCGTCGCCGGCGTCCTGCTGACGAGCTGGACCGATGACGCCTGGCAGTGCGACCCGGTCGTCGTCCCACGCGCGCCGGGCCTCGAGCCCGGGGTCGTGTGGAGACGGGCAATAGAGCACGTCGCGCAGCACTCGGCGAAAGGGTTCGAAGTACCAGTGGGGGACGACGATCGAACCTTCCAAGAACTAGCCCAGCGATCCGGACTCACCGCTGGCCATCAAGACAGCACCGCCTGGATGGATGCCGCCGATCGGCCGGCCGTGCCGGCGCCCCCTGAGGGCTTCGTACTCATCGATCGCACTCAGCGTAGGGACGCCCCGCATCCGATGCGACACCGAAACGGGGACAGCGTGGCGCAGCGCCTCGACCAGTGTCCGCTCTACGACCCGGCGCTCGACCTCGCTGTCGAGACCGCCGATGGACGGGTCGCCGGCTATTCGCTGGACTGGTTCGACCCGACCACAAAGGTGGGACTCGTCGAACCCGTCAGGGTCGAGGACGAGTTCCAACGGCAAGGTCTCGCACGAGCGATGCTGTCCGCCGGAATCGATCGCCTTGTCACGAGAGGCGCCCAGCGGGTGAAGATCTCATACGAGACTGACGCAGCCGCCGCCCTATACCAAGGTGTCGGGTTCCGGCAGACATCCACAGCCACTTGGTATCGGGCGTTGTCCGAGTAGCGGAGGGTGGGCAGTGCCCCCCAGGTGTGGTGGGGTTTGGAGGTTGATTCTCGGTGTTAGTCGCCGGTGTTGAGTTCGGCGACGGGATCAGTATCGCGCTCGGTGTGGAGGAGTTCCATGGAGCCTTCGGAGAGGTAGCGGCGGTCTCTTTGTGGCGGATTGCGGCGCGGGCATCCGCCAGCTCGGAGTGGCGGGCGCGAGCCTTCCGATCGCGGCGGCGGAGAGGGCACTGGGAGGGCACCTGTTGGAGGCACTCAGATCCTGCGGGTGACGCGGCGGAGGTAGTCGGCCCGATCGAGCGGGTTGCGGTGGGTTCGTGGGCGTGACGGTGGCACACCCTGGACTGGGCGGTAGCCAGCAAAGGCGGACTCAATCACGCCCTCGCCGCGAGTGAGCTCGGGTAGCCGTGATTGCAGGTGGTGGAGAGGTGTCACCCGAATCACGCCCTCCAGCACGGAGATCGAGCCGTGTGTCTGGGGGGAGCCGGGTTGGGCTTCGAGTTCGCTGAGGATCGACATGATCGGGCCGAGGTCGTCGGCCGGGAACTCGAGGCGAAACCCGAGGACGGGTTCGAGCACGGTCGTTCCGGCCCGTTTCAGTGCGGCCATCAGCACGAGCGGCGTGAGGAGGCGGTAGTCCGACAGGGTGGTGCCGGGCCATTTGCGGGGAGGTGCCTGGTAGCCGCAGTCGGTCATGATCACTCGGCAGTCGGTGACCGCCCAGCCGTGGATGCCCTGGCGCAGCGTGTCGAGGATGGTTCGCTGCATGAGCTGTCGGAACGCATCGACGCTGTCGAAGACGTGGATGGGGATCGACTTGTGGGACACGTCGAGCTCGAAGGTCACGCCCGAGTCGGGCGGCAGTGGCGAGATCTTCAGGCCGACCGTTGCCAGGAACGGGTGGGCCGGCGACCGGCCGGGTCGGAGCAGTTCGACGGCTGCGCCGGCGCGGGTCGGCCGCTCGACGCAGAACGGGGTCGTTGGTCGGAACTCGATGTCGAGTCCGTAGTCGCCTTCCAGTGTTTGGGCGACGATCTCCTTCTGAACCTCTCCGTAGAGCGACAGGAACAGCTCTTGGCGGGTGTCGTCCTGGCGGAGGTTGATGAGCGGATCCTGTTCAGCGAGCTCGGTGAGCGCGTCGAACACGGCCCGCTTCTGGCCCCTTTGCCGTGGGACGATCGCGGTCTCCAGGGTAGGTGGGGCGAAGGCGTGCTGGTCGACTGTGTGGGCGGTCGGGCCGAAGGTGTCGCCGATGCGTGCAGTTGAGAGTCCGTGGAGCTTGGCGATCTCGCCCGCATGGGTCGCCGGACGCCGCTGCGTCGTGCCTCGATCGAAGACCTCGATGGCGGTGACCGTCTCGACGCCGACGCCGAGCTGTGTGCGATCCCGGGTCCGTAATGTCCCGGAGAACATGCGCACGAAGGCGATCTTCTCGCCGGTCGGTCCTCGCTCGATCTTGAACACCGTTCCTGACGCCGGGCCCGTTCGGTCGCCTTCGACGGAGGGCAGCAGCTTCGGGATCGCAGAAAGGAGGTCTTCGACGCCGACGCCGGTCAAGGCAGCGCCGAAGTACACCGGCATGACATGCAACTGACCCGTCTGGTCGGCGAGCGCCTCGCGAAGTGGGCCGGGATCCATCGATGTGTCGTCGAGGTAGCGGCGCAGCATCTGGTCGTCGTTGGAGGCCAGCACCTCGATGGCAGCCTCTGCGAAGGTCGGATCGTCGAGACCATGCACCGTGAAGCTGGCCCGTTTCGTGCCGACGCCGCGGGACGTGCCCATGGCGAGAACGTTCGCGGCGAGGCGTTCCGCGACCGCTGCGAGCACTCGTTGGTCGTCGGCGCCGACGCGGTCGATCTTGTTCACGAACACGACCGTCGGCACGCCGAGTCGTCGCAAGGCGCGAAAAAGCAGCAACGTTTGTGACTGCACGCCCTCGACCGCCGAGACGACCAGGACGGCGCCGTCGAGGACGCCTAGCACGCGCTCGACCTCGGCGATGAAGTCGGGGTGTCCGGGCGTGTCGACGAGGTTGATCGTCACGCCGTCGACCACGAAAGACACGACTGCGGACTTGATCGTGATCCCGCGTTGGCGCTCCAGAGCGAGCGAGTCGGTCTGCGTGGTGCCGTCATCGACGCGACCGATCTCGTCGATGACTCCAGCTGCGTGCAGCAGCCGTTCGGTGAGGGTGGTCTTACCGGCGTCTACGTGCGCCAGGATCCCCAAGTTCAACGTCGCCAATTCGCGTCACGTCCTTCAGATCGGCATCAAGTCCCGGATCGATGAACAGCGACGTTGGCGCATGAGGGCCCCCTCGGTTGGATTGGCAACGCGAGCCCAGCACACGGTCAGCGCTCCAGTCGAGCGCATTTCCGCCGCCCGACTTCCGCGACCCAGCACGGTCACTGTCTTGCATCGGCGACACGTCAGCTCGGGCAGACGCGGAGCCCGCGGGGACGACGGGAAACCAGGAACCGTCTGACAGCGCCGGAGGTCTGGCCACAGGTTGCTCACAGTCCGATACTCGCGCCCTGTAAACGCGGGTGGCCGCGTCTGCTACCGGATACTGGGCGTCAGTTTGATGAGCTCGGCCTCGATCTCGATGTTCTGATGTCTCAAGGCGTCGAGCACCCGGCGACGCAGTGCCTGCGCAGCGCGTTCCCATCGTGTCGGGTCACGACCTTGGCGGTGACGGAAGTCGACCACCTTGGCCTTCACGGCTAATTCGACCTGGTGAGCACGCTTCGAGAACATCTCCACCAGCTCGTCGGGGACGGCTGTGAGTTCGGCTTGACCGTTGACGATCGGCTCCCAGCCGACCCCCGTAGCGGGCGGTGAGCTCGCTGCGCAACGCCGACTGGTACAGCCCGCCGAGCATCCGCTGATGCCGCTTCAGGAACTTGCCGTCAATGCCAACCAGCGTCCGTCGAGGGTTTGCACCTTGGCTGAGATCACCGCGTCGGTGTGGATCTGTGGGTCGTCGGCACGCGAGGTGCTCTGGCGGAACGTTGCCATCGACAACCCCTGCGACTCCGGATGCAGCCGGCCGCCGTTCGCCCGTACCCGTGTCGTCGACCCGAACCGCTCCAGATAGCCGAGGGTGGCGGTGACCGCGGCGTCGAGTAGCCGGTGGTCGCCGGTGAGCGCCCACCACACTGACAGCGACTTGGGTGCCGAGAACGTCGGGGCGGACAGCGCCGCGTGCGGCGCCGGTCGGAGGTTCGGTGGCTCGGCGCTCCAAGGAGCGGCACGCTCGAATCGGGATCGGCCCGTGGCCGTGTCAGAGACGGGAAAGGCGACTGGTCGCCGGATCAGGCGCTCGATCTCTGCGGTCGGGAAGCGCAGTAGGCCACCGACCTTCTCGCATGGGATCCCGCCGTTGCCACCACTCTCGATGTACTCCCGGGCGAGGGCATACGCGGTGGTGCGTCCAACGCGGAAGATCGCCATCACCTCGATGATGGTCAGGAAGTAGCGCCGCGTCTCGGACGCTCCTGGGCCTCCCGTGGATCCCACATCTACCTATCGACCCTTCAGAGACAACTTCGCCCGAAGATTTCTCAGATTTCTTCATCGCGTTGATGCCACAGTCGCCCTCCGGGCGGATGCCGGCGACCGCGACGACGCCTCGTCGCTTCTGCTGTCTGAGCGTATATGCTCAAGAACGATGAGCAATGGCGCTGCGAAGACTGTCCGTGGATGGCGAGCACGCGAACGCTGTTCCCAAGCTGAACTCGGCCGTCGCGCTGGGGTGCCTGCATCGACGATCCGACGAATCGAGACGGGCGAGGTGGACCCGACGCTGACGATGCTGCAACGCATCGCGGGAGCGGCGGGACGTCACATCAGGATCGACGATGCCCCGATCGAGCGCACAACACCGAGCCTCGCGATGCTGGCCGCCATCCACCGAGACAGCACGACGATCGACTGGACAGCGCTGAGAGCACTACTCGATCTCCTCCACCGCCGACCCAAGCTGATCGAGCCGGCGATCGCGACGCCGCCGGCTAGAACGGACGACCGTCGGTTCGACTCACTGTTGGCCGCAATCGCGGAGAAGCTCGCAGATGACGACCCGGGCGTCGAACGGCCGAGATGGACGGCGAGCGTTCCGCGGCTCGACGAGCCGTGGGAGGCGTCCGGTACGAGGATGATGCGGCGGCGGAGTCGCGCCGCAACACCGCCGCAGTTCGCCACCCGGAACATCTGGTTGGCGGCCAACAACCTCTGGAGAGACCGTGCCTGGACGTCCCCTCGATCGTGACGACCTGCTGGAGCTCTTCGCTGAGCTGTCAGCGGAGCTGCACGCCGAGCATACGGTCGACGTGATCATCGCCGGTGGCTCGTTCATGGCGCTGCGCCAGCTTCGCGAGACCACGGAGGACGTCGACAGCGTCCGGCGGCTCGCACCAAGAGTTCGCGACGCTGTCGCCCGGGTTGCCGCCACTCGCGACCTTGCTCCCGATTGGCTCAACGATCACGCCGTGGCGTTTGCGCCACACGGCCTGAAGGCGACCGACATCGTCTTCGAGTCTGCCACGCTTGCGGTACGCCTCCCCCGGCACGACGACATCTTCTTGATGAAACTTGCCGCAGCCCGGGAGCAGGACCGGATCGACCTGATCGCACTCTGGCCGTTCTGCTCGTTTGGTTCAGCCGCAGCGGCCGTCACTGCATTCCACGAACGCATCCCGATGGCGGACGACGACCCATATCTCATCGACTACGTGTCCGAGATCATCGATGCCGCCGAGCACTGACGGCCGGCGGTCAATCTCGTCTGTGTGTTGCTGCGCACCGTCGAGTGCCATCGAATGTCACCCCGTGTCGGCTCATCCTGTGCACCTGAGAGTTCGCAGCTTCACCGAGACGGAGGTCATATGCCCATCTGGCAGGGGCTTTGGAG
>Ga0136625_1000418_pt1 | contig 13124 bp, 12 predicted proteins | sample AntDrymUQ4832306_2_FD_104672 | JGI IMG/M metagenome (GOLD analysis project Ga0136625, IMG submission 104672) | Polar desert sand microbial communities from Dry Valleys, Antarctica - metaG UQ483 (23.06) | ecosystem: Environmental > Terrestrial > Soil > Desert | place: Antarctica: Dry Valley...
ACCCCCGTGGTCGTGCGGATAGCTATAGCCTCGGCCCGCGCCGAGCGAGCGCGACGCGCCCGAGTGCGAGTCACGCAGGTGGGCCGGGACCGGCAGGGGGCCGGATGTCTTGACGTCCTCCTGCGCCTTCCATATCGCCACCGCCGAGGAGTTCGACTTCGGGGCCAGTGCCTGGTAGGCGGCGGCCTGAGAGAGGTTGAGCTGGGCTTCGGGCAGTCCCACGAACTCCAGAGCGTGGTGAGCTGCGACGGCCACCTGCAGCGCGGTCGGGTCGGCGTTGCCGACATCCTCGGAGGCGAAGATCACCATGCGCCGGGCGATGAAGCGGGGGTCCTCGCCGGCGTCCAGCATGCGGGCAAGCCAGTACACGGCGGCATCGGGGTCCGAGCCGCGCATCGACTTGATGAAGGCCGAGATCACGTCGTAGTGCCAGTCCCCCGCTTTGTCGTAGGGAAGAGCCCGTCGCTGCAGCGCCTCCTCGGCGGCCGCGAGGTCGAGCACGCCGGAGCCGGTCGCCGCGATCGTGGCGGCGGCCTCGAGAGCATTGAGCGCGGCCCGGGCGTCGCCCCCGGTGCGCGCGGCGATGTGATCTGTGGCTTCCGGAGCGGCGTCGACACCGAGCTTGCCGAGCCCTCTGTCCGAGTCGGCGAGGGCTCGGTGCAGCAACTCGATCACCTCTGCGTCCTCCAGCGCCTCGAGCCGGAACAGCAGGCTCCGAGACATCAGCGGCGAGTTGACCTCGAACGAGGGGTTCTCGGTGGTGGCGCCGACAAGGATGATCCAACCGTTCTCGACCGCCGGCAGCAGAGCGTCCTGCTGCGACTTGTTGAAACGATGGATCTCATCCAAGAACAGCAGGGTCTTGACGCCCTGCTGCGCGAGCCGGTCCTTGGCTTGGGCGATGATCTTGCGGACGTCGGCCACTCCCGAGCTCACCGCCGACATCGGCTCGAAGTGAGCCTTGGAGGCCCCCGCGATGATGTGCGCCAGCGTCGTCTTGCCCGAGCCCGCCGGCCCCCACAGGATGATCGAGGAGATCTCGCCGGAGTCGATAAGGGCCCTGAGCGCCCGGCCCTCGGCCAGGAGGTGGCGCTGGCCGTGGACCTCGTCGAGCGTCTGGGGCCGCATGCGGGCGGCGAGGGGGGCGTAGTCGGCGAAGCGGTCGCTGAGGGACGACTCGAACAGGTCCATCGGCCCATCGTAGGCCGATCTTTCCTATGCTGGCCCCGCCCAGCGAGGCTGACGTAGGAAAGATCAGGAAATGTGGCGTACGCCACTCCCAGTCTGGCCGAATCCGGGTCCACTGGCGCGGTGCGAACCCCGATCGACCGGGCATGCCTGGAACTCGCCGCCGCCCAACATTGGCTGATAACCCGACGGCAAGCGCTCGAGCTCGGCCTCTCCCCCAAGGCGATCGACCGGCGTATGGCTTCCGGCGAATTCGTGCCGCTACACGCCTGCATCTACCGTATTGCCGCCGCCCCCGAGTCGTGGCATCAGCGTCTCTTGGGCGCCTGCCTGTGGGTGCGCGGCCTCGCCTCCCACCGAAGCGCCCTGATGCTCCTCGGCATCGAGGGCTACTCGGGGGACATCGTGGAGGTGACATCGACGGGAGCAAAGAGAACCTCCACGAACAGGGTGCGCTATCACCACCTTTCGAGGCTGCCTTCGGCCGACGTCAGGATGGTGGGCTCGATTCCCACGACAAATCCGACGCGGACGCTGCTCGATGTCGGATCGGTTCTCTCGCAGAAGGGCCTCGAGGAGGCGCTCGACTCGGCCCTGCGGCAGCGCCTGACCTTTGTCGATCGGCTGCGGGCGGGGGTCGAGAGACTCGGCGGGCGCGGCAGCAGGGGGCCGGGCACACTCGGCAGGCTGCTCGACGCCCGGGGCGATGTGCCCCTACGGACAGCGCTTTGGAGACACGGCTCAGCCGCTTGCTGCGGCGCCACCGACTGCCGCAACCAGAACGGCAGGTGGAGGTGCGGGATGCACAAGGCTTCGTCGGCCGCGTCGACTTCGCCTATCCCGAGCTGAAGATCGCGATCGAGGTCCAGTCCTATCGGTGGCATTCGAGCTGGGTGGCGCAGGGCAAGGACAGAGAGCGGCTGACCCGGCTTCAGCTTCTGGGCTGGATCATCATCCAAGTCACCTACGAAGACCTGGCGCATCATCCGGATAAAGTGGCCGGCCGCATCGAGGAGGCCATCGAGCGCCGAAAAGAGGAACTTCACCACCTCAGCAGCGCTCCGCGCTCCTCTCGCGGTTAAGAACCTCCGCCGGGGCCGGCGGGCGTCCACCTGACACGGAGCCGTCGTGCCGCGCGCGCCTCATCCGGGCGTCGTACGGGGGTCGAAACCGGGGCCGCACGAAGGAGCTCAGGATCGCTCTCGGCCTCGTCCGCGATCTTGTTCAGGGCGGCGGCTAAGGCGTCGAGCGTCTCCTTCGACTCCGTCTCGGTCGGCTCCACCATGAGGGCCTCTTCGACGACCAAGGGAAAGTAGATGGTCGGCGGATGGAAGCCGAAGTCGATGAGACGTTTGCAGACATCTGTGGCGCGCACGCCCAGCTTGCGGAGCCGCGCTGCGCTGCAGACGAACTCGTGCATGCACGGCCCGGGGTAGGCGGTGGGGAAGGCTTGCTCGATGAGCGCCCGCAAATAGTTGGCGTTGAGCACCGCACGCTCCGCAACCTGCCTCAGCCCCTCCGGCCCCAGCGAACGCAGGTAGCAGTAGGCCCGCACGTTGATGCCGAAGTTTCCGTGGAAGGAGTGGATGCGCCCTATCGACTGTGGGCGGTCGTGGTCCCACCTCCAGCGCTCGCCGCCCTCGTCCCAATCGAGAACGGGAGCCGGAAGGAAGGGTGCAAGCCGCTCCACCACTCCCAGCGGTCCGGAGCCGGGCCCGCCGCCTCCGTGGGGTGTCGCAAACGTCTTGTGGAGGTTCAGGTGGACGATGTCGAAGCCCATGTCGGCGGGCCGCACGAGTCCGACTATCGAGTTGAAGTTGGCGCCGTCGTAGTAGAGCAGCCCACCTGCTTCATGAACCGCGGCTGCGATCTCTGCGATGTCCCGCTCGAAGAGCCCGAGCGTGTTGGGGTTGGTGAGCATCAGGCCGGCGACGTCATCCGCGATCGCACCCCTGAGCGCGTCGAGGTCGACGAGGCCGCGCTCGTCCGACGGCGTCTCGCGAGCCTCGAACCCCGCGAGCGTGACGCTCGCCGGATTGGTCCCGTGCGCCGAGTCCGGGATGATCACTCGCCGGCGCGGATCGCCCCGGGCGGCGTGGTAGGCGCGCATGATCAGCAGGCCGGTGAGCTCGCCCTGGGCGCCGGCCGCGGGCTGGAAGGTCATCCGCGCCATTCCGGTCGCCTCGCAGAGCGCACGCTCGAGCGTTCCGAGCAGCTCGAGCCCCCCCTGCACGAGGTCGTCGTCCTCGAAGGGATGCAGGTCTCGCAAGCCCGGCAGCGAGGCGACCTCCTCGGAAAGCTTGGGGTTGTACTTCATCGTGCAGGACCCGAGCGGGTAGGCGCCGACGTCAATTGCCCAGTTGCGCTGCGAGAGCCGGGTGAAGTGGCGGACGAGATCGAGCTCGCTGAGCTCGGGGAGGTTCGGCGGCTTGTCACGACGGTGCGCCTCGGGCAGGAGCTCCTCGAGCCCGGGGCCGTCCACGTCCGCCTGCGGCAGCGACCAGGCACGCCTCCCCGGGCACGACAGCTCGAAGACCACGGGGAACTCTCCAGGCGAGCGGGTGCCCGCGGATGCTTGCAGGGAACCGACGAGCCGGCCGCTCATTTCTATTTCGCGCCCGCCGAGCCAGCCGCTGGCTCTTGCGCGCCCGCCGAGCCGGCCGCTGGCTCTTGCGCGAGCTCTTTCTCGATAGCCTCCGCGAGGCCATCGATGTCGGCCCGCGTCCGTCGCTCCGTGACCGCTACGAGCAGGCAGTCGGCCAGGCCCTTGTACCAGCGGCCGAGCGCCGGCCCCGCGAGATACCCGCGCCGAGCCAGTCCCGGGGCTATCTCGTCTGCGGCGCTCGGCAGCTCGAGGACGAGCTCTTTGAAGTGCGGCCCCGGAAACCTCACTCTGCAGCCGGGTATCTCCGCAAGCCGCTGCGCAGCGTAGGCGGTGCGCCGGACGCAGACCTCCCCGAGCCGGGCGAGTCCTGAGGGCCCGAGCCAGCAGAGATGAACGGCGGCCGCAAGCGCTATCAGAGTCTGGTTGGTGCAGACATTGGAACTCGCCCCAGCCCGCCGAATGTGCTGCTCGCGCGCTTGGAGGGTGAGCACGAAGGCGCGCCGGCCGTCGCGATCCGTGGTCTCGCCGGCGATGCGTCCGGGCACGTGTCGAACGAGCCGCTCGGAGGTGGCGAAGAGTCCCAGGTAGGGGCCCCCGTAGGCGAGAGCGCTGCCAAGGGCTTGGCCTTCGGCTACCGCCACGTCCGCGCCCCTGTGGCCGGGCGCGGCCAGCACGCCCATGGAGGTGGGGTCGGTGACGGCGATGACCAGGCCCCCGCAGGGGTGGGCGCGTGCGGCTGCCTCGGAGACGTCTTCGAGGGCACCGAAAAAGTTGGGTGAGGCGACCACCAGCGCCGCGGCCCCAGCCCCATCTACGGCACCCCAATCGATCAGCCCTCGTGAGGGATCGAAGGCCACCGTCTCGATATCTAAACCTAAGCCTGATGTATAGGTTCCAAGCACGTCCCGGTAGTGCGGGTGGAGGGTCGAGCCGACGACCACCCGCTCCCGGCCCGTGGCTCTCACAGCCAGGTTGACCGCTTCGACGAGCGCGTTGGCGCCGTCGTAAAGGGATGCGTTGGCGACGTCCATGGCAAAGAGCTCGCAGACCAGCGTTTGGAACTCGAACAACGCTTGCAGCACGCCCTGGGAGAGCTCCGGCTGGTAAGGGGTGTAGGAGGTTGCGAACTCAGCTCGGGAGGCGAGCGCCGAGACCGCAGCGGGTACGTGGTGGTCGTAGGCACCCCCTCCCGCGAAGCAGATAAGCCGCTCTGTCCCCAGCGAGCGGCCTGCAAGCTCAACCGCGTGAGCTCGCAGGGAGACCTCGTCGAGAGCTTCGGGCACGGCGAGGTCGCGCCGCAGGCGCAGCCCCTGGGGCACCGGCTCGAAGAGTTCCTCGAGCTCGGCCTTGTCCAGCCTCGAGAGCATGTCCTCGATGTTTTTAGCGGTGTGCGGAAGGAAGTCCACCCAGAGCCCTCGCCCGATTGACTACTTCTCTACTTGGCTACTTGTTTCCTAGCTGTGCCCGCTCGATGAACGGCGGCTTCACGATAGCGCCCCTGATGAGCCTTCCCCGAACCCTGATCACGACCTCTGCTCCTGGGTCCGGGGCCGGAGCGGCCCCCAGGGCCAGAGCTATCCCGGTCCCCAGCGCCGGCGAGTAGTTGCCGCTCGTGACCTCTCCCACGACGCTCTCTCCCGCGACCACCTCGCAGCCGCGGCGCGGGACCCCTGGGGATGAGCAGCGAACCCCGAAGAGGCTACGGGACGGGCCGGCGTCTTGCACCGCCAGCAGGGCCTCTCGGCCCCGAAACGGTTGGCCCCAAGCAATCGCCCAGCCGAGGCCGGCCTCGAGCGGGTTGATCTCCGGGCCTAGCTCGTGGCCGTGAAGCGCGTAGCCCATCTCGAGCCGGAGCGTGTCGCGTGCCCCGAGGCCGACCGGGGTGCAACCGGCTTCAAGCAGCCGTACGAAGGCCGTTTCGGCCCGAGTCCAGTCGACGTAGAGCTCATAACCTCGCTCGCCTGTGTAGCCGGTGCGGGCCACGAAGCCGCCCTCACCGAGCTCTTCGAGAGATCTCCAGGAGTGCAGCTTCAGCCCCGAGACCCCTCGAGAAGGCCACACGCTCTCGAAGGCCTCTGTGGACGAGGGCCCCTGTAGCGCCAGGATCGCCCACCGACTCCAGGCGTCCTCTACGTCTTTGGCTCCCGCGGCGCGCAGGGCGTTCTTGACCACGGCGACGTTGGCGGCGTTGGGCACGACCAGCCACTGCGCCTCCCCGAGGCGGTAGATGAAGACGTCGTCGAGGCAGCCCCCGTCGTCTTGAAGGACGAAACCGTAGGCGGCGCGGCCGGGCTCGAGCCCGGCAAGATCGGCGGTCAGCGCACGCTCCAGGGCGGCGCGCGCCCCGGGCCCACCGAGCCTGAGCTTTCCGAGGTGGGACACGTCGAAGACCCCGGCGTGGCTGCGCACAGCGCGGTGCTCGGTGACGACTCCCTGGTACTGCAGTGGCATGCTCCAGCCGGCGAACTCGGTCAGTCTGGCCCCGAGCCGGCGGTGGGTCTCGAGCAGCGGGGTCGCGCGCGTCACGCTCAGGCCATCTCTATGCCGACCATCATCATGCGTGACCCTATAGGGCAGCTTTAGGGATGGACATTGGCTCTAGGAATCTGCTTCTTGTTCGAGCCACTGCTTGTACTCGTCGGCCCCCATGAGCCCCTCGAGAGCCGAGCCGGGGGCATCCACCGCCACCAGCCAGCCCCGTCCATAGGGGTCGGAGTTGATAATCTCCGGGTTCTGCTCTGCCTCCGAATTCCTTTCGATCACCGTGCCCGTGACCGGACTGTAGACGTCGGCTACGGACTTCGTGGACTCGACCTCGCCTAGAGGCTCCCCGGCGGTCACCTTGGCTCCGGCCTCGGGCAGGTCCACGTATACGACGTCGCCGAGCTGGTCCTGGGCATAGTCGGTGATCCCAACCAGGATCCGGTCATCGCTCTCCATCGCCCACTCGTGGGCGCGTGTGTAGCGGCGGTCGTTCGGCAGGTCGGTCATCTTCTCCCCTTCCCCCGCCCCCAAGCGAGATATCGGCCCCAAGTTGCGTTGGGTGCATCCTAGGCCGACCTTCCCCGCGTGAGCAGCTCCCTGCGCTCATTGCGTGGTGATGTTCCTCGGTTGAGCGACCGCACCGGCCCGACGAGTCTGATTGCTAGGGTTGCTACTTGTGGCTGTTATCGAGGTCGAGGGACTCACCAAACGCTACCGGCGCTTCCGCAAGGGGGTGACCACTGCCGTCGACGGGCTCGATCTCGTTGTGCCCGAGGGCGGGGTGTTCGGTTTTCTCGGCCCCAACGGCGCAGGCAAGACCACGACCGTTCGCTGTCTGCTGGCGCTCGTCCGGCCCACCTCAGGACGCTGCCACATCCTCGGTGCCGACCCCCAACGGGGCCACCTGAACGAGGTGATCGGGAGGATCGGTGCGATCGTCGAGACTCCGGCCCTCTTCCCCGGGTTCTCGGGGCGCCGCAACCTCGAGCTCTTGGGGCGCCCTGCGGGCATCGGGAAAGAGGCGATAGATCGGGTCCTCGAGCGCGTCGATCTGGCGGAGCGGGGCGACGACCGTGTCAAGACGTACTCGCTGGGGATGAAGCAACGGCTCGGGATCGCGGCCGCACTCCTCAAGGACCCGGAGTTGCTGATCCTCGACGAGCCGGCCAACGGCCTCGACCCGGCCGGTATCCGTGAGGTTCGCCAGCTTCTGAAAGGCTTGGGGGCCGAAGGGCGGACCGTATTCGTGTCGAGCCACATCTTGTCCGAGGTGCAGCAGACCTGTGACCGCGTTGCGATCCTCGCCCGCGGGCGGTGCGTCGCCCAGGGGCCGGTCAAGGAGGTGCTTGCCTCGGGACAAGCTGCGAAACTCCTCGTCGTGGTCGACGACGCCGCTCGCGCCGGCGAGCTGCTGAGCGCCGAGGGCATCGCGTGGTCGGCGAACGGTGAAGGCCTGACGGTGGACCTGCCTCGCAACCAGGGAGCGCGCGTCACCAAGACACTTGCGCAAGGCGGCCTCTATCTCTCCGAGCTACGCGCGAGCAGCGATGACCTGGAGTCCGTATTCCTCAAGCTCACCGAAGACTCCGAGGACGGCGACCGGTGATCGGAATGCTGGCGGCCGAGCTGCACAGGATGTGGTCGCGTCGTCTGCTGAGACTGCTCGGCGTGCTCGCGTTGGCAGTCGTGCTCTTGGGCGCGACTATCACGTTCTTTCAATCGAGTCGCGACGCCGGTGCTCTTCGGCGCCAGGCTGAGGCGGCGCGTCAAAGAGACCTCGAGGCTTGCGAGCGTGGGGAGTTCAACTTGCCCGGCCAAGACCGCGAGGGTTTCAACATAGAGAGGGCGTGCGAGCGCGTCATCGGAGAGTACGAGGTGCCCGACCCGCGCTTCCAGTACGTCGATCTGCAACCCATCCTCCTCGGGACCAGCCCTCTGCTCGCCATCCTGTGTCTGCTCCTGGGCGCATCGTTCGTAGGCGCCGAGTGGCAGAAGGGAACGATCACCACCACTCTTACATGGGAGCCTCGGCGTGTGCGATTGCTGGCTACCAAGCTCGCGGCCATGGCAATCGTCGGTATGGTCTTCGTCTTCGTCATGCATCTCTTCTTGGCCGCGGTGATGGCAGTGGTCGCCTTAGTGGCGGGCAGCACAGCCGGAGTAGATGGGGCCTGGGCGCGCGAGACGGCGGGCCTGTCGGTGCGTATAGCGGCGGTGGGCAGCCTCACCGCGGTCATGGGCTGCGCGATCGCGACAGTGGGTCGCAACACCACGGCCGCGTTGGCGGCGGCGTTCGTCTACTTCGCGGTCGTCGAAGGCTTGATTCGAGGTTTCCGTCCTAAATGGCAGCCGTGGTTGCTGGGCGACAACGCCGGCCAGTTCATCTCGGGCCAGCCGGTGGGCGGGGCGATGGCGGATAAGTCGACCTTCGACGTGGCTCTGGCGCTGCTGCTCTACGCCGCCGTATTCGTGGTCGTTGCGACGGGCTTCTTCAAGACACGCGACGTTACCTAGGCGCCGAGTGGTGGTCAGTGGTTGCATAGCAACCTTTATCCACCACTCGGCCAGAAGAACTCCGTTACATCCCCTTGACGAGGCCCACCATGTTGCCCGCAGGATCCTTGAACCGAGCGATCACGGTGCCGTCGCCCACCGGGTCCGGCGGCATCACCGTCGTACCGCCCAGCTCCTCGATGCGAGCCAAGGTCCCCTCGAGGTCATCGGTCTGGATGTAGAAGGTGAGATGACCGGGATAGTCGCCCGGCGCGTTGGCGATGCCTCCCCCGATGCCCTCGCTCTCGGCATCGACCATGCCGTAGCCCATGGGGTTGTCTGCTGCGTCGATCTTCCAGCCGAAGGCCTCGGAATAGAAGCTCCGGAGCTTGTCTCCCTCCTTGCTCACGATCTCAAAATGAACCACGGGATTACCCATGCCGCGCCCCTTCCCGTTCGGTCGTCTCTTCTGTATCGTCGAGGGCATTGTGCCACCGAATGGACCCCGTGCCCTCGGCCCTTGCGCGGAGCCGGGCAGTCGGCCATGATCGGTCGTGCTCGGATCGGCTCCCCGATGAAGGACTTTCCTGAGACAAGGCCAGACGGCAAAAAAGAGAGGGCTCCAACCGGCGCGAGTGGCGCAGGTTGCAATCGCCCTCGGAGTGGTAGGGGTGATCTTTGTCTATTTTCTGCCCCGCATCGTGGACTTCGGCGAAGTGTGGGCGACTATCCGAGCGATGACGTGGCTGGAGTTAGCAACCCTTGCTGCTTTGGCCGCCTGGAACCAGGCAACCTATGTGCTCGTGGAAATGTCGGCAAGGCCGGGGCTCGGATTCGGGCAGGCGCTGAAGATCACCCAGACCTCGACCGCAGTAACCAACACGCTTCCCGGTGGGGCCGCTCTGGGGGCAGGCTTACAGAGCGCCATGTACGTTTCCTACGGCTTTGCTCCACCCGATATCGCCATCTCCCTTACCCTCACGGGTACCTGGAACACCTTTGCGAAGCTGGGCATGCCGATCGTGGCGTTGGCGCTTTTGGCTATCGGGGGGCAGGCAAACGGCGGTCTCGTCGCCGTCTCCGTAATCGGCCTGGGGATACTGGTGGGGGCAATCTTTGCATTCGCCATAGTCCTTCGTAGCGAGCGGGGCGCCTCCGTAGTGGGGCGACGTCTTGGGGCGCTCGTTACTTTCATGGCCCGTTTCCTCCGTCGCTGCTCCCGGGCAGACTGGGCTACGGCGGCAGTCGACTTCAGGCGCAGAATCATTGAGCTCCTACGCACGCAGTGGGCGGCATTGACCGTGGCTACGGTGATCAGCCATATCACCCTCTACCTCGTTCTCCTCTTGGCCCTACGCCACGTGGGAGTGTCGAACGATGCAGTCGGCTGGCAGCAAGCCCTGGCGTCGTTCGCCTTCGTTCGACTCCTCTCGGCCGTACCAATCACACCCGGAGGGCTGGGAGTAGTAGAACTGGGGCTAACCGCCACTCTGGTGGCGGCCGGAGGCGAAGAGGCGCTCGTGGTTGCGGCGATTCTGATCTACCGGCTGCTGACCTTCGTGCTGCCCATACCGGTTGGTGCCATCTCCTATGTACTGTGGCGGCGAGAGCTCACCCGGCGGCCGAGGAATACGATCCTGACCGCCTCAAAATGAAGCCCGCTCCAAGTCCCAACCGGACAACCGACCGCCAGGAGTGCGCCACCACCCCAACCCAGAGCGCCCGACAAGAACCAGCCCCCCACCCGCGCCTGGTGCCGAGCAATCGCAGCGAGATAGCGGTCGTGGCCGGCGCCAGCAGCGCCGGCATGAGAGGCGGAGTGATATCTCAGCGAGACCTGCGGCAAGTACCATGATGCCGACGATTATCCTCCTCGGACCTCACGGCTTGAGCTTTCTTGTGAACAGGCCCGTGACCAAGTTGGCCACCGTGCCTATGGCCCATCCGGCAGCCGCCCCTCCCACCACATCGAGAGGAAGGTGCGCTCCGACGTACACCCTCGCGATGCATACGAGCGCGGCTGCAGTCCACACTGCGATTCGCCATTTCAGGCCCACGTGGGGGTGGACGACCACCGCCAATCCCACCGCAATTACCGCATGGCCCGAAACGAAGGCCTGACCGGCTGCAGGGGCGTCTCGGAGCACGACGTCCGAAATAACGCTTGCCGGGCGTTCGCGGAGGAAGACGTCCTTCAGCAACCTGCTCGAGTACCACTTCCCCACCCCCACTATCACGGATGCGATAACGAGTCGGTAGCGTCTGAATAGCAATGCAACGATTGCGACGGCAGGCACTGCGATCAAGTTGCCGAGCTGCATGATTAGCCATGCGGGCCAGTAGATCAGCGACGGGAGGCCGTTGAAGATTCGGAACACCGCCACTTCCGCTTCGGAAGCGTAATTCCCGTCGACGTGCAGGCCGGTGACGATCAGCAGAGCGACGGCGACGAGGATGCTGATAGCACCCGGCACAAACTTGGTGCGGGAGCTCTCAGCTCGATGGGTTGGTGCTCTTGTTCTCACCGCGCTTGGGCTCCCCCAGTAGAACGTGCACGATCGAGCCTATCGCCCACCCCATGGCCATGCCCCCGAGCACGTCCAGTGGCAGGTGGGCGCCGACATAGATCCGGCCGAAGCCCACAAGCGCCGCAATTACCCACACTGCCACCTGCCACTTGCGGCTGAGGTACGGGGTCACCGCCGCCGCCAGGGCTGCGGCGACGGCGGCGTGACCCGAAACGTATCCATTCCCTGTGGCCGGAGAGCCGCGCACGATGACGTCCTCAAAGATCTCCGCGGGCCGCGGGCGCCCCGCGATCTCTTTCACGACCTTGGCCAGGAGCCAAGCCGAGGCCCCCGCGACGGCCAGATCGAGACCCTGCCGAATTCGCCGGGCAATGAGAGCGACGAGGGAGGCTATCGTGACCGTCAGCAGGTTGCCCGCCTGCATCACCAGCCAGACGGGAGCAAGCAACCAATCCGGCAATCCATTGATGGCGCCAAACACGTTCTCTTCCCACAACCCGATCGGGCGCCGCACCGGAATGGCTGTGAGCACCAGGACTGCCAGCGCCACGGCCACCTGGAGGGCGTGGCGCTTCCGGTGCGAAGCTATGGTTCTATGCGACTCAGCGGCCGACTTTGCGGTGTCCAGATTCATTCCCCAACTGCCATTGCAGCAGCGAGTCGGCCGCGCCTCACAGGTCGAGGCCGGTCTCTCTTTGGAGCAGGCTCTCCCCCTCCGCACGGGAGATAAAGCCCAGTCCCAGCGACACTTCATTGGCCAGCGAGGCGCTCCGGGAGTTTACGAAGTCAAACTCGTATCGTACGCAGCCACCCTCGAAGGTGTAGATGCGGTCGCCTGAGAACACGTCGCCGATCGCTCTGATTCTCTCGAAGCGGCGCGTCCCCTCCTCGTCCGACGGCACTTCGCTTGCGCCCGAGGTCGAGCACCTGCGCTGAAGCGAGACCGTGACGGGCCGAGTTTGCTCCCGGTCGTAGCTCAGGAGGAATCTGCTCGAGCCATCCCGAACGTAGAGAGAGTCGAAGCTCCATCCCACCGGAAGCGAGTCGAGGCAGGGAATACGTGACGCCGACTCCACCGACTGGGCCATCAGCAGCACCGGCCCCTCCGGCCTTCGGCAATCTGGAGAAAGCGGTATCGGCACGGACGGCGCGGAGAACAGACCAAAGCCCCCGAGGTTTCCGATGGTCATGCTGACCGTGAGTAATCCTACGAGGAGCACCGTCAGGGTCAGCCCTATCCTCCGCCACGTCCAGCGTTGAATCGCTACGGGTCTGCTGTTGGGAGCGAGCTCGCGGAAGCGAGCAATCAGATCGGGCTGGGCTTTACGGAGGAAGTTTCGCGACTGGCTCGGCATGGTGACGCTGTGAGTGGCAGCGAACGCCTCGGCGATCTCCTCGGGGCTGAACAACTTCAGCGCGTGCTTGTAGACCCTCTCGGGACTGGATCGGAAAGCGAGGACGAGCATCATGTTGGCGAGGTCCACCGCCTGCCGCCACGGGGACGGCCGCACCTCTCCGAAGGCGACGTCGATGAGATAGACCCTGTCTCCTCGGACGAGCACGTTCGAAGGCTTGATGTCACGATGTGCCACGCCCGCATCCCAGAGCGCTCTTACCTCGCGCAGGCCATCGTTAATGATTTCGTCGTTGACCTCCGCGTCCAAGAGCTCCTTGGCTCCATCCACAAATGAAGTGACGAGCAGATACTCACGCTCTGGGGTGATCTCCGCGATCCCATAGCTCCTGGGCACATTCAGGCCAGCATCTTGCATCACCCGCAGTAGATAATCCTCGTACTGGATGAGCCGCCTCACGGTGGAAAAGGC
>Ga0136625_1000420_pt1 | contig 13112 bp, 9 predicted proteins | sample AntDrymUQ4832306_2_FD_104672 | JGI IMG/M metagenome (GOLD analysis project Ga0136625, IMG submission 104672) | Polar desert sand microbial communities from Dry Valleys, Antarctica - metaG UQ483 (23.06) | ecosystem: Environmental > Terrestrial > Soil > Desert | place: Antarctica: Dry Valley...
CGACGAGATCCCGTCGGCGGACGAGATCAAGGTCACCAAGCGCGAGAAGGACATCGCCAAGCAGCTGATCGACTCGCTCGCCGGCTCCTTCGAGCCCGACAAGTACCGCGACAGCTACCGCGATGAGGTCGAGGACCTCCTCGAGCGCAAGGCCCAGGGCGAGGAGATCGCCGTGCAGCCGGCCGCCGACGACGAGGCCGAGCCCGTGCCCGACCTGATGTCGGCGCTGAAGGCGAGCCTCGACGCCGTCCGCGCGCGCGACGAGAACGGGGGCACGGCGGCGGAGGAGTCGCCGGTCCGCAAGTCGCCCGCCGGGAAGCCGGCGGCCAAGAAGGCCGCGGCCAAGAAGCCGGCCACCAAGAATCGGGCCGCCGCGAAGACGCCGGCGAAGAAGCCGGCCGCGAGCAGGGCCGCCCGCTCGAAGCGCTAGCGGTCCCGTTCGCGAGGCGCTAGCAAGCCGGTTGGGGCCCGCGCACCCAGCTCGGTGGCAGGTTGCGATCGATCTCGACGTTGCCGGCGAACTCGATTGGATCCCGCGAGCCGTGCTCGCGGACCCAGGCCGCCATGCGCCGGATGCCCGTCTCGAGGTCGAGCGGCCTCGGGGGGTCGAAGGCCGCCTGAACCTTGGCGTGATCGGAGAATGCGTGGACGACCTCGTTGCGCGGCGGAAGGTGCTCGAGCGCCGGCCGCACGCCGAGGGCGCAACCTATCTCCTCGGCGAGTTGCAGGATCGAGTAAGGCGTGTCCGCGCCGATGTTGTAGACCTCGTTGATACTCTCTGGCACCGCCGGAGCCTGGGCGATGATCGGCGCGACATCGCTGATGTGCGAGAACGCACGCGTCTGGCGACCGTCGCCGAACACCGGCATCGCCTGGCCTCGCAGCGCGCGGTTCATGAAGATGCCGATGACGTTGCGATAGCGATCCGCGACGTTCTGGCGCTCTCCGTAGACGTTGTGTGGACGGAAGATCGTGTACTCGAGCCCGAACATCTCGTGCGCCGCGGCGAGATCCAGCTCGACTGCGTACTTCGAGATTCCGTATGGATCCTCGGGACGGGGCACCATGTCCTCGGACATCGGAACCTGACCCGCTCCGTAGACCGCGATCGACGAGGTGAAGACGAAGCGGGCCGCCTCGCCGAGGACCGCCTGGTTTATGAGGTTGACGCTGGCCTCGAGGTTCGTTCGGTAGTTGTAGGCGCGGATGAAATGCGAAAGCCCCTCGGCCGCATACGCGGCGAGGTGGTAGACGACGTCGAACGGCCCGTCGTCCCACAGGGACGCGACGAAGCCCGCGTCGCGCAGATCCCCCTCGATCCACCGTGCTGCCGCGTCCACGTTCTCGCGAAAGCCCCCCGAGAGGTCATCGGTCGCAACGACCTGCATTCCGGCGGCCAGACAGTGGTCGACGACGTGCGAGCCGATGAATCCAGCCGCCCCCGTGACGAGGACCCGCGGGCCGGTCGACGTCGCCCGCAGGCTGGAGGCCTTCGCATCCACAGCGCGCCAAGCCTACCCGTGCGCGGCAGCGCCCGGACCGTCTGCCGTTATGGTCGCTTCCATGAAGAGGGTTCTTCTGGTACCGAATGATTTTGTCGGTGAGAAGATGGCGGCTCCCGGGATCCGCTACTTCCATTTCGCGCGCGAGCTGGCGCGCGACAAGCGCTTCGAGGTGACGTTGATGGTCACGAACGACCCGCGGGAGGTGAAGCTCGACGGTGTGCGCGCGATCGGCACGCGTCCGCAGCGTCACCGCCAGCTGAGGGAGCTCGCGAGGTCCTTTGACGTCATCGTCGCGCAGGGCGGCCTGGACTTCAGGAGCATGGTGTTTCTGGCCGGCACCGATGTGCGCACGATCTACGATCTGTACGCGCCGCTCTTCGAGATGCTGACCTTCCAGGGGGGCCTGGAGGGCCAGGGCTCCGAACCGCGCCTGCGCTGGGAGGCCTACTGCCTGCGCCACCGGATCCTGCTGTTGACCGGGAGGGCGTTGATCGGTGCCAACGAGGAGCAGCGCCTTGCGCTGCTCGGTGCGCTCGCGGCGGTGGGGAGGATCTCGCTGGAGGACTACCGGCTCGATCCGATGCTCGGGCACCTGGTCCGCGCGGTCGGGCTCGGCGTCGATGTCGAGCCGCCGCGCGCGACCATCGAGCGCGTCCGGGATGCGCTTGCGCACGCGCGCGAGGACGACACGGTCCTGATCTGGCCGGGCAACCTGTGGGACTGGTTCGATCCGGACACGCTCATCAGGGCGCTGGCGAAGATCTCCGAGACTCGCGATGACGTCAAGCTCTTCTGCCTCGGGCTGCGCCACCCGAACACCTCCGGGTACGGCGAGATGACCACGACCGACCGCGCGATCGGACTGGCCGAGGAGCTCGGCGTCAAGGACCGCACGGTCTTCTTTGACTTCGGCTGGATCTCCTACGAGGAGCGCCAGAACTACCTGCTCGCCGCGGACATCGGCGTCAACGTCCATTCGCGCCACGTCGAGACGACGTTTGCGTACCGCACGCGGATTCTGGACTATCTGTGGGCTTCCCTCCCGGTCGTGACGACCGAAGGTGGAGCATTGAGCGACCTCGTCGAGCGCAACGGGCTCGGGCGGACGGTGCGCTTCGGCGATGTCGAGGACTGTGCCCGGGCGATTCTGGAGCTGTGCGACGACCCGGAGGAGTACGCGCGCGCTCGCCAGCGAGTCGCGCGATTTCGATCGCGGCTGACCTGGCAATGCGCGGTCGAGCCGCTCGCGGAGTTGATCGAAGCTCCACAGTCGCGCGTGCAGACCGGGGCGGCCGTTCGCGCGCTCGCGCTCCACTACGCGCGCGCGCGCGCTCGCCTCGCGCTGCGAGAGCGGCGGGCATCGTAGTCATGTCCCGGTTCGTCCAGATCGCGATCGCTGCGACCCTCGTGGGGCTACTGGCCTATGCCGTGCTGCGCCCCGGCGTGTCGAGCAGCCCCGGCGTGTCGAGCAGCCCCGGCGCCGAGGTGTCGCGGCCGATGGATGCCCGCGCCTTCGTCGACACGATCGGCGTCAACGTGCACCTGTGGTACGTCGGCACGTCCTACGGCAACTACGTGATGGTCAAGCGGCGTCTGCGCGAACTCGGGATCCGTCACGTTCGCGATGGCTTGGATCCGGGCCGTACGCAGACGTTCTTCGAGCGCGTGAACGGGCTCCGGGCGCGCGGGATCAAGAGCACGCTGATCGCGTGCCGGGTCGAGCCCGTCGGCCGGCGCTGGACGACCTACGTGAAGGATGCCAAGCGCAAGCTGCGCAGGTCGCTGGACGCTCTGGAGGGCGTCAACGAGCCCGACCTGGTCGCGGCGGGGCGAGCGGACTGGCCCGCGTCCGCGCGCACCTGTCAGCGCGAGATCTATCGCCAGGCCAGGGGCAGGGCCTTCGGCGCGCCGCTGAGGGTGCCCGTGCTCGGCCCCTCCGTCCAAGCTCCCGAACGCCAGCTGGGCGACATCTCCGACCGCGCGGTCGCGGCGGCCATCCACTCCTATCCCGGCGGCAGGCGGCCGAGCGGTCCGGACGGCCACCCGTTCAGGTCACAGATGGCCGACGTGCGCAAGCACCAGTTCCGCGGCGCGCGGGTTCCCGTCCACGCTACGGAGACGGGCTACCACGACGCGATGAACACCACGAACGTCCACCCGCCGCTGTCTCAGAGGGGCGCGTCGATCTACATGCCGCGCCTGTTCCTCGAGTACGCGCGAGCGGGGGTCGCCCGCACGTTCGCCTACGAGCTGGTCGACGAGCAGCCCGACCCCGGGCTCACCGACGTGGAGCTGAACTATGGCCTGTTCGAGAGCGATTGGTCCTACAAGCCCAGCGCGGTCGCGCTGAGGAACACGATCGCGCTCCTCGACAGCCCTCGCAGGGGCCCGCGCAGGCCACTGCGCTATTCGTTGTCCAACACGGGCGACGCGGACGGTCCCGGTCCGCAGGGGCGGGTCAAGGACATGCTGTTGCAGAAGGCCGACGGCACGTACTGGCTGGCGCTGTGGCAGGATTCCAGGGCGTGGGACGAGAACGCTCGCGCGGACATCGCCAACCCCACCACGCCGGTGAGGGTGACGCTGAAACGCGCGATGTCGCTCGCGAGCTACCACCCGACGCAGAGCACCGCCCCGTCGAATCGTCGCACCGCCCGGCGCTTCACGGTCGATGTGGGCGACGAGGTGCTGCTGATCAGGATGCGCTAGGGGCGTATCTGCTCGATCACCGCAGCGAGCCGCTCGAGGAACCGCTCGCGCGAGAACTCCTCGGCGCGGGCGCGCAGCGCGGTCCGATCCCACTCCTGGGTCGCCAATCGCTTGACCGCGGCCCGGATCCGCTCCGGGTCGGCTCGGTCGACGAGGACGCCGTCGACGCCGTCGCGGACGATGTCGAGCGCGCCGCCGCGTGCCAAGCCGATGACCGGTGTGCCAGCGGCGAGCGCTTCCACCATCGAGATGCCGAAGTCCTCTTCGCCGACGTGGAGATAGCCCGACGCGCGCGCGTAGAGCGCCGTCAGCTGCTCGCGTGGCAGCCAGCTGTGCAGAGACACGTTCGGCGGCAACGACGCTCGCAGGGAGCCCTCGAGCGGGCCGATGCCGACCATCGTCAGCCGGTAGGGCAGATGCCGGAACGCCTCCGCGACGGCCGCTGGTCGCTTGTAGCCGACGAGCCGGTTCACCCAGAGGAAGTGGCCCGGCTCCTTTTCTGCGCCCGGATCGAACTCCTCGACGTTGACGGGCGGATGGACGACGATCGAGTCTCGCCCGTACGAACGCTGGATTCGCTCCCGCACCGCCTGTGAGATCGCGACGTAGCAGTCAGGGCGCCGTGAGGCCTCGAGGTCGAGTCTGCGCAACCAGCCGAGCAGTGGTGCCAGCGCGGCGCTGCGGCGGTCCTCGCCGGGAAGCCATGCCCAGCGGATCGGCGTGTAGCAGTAGCAGAGAAAGACGGCGTCGGACCGCGGACGGACCTGGACCGCGAACGCGTGCGAGGAGGCGATCACCACCTCGTAGCCATCCAGGTCGAGGCCGCGGAAGTAGTGCGGCATGGCCGGGACGAGCATCCGCCAGCGCCCTGGGTCGTGTCCGCGCTGGCGCAGGCCCGGAAGCGCCGCGAGCCGTGACTCGCGCACGATCGATTCCGCGAGCTCGCGCGGCAGCAGCTCGCGCGCCGCGTGGAACGTGAAGACGTCCGGCGCGCTTGCCGGCGCGAACAATCCAGCGCGCATCGCGTCGACGACGCGCTCGGAGCCGTGGAAGCCCTGGAACCAGTCGTGGACGATCGCCGCTCGAGCGTCGATCCCGTTCGGGCCGAGCGCGTGCACACGCGGGTTCGGGCGGGGCCGGGCCGGAAGGAGCGCTTCGCGATGGATGTCCTCCTCCGGCACAGGCTCATCGTGACGCAGGGGAGGCGGGATGCCAATCCCGTCATGTGCGTGCATCACCGGCGCCCAACCTCGAGCGTCAGCGAAACGCTCCGACCGCCGATGCGAAGCTGTGCGCGCCGCCGCCGCGCCAGCCGGTCGGTGAACGCTCCCGTGGCCTTGAATCGCAGCGTGCCGTCCGCCGTCGCTCCGGGAGCAACGGGTCTGCGCAGCGGGGCTGCAGAAGCAGGCTGGTCGCGATCGGGTTCGATCGCCGAGCCGCCTGAGAGCAGCAGCGCCTCGGGCAACGTCACACGGCGACTGCCGAGGTTCGTGACGCGCACGTGCACGCTGACGCGTGCGGCGTGCCGGCGCCGCCCCGCTCGTGTCGTCGCGGGGTGGAGGCTCGCCGATAGGATGCGGACCTGCGCCCTCAGCACCGGGCGCCCGATCGTCAACGTCAAGGAGGCCAGGTGATCGGCGAAGTCAAGCTGCGCGCGGCGCGACGTCAGCAGACGCTCGCTGAAGTTCGAGCGCGGCTCGAATCGCAGCGTGGCGTCCACCGTCGCTCGCGGCTGCAGAGGACGCAGCGCGTACTGGGCGGTGTCGTACGCGAGTGCCTCGCCGGCGGACAGCAGCAGGGGCTGATCGAAGGTGAAGCGGTCGCTGCTGGCGTTGGTGACGCGCACGTGGACGCTCACACGAGCGGCGGACCGGCGCCGAGCCGGGTTCCCCGCCGGATGAAGGATCGCTGAGAGGACTTGGACGCGCACGCCTTCGCCCGGACTCGGGGCTCGAGGGCTGGGCGCCGCCACGAAGCCCGCCACAACCGCCAGCGGGAAGACGAAAGCGGACATCTTGGCCGCGCCGCGCAGCATCGCGGGCAGCGTGCGAAACGCGCTCTCAGGCGGCGGTTCCGCGTGCCGTACGGGCTTCGGCGACAGGCGGCGAGTCGTGAGCCAGGCGATCCCGAGCGCCCCGGCGCCGAGGGACCAGAGCAGGACGATGCCCGGACGACCCAGACCCGTGTTGACCTTCACCCCGATCTGGCAGTTGCGATAGATCTCGGGCCCGCATGTCACGTCCGCTTCGCGGTAGAGGACGAGCCACAGCGCCATCGTCAGCGTCCAGACGATCAGGAGCCATGCGCTGAGGCGCCCCCCCGCCATCCGTCATCGTCCCTGCGCTGCGTGACCGCCGTGACGCAGGGCGGTCACGGCGATGAGCACGCCGAGTAGCAGGAGCGCGCAGATGAGGCCGGCGGCCGCCGCCGACAGGGGGCCGACCCGCGCCGGGAAGGGGCCTGGGATCCAGTCGAGCAGGCGATCGAGCGGGCGCGACGGCTTGGCCACGGAGCCCGAGGGCAGGACGACGAACTCGGCCGCCTGGGCGCCGACCATGCGCTGCAGGTCGTCCGCTCGCTGCTGCGCGAGCGCGCGTCGCCTCGGTGGAAGGTCGTTGCCCAGGCGCGAGATGATCTTCTGCGCCCGCCTCTGCATCCTCTTCTGGGCGCGCTGCTGAGCGGTGCGCGCCGCCACGCTGGGCTCCGGCACGGACTCGGGCAGCGCGACCACGTCCGCCGCCTGTGCGCCGATCAACTGCTGGAGGACATTGCTTCGCCGCTGCAGGAGCGCTCGCTGACGCGGGCGCAGCCCGCTGCCGAGCTTCGCGGTGAGCCGCTGCGCCGTCTCCTGAGCGCGGCGCAGCGTACTGCGCCTCGCCGCGCGGACGAGGGCGGAGCGAAGCGGCCGCGCGAGGTCGCGCGCGTCGCTGGGGACATCGCTCGCCACTGTGACGATGAAGCTCAGCGCATCCTTTCGCGAGCTGCGTAGGACGGTGGCGCGGCCCGGGTCGTAGATGTCGTTGTCTCGGGCCGTGAGCGCGACCTCGAAGCGCAGCTGAGGCTCCTCGAGGGTCGCGCGCAGGCTGTTCGCCTGCCCGCGCGCATCGCGGGGCGGCCGGGGCCGGGGTGCGGCGACGCTGACGTCGTCCCAGAACACAACCGGTCCGCCACCGGCGTCACCTCGCGGGCGTCCCCGCGGCGTCACGCTCGGAACGTCACGCAGGACGACCGATCCCTCCAGGTCCTGCCCCGAGATCGCGTAGTCGGTCGACACCCGCTGCCAGCGGCTGAGGCGACTGCGGTCGCCCAGCGTCTGGCCGAGCAGCGTGCTTCCGGCGAAGCCCTCGAGGTAGACGGCCGGCTGACCTGCTCGCACGTTGCGTTTGCGGGGGAGATAGACCCAGGCTCCAACGCGGTAGGTCGCGCGGCGCGGGAGGCGCAGATAGGTGTAGCCGGCGTTCGTGTCGCGCGGAGCCGGCTCGTCGCTGGAGGACCGCAACGAGCCAGTGCCCGTATGGGCGACCGTATCGGAGCGCCGGACCGTGAATCCCGGGGGGTCGCCCCAACCGGCCCTGTCGTACTCGAAGCCGGGATTGGCGATGAGATTTACGCGAGATGGCGCCGGCAACCTGTCGTCGTTGGGCAGCACGCGGACGTCGTCGAGATGGAGCACTTGTCCGCGCTGCGGAAGCGGGCGGCCCGCACGCAGGACGATCCGACCCTCGAGATCGCTCGGCGCGACAACGTAGTCGCTCGATATCGCCTGCCAGCGCTCGCGCGCTCGGGGGTCGCCCGGCCGCTCGGCCGCCCGCCCGCTCCTCGCGAAGCCCTCGAGCCGGAGCTGCGGCGGGCCTCCGCTGTAGCCGCGGGACAGGCGAACCCGCGCCTGCACGCGGTACCTGCCAGGGGCCGGTAGGACGACCTTGGTGGACGCCGCCCTCCCGTCGAGCGAGTTGCGCCGGTTGCGGACGCAGGCCAGCGAGCCGGTGCCGGAATGTGCCTCCCCGGGGGAGTGCCTCAGTGCGAACGAAGGGTGGTCCTTCCAGCCCTTCGCGCCGGTCTCGAAGCCCGGGTTGGCAAGCAGCTCGCGGACGGCTGGGCCGTCGCCGCTGGCCGCTGCGGCATTGCCGGGAGGCAGCGTGGGAAACACCTCGAGCGTCGTATCGAAGTGCGAGCTGCGAAGCAGGCTGACGGCCACAGGCACGACGACGAGCAGCGACACGATCGTCAGGGCGTAGGGGGAACGCGCCCAGCGAGGAAGCCAGCCGACGGGGGATGGGACGTTCTCGTGGCTCACCCGGTCCCCGGGGCTACCGATCCGCCTTCGCCCGATCCGCGCTCGGGCTTGGGCGACCCGAACGCGACCCAGAGCGCGACGCCGAGCAGGAACCAGGCGAGGACCTTGCCCGGCTGCTCGATCGCCTCGGAGGTCCATGCGAGCAGGAAGAACGACACCGAGGCGGTGACCGCCGCGGTCCCGAGGCCACGCAGGGGCATCGCGCGCCGCGCAACTCCCGCCGCGGCCGCGATCAAGGTGGCGAAGACGCCGAGGATGAAGGGGACGGCGCCGAGCGGTCCCTGCTCCTGGAGGATCTTCAGGTAGCTGTTGTCGGCGAACGTCCTCACGGTCCCCTCGCGGTCGCGTGTCGCGGCTCCCACCGTTCCCACTCCAGTCCCGAGCGGGTTCTCCTTTACGACGTCGAGCGACTCACGCCAGCGCTGGAAACGCAGCTCCAGCGACGCGTCGGAAAGCGGCTTGAGGACGCCGGCGGACCGCAGCGCGACCTCCGGCGAGCCGCCCGATACGGCGTTTGGCACGAGCGCGCCGATGACGAGCAGGACGACGAGCAGCGGAGCGCTCGCAAGCCCGAGTCCGATCTTCGTCCTTCTCCTCAGGGCACTCGTAAACGTGAACAGCGCGGCGGCGCAGACGGCGCCGCCGGCCAACGCCAGCAGGCTCGTGCGCACGTAGGTACCGACGAGCGCGACGAGCACGAAGGCCAACCCGGTCCAGGCGGCGAGCCGCAGGCGGGCGAGAAACAGGCCGAGCGCAAACAGCAGGACCCCAGCTGGAACGAGGAAGCTCGCCAGCCCGATCGCGCTCGAGATGGAGCCGGTGTTGCGGAAGATGACCCCGTTCTCGCTCGGAACGAGCGGCGTCGTCGATCGGGTAAAGGCCGCCAGGCGCTCGCTCGGCGCTGGACCGGCGACCGCCCGGAAGGCGGCGTACGCCGCGATGATGAGGAGCACGCCGACGAGTGCGGCCACGACGTGCTCGGGCCGGCACCGTGCCAGCAGCACCGCCCCCGCGAGCACGGCGAGCACGTATACCTGCGTCAGCCGGAAGCCCGCCAGCGCCGTGTCGAGGTCGCTTGTCAGGGGGACCTGTAGCAGGGAGATGGCAAGCCAGGCCGCGAGAAGCGAGAGCGCGACGCGAGTCCAGCTACCGCTGTTGCGCCAGATCGCGACCAGGGTACGCCCTCGGTCCTGACGCAGGAGGCCGAGTACGGCGACGAGAAAGGCCGCGTCCAGGAGGGCGGCCCCGAATGCTTCCGGGGTCACGCCGAGCGCGGGAAGTTCGTGAGCGAGCCCGACCTTGATCATGCCTTCGAGCCCGTAGAGCAGGATGGTGCCGACGAGCGCGAACGGCGGCGCGAACAGGGCGAGCACGGTGACGAGCGTGAACCCGAGCGCGAGCAGTGTGAGCGTTGGCCAGACGGCGACGAGTGCTGCGAAGACGAGGACGGCGAGCGCGCTCGCCAAGCCTCCGAGCCAGCGCAGCGAAGCGCTCCGGCGCCGGCCTCCGGCACGATCGCCGCGCCGCGCTTCACGCGACGGGGCGAATTGGGACGGGCTCTCGATGGTCATCTCGATGGTGCCGGCGATGTACCGACGGCCATGGTCTCGCGAGTCGCGAGAACCCCAGCGACGACGTCTGCGAAGGCCGCGACGGCGAAGTCCTCGCTGAACTTCGTCGCGACGCGCGTTCGCCCGTTGCGCACGAGCTCGGCTCGCAACCGGGGATCACGCCACAGCCGGCTGACCGCCGCCCCCAGGGCCTCATGGTCGTTCACCTCGAACAGCAGTGCCTCGCGCCCCTCCCGGACGATCTCCGGGATCGCCCCGATACGCGCCGCCACGACCGGGCGGCCGGCGCTGAGCGCCTCGACCGCGACGCGTCCGAACGCCTCGTTGAAGCGCACGGGGTTCACGACGATGTCCGCCGCCGCGTAGAGGTCGGCGATCGGGTCTACGAGACCGACGAAGGTCACGACATCCTCGACGCCGAGCCGGCCGGCCAGCCTCGTCAGCTCGTGCCGGTAGCTGACGTCGCCGGTTCGGGGGTGCGGGACACCGGCGAACACGCAGCGAATGCCTGGAAACTCCTCACGCAGGCGCGGGAGCGCTCGAATGGCGACATCCTGTCCGCGTGCGGGCGTCACGTTGCCGATCACCGCAAGGCACGGCTGCGCGTCGGTGAGCCCGTGCAGCACGCGAAACCGCGCGCCGTCACCATCCGCATGGGTTCCGTCCACTCCCGGGTAGATCGTCCTCAGCAAGCGTGGCCGTCCCGGCGCGAACTGCCGCGCCACGGCCTCCGAGCAGCAGACGATGCCATCCCCGAGCGCCGTGGTCAGCCGGGCCGTCGCCGCGGCGCCGAGCGAGCGGCCCCGGCTCTTCACCATTCCCTTGTCGAGGATCTCGGCGGCGAAGACGACCGTCGGAATCCCGTGCAGCGCAGCGGCGACGAGAGCTGCCGGAACCGATGCGGTGACGGTGACGACGAGATCGGGGCGGACGTGCCGTATCACACGACCGAACGTCCGCACGTCGGCGACGAAGCGGGCGACGTGCGGCACGAGCGCGCGAACGCCACCCGGATAGGTCAACGGCGCGAACCCGACGACGATGGTCCTCCCGATCGTTCGGTACAGCTGCGCAGCCGACCCTGCTGCCGGCACGACCGTAGCCACGGCGCCCCGCCGGGCGAGAGGCGAGAGCCAGGGGAAGACATGCGAAGGAGGACCGGCGGCCGCCCCGGAATGCAAGACGATCAACGTTTGCAGCGGATGTTGCGGGCCGCGGCTGCTCACCGGGCGACAACGATAGGGAGACCGCAGACCAGGAGCGGCAGCTATCACGAAACGGCGGTCGAAGCCGGCATGCGCGAGCGGACGTAGCGCCGTCGCCATGCGTCCAGCAGGCCGACGGTGATGTCCGATCGCGGTGGCGGCGACGCCCGTGTCTCGCAGCTGCGCCAGCCCCGAACCCGCGCGATACCGGGCCGCAGCGAGCGGTGCTGCCGTGCCAGCATGAGGACGGCCGTCGCTTCCACGGCGAGGGCCGACGGTCCGCTGCGCGGGTCGCGAAGAACGCGGTACTTGCGCAGGAGATAGCCGCGGCTGAAGCCCACGAGGGCCGCCTTGGCAAGCGATCGGTAGCCCAGCGTGCTGGAGCCGGCGTGGAGCGCTCGCGCACGCGGAGCGAGCGCGGACGTGGCGCCCGCGGCCCGCAGGCGGATCGCGAGATCGATGTCCTCGCAGTACGCGAAGAAGTTCTCGTCGAACCCACCGACCTCGTGAAACGCCTCGAGCCGGTACGCGGCCGCGCCACCCGACGGTCCGAAGGGAGGCGCCAGCGGCTCCTCCAGCCGGGCGGCAGGCTCGTTGTGCAGGTAGTCGGCGGCCGCCAGCGTGCGGTCCAACTCGACGCCTGCCGTCTCGATCAGCGCCGGCGCGTGCTCCTGCAGGAGGACCCCGGCGACCATGTCCGCTCCGTTTGCGACCGGCGCGACGAGAGCGTCCAGAAAGCCCGGCGGCGCCTCGATGTCGTCGTTGAGCACGACGAGGACATCGGTCCGCGCCATGCGGGCTGCACGATTGATCGCGGTGCCGAATCCGAGGTTTTCCCCCATCGGGACGACCTGCGCCCGGCTCTCTTCAAGCAGCGACCGGGTGGTCTCGGGAAGACCGTTGTCGGCCACGAGCACCTCGAGATCGCCGCCGTCGAGAGTCAGCGACCGGACCAGGCGCACGAGCGCGCAACCGCCGCACAGCGAAGGGATGATCGCCGTCACGGAGAGGTCCGGCCCCGCGCTTTTGCGTTGTCCCGGCATGACCGCGGGCTCGCCACCCACCTGATCTGGCGGCTGCGCAGGCATCGTCACTAATAGGCACCCCGCCGGCCGGCGACGACCGAGACCGTGAGCGAGAGGATGCGAAGGTCGCGAGCGATGGAGAGGTTCTCGATGTACTCACGCTCGACGGCGAGCCGTTCCTCGAACGTCAGCTGACCACGGCCGTAGACCTGCATCGGACCGGTGATGCCGGGCTTGACATCGAGGCGAATGCGCTGCTCGGGGCCATAGCGCTCGACGAGCTCGACCTGCTCGGGGCGTGGCCCGACGAGGGTCATCCTACCCTTCAGGACGTTGATGAGCTGCGGAAGCTCGTCGAGGCTCGAGCGGCGCAGGATCCGGCCGATGCGCGTGACACGCGGATCGGACTCGAGCTTGAAGACAGGCTCGGTCAGGTGGTCGAACGAGACGACTTCTGACAGGCGGGCCTCGGCGTCGCGCACCATCGTGCGGAACTTGTAGATCGTGAACGGACGCCCATGCCGCCCGGCGCGCCTCTGCGAGAAGATGATCGGACCCTCGCTGTCGAGCCGGATCGCGAGAGCGATGACGGCGGCGGCCGGAAGCAGGACGATGCACGCCAACAGGGCGAAGAACAGATCGAGCGCCCGCTTGAGGATGAGCGTCGAGCGCGGCGCGTTCCAGGTGTTGTACTCCACGACCGGAAGATCGGCGATGTGTCTCAGCTCGACGGCCGTCCCGAACATGCCGCGCACCGGCGGGACGACGCTCAGCTTGATCTCGCGCTCGCGACAGACCCG
>Ga0136625_1000421_pt1 | contig 13093 bp, 16 predicted proteins | sample AntDrymUQ4832306_2_FD_104672 | JGI IMG/M metagenome (GOLD analysis project Ga0136625, IMG submission 104672) | Polar desert sand microbial communities from Dry Valleys, Antarctica - metaG UQ483 (23.06) | ecosystem: Environmental > Terrestrial > Soil > Desert | place: Antarctica: Dry Valley...
CGTGAGAACCGAGCCCGTGGGGTTCCGGGGGGCAGGGAGAGGCCATCGTGCCTAAATCACGCCGGTGCTTCCACTTCGAATCCTGCCGCTCGAGCGGCGTTGGCGAGCCGCGCATCGTAGGTCACAAGCACCGTCTCCCTCGGGCCCAGCAACACGGCAGTGGCGAGATGGATCGCATCGAGGGAACGGAGCTCTCTGGCTTCGATCGCTCCAGCCATCTCCAGGATCTCAATATCAATGTCGATCATCTCGACCGCGCGGAGAACGCTGTCGGCGCGCTCCAGTACGTGTCGATGTGGGTCGGCGCGCCGTAGCGCGCGCGGCACCTCCACGAGTGACACAGCGCTCGATACTCGTGCGTCGATGACGGTCGTAAGCCAGTCGGCGAGGACACCGCTCTCAGGCTCGCGCGCAGCCAACTTCACGAGCGCAGACGCGTCCAGGTAGATCGCTTAGATCCGCTCCTCACGCCCGGCCTGAAGGGCCTCGCCGACCCGGGTGGATACTTCTCCCTGAGGTGCTCCCAGAGCCAGCAGATCGCCCTCGGCCGGCCTCACCTTCCCGGCGGCTCGCAAACGATCCATGGGGCTTCCCTTGGGCAACGGACCCAGTATGGCTACGGGCCGGCCTCGCTCCGTCACCTCCAAGGTCTCCCCGCGCTTCACCCTTCGCAGGAAAACGCTGAGGTTCTGTCGCAGCTCCCTCACGCCGACCCGACGGGCCTCATCTACCATGTAGCATAATGTAGCACTTCCCTCCAAGGCCGTTTGAAAGCCATGGAGGCCGCAGTAACATTTAGTTCCACCACCCGCCTGCGGCCCCGGGACCTCGGCCGCCGAGGCAAGGATCGAAATGAACCTGTTCGAGCGCATCAACGGCGATGGCTACGAGCAAGTCGTTTTCTGCTCCGACGACCGCTCGGGACTTCGAGCGATCATCGCCATCCACTCGACCGCCCTGGGGCCTGCCCTGGGGGGGACCCGGTTCTACCCCTACGAGACCGAGGACCAGGGCCTCGAGGATGTCCTTCGGCTCGCCAAGGGAATGACCTACAAGGCCGCGGCGGCCGGGCTCGACCTCGGTGGGGGCAAGGCCGTAATCATCGGAGACCCCAGACGTGACAAGAGCGAGGCGCTCCTGCGTGCTTATGGGCGCTTCGTCGAGACGCTCGGCGGTCGCTACATCACCGCGGAGGACGTCGGCACCGCCCTGGAGGACATGGACATTGTGCGGCGAGAGTCTCGCTGGGTGACGGGCTGCTCCCATACCTACGGCGGCTCGGGCGACCCCTCGCCCGTGACCGCTTACGGAGTATTCCAAGGGATCAAGGCGTGCGTACTCGAGGTCTTCGGCACCACCGAGCTCGAGAACCGCACGGTCGCCATCCAGGGAGTCGGCAAGGTGGGACATGCGCTTTGCGGGCACCTCTCAGACGCAGGAGCCAAGGTCGTTGTCGCAGATGGAGATGTCGACAACCTCGCCCGCGCAGTCTCGAGCTTCCGAGTCGAGACCTGTGACCCAGCCTCAATCCACACGCTGCCCGTCGACATCTTCTCGCCTTGCGCGCTGGGCGGCTGCATCAACGACGACACGATCTCGGAGCTCGCCTGTCGAATAATCGCAGGCGCCGCCAACAACCAGCTCCAGCAAGACACTCACGGCGACAAACTGCGCGATCTCGGCATCCTCTACGCACCCGATTTCGTGCTCAACGCGGGCGGTCTGATGAACGTCGAAGACGAGCTGCGCGGCTACAACCGCGAGCGCGCGATGAAACGGGTCGAGGGAATCTACAAGCAGCTGCAACAGATATTCACCGTCGCCAAGGAAAGGCGCATCTCCACTGCGCGCGCCGCCAAGGATTACGCCGAGGAACGAATCCGCGACATCAGCCGAATAAGGCAGGTGCGTATCTCTGGGTACGGGCCGCTGTCGGACCATCGCTAGTGGTCAAAGAGCCGCTTCGGATCATCGGTGACGGTCTGGAGCAGCACGACTCTCCGCCTCCGGAGGAGCTAACCGAGAAGGACCTCGTGGCGCTGTATCGCTCGCTGGTGATCCTGCGGACCTTCGACGAGCGCGCCGTGTCGCTGCAACGACAGGGCCGGCTCGGCACCTACGCAATGTACTGGGGCGAGGAGGCAACCCATGCCGGCCCGCTCTATGCGTGCAACGACACGGACTGGCTGTTCCCCACCTATCGTCAGAACTCTATCGGTGTGCTGCGCGGCGTCAAAGCGGCGACAATCCTGGCGTGGTGGCGAGGGTATGGAGGCGAGCTCGGCTTCTATCAAGTACGTGAGCATCGGGTGGCACCGATCTGCGTCCCCATCGCGACGCATCTGCCGCACGCGGTAGGGCTGTCGTGGGCCGCGAAGAAGCAAGGGGATGGAATCTGCGCGTTGACCTGGCTGGGCGATGGCGCCACCTCCGAAGGAGATTTCCACGAAGCGATGAACTTCGCCTCGGTGTTCAAGACTCCGACGGTGCTGTTCTGCGTCAACAACCAGTGGGCGATCTCCACGCATGTGTCCCGCCAAACCGCAACCGCAACACTGGTTGAGAAGCGCGCCGCCTACGGCATGCCGGGTCTCCGGGTCGACGGCTTCGACGTGCTGGCGTGTTGGAAGGCGACCAAGGATGCGCTCGAGCGAGCCCGCGCCGGAGCCGGCCCCACGTTCATCGAAGCGATCTGCTACCGCATCGGCCCGCACGGAACCGCGGACGATCCCAGGCTCTATCGCGACGAAGCCGAGAGCGAGAGCTACCGCGCGCTCGAGCCCTTGGGCCGCTACCGTGGCTATCTCCAGCGACTGGGCGCACTCGACGACGATCAGGCAAAAGACCTCCATGACGAGGCTAAGGAGCTGATTGCCGCCGCTGTGGTGGAGATGGAGGCTTTGGACTTTCCGGGCGTGGAGATCCTCTTCGACTACGTCTACGCAAGCGAACGGCCGGTCTCTCTGACCGAAGGGCTCGACGAGCTACGCTCGATCGAGCGGCGTCCCGAGGTCAAACCGCTCGGCCCCCAGCCGGTCGCGTCGACCGGCGACGCAGATGCACCTCCAGGGGACCACTAGATGAGCCGTCTCAACATGGTCGAGGGTCTCAACCTCGCGCTCGATCAAGCGATGGCTCAGGACGACCGCGTTCTGGTCATGGGAGAGGACGTCGCCCGCACCGGAGGTGTGTTCCGGGTCACCGCCGGCCTGCTCGACAAGTATGGAGACGAGCGAGTCATCGACACGCCCCTGTCCGAAGCAGGGATCGTCGGCACCGCCATCGGTATGGCCGTCTACGGCTTGCTTCCGGTGGTCGAGATCCAGTTCGACACATTCGTCTACCCGGCATTCGAACAGATCGTCGTGCACGCGGCACGCTACGCATGGCGCACTCGTGGGGAAGTGCCCGCCTCCATAGTGATACGGATCCCGTTCGGAGGCGGCGTGCGCGCACCTGAGCTTCATTCCGATTCTCCCGAGGCGCTGTTCGTTCACGTCCCTGGTTTGAAAGTCGTCTGTCCCACGACCCCGGTCCTGGCGCGCGACTTGTTGCTGGCGGCAATCGCCCACCCGGACCCCGTCATCTTCATGGAACCCAAGCGCGTCTACCGAGCAGGCCGCCAGGAAGTACCCGAGAAGGCTCCGCTCGCGTTGCCGGAAGCAAACGGCGAAGCCACCTTGCTCTTGTCGAGCGCGCGAGTGGCGCGATTGGGAGAAGACCTCGTGATGTTTTCCTATGGGTCGACGGTTGCGTTGTGCTGCGAGGCGGCAGAGAGGTTGCAGGAGGAACGCGGAGTGTCTGCGCGCGTAGTCGACCTCGTCAGCTTGTACCCGCTCGACGTCGAGTCGATCACTCGCGCCGCGTCGGAGTGCGGCCGGGCTCTCGTGGTTCATGAGGCGCCGCGGACCGCGGGATTGGGGGCCGAGGTCTCGAGCGTGATCCACGAGCGCGTGATGCTCGATCTCGAGGCTCCGGTCGGCCGGGTTACGGGCTTCGACGTCCCCTTCCCGCAGTTCGCCAACGAGGACGACTACATTCCCTCCACCGAACGCATCGTCGCCGGAGCACTCAAGGTGCTGGATTTCTGATGCCCGACTTCAAGCTCCCAGACCTCGGAGAGGGAGTGACCGAAGCCGAGGTCGAACGCTGGCTCGTCAAAGAGGGTGACCACGTCAAGGAGGACGACCCTCTCGTCGAAGTAATCACCGACAAGGCAACCGCCGAGATTCCCTCGCCCTATGAAGGCGTGGTGGCCCGGATATATGTCGGCGAGGGCGAGACCGCACCGGTGGGTACGGTGCTCGTAACCATCGGCGAGACCGTCGGCGCGGCGGAACCGTCACCGAAACGACGCGACAGAGTCAAGGCGATGCCACCTGTGCGAAGGTTGGCGCGCGATCTCGGAGTGGATCTCGACACGCTCACTGCGACGGGCCCGCACGGAGACGTCACTCGCGCCGATGTCGAGCACGCCGCGGCTCCCGCATCGGGCGGCGAGGTCGAATCGAAGCGGGCCTCGCGGCGGGAGCCTCTGCGCGGCGTCCGGCGCACGATCTCAGAGCGCATGACCCGGGCGCATCGCGAGATCCCCGCGGTCACTCACGTAGAGGAATGTGATGTCACCGAGCTCGACGCCACCAGAAAGCTGCTGATCGCCCGCCATCCCGAGGAAGCGAAACTCACTTATCTGCCGTTCGTCGTCAAGGCTGTGATCATGGGGCTGCGCCGCTTCCCGGCTCTCAACGCCTCGCTCGATGAAGTCGCCCAAGAGATCGTCTTTCACGAGCGCTTCGACATCGGCGTTGCAGTCGACACCGACGCAGGGCTGAGTGTTCCTGTGATCAAAGACGCCGATAGCAAATCGATCTTCGAGCTGGCGCTCGAGATCGAACGCCTGGCGGGAGCCGCTCGTGCGGGCAGACTCGAGCGCGACGATCTCCGCGATGGGACCTTTACGGTGACGAGCCCCGGTCCTTTCGGAGGCCTGATGGCTACCCCGATCATCCTGCATCCGCAAAGTGCAATCCTGGGAGTCCACCGGGCGGTAGATCGTCCGGTTGTACGAGACGGGCAGGTAGTGATCCGAAAGATCATGAACCTGTCGGTCAGCTTCGACCATCGCATCCTCGACGGCCTCACGGCTGCCAGGTTCACTCTGGAGATCGCCACCGCTTTGGAGCACCCCGCGCTCCTGGAGCTGCGATAAAGAATGGGGGCAGAGGCCGACTGCAGAGTAGAGCTCAACGGGAACTCGACTGATGGCAGGGCGCTGCTCGAAACGCACGAACTGATCTTTCGCGGCGACTTCCGCCTTAGGATCCCGTTCCGAACGATCTCCTCGCTCAGTAGCGACGACGGCCGTCTCACGATCGGCTTCGGAGAAAACCTCGCCGTGTTTCACCTAGGCAAGAAGGCCGACGACTGGGCTCACAAGATCAAGAACCCCAGGGGCCTGTTGGACAAGCTGGGAGTCAAGCCGGGCCACAAGATATCGTTAGTGTCCCTCGACGACGAGGGCTTCATCGCCGAGTTGCGCTCTCGCACCTCGGACGTCTCGACTTCGCGGCCCCGCTCTTCTTCGGACGCCATTTTCTTGGGGGCCGCGGACAAGAAGAGCCTGGACCGGCTGCCGACCCTGCGCAAGAACATCACGCTCGAAGGCGCCGTTTGGGTGGTGCGGCCCAAGGGCCACGACAGCGGGCTGAAGGAGACCGACATCATCGCCGCGGCCAAAGTGCACGGCCTCGTCGACGTGAAGGTCGTGAGCTTCTCCGAGACGCACTCGGCGCTGAAGCTCGTGATCCCGCTCGACCAGCGCTGACAGGCCCGGCTTACTGGCGAGGTGCACGAGGTTTCGTACGAAACGCGGGCTATAGACGCGTTTCGTACGAAAGTTGGCCGGGGGCGGCCGAACTTTGAGGCCGTAACCACGTGGGAGGTGGTTGGCGGCTCAAAGTTCGGTGGCGCGTGGAAGCATCACACTGAACACCTCAAAAAGAGCTGTGAGGCGGCGGTTGATTCGCTCAAGAGTCTTCGCCGGTACGCACGTGTCTTGGGTGCCGAGGGAATTGAACAAGGAAGCAGATGAGCTGGTAGAACGAGCTTTCGCATCTGAGGCTCCGAGCGCGCTCGGTTCGGGCCCAGGGGGCTTGCACTATCGTGTCGGTCGATACATCCTTGCCTGATATAACAACCGGCACGATAGAGCGGGCCTGGCACTATGGGTTCGAGGAGGGAGGCACTTTGGGCCGAGATTCGGGAAAAGGAGGCCCCTTGGGCCGAGATCCCGTCGAGCCGTCGAGCCTCCTTCCGTTGCCGACCGCGACGTTCCACATCCTGCTCGCCTTGCGCAACGAGGAGAAGCACGGCTACGCGATCATGCGCGACGTCGAGGCACTGAGCGGCGGCGCAGTCAAAATCGGGCCGGGAACGATGTACGGATCGATCAAGCGAATGCTCAAGGAAGGGCTCATCGAAGAGTCAGACGAACGCCCCGACCCCGAAATGGATGATGAGCGCCGCCGCTACTACCGGTGCAGCGCTCTCGGCGAACGAGTCTGTCAGGCCGAGGTACATCGACTCACCCAGCTCTTAAGGAACGCGTTCCCGGGCAGGACAGTTCCGGGGTTTGGTTCCGCATGATCGGCGAACGATCGCTCCGCCGTCATCGGCGTATCTATGGCACGCTTTTGGCCTTCTACCCACCCTCATTCCGCCATGAATTCGGACAGCTGATGGCGCAGGCGTTCTGCGACCGGCTGCGGGAAAGGGGTGGGCCGCGCACGTGGGGTTTGATCGTCCCCGATCTCTTCAGTCTGTTCCCCAACAACTCACGGAGGTACCTTTCATGAGCCAGAAATGGATTGCAGCAATTACGGCCCTGGCCTCGGTCGCTCTCATTACGGCCTTGGCAATAGGCGCAGGTTCGCCCCTCCTACTCGCTGGGGCAACTGTCGTCGCCGTCGGCGTCTTTGCGGTCGTGTCCGTCAAGCGCTCGGGGCGTTCTACCGAGTATCTCTACGGCGGCTCCACCCCAAGAGCTTGGACCTGGTGGACGGTGCTGGCAGCCCTTCTCGCTACCACTTATGTCCTTGCCGGAATTGGTCAGCTGATCAACGACCCGAAGGCCACGAACGTAGTCGCGCTTGCGCTCCATACCGCGTTTGCCGGGCTGATCGTTGCTGGGCTCAGGTTACGAGCTCGATCGAGGATCGCAGGGAATTGGATGGTCATCCTCGCCACCGTGCCGGCTCTGATGTTCTTCTGGGTGATCGTTCCCGCGCTTGTAGCCCTCGCGATCATCTTCGGAGCCGTGACGGAGATATCCCGAGCCACCCCCCAGGTGCCGTCGACTACCTAAGTGCTCCGCACCGGAAATACGGTCAGCACCGAGAGCGTCACTGCGCCCTGGTCGCTAGGCGCAAGGAGTGAGCGTACCCGGAGGGTACGTGAGCGACGAGTAACGACGCGAGCGGGAATGCAGGGGCGCTCGAATGCGAGCGTATTCACGGGGAGGTGCACTAAGTCGCTACCGAGCTGTGGGAAAGCGGATGGGGTTCCGCAGCACTCCTATCTTCTCGATCTCGAGCTCGACCACGTCGCCCGGCTGCAGCGCGCGGCCGATGTCGAGGCCGCAGCAGCCGCCGGGAGTGCCCGAGCCCAGCACGTCTGCAGCCCACACATCCTCGTCCCGGGAAACGTGGGCGATTATGTCTGCCCACTTCCAATGCATGTCCGACGAGCGGGCTCGGCCCCACTCCTCGCCGTTGACGCGGCAGATCATCGCGAGGTCGGGCTCTGCCCCAACTTCGTCTGCGGTGACAATGCAGGGGCCGAAGGCATTGGCGAAGTCCTTGCCCTTGGCGGGGCCGAGCCACGCGCTCATCTCTCGGGCCTGGATGTCGCGCGCCGAGAAGTCGTTGAAGATCGTGAACCCGAAGACGTGCTCGGCGGCATCGGCTCGTGCGATATCGCGGCCCCGGCAACCGATCACCAGCGCAAGCTCCAACTCGAAGTCCAAAGAGTCTGTGTAGGAAGGCCGCTCGCAGATGTCGCCCGGACCCAACAGGGCGCGGTGGTTGCCCTTGTAGTAGACCGGAGCCTCGTACCAGTAGGGCGGCACTTCTGCGTGGCGGCGGGTGGCGCCGCGCAAGACATGGTCTTCGAAGGCAAGGAAGTCGCGGAGAGATGCGATGGCATCGAAGGGACAGAGCCAGCTCACCGACGGAGACAGCGATTCAGTTGCTGCGGGGGTGACCGCGTCCTTCACCGCAAATAAGGTCTCCTGCCCCGCCTCGATCAGCGCCTTAGTCGAGTACAGCCATGGGGGCTGCGACGAACTCTGTTTCATCCACGAGGCCACGAGATCAACGGGCGGGCGTTCCTCGACCGCAACTGCGATGCGGACTTGGCCGTCTGAGTCCGCATAGCGGTAGATCCGCACTAGTCGAGCAAACCCATGCCCCGGGCCCACGACGTCTCGTACTCATGAATGGCCACGGCCTCGGCTTCGGGGCTGAGCTTCAGAGGGTTCTCCGTTTCCACCATTACCGCGACCTCGTCGGTGCGCGTCTTTGTCTTCGACGCCTGGATCGCGGCAGGCTGCGGGCCGTGGTGCACGCCCTGAGGGTGAAGCGTCATATAGCCCTCGTCGATGCCCGCCCGGCTGAAGTAGTCGCCTGCATGATAGAAGAGCACTTCGTCCGCATCGATGTTGGCGTGATAGAAGGGCACCTTCAGCACCTGCGGATCCTCCTCCAGCGGCCTGGGGACGAACGAGCAGATCACGAAGCCGTCGTTGGCGAAGGTGCAATGAGCCGAAGGCGGCATGTGATAGCTCGGTGAGTACACAGGACGGTGCTGCAAAATGTTGAGCTTGGCCGGACACAGATCGCCCTGCCATCCGACGACGTCCAGCGGATGCCACGCAAACCACAGCGAAGTGAGTTCCTGGTTGCGCTTGACCCGGACCTCGAACTCGCCTTCTTCGTCGTGAGGATCGGGGTCGGGCACCTCCAGCACTCCCGGATCGAACTGGGCGTGTCTGCCCATCAGACCGCGGTCCGGTATGCGGAACTCGCCGTCGCCCTCGATGATGAAGAAGAAGGTGTCGTCGCTCTCGGGCACGGCCCTGTGAGTCGTTCCCTTGGGAATTACTATGTAATCGCCTTTGGAATACGTGAGGGGGCCGTAGTCGGTCTCGAATAAACCTTGTCCCCGATGAATGAAGTAGCAGAGGTCACCGTCGGCATCCCTCAAGAAATGCTCCATGGGACGGGTCCTGCGGCTGAGGAAAAGCCTGACCTCGTCGTTGCCGGCGATAAGCTGCCAACCCGAGAACGCATCGATCATCTCCGCAGGCTTCATGTCGTTGAGGTTCAGCGCGCGCGGGCGCAACGGTCCCTCGATCCGAGTCCACGCGGTGGGCGGGTGTGAGCGGTAGAGGTGTGACGCCCGCCCGAAGAACGTCTCGCGCCCGTGCTCTTCTTCGTAGGTGCCTTCGGGGACGGCCACATGAGCCTGGCGAGCGACCTTGCCCTTGGAGAAGACGAACTCCATCAGAGGTTCCCCCTTGCCGCCTGCTCTCGTTCGATCGCCTCGAACAACGCCTTGAAGTTGCCGGCGCCGAAGCCTCTGGCGCCGTGGCGCTCGATGAGCTCGAAGAATACGGTGGGCCGGTCCTGCACCGGCCTCGTAAAGATCTGCAGCAGATAACCGTCCTCGTCCCTGTCGACCAGGATGCCGTTGCGTTGCAACGCCTCGATCTTGTCCGCGATCTCCGGCACGCGCTCCTTGGCCTCGTCGTAATAGACGCCGGGCACGCGCAGGAAGTCGATGCCCGCGCGCGTGGCCGACTCGACGCTTCTCACGATGTCCTCGGTCGCCATGGCGATGTGTTGCACACCGGGAGTCTTATAGTACTCGAGATACTCCTCGATCTGCGACTTGCGTTTGCCTTCGGCCGGCTCGTTGATCGGCAGTTTGATCTTGCCGTTGCCGTCCCACACGACCTTGGACATCAGTGCTGAGTACTCCGTCGAGATCTCTTCATCGGAGAAGTGGCGGAGCTCGGTGAAGCCCATGATTCGCTCGTAAAACGAGACCCACTCCTGCATCTTCCCCAGCTCCACATTTCCGACCACATGATCGATGTACGAGATGCCGAACCCCGAAACATCAGAAGAAACTTGCAGCGCTGCAAAGCCGGGCCAGAAGACCCCCGAGTAGTCCTGGCGGCTGACCAGCGAATGAAGGGTCTCACCGTAAGTAGCGATGGCCGCCACCGAGATCTTGCCGTACTCGTCCTCGAGGATTTCCGGCTCCCTCACCCCTCTCGCGCCTCGCTCCACAGCGACGCGATAGGACTCCTCGGCATCGGGGACTTGCAGCGCGACATCGTGAACACCATCGCCGTGCCGCTTGACGTGCTCGGCGATCGCTCCGTTGTCGTCGAGCGCTCCGGTGAACACGAAAGTTATCTCGTTCTGTCGCACGCACCAAGAGACCTGATCACGGCTTCCGGTTTCGAGTCCCATGTAAGCGACCGGCGTGAACCCCAGGGCCCGGTAGTAGTGAGCCGCCTGACGCGCGTTGCCCACGAAGAACTGAATGTAATCAATGCCTAGAATCGGAAACGAATCCTCATGTGCCATGGAATGGGCACCTCCTTGCGCCATGGTGTCGCCCGACTATCCGCTTGATGATCGCGTAAACAAGAAAACGGTTATCAGATGACGTATATGAGCTTCTCACGACCACTCGATAGGAGCTCGTCACCGACCCTCGAACTCCGGCGTGCGCTTGGACAGAAAAGCGCGTACGCCCTCGAGGTGGTCATTCGTGGCGCCCGCCAGCGTCTGTGCCAGGGCCTCCGCCTCGAGCTGCTGGTCGAGAGTGTGCGAGACCGCAGCTTCGATCAGCGCCTTTGTCAGCGCCAGCGCCGTGGTGGGTCCGTGCGCCAGCCCCGCAGCCACCGCTCGGAGGCGAACCTCGAATTCGTCGGCGGGCACGACTTCATTAACGAGTCCCAGCTCTAGGGCGTCCGCAGAGCTGAGGGCTGGGCCGGAAAGCGCAAGCTCCATCGCGCGGGCGGGTCCGAGCATGCGGGCCAGGAACCAGGTGGCGCCGGAGTCGGGGACCAGCCCGACCCTGGCGAAGGGAAAGCTGAGCGACGCCCGCTCGGAGGCGACCCTGAAGTCGCACGCCAGCGCCACGCTCGCCCCGGCCCCCGCTGCCACTCCGTTGAGCCCGGCCACGACCGGCTTGGGGGCGGCCCTCAGCTCCTGGATCAAGGGGTTGTAGCGCTGGGTCAGGACCTGCCCGAGGTCCGGGGCGTGCCCGGCCTCGTAACTCTCGGCGAGGGCCGCGAGGTCCTCACCGGCCGAGAATGCCCGCCCGGCCCCCGTTATGACGAGGCAGCGGACCTCTGAATCGGAGGCGGCTTGGGCAACGCTGTCGCGCAACAAGCTGCCGAGCTCGTCGTTGAAGGCGTTGAGGACCTGGGGCCGGTTGAGGACGATGCGCGCGACCCCGTCCTCCACGGAGTAATCGAGCATGGCCGTCAGCGTACCGGGGCGGGCCCTCCTAGGGAGTCTTTCGACCTCGATCGAGCCTCGGTAGCGGGGAGCAGTCCGTGTCCTCAACTTGGGTCCGGGTCACATCACTGATAGCCACGCCGGCCTTGAAGCAGCAGCCCTCGAGTCCCATTCCGGGGGATAAAGCCTCTCCTCGTTGAGACCTTCAAGCTGTCGGGCGACAACCACTTCGAGGAAAAGCTCATCGGTCGGGGGTTCTACCTCAACCCGCGGACAAGGCCGTGGTGCTGTGCATGGACGAAAAGAGCCAGATCCAGGCGCTGGACCCCACGCAGCCGAACCTGCCGATGAGAAAGGGACGAACCGGGACCATGACTCACGACTACAAGCGCAACGGGACCCCGACGCTGTTCGCTGCCTTGGACGCGCTCACCGGCTGACGCCTAAGATCAAGGCGTTCGTCGACTCGATTCTCGAGGACGATCGCAAGACGCCGCGCAAGCAGCGCCACACCGCGCGCCGCGTCTGGCAGCGTCGTCTGCGAGGAGCGTGACGCAGACGTCTCGAGGTCGGCGGTGCGCACCTTATGTGCGGGGGGGGAAGCCCAAGATGGGTGTGGGTCTAAAGGGCTAGGTGCCCCAGCATCACGAGGTGGCACGCGCCGGAGACCCTTAGTACTTCTCTTCCATTCTCAGCGCTGGTCCAGCAGGCTTGTGGCTCCGCCGACGCGGCCATCACCAGGGCCTCCGAGAGCGAGGATTTGATGTGGGCACCACGCACTCGGCGGTCCTGGCAAACGTGATCTTCGCCGACAACTCCCGCCATGCGAGCCCGCAAGGACCAATCCCCAAGCGATCCAGAATCCTCGCCCGATCGACGCCGAGAGTGGCACCCGGGCCACGGTGCTCGAACGAACGCGCCTCGGTTACCAAACAAGCGATCGGAGAAGTGGTGAGCGACCTCGAGGCAAAGGGGTTGGTCAACCGCGTAGCGATCCCGAGGATGGTCGCGCGAAACTGATCCAACTCACAACAGAAGGGCACCGGTTGATGGCCGCGGCCTACGACGTGATCGGTGAGATTGAAGCCGCACTATTGGATAAGGCTGGGGCCGAAAACGTCGAGACTACGAAACGCACGCTCAGCGCGCTGATTGAGATCCCTAACGGAAAGCGGGCGAGGTAGATCCGAGGGGCGACGGGTCTGCCGGGAGACAATCGCGCCCCGCGCCCGAGTACGGAATCCGAACGCAGAGGCGCGCTGCGCGTCGTTTCACTACCGGTCCCGGGGCCCCCGAGCGATCAAAGGGAGGCTTTGCCGGTCAGCTCCGGCTTGCGGGTGGGGAGGTGCACTCGAAATACCGAGCCCTTGCCCTCGGAGCTTTCGACCTCGATCGAGCCTCGGTGAGCCTCCACCAGCCGCTTGACTATGAAAAGGCCAAGGCCTACCCCCTGGATCGAGCGCGACCCGTTGTCTTGCACCTGCCGGTATCGCTCGAAGATCGTCGTGACCTGGTCCGGGGGAATGCCCCTGCCCTCGTCACGGACTTCGAGCACG